>Ga0207416_1000020_pt1 | contig 339721 bp, 293 predicted proteins | sample PaiPotPPM11metaG_FD_184107 | JGI IMG/M metagenome (GOLD analysis project Ga0207416, IMG submission 184107) | Iron sulfur acid spring bacterial and archeal communities from Banff, Canada, to study Microbial Dark Matter (Phase II) - Paint Pots PPM... ... | reverse complement strand
AGAGTGCGGATGGAAGCATGGCGACAGCGGCTACTCGGCGGGAAAAGAATTTTGTCAGCGAAAGAAACAAGAACTCACTATGACCCCAGAATTCCCTTGACTCCGACCGGCCTTCTCATGGAAGGCGATTACGCTGAATTCGGAGGAATTCCAAGCCGACGTCGCGTCTTTGTTCGCACCTTCTGCGGCTTTTCCCATGCCATCGCTCCGAGCGGACTGCTTCTCATTTCCTGCCACGGAATGGCCTATGCGAGAAATCACGGTCTCTGGATGGGGCGACGTCGGGAAAAAAGAAGAATAAAAAAATGAAATAGGCCGCCCGCCGAAGTTTAGGTGATGCTGACTTCCGTGTAGGTGCCGTAGACCTGCCGCAATGCATCGCAGATTTCCCCGACAGTAGCGTAGGCGCGAACCGCGTCCACAATGTAGGGCATGGTGTTGGCGGAAGAGACATTGCCGTTCGAGCCCGCATTCGGCTGCTGGGCCGCCGCCTTTTTCAGCGCCTCCAGCGCGCGGTTTACGGCATCATTCGAGCGGCGCGCACGCAAAGTCTTCAGTTTGGCCGACTGCTGCTGGGCTACGCTCTCGTCGATGTAGAGAATGTTCGGCGATTCTTCTTCGATGACGAACTCATTGGCGCCGACGATTACCTTCTCGCGAGCCTCGACCGCACGCTGGTACTGATACGAAGCTTCGGCAATTTCTTTTTGCGGATAGCCGCGCTCGATGGCTTTGACCATGCCGCCCATCGCGTCGAGCTTGCCGAAATAATCGAAGGCACCGTTTTCCATTTGCAGCGTTAAATTTTCCAGGAAATATGATCCGCCGAGGGGATCAACAGTCTGCGCCACTCCCGACTCGTAGGCGATGATCTGCTGCGTGCGCAACGCGATGCGGGCTGCCTCTTCGGTGGGCAGCGCTAGCGCTTCGTCGTAGGAATCGGTATGCAGCGACTGCGTGCCGCCAAGAACCGCCGCCAGCGCCTGCAGCGCAACCCGGGCAATGTTGTTCATCGGCTGCTGAGCAGGTAAAGATACTCCAGCCGTTTGGGTGTGGAAGCGCATCAACCAGGTGCGCTGGTTCTTCGCGCCAAAACGGTCTTTCATCACGCGATACCAGATCTTGCGTGCGGCGCGGTATTTGGCAATCTCCTCGAAGAAATCGTTGTGCGCATTGAAGAAGAAGCTTAGCCGCGGACCGAACTCGTCTACATCAAGCCCGCGCCGGCGTGCCCACTCCACATATTCGACGCCGTCGTAGAGCGTGAATGCCAGTTCCTGGAGCGCGGTCGAACCGGCCTCGCGAATGTGATATCCGCTGATGGAGATCGTATTGAAGCGGGGCGTGAACTTCGAACCGAACTCAAACGTGTCGACCACCAGCCGCATCGACGGGGCCGGCGGATAGATGTATTCCTTCTGCGCAATGTATTCCTTGAGAATGTCGTTCTGAATCGTGCCCGAAATTTTCTTCCAATCGGCTCCCTGCTTTTCGGCGACCACCAGGTACATAGCCCACAGCACCGACGCAGGTGAGTTGATGGTCATCGATACTGTGGTCTTCTCCAGGTCGATGCCTCCGAAAAGAATTTCCATATCTTCGAGCGAATCGATGGCCACGCCGCACTTGCCGACTTCCCCTTCGCTGGCCGGGTGGTCGGAGTCGTAGCCCATGAGCGTGGGCAGATCGAAGGCGACAGAAAGTCCGCTACCGCCGTGTTCCAGCAAATATTTGTAGCGCTGGTTGGTTTCCTCGGGCGAGGCGAAGCCCGAGAATTGCCGCATGGTGAAAAGTTTGCCGCGATATCCGGTGGCGTGAATGCCGCGCGTGTAGGGCGGCTGGCCGGGATAGCCGAGATGCTGCTCTTCGCTCCAGTCCTGAGGGAGATCGGCCTCGGTGTAGAGGCGGCGAATGGGTACGCCGGAAATGGTAGTGAAGCGCGCCCGGCCGTGCTCGTCGGTATTCACGCCGGTGGGAGCACCGATGGAACGCTCGGGAGATTTTTCGAGTGTTGACGTCAGTGTGTTCTCAGCCCAATTCTTTTCGGCATCGGACGGATGGCGATTCTCAAACACGTCGGCGATCGGACTCTCGGCCACTTCCGGCTTCGGCTTCTTTGGCATGCAAACCCCAGTGCTCTGATGCGATGATAGGGAAGTGAAGGCCCATGGGCAAGGTGCGCGAACACGGTTGGGAACGACCGGTCGGTCGGCAGCGTACGCCTATGGCTTGGTGTTTACAATTCGCACGCCAATCTTTTGCAGCAATTCGGGAGACCAGAGCGCGAGCCTCTCCTGCCCGCGTTCATTGATTTGTCTCGCAGCCTGGTTATAACGAGCCAGCAGTTCGCGAGGATCCAGCATGCATTCAATCAAGACTTTTCTTCCAAATCGCTTTTCGACGATGACCGCCATTTTGTAGCCGACGGTGTACCACGCGCCTTGAGCGTCGCCGAAAAAAGCGGAAGCTCTCTCGGCGATCTTTTCCTTGCCGACAAGTTTTTGATCGATGATGTCGAGAAAGAATTGCTGCAGCGAAACCAGGTCCTGATTGAAGTTCGCCAGATCATGATCCCATCGGGCGTGTTCTCTGGGAGAACTTGCCGCGTGCGGATCCGCGTCCGGTCCGCCGGCGGCTGCCAGCATGGCAAAGCCTTCGCCGAACGCTCCCATCCATTCGACTGCGGGCTTGACGTTTGGCAGAACATCCTTCTGCTTGGCCTCAGCCACGGACTCGATGCTGGAGTAGCCGATGTGATGCAATTCGTGCGCCACGGTGTTCTCAAACTTCGCCGCCGATTTCTCCGGGTCGAGATAGAGAAAGATGGTGGGGTCACTGGTGGTCTCGAAGACAAAGCTGTTGGCTTTGGGCTTGATCACCGGAAATACTTTCGCCTTGATGGAGGCCTGTACCGGCAGATAAGAGAGAACGCGGCGTGCGGAGGCGACGAGGTCGGTGTGACTCCATGCATCCAAAGTCTGGCGCAGGTCAGGGGCCTTAGCCGCCAGTTCTGGCGCTAATACAAACTTCTGGAAATCCTCATCGGTGAAGTCGCGGTGCATCGCGGCCTCGCGCTTCTTCAACCGAATATAGGGTTCGCTGGTGAATAGACGCTGCCAGTCGGCGTCGGTGATGGCTGCTCCAGTATCACGTTTATCCAGGATGGCGAGGACAGCTTCCGCCTCGCTCGTGTTGAGTTTGAGTTGGACGCGATCGGAGTCACTGCTCTGGCCCTGAAGCGAGGGTGTGAAAAGAGCAACGATAAGTGGAACGATGCGGAATAAACGCCAAGGAAACATGGTGGCCGGCCCCGGATGATTGGACGAAATTGAAAGCGCTAAGGTAAGCAGGTTCTATAAGCCAGGGCGAAACGGTGCTCGTCAGAGCTGTTTGCGCGAAAGTTCCCATGCCTTCGCATATTTCCACGAGACGTAAACCGAGTGATAGAGGTGCAGCAGCAGGCCTTCGCGGCCGTCGAGGAAGCCGAGGCGGAAGAAATAGTTGTAGACGAACGTCGCCAAGGGGCGGAGGACAATTTTGCTCACGCTGAAACCTATCTTGCCCTTGGCCGCGACCATCTCCGCGCTCAACGAAGAATAGCGATTCATGTGCTCGACGTAGTCGGAAAGCGTGGGGTAGGAATGGTGGATGAGGGCGCCGCGAACTAATGTTCCCGTGGCTCCCTTGACCTGTGCGTCCTCATGAACTAGGCGTTGCTCGAATCTAGCGGCTTGACGTCTGAAGAGTCGCAGTTTGGGATCGGGCCAGAAACCACCGTGCTGCATCCAGCGGTCGAGAAATAGATTTCGCCGTCGAATGTAAATACCTGCAGTGTAGGGGCTCGCTCCTGTAGCCGCGGTGAAAGCGTCGATGTAAGGTCGTGTCCGAGTATCAGGAAGAAAATTGTCGGCGTGGAGGCGATCACTGAGACGAAAGGCGGTCTCCCACGCGCCGAGGGCTTGCCGTATCTGAGCGCCAGCATCAGCGTCTACTTCCTCATCCGCATCCAAACTCAGAATCCAATCACCGGTTGCTTTGTCGAGTGCGGAATTTTTCTGTTCGGCGTAGCCTTTCCATTTTTCCACGAAGACTTTTGCGCCAAATGATTTTGCGATTTCCACCGTGCGGTCGGTTGAACCCGAGTCGACGACGATGATTTCTCCTTTGCCGTCGGCGACTATTGGCTTCACGCTTTCGAGCGTGCGCGCGAGGTTGGCTTCTTCGTTAAAAGTGATGATGACGATGGAAAGTTGCATGGCGCGAACGTGATGATCGAGTTGGCAATTGTCTCACAGGAGAAGAATGCAGAAGTCAGAAGTCAAAATGCAGAAGTCAAAATCCGCGCCGACGAATGCTTACTTCTGCATTCTCACTTCTGACTTCTGACTTCTGACTTCTCGACCTTGCCGGTCTCTAACAGCAGGAACACGATCAGGATGAGCAACTCGGGTTCAAAGGGATGCCGATAGCGGGCGTGCGGAAATACAAAGTAATAGACCGTGGGATAGGTCAGCACCAGTCCTGCGAAAAGCCACGCCCCAGGCCGCTTCTGGCGCAAAGCGCGCCCGAGTCCCCAGAGTGCCAGCACCGACGTCGCGAGGAACGCGGAAGTGCGGAAGTCGAACGGGGCTACGCTGTTGGTTGGTCGGGGGACGCCATTCCAATAATAGAAGAAGCGCTTCAGGCTGATGACCGCAAAGCGCGCCGGGTGCGCGTGGATCCAGGCGAACGTGTAGCGCTTGCAGGACTCGGCATAGGCGATCTCGCCCATTCGCTGGAACTTTTCGAACTCCAGTTTATTGAGATTGGGCTGGAGGTAGGCCATCAGCATACCGTCGGCCGAGGGGCCGTTGCCCAGGCGGATTTGCAATCCGAAATCGTCGCGGAGAAAGACGAAGCGTCCGAAAACTTCATAATTGCGTACCACCCAGGGAGTCAGCACGACAAAAAACACCAGCGAGGAAAGCGCGACGCCACGGAGAGAAGGCAGCCCGCGCCGGTAGCGCTGGCGCCAAATCCAGAGGCCGCAGAAGGGAAGGAATGCCAGCATGGTTGGATTGGCCAGCGCACCAATGCCGTACAGCGCGCCAAATAGAATCCAGCCCCGCCACCCGGGCCAGTCCTGCAATTCAAGCGCAAGCCAGAATAGGCCTGCGAGGACGAGCGGCGTGAAGGTTGTGTCCCAGATCCAGTGCACCGACCAATACCAGATGTAAGGACACAGACCCCACGTGACTGCAGACCAGAACGCAATGCGTTCGCCGAAAGTTCTGTGGGCAATGTAAAAAATTGGGACGCAAGTGAGCGTCGCAAACAGGCTGTTGATGGCCAGCAATACCCATGCGGATGCCTGAGTGTAGACGCCGAAAAGTTTGAACACTCCGCCGATCAGATAGGGATAGAGTGGCGGTTCCCAGGCGGTGGGGCCGGTGTCGCCTTCGTAGGGACTGCTGAAACCATGTCCGAGAGCAATGGAGCGGCCGACGCGACCCATCTCCCAGCCGAACTCGAAGTGGTCGTCACCGGGACGGGTGCGGTACTGGTGGAAGACTGCGATGGTGGCGATTTGCAGCGCGAAGGATAACGGTAAGAGCCAGAGGAAGAACCTGGGTAATGCAGGCCGGGAGGGTCTCGCCATCGGGCGTTAGTGTATCAGGGTCGCGGACGGCTGGGCAGCGCGCCATAGGGAACTGGACTGGTTGGTTGCGACAATTTCCACAGTGATTCCTTGAGGAACATTTTGAATACATCGTTGTACGTACATTGCGGCAATTGTGCTGGTGCCTACAGCGGCGGCGCGGCGCCGCCACGACGGCCGCCGGGACGGCGGCGCTACGATAGCACAACGGCTTACATTTGGCCTCCTTGGGGTGGGGTTGATTGATCTGACGGAGCTGAGGGCTGGCTGTTGGGAACCGCATCCTGGCGAGGGGCGACGTAAGGCACACTGGGCAGGCGCGTGACCTGGCCGCGGGTGGCATCGGCGATGTCGATGCCGGCGTGATCGAGCAACAACCCGGTGGCGCGATCGAGTTCGATGCGCGACTTCTCGTAGGCTGCCTTGGCCGAAACCAGATTCGACTCGCCTGTTGTCAAAGTTGCGGCATCCTGCAGAATTGCGGTTTGGGTGGTGAGGCCCACTTTCAGTTTTTGCTGATCGGCGTCCAGCGTCTGGCGCGCCAGGTCCACGGCGGATTGCGCCGCCTGCACGGCAGACCGGTTCTGCTTTACGTCGAATTGTGCGTTACGTACCTCGACGCGCACCTGATTTTCCAGTTGGTGTTGACGTACCTGCGCCTGGCGGTATTCAAGTTCGGAGCGAACCTGGTTCGATTGTGCGAGGCGATTGCGAAGGGGAATCGTGAGCGAGAGTCCCAATCCTTTATCTGGCGCGGTCGATGTGACCAGCTGGTTCAAAGTGCTCCCATAGCCGACCGAGGTGGTAGTACGAAACGGTGGTGGCGCTCTTTTCTCGTCGAAACAGAAAGCACTGGTTGTGTTGGCGCAGTTCGGGACGGCGGGATTGATGTCGCCGCCAACCCCTGAGCCGCCGTAGTAGGCAAAGGCCTGCAGCGTGGGCAGCATGGCATTGCGCACGGCTTTGATATTGATGTCGCGCGAGTTGAGGTCGATGCGGGTCTCAACCAGTTCAGCGCGATGTTGGAGCGCGTCGTTGATCAGGTCTTGAATCGGTATGACAGGCTCCTGCTGAGGCACGAGCATCACCGAGGTAGGAATCACGTCCGCCTCGGCCAGGAGCGGGTCTTCGATGCTGCGGCTCAGCGCGTTCTTCATGAGCAGTTGCTGCAGTTGCAGATTGTTCTGCGCCACGATCAAGTTCTGCTGGCCGGTGGCGACAGTGCTCTGCGCACTCACGACTTGAATGGGAGGAACGGTGCCGACTTGCGCCTGGCGCTTGGAGTCTTCCAGAGCCTTCTGAGAGTAAGTGAGAGATTCCTGCTGCACGCGCACATTTTCGTAAGCGTAGACCAAGTCCCAGTACATATTTTCGATCTGGTCGACGGTGGTGATGATCTGGAGGCGGAACGCGACGTCGGAAATCTCGCGATTGTTCTTTGCAATGCGGATGAAGCGTGTGTTGGGGAGGAAGCCAAAACCCTGCAGCAGGTTTTGGGTGAAGCGAAACTGGAAGTTCGATCCCAGCTGAGGTGTCAGCAGGCTGGTGGGATTGTTGGTGGTGAGGTGAGTATTGTTGAAGCCGCCGGTGAGCGCGCCACCCCATGCGAAGCCCTGGGTGTAGCCGAAGTTGGAGGTGTAGGTGTTCTGGGCCACAATCGGGACGGGGCTGAACACGCTGACCGACTCGGTGTTGTTCTTATCCAGTTGCACGGTTCCAGTCAGGGCAGGATCGAAGCTTATGAGGGGGGAACCGATGCCGAGGGTGGAGCTAACCAAGCCGTTGGTGCCGGTACCGGCGCCGCCGGCCGCGACGGTGGTACCTCCGGTGCCGGAGCCGACCGCGCCGCCGAGTCCGCCCACGCCGCCACCGGGAGTGTTCTGCACGACGCCGGTGTTCACGCCGAGAATGCTGGCGCCTGATTTCGCGCGCAGCAAATCGGCTTCGGCGATGTTCAGGTTATAGCGGGCAATGTCGAGATCGAGATTGTTTTCCAGCGCGAGCGCGATGGCGTCATCGATCGAGAGATAGATTTTTCCGTCTTTCATCAGCGAGTCGATGCGCGGCGAGTTGCCGAGGTTCGGCTGAGGGAGTTCCTGCGGAGTATAGGGTTGCAGGACATTCGGAAATGCCGAACGCGGGCTGGAATAGTCCTTGAGATGGACAGCCTGCGGTGGCGCGGGCTGAGGCGCCGCCGGGGGCGCCGGCGCGGGGGCTTGTGCCCAGAGAGAGGTGGGAACAATCCCAAAGAATATGGCGGAGGCTAGGTAAAGGGGCAATAAGGCCATGGAATTTAAGCGCGGTAAGAGCATCGGTCTTCTCCTTATGCAAAGCATTCTTTTGAAAAAGCATGCTTGCATCAACGTGGTTACATAAAGGAATGCGTTCGGAATTTCACTTTTAACGACGTCAGTGTTGGATGCAGAGCATAGAAATATGTCACTTCAATCTTAGCGGGAGAAGTTTCAAGGAAACGGCGTGGGATTGTAAAGAATTGTGGGAAGACGGAGGAAGGACCATAGCCCCGGACGCATTCGTCCGGAGACATTCGCGGAAGATGCCGCGGCGAGTATCCCTGCTCGGGTGTGCTCGCTTCGCTTCGCGGGGCGGACGAATGCGTCCGCCCCTACGTGAGCGATTATTGTTGTGGGGGTGGTGCTGGTGTTTGAGTTTCCGGTTGCGTTAGCAATTGCAGATCTTTGCGTGGGGCAACGTAAGGAACGTTGGGCATGCGCGTGACCTGGCCGCGAGCGGCATCGTCAATGCTGATGCCATTGTTGTCGAGCAAAGTGCCGACTGAGCGCTCGAGTTCGACGCGCGACTTTTCATAAGCGGCCATCGCCGACATCAGCGTTGATTCCGCGGTGGCCAACGCGCTTCGAGTCTGCAGAACGGCGGTGGTGGTCGAGGTTCCAAACTGATATTTTTTCTGTTCGGCGTCGAGCGACTGCCGGGCATAATCCACCGCGGCCTTGGCGGCAGCTACGCTGGCCTGATTTTGCTCCACCGAGAACTGAGCGTTGCGCACTTCGATGCTGACCCGGTTTTCGGTTTGCTGCAGGGCCATCTGTACCTGCCGGTATTCGAGTTCGCCACGGACCTGGATTGCCTGAGCCGCCCGGTTGCGCAACGGGATGTTGAGTTGCAAGCCGACGCCTTTGTCGGGCGCGGAGGAATTGACGAGTTGGTTCAGAGTTGAGGGATAGCTAACCGACGGAGCCAAGGGCGACTGGCTGAGGGCAGGATTCGGATTCGCGGTCGCACAGAACGGCTGGCTGGGAGTCTGACAGACGCTTCTGGGGTTCTGAGAACCGCCTAAGCCCGAGCCACCGTAGTAAGCAAACGCGTCGAGAGTGGGCAACAGAGCGCTACGCAGGGCCGCGTTGCTGGCTTCCTGGCTATGCAATTGAATGCGTGCCTCAACGAGTTCGGCGCGATGGTGGAGCGCCTCGTTGACCAGATCCTCGGTGGGCTGAATCTGTTCGTTCTCCGGAACTTCCATCGTCGAAGTAGGAATGACATCGGCTCCGGCGAGCAAAGGATCGTGTAGCGTGCGGCTGAGCGCGTTTTTCATCACCAGTTGCTGCAGTTGAAGGTTGGTCTTGGCAACGGTGAGAGCCTGCTGATCGGCAGCTACGGTGCTCTGCGCACGCACGGCTTCGATCGGCGCAAGACTGCCGATTTCGACCTGTTTCTTGGTATCGGACAGAGTTTTCTGCGAAAAGGCTAGAGACTCTTCTTTTACCCGCTGGTTTTCATAGGCGAAGACTAGATCCCAGTACATGTTTTCGATCTGGTCAACGGTAGTGATAATTTGCAGACGGAAGGCGACGTCGGAAAGTTCACGGTTGTTTTTGGCAATTCGGATGAAACGAGTATTACCGGGGAGTCCAAAACCCTGCAGCAGGTGCTGAGTAAGCCTGAATTGAAAACCGGAGTTGAGAGCCGGGCTGACAGACTGGAAAGCGCTGTTGCTGGTGACCCGGTTGTTATTGAACCCGATCGACATATTGGTTCCCCACTGGAAACCCTGAAGGTATTGGAAGTTTGCCGTAGTCGTTCCCTGGTAGGTCCCGGCAAACGGGCTGGTGGGGATGAAACTTGCATGATCGTTCTGGAATGTACCCGTGATTATCGGGTCAAAACTGGTGACGAGGGGGCCGAAGAGTCCACCGGCTGTCGAGCCTACGATGCCGCCCGCGCCAGCACCGGCGCCGCCTGCGCCCACGCTGGTGCCTCCGGTCCCGGAGCCGACCTGACCACCGATTCCGCCGACGCCACCTCCCGGCGTATTTTGCACGATGCCGACGGGTACACCGAGAATCTGAGCGCCGGCCTTGGCACGCAGCACATCGGTGTCGGCGATGTTCAGGTTGTAGCGTGCGATCGCGATATCGAGGTTGTTTTCCAGCGTAAGCGCGATCGCATCATTCAAGGAAAGATAAAGCTTGCCGTCGTGCATTAGTTGGTCGATCCGCGGCGTGTTGGACAAACTTGGCGGCGACAGATGGCGCGGCATATAAGGCCCAAACGGGTTAGGAAAATGCGAAACGGGCTTGGTGTAATTCAAGGCCGGCACTGGCCGCGCTTCTTGCGTATTCTGGGCGGAGGGAGCCGTGGGCGGTTCCTGGCCCCAGCACGCGAGAGTCAGTATGGCGAATAAGCTTGCAGTAGCGGCGAGCCGCAGGGGTGAGACTGAACATGGGAATGGCATCTACTCATCTCCGTTCGTTTAAGAACCAACTGATTAAGACCGTGACGCGAAAGGTGGCTCGAAAATTTTTACATCCTGAGACTGCCAAACTGCCTGGATTAAAGTTCTGCTCAAGCATTGGTACGCAAAAGACCGCCGGAAGGTTCCGGAAAGCTGGGAGAAAATCGATTCCACCAGCGGCCTGTTTCTGATTGTCCTTGGTTTCCTGCTCTCGGTATTTTCTGGGACGCAGCGATGAAAAGAGATCCACCCTGAAAACCGCAATTGCGCGGAAACCACCTAGTATATCTGACCGGGATGTAGCTGGAGTTACGGCGCATCGCTCCTGGAACTGATAGATTGCAAAGCTTGATTTTGTTTCGATGATGCAACCCCGACGGGGGACTCGAAAGATCGCATGCGCAATCTCAAAGTGATTCTGTCCTATGACGGCGCAGAGTTTTCTGGCTGGCAGGTGCAGCCCGACGCCGTTACGGTTCAGGGCACACTTGCCTCAGCCATTGGACGGATAACGGGGGAAAAGGTATTGCCGCAGGGATCGGGGCGGACGGATGCAGGAGTGCATGCGCTGGCGCAGGTCATGACATTTGTCACGGAGTCTTCCGTGCCCGCGGGGAATTTTCTGAAGGCGCTGAACGATATTTTGCCCGCGTCCGTGCGGGTGCTGGAAGTGACAGAAGCGCCGCCGGGATTCCATGCGCGGCATTCGGCGCGGGCCAAGGCATATCGCTACCGAATTTACCGGGATGCGATTTGTCCGCCGTTTCTGGCGCGGTATGTTTGGCATTATCCGTATCCATTGGCGGAGGAGGAGACGGCGCGGGCGGCCGGTCTGGTGGTGGGGCAGCACGATTTCACTTCGTTTGCCGCCGTCGATCCAGAGCGTGGGCGCGGGGAGGCGGCGATGAATGTGCGAACTATATTTTCGTCGTCCTGGGAGCGGGAGGGGGAAGAGTTGGTTTACACCGTGCGCGGCTCGGGGTTTTTGCACCACATGGTGAGAAATCTGGTTGGTACGTTCATCCTGGTGGGCAAGGGCACGTTGCGGGTAGAGGATGTGTCGCGCATTCTGGAGGCGCGGGACCGGTCGGCCGCGGGTGCGACTGCGCCTGCGAGCGGATTGTATCTGGAGGGGGTGGAGTACTAACCGTCGCTGAACTCGTGGATGGCTGCGTGCAGGAATGCACAGAGTGATGCGAGACACAGCAAGCTACGTTTCTACGGACTAAGATTTGTTCATGGCTACAGACCTTCAAATTGTCGGGCGCAAAATTGTGTCGGTGAATCCGGCGACAGGTGAGATTCTGCGCGAACTGGAATGTGCGAGTGAGGGCGAAGTCGAAGCAGCGGTGGAAAGGGCTCGGAGGGCGCAAGGTGCTTGGGCTGAAGTTGGGTTGCGGCGGCGGATTGCGGTCATGAGCGAGTTCCAGGCGAAGCTCTATGAGCGGAAATCAGAGATTGCGGCGGCCATCACGCGCGAAGTAGGTAAGCCGTTGGTGGAAGCGCTCGTCACTGAAGTTCTGGTGGTGTTGGACGCGGCGCGATTTCTCATCGATAACGCCTGGGGACTGCTGCGCGATGAGCCGGTTCCCCATGCCAACCTCGTTACCAAGCTGAAGAGCGGATGGTTGGTGCGCGAGCCGCATGGCGTGATTGGGATTATTTCGCCGTGGAACTATCCATTTTCGATTCCGGCAACGGAGACCTTGGCAGCGCTCGTGGCTGGCAATGCTGTGGTACTGAAGCCGTCGGAGTTGACGCCGCTGGTGGCGCTGGAACTAGCGTCGTTGCTGCATGCTGCGGGCGTGCCCAAGGATGCGTTTCATGTGGTGATAGGCGCGGGTCCGGCGGGAGCGGCGCTGCTCCGTTCGCCGATCGACAAGCTGGTGTTTACGGGCAGTGTTGCGACGGGGAAGCGGATCGCAGCCGCCGCGGCGGAGCGGCTACTCCCAGTCGTGCTCGAGCTTGGTGGGAAGGATCCCATGCTGGTGCTCGACGATGCCGACGTGGACGTGGCCTCTAGTGCGGCCGTGTGGGGAGCGTTCGTGAATGCGGGACAGGCCTGTTTGTCGGTGGAGCGCTGCTATGTGCATCGCAGTCTGTATGAATCATTTGCCAAGGCGTGCGCCGAGAAGACGAAGCAGTTGCGCGTGGGCAATGGGATAGATGCGCATACGGATGTAGGGCCGATGATACAGGAACGGCAGGTGCGGATTGTGGAATCGCACGTGGAGGACGCGAAGGCGCGCGGGGCTAGGGTTCTGGCGGGTGGGACGCGCTTGCCGGAATTGGGAGTGAACTTCTACGCTCCCACTGTGCTCGCCGACGTCACGCAAGAAATGCGGATTATGCGGGAAGAAACCTTCGGGCCTGTGCTTCCGGTGATGGCGTGCGCGGATGACGATGAAGCTGTGCGCTTGGCCAACGATTCTGAATACGGGTTGGCGGCGAGCGTGTGGACCCGCGACCGCAAGCGCGGCGATCGGCTGGCGCGGCGCATTCATGCCGGGACTGTGATGGTGAATGACGTGATTTCGTGTTTCGGAATCAGCGAGGCCCCGCACGGCGGTGTAAAGGCCAGCGGTGTGGGACGCACTCACGGGCGCTTTGGCCTGGATGAGATGGTGCGAGTGAAGTATTTGGATATGGATCGGATGCCGGGAATGAAGAAAGTCTGGTGGCATGGATACGGCGAAAGCTTTCGGCGGCAGATGGAAGGGTTCTTGGATATGCAGTTTGCGCGCGGGTTGGGTGCGCGGGTGCGGGGAGCACTGCGCGCCGCGGGGATGGTCGGGCGGAAGCAGCTGTGAATGCGCGACTGGGCTTGGCCGCTTCGACTAGCCTCAGGGCTTTCGCATGACAGCCGAGGCGGCTGTCGCTACATGTTTCATTCGTTGATGCGATCGCCGTGGCTTGGGGGCTGCGAGATGACTAGAAACCGCACCGGGGCCGAAGACGGATTTCGGATTTGGTGCCGCGTGCCGGGCAGGATACGGACCCCGCTTCCGGCGGGAATCAGGACGTTCTCCCCATTCATTTCCATCAACACTTCGCCGTCCAGGATATAGAAAAATTGCTGCGAGCGTTCGTGATGATGGCGAACTTCGGCTGCGCCCGGGGGCATAAACTCTTCGATCACGCTCAGTTGCTTATCCTTTACCAGGTGCCAGCCGTCACAGTCGACGCCCCAGCGATAGTGCTCAGCATTTTCGCGGCTGACGCAGCCGGGCTTGGGTGGAGTTGCCTGGATCGGCTCAGTGGGTACTGATCCGGGATGAGGCGCGTCCGAGTTGACTTCCTTCGCCATACTTTCCGTCTCCTGGTGTCCAGTGTAATCTTGTCGCCATGAACAATCCTAGTCACGCCAGCCCGTCCGCTGATTCCCAGCGGGAACTGTTGCGCCACACAGTGGCCACGTTGGCGTATCGAGGCGGAAAAGCGATGCGGAACGCGCCGGCTGGCTTCGGTGAGTTTCAGGCGGGCGAGGGAGTGCGCACGCCGGGCCAGATTCTGGCGCATCTGGGAGATTTATTGGACTGGGCCTTATCGATTGCGAAGGGCCAGCAGAAATGGCACGACTCGAAACCGATGTCTTGGGAGCAGGACGTCGAGAGATTCTTTGCAGCGCTCAAAAAGTTCGACGACTTCCTGGCCTCGAACGAGCCGGTGCAGGCTCCGCTCGAAAAACTGTTTCAAGGGCCGATTGCCGATGCGCTCTCGCACGTGGGGCAGATTGCCATTCTGCGGCGTCTGGCGGGTGGGCCGGTGAAGGGCGAGAACTATTATGTGGCGGCGATTGAGGCGGGGCGAGTGGGCGCGGATCAGGCCAACCCGAAGCGCGAGTTCTGATCGCGAGCGTCGGCCAGTCAGGCGCCTCAGCTTACATGTTTCGTCCGAGTGGTTTAAGTTACAATGACCGCGTAAGGCCGAATCTGGCGGCGTTTGGGCCGCTCGAACAAGGGGTACGTCGGTGGCGACTAGCGAAGTGACTGCTTCTGGCTCGCAGAATGTTCCGCAGCTTCCCAACCACAAAGTCAAAGTTAAGAAGGCCGGGCAACGCGCCTGCAATGAAAAAAACGAGAAGGGAAAATTCTGTGGCGGGCATTTGAAGCGTTGGTTCTATACCACCGACATTTTGGAGCAGGCGTGTGGCGATGCCGAAAAAGCCTGGGGGCCGGATGCGGAGGTATATCGCTGCGAGCACTGCAAAACTCTGTACCTGCCGAATCCTGGGGAAGCGAAGGTGAACGTCGCGGGGCAGGGGATGAAATCTGTCTTCGGACTGACACTGCCGCCGAAGGAGAAATGATTAGCTTCTAGCTACTCGCTTCTAGCTGCTAGCCACAAGCCGAGCGATCCTCGGCCGGACAGCCGAGGCGGCTGTCCCTACGTGAGTTTTGCTAGAAGCTAGAGGCTAGCAGCTTTTCTTCCATGCACACTCCCGAGCTTATCTACGACTGGAATAAGAATCATCCGCCGGGGCTGAAGCCGCCGGGGCCGGTGCTGATCAACGACGAGACTTTGCGCGATGGGCTGCAGTCGCCTTCGGTGCGCGATCCTTCTGTTGCGGAAAAGATTGAAATTCTTCATTTGATGGACGCGCTGGGGATTGATTCACTTGACCTCGGCCTGCCGGGAGCGGGGGCACGCGCGATCGAAGCCGTCACCGCGTTGGCTCGCGAGATCGCGGGCCACAAGATGAAGATTCGCGCTAATTGCGCGGCGCGGACCCACGAGAATGACATTCGCCCGATTGCCGAGATCGTGCAGCAGACGGGCTTGGCGATTGAGGCGGCGACCTTTATTGGATCGAGCCCGATTCGAAGATTCACGGAAGGGTGGACCGACGACTTTCTGCTGCAGACGACGGAGAAAGCCGTTAAGTATGCGGTCTCGCTGGGACTCGACGTCATGTACGTAACGGAAGATACGAGCCGGTGCGATCCGGAGACTGTGAAGCGCTTGTACGCGACAGCAATCAATTGTGGCGCGCGGGCGATCTGCATCTGCGACACCGCCGGACATGCTACGCCGATGGGTGCGCTGGCGCTGGTGCGCTTTGTGATTGCGGAAGTGGTGAAGCCTTCGGGGGAAAAGATTCGTGTGGACTGGCACGGACACAGCGACCGCGGCCTGGCGATTGCGAATTCCATGGCGGCAATTATTGCCGGTGCGAACTGCGTGCACGGATGCGCCATTGGCCTGGGGGAGCGCGTCGGCAATACGCAGGTCGATCAGATGCTGGTGAATCTCAAGCTGATGGGAATCGCACCTTGGGACGAGCAGGACCTGACGAGGTTGAAGCAATATTGCCAAGCGGTTTCGCGGGCGACGGGCGTGCCGATTCCGGCGAATTATCCGGTGGTAGGCGACGATGCATTTCGGACGGCGACCGGAGTTCACGCTTCCGCGATCATCAAGGCGTATCACAAAGACGACGTGGTGCTGGCGAATACGGTGTATTCCGGAGTGCCATCGCATGTGTTTGGGCTGGAGCAAATTATTGACATCGGTCCGATGAGCGGAAAATCGAATGTGCTGTGGTGGTTGGAGCGGCACGGCATTCCGGTGAGTGACCGCGTCGTGGATCGGATTTACCAGCGTGCCAAGCAGAGCGATCACACGCTGAGCGAGGCGGAGATTCTGGAGTGCGTGGAAGCGGCGACTACGAAGACGACTACGAAGAAATGACAGGTGCATGATGGCGATGCGACATGCGATTCTCGGCGCGGGTGGAGTGGGCGGGACAATGGGCGCTTGCCTGGCTAAGATCGGCGATTCGGTGACGCTGGTGGTCAGGCCCGAAAAGCTTCCGAACTATCCCAAACAACTACATTTCGAAAGCCCGTTCGGCAAATTCGATGTCGATGTAGCGGTTGCCGCGGACGTGCCTGCCGTTGATGTGCTGTGGATTACGGTGAAGGCCACACAATTGGAATCAGGGCTGAAGGCTCTCAAAAGGCCTGACGCGGTCAAAGCAATCGTCCCGCTGCTCAACGGAATCGATCATGTGCAGTTGCTGCGTTCGAAATACGGCTCTGGCTGCGTGATTCCGGCGACGATTGCGGGCGAGATGGAACGGCTTGGTCCTGGACAATTCGTTCACCGGTCGCCGTTTTTGCGGCTGAATGTTGCTTCGTCAGGGCGCGGCCTGCTGGGGAGTACGCTCGATCGTTTACAGAAAATGGGTTTGACATGCAATTTCATCGACGATGAGCCGACTTTGCTTTGGGGCAAATTGGTATTCCTGGCCCCGTTTGCGCTCAGTACGACGGCTGCCGATAAACCTGTGGGCGAGATTATTTCCGATCCGCATTTGCGAAGTTTGGCGGAGGCCTGCGTGAGAGAAGCTTGCGACGTCGCCCGCGCCGAGGGCGCCAAAGTCGATGCGGAATCGATCCTTGCATGGGTGAAGACGGCGCCCGCGAATATGCGCAGTTCCATGCAGAAGGACGTGGATCGTGGCAATCCGCCGGAACTCGACGCCATTGCGGGGCCAATCCTTCGTGGAGCGCGAAAACATGGGATCGAGGTGCCCGCGACCAAGGAATTGGTGGCGGGAGTGGAGCAGCGGGCCGGATCCGCACGCTCGATTGCGTAGCACTCGGAAGTCGTAAGGGTGGGACAATCCGAAAGTTCCTCGACCCGGACGTGCGATCATCTTCCGTAACGTCTTTGCCAATCCCCATTCGTTTCCCACGCGTTGTAAACTGACGCAATACTTCCATGAGCCCAACTCCTCCTCGGCCGGAGTTGCCCGACCTTGCGCCCTCGGTGCGGCAGGAAGTAGCACGTCTGGCGGCCGCGCCTGAAGTGCGGTCGGCGTTCAACTGGTTGCGCACGCAGGAACCGCAACTGGCGCACTGGCAAATGGAGATGGCGCGGATACCGGCGCCTCCGTTTGGCGAGTCGGCGCGCGGGGCGTGGCTGGTGGAACGATTTCGCGAGGTCGGACTGGACGACGTCCGCATCGACGACGTGGGCAACGTATTCGGGACGCATCCCGGATTCGGCCGGCGCTACGTGGCGCTAAGCGCGCATATTGATACGGTGTTTCCAGCGAACACACCGCTGAATATTCGCCAGCAGGGAAGCCGCATTTACGGGCCGGGCGTTTCAGACAATGGCGCGGGAGTGGCGGCGCTGCTGGCGATCGCGTCACTGTTGCGGGCGGTGCGCATCCGGCATGCGCTGCCGTTTGTGTTTATCGGAAATGTCGGCGAAGAGGGCGAAGGCGATCTGCGCGGCATGCGACACATTTTTTCTACACCGCGCTGGAAAGACTCGATTGCTTACAGCTTGGTGCTCGACGGCGCGGGCGCGGACACGATTGTAGCGGAGGCGCTCGGCAGCCGGCGGTTTGAAGTGATCGTACGCGGGCCGGGTGGGCACTCGTGGAGCGATTTTGGCGCGCCGAATCCGATCGTGATTCTGGCCAAGGCCATCGAGGCTTTCATCACCACGCCAGTTCCTAACACGCCCAAGACGACGTTCAACATTGGAGTGATTCGCGGCGGGACTTCGGTGAATTCGATTCCTGAATCGGCCAGCATGAAGGTGGATATTCGATCGACCTCGATGACCGAGATGGAACGACTGGAGCAGTCGTTGCGACTGGCGCTGAATCGCGCGGTGGAAGACGAAACGCTGGCTGCCGAAATGCGATCATCCACGCAGAAGCGGCCTTCAGGAGTGAGTTGTGAGGTAGTGGTGATTGGGAATCGTCCGGCGGGTGAGTTGCGGGCGGGAGCGCGGATTTTGCAGGTCGTGCGCGCGGTGGATGCACAGCTTGGTAATGCGGCGCAGGTGCAGCGAGCGTCGACCGATGCGAACGTTCCGCTTTCGCTGGGGCAGGAAGCTGTTGCTATCGGCGGTGGAGGATCGGGCGGCGGGGCGCACACCCTGCAGGAGTGGTTCGATTCCAACGGTCGCGAATTGGGGTTGAAACGAATTTTGTTGACGATGCTGGCGCTCGCGGGGGTGGGAAGTGAGTCTGATGTCAGGGGGGCTTCGTGATGCTGATGCGGTTTGGCCAAGTACCTCAGGGGCTAAAGCCCGGATTGTCTTGCGTGCTTAATGGCAGGGCTGAAGCCGTGCCCTTCCCAAAGCAAATTCTGCCACTCCGCCTATTCTTGTCGTTCGCTTTCTTGCTCGCCTTGTGTTCCACGCGGGGCGCGGCGCAGACTTCTTCTAACGGTGGAAGCATGGATTCGACACCGAAGGCCGATGTGATTTTTGAGCATGGAAATGTTTATACCGGCGTGCCTGCCAACGCGAATTTCAGTGCGATTGTGCGCGAGGAGGCTATTGCAGTGCGCGGGGACCGCATCCAGGCAGTCGGCAAGAACTCCGACATGGAGAGGCTGAAAGGGCCACAGACGCATGTGGTCGACCTCGACGGACACTTCGTCATGCCCGGATTCAACGACGCTCATCTCCATCTCGATGACGCGGGGAAAATGAAGTTGAGCGTCGACTGTACGGGCGCGAAGTCACTGGATGAGTTGCGCGCGCGAGTGGCGAAGAAGGTCGAGGAGGCGAAGGCTGGAGATTGGATTCTGGGATCGGGATGGGACGAGACCTTGTGGCCGGTTAAAGTACCGCCCACGCGCTGGGATCTGGACGAAGTGTCGAATGGGCATCCCGTGTTTTTGGAGCGCATTGACGGGCACATCGGGGTGGCCAACACTCGCGCTCTGCAGTTGGCCAGCATTACGCTGGCCAGCCGGAATCCCCAGGGTGGCCGGATTGATCGCAATGAGACTGGCGAGCCCACGGGCATTTTGCGGGAGACGGCGAAGGACGCTGTTCTGGACGTGATTCCGAAGCCGAGTCACCGGCTTCGGCGGGAGGGCCTGGAACTTGCTCTTACGGATTTGGCAGAGCATGGCGTGACGTCCGCGCAGGATTATTCGCCGGTCTGGGAGAACTTTCAGATTTACGAGGAACTCGAAAAAGAAGGCAAGCTGACGGCGCGTATCACCGAGTGGCTGCCGTTTGACGATCCGGTGGAAGAGTTGAGCCGGAAGCGCGAATCGCATCCGCAGTCCGACCTGATGCTGCACACCGGAATGCTGAAGGGTTTCATGGATGGCTCGCTGGGATCGCACACGGCAGCGCTGCTGGAGCCGTATTCGGACGATCCAAACAACACCGGCTTACCGCGATACGAAGCCGCCAAGTTGAACGAAATGACCAAGGAGCGCGTGTTGGCGGGCTTCCAGATTGGCTTTCATGCCATTGGCGACAAGGGCGTGCAGCTGGCGCTCGACGCCTTTGCCGGCGCCGAGAAGGCGGCGCACGAGGCCAACGTGAAAGCGCCTAATGGAGGCAACGATTTTCGCCTGCGCATCGAACACGCGCAGGTGACGACCCCAGTGCAGATCGGACTGTTCAAGGGGTTGAAAGTGATTGCTTCAATGCAGCCCAACCATCTGCTGACTGACATGCGCTGGGCGCAGGATCGGCTGGGGCCAAAGCGGGCGGCCACATCGTATGCCTGGCTGACTTTCCTGAATAAAGGAGTGACATTGGCGTTCGGCACCGATTATCCGGTAGAACCGGTGACGCCGTTCCGCGGCCTCTATGCGGCCGTGACGCGCAAGAGTGAGGACGGCAAGCACGAGTATTTTCCCGAGCAGCGGCTCACCATGGATCAGGCCATTGCCGCCTATACTACGGGTTCGGCCTTCGCGCAGTTCGAAGAGAAGGAGAAAGGCAAGCTGGTGCCGGGAATGCTGGCGGATTTCGTCGTGCTCGACCGCGACATCACGTCGTCGTCGCCGGAGAAACTCCTATCGACCCGGGTGCTGCTTACGGTCGTTGGTGGGAAGATGGTGTACGTGGCGAAGTGAGATTCCAGAGCTTCTCAGCGGTCCGCAAAACAATACTTTACATACAGAAGGATAAAACGGTTGCGAGGCTTTGTGCGTCTAATACTCGAATCCCTAGGTGTGAGTAGGGACGGACACGCAAACCGGCTGCATGGTTCAAATGGGTATACTATAAGGGTTTAAATAGTTTCGGAGGCAGGTAGACATATGGATTCGCGCGCAATGTGGATGCGCATGAAGGCTCATCGTTGGGTCTATACGCTCAGTATTCTGGCAACTCTTGCCCTCGGCATTCTGATCGGTACTGTCATTTCCTATGGAGTGAAAGGAAAAGAAGGGCAGAAGAGCGACGCGACGCCGCTCAGTCTGCCCTCGCCGCATGAGATGTCGAACACGTTTTCGCAGATCGCGAAGCAGTTGGAACCGAGCGTGGTCAATATCAATACGGAATCGACGATTAAGAATGTGCGCAAGCGGCGGGGACAGAATCCCGATGACGAAGATGGCGGCGGTATGGACGATTTTTTCAACCACTTCTTCGGTGGGCCGGGCGGCCAGGGGGGGCCCGGTGCTGATGGTCCAATTCGAGAGCGCTCTCTCGGTTCCGGCGTAATCGTTGATCCGAAGGGATACATTGTGACGAACCGGCACGTGGTAGAGAAGGCGGACCGCGTCCGCGTGCGTCTTCAGGATGATCCGCCAGGTGTGCAGCATGACGCCAAGGTTATCGGCACCGATCAGGAAACGGACCTGGCAGTGATCAAGGTGGATATGGATCGTATCCTGCCGGCCGCGAAGATGGGCAACTCCGACAGCATGCAAGTGGGCGACTGGGTTCTGGCTGTGGGCAGTCCATTCGGGTTGTCGGAGACGGTGACTGCGGGAATTGTTTCCGCGAAAGGGCGTGACATCGTTCCCGACCGGCAATTCCAGACGTTCATTCAAACTGATGCGGCCATCAATCCGGGCAATTCGGGTGGGCCGCTGGTGAATATGAATGGCGAAGTAATTGGTATCAACACCGCAATTTTGAGCGAGACGAACGCGTACGCCGGCGTGGGCTTCGCGCTGCCGTCGAAGACGGTAGTCGAGGTTTACAACCAGCTGACCGGGCCGGAGCACCGTGTGTCGCGCGGTTCGATCGGCATCATGTTTAACCAGGTCGAGAATCCGGCGATCGCTCGAGTCTATGGGTCAGGATCGGGGATCACAGTATCTACCGTTGTAGCGGGCAGTCCAGCGGATCAGGCGGGCCTGAAAGTTGGCGACACGATTACCGCTGTGGACGGCAAGAAGGTGATCAAGGGAAATGATCTGGTTTCGGACATCGCTTCTCGCAAGCCGGGGTCGAAAGTGAACTTAACGTTTATCCGAAACGGAAAGCAACAGGAAGCAAGCGTTACGGTTGCGGATCGCGCCAAACTGTTTGCGGCACGGCTTGGGGAAGAGCAGGAGAACGAAGACGAGAACACTCCCAAGCAGAGCAAATTTGGCCTGACAGTTCGCAAGGTTACGCCGGAAATGGCAGACCGGCTCGACATGCCTGCAGGAAAAGGCGTCATCGTCCAGGAAGTGAAACCGGGTTCGTTTGCCGAGGATGTGAACCTGGGACGCGGCGACATCATTCTGGAAGTGAATAAGCAGCCGGTAAACAATGAGGAAGAGTTCGCCCGGATCGAGTCGAACCTGAAGAGCGGCCAGGACGTGGTCTTCCTGGTGCGGCCGCGAGGTTCGTCGCGGCAGGATGGAACCGTCTTCCTGGCCGGTACACTTCCGTAACTTTCGAAAGTCCAATGGGAACTGGCACTGTAGTCTTCAGTCGAAGATGATTACGGTGCCAGCGTTCGATTGGACTTTTCATTTCGCCTAAGTTTCCGCCAAAGATTTCTTTGAGGTAGCGTTTCGTGATTTGGGCCGCATCGAAAAGAGTAAGACTCGTCACCACGTGGGCCGTGGCTCTGACTTGTGCATGCACCCTGGCGGCCGCTCGTCAAAATTCAAACAGCGACTCTGCAACCAAGAAGCCCGCAAGTCCTTCGGTAAAGACTGTCAGTTCGACGAAATCAAAAATGCATACGGGAAAGCGTTCGCGAAAGAAACGAGTTCGCGGACAACAAAAAATCGACTCCGAGAGAGCCCAAGCCATTCAGGAAGCGCTGATTCGTGAACACTACCTGAAGGGGGAAGCTACCGGAACTTGGAACCAGGCCAGCGAAGAGGCCATGCGCCGCTACCAGGCCGACAACGGCTGGCAAAGCAAGACGGTTCCCGATTCGCGCGCGCTAATCAAGCTAGGTCTGGGCCCGAGCAAAGACCATCTTCTAAATCCTGAAAGCGCCATGACCACCGTTCCCGATGCGCCGCGTGCGGAACCGGTCCCCACCACGTCGCAGAGCGCCTCGCCGACGACATCGCACAGCGCCACGCCGACTTCGGATTCTGCACCTGCTCCCAACTCCCACCAGAGTGACGTTTCCCGCCCGCAGTAGGAAGTAGGAGTCCGCCTTAACATTCAGCATTTAGCCAGTGAAGGCGTGTCTTTTGGCTGAGTGCTAATTGCCAGCTAGTTTTTCCGGTAGGTCGTTGGCATTATTGGCCGCGGAAAGTAGGGCAGCGGGCGATTCGCAATGATGGCGGCGGGATTCGCTTCGACTAATGTTTCTGCGATTTCTTCGCCGCAGATCTCGGCAGCCGCATCACGCGCGCGGGAAAGAATCGGGACTCGTTTTTCGGTATCGTGCGCATCGGTGGCGAGCACGTGTGCAGCCTGGTGTTCCAGAAGCCAGATCGCAGCTCGGTGTGCGCGATCACCCCAGAAGCCAGTCAGCGAGGAGCCGGTTACCTGAATGACGCAGCCCTGCTCGGCCCACTCCGCCACATGCTGCAGACTCTCGCGCAAAATCGGGTTACGCTCGGGATGGGTGATGATTGGCGTGATTCCAACGTCGTTCAGCTTGCGAAACGAATCGGTGGTTTGGGGCGGAATGCTGTAGTTGCTGAATTCAACCAGCAAGTAGCGTGTGCCTTCGATCACGTAACGGTTGGGATGGGCGTAAGCGTCCCGCAAGTTGTCGTAGGAAAGGTGGAAATCACAGCCCAGTTTCAGGATGGGTTTGTCTCCGACCAGCCGTTGGAGATGTGCGACGAGTCCGCTCAGATATTTGCGATCGTAGTAATAACGATCATTGGCATGGGGCGTGGCGACCATGTGGGTGATGCCGTCGGCGGCCGCAGCCAGGCACATCGCGACCGAGACTTCCCACGATTTCGGGCCGTCGTCTACTTCGGGAAGAATGTGAGAATGAATGTCGACCAAGACAGTAGGGACCCGGGCCAACGCGCCAAAGTCGCCCTTCCTGATGATTTAAACAGATTCGGCGGGAAAGACCAAGGGAGTCAAACTGAACAACATTCAAAAGCTCTTAACCGCGGAGATCGCCGAGAACGGCCGCGAAGGACGCCGAACAAATCTACCCACGGAAAGACTCCAAGCCTATCGGTTGGTTTTCTTGGCGTTCTCCGCAGACTTTCTCGGCGATCTTCGCGGTTAAAGACTTTTTCCGTATCGTTCCTGAATGAAGTCTCCAATCGCGGCGTAGGCCTTGGTCAGCGTCTGCTCGTCTGGCAGGAACACGATGCGGAAATGTTGCGTGCCTGGTTTCTGGCCGAAGCCGGATCCATGCACGACCATGACGTGCTTCTGGCGGATGAGTTCCTTCACGAAGATTTCGTCGCTCTCTGGGATGTCGATGCGCGGGTAGGCATAGAACGCGCCGCGCGGGGCGACGCAACTTATGCGCGGGGTTGACTCGCACCACTTCTGCGTAAGATCGCGGCGGGAGCGCAGTTTACGCTGGACGTCAACGAGATGGTCTTGCGGGCCTTCGAGCGCAGGCTTGATTGCGTACTGCTCAGGATGATTGGCGCAGAGGCGCGCGCGCAGCAGCCGATGCACGCCCTCGGTGTATGTCTTAACTGCAGCGGCTTCGCCGGAAACGATGCCCCATCCAATGCGCCACCCGGGCACGAGGTAATTCTTCGACATGCCGCCAAAAGTCACGCACGGCACGTCGGGCGCGACGGATGCGAACGCGATGTGCGGGGTGCCGTCGAGAATCAGCTTGTCGTAGATTTCGTCGGAGAAGACGATCAGGTTGTGGCGGCGCGCGAGATCGGCGACTTGCTCCAGCATCTGGCGCGTGCAGAGCGAACCGGTCGGATTGTTCGGATTAATCAGGACAATGCCCCGGGTGCGCGGCGTGAGTTTGCGCTCGATGTCGGCTAGCTCGGGCTGCCAGGCATCATCTTCATTGAGGTCGTAGGGGTTGAGTCCGATTCCTAACTTGCACAGCACGGCGGAGTACAGCGGGTAGTCGGGGCTTGGAGTCAGAATATTTTCGCCGGGGTTGACCAAGGCAGAGAGACAGAGGTCGACGGTCTCACTCACGCCTGAAGTGACGAAAACGTCGCGCACCGTGGTGATACCCTTGCGCCCGGCTTCGGCACGAATGGCCGCAATCGCTTCAGGGATTCCGAGCGACGCAGCGTAGCCGTTCTTACCGTCTCGCATGGCCTTGTAGACAGCCTCGATGATGTGCGGGGGCGTCTGGAAATCGAAGTTGAGCGGATCGCCGACATTCAACGGCAAGACTTTGTGTCCTTGCTGGATGACCTCATCGGCAACGCAGGCTAGATCGCGAATAGCGTAACGAACGTTGTCGAGACGGGAAGCGGCGGAGATCTCGTGGGTCTGGGTTACGGGCATAAGTCAAATTCTAACCGCACGGGACGGGGAGGGCCCAGAGAAATACGAAAGAGCTTTAACCACAGAGAACACAGAGTTACACAGAGGCGACCTTCCGTGAGCCCCTGCGCCCTCTGTGGCTTATGAATTTAATCTGCTCTGTCAATCTGTGCTCTCTGCAGTTTGTCGGAGTAGTCGACGTACACCGACTTCCATTCGGTGTAGAAGTCGATTGCGCCGACTCCGCCCTCGCGATGACCGTTTCCAGTGGCCTTGGTGCCGCCAAAGGGCAGATGCACCTCGGCGCCGATGGTGGGTGCGTTGATGTAGGTAATGCCGGCGTCGAGGTCGCGAATAGACGAGAAGGCTTTGTTCACGTCCTTCGTGTAGAGCGCAGACGAGAGGCCGTAATCGATGCCGTTGGCGATTTCAATGGCACCTTCCAGGTCGTCACATGGGATGATTGAGACCACCGGACCGAAGATCTCTTCCTGCGCAATGCGCATCTTGGGTTGAACATCGATGAAGACCGTGGGCTCCATGAACCACCCATGCTGGTATTCACCCTTGTCGAGCCGCTTGCCGCCGCAGACCAGCTTTGCGCCTTCGTTCTCGCCGATTTCTACATAGCTGAGGTCGGTCTGCAGTTGTTTTTCGTTGATGGCCGGGCCCATTTGCACGGATTCGTCCAGGCCGTTCCCAACCTTAAGTTTTTTGGCGCGATCGACGTAGCGTTCGACGAATTCGCGGTAGACGCCTTTCTGCACGATGATGCGGCTGGTTGCGGTGCAGCGCTGGCCGGTGGTGCCGAAACCTCCCCAGATGCCGCCTTCGATGGCGAGATCGAGGTTGGCGTCGTCGAGTACGATCATCGGATTCTTGCCGCCGAGTTCAAGCGAGCAGTGCTTGAAACTTTTGGCCGCAATGCCCCCGATGATGCGGCCCACGGCGGACGATCCTGTGAGGGAAACTGCGCGTACATCGGGATGCTCGGCGAGCGGGGTGCCTACGTCGGGGCCAAATCCCGTGACGACGTTGATCACGCCCTTGGGCAGACCGGCATCGGTGAGCGCGCGAACCAGGTTGAACGTGGAAAGAGGAGTGTCCTGCGCAGGCTTAATGACGCAGGTGTTGCCGCAGACGATGGCCGGCAGAAGCTTCCAGGAAGAGATTGCCATGGGAAAGTTCCACGGCGTGATCATGCCGCATACGCCGATCGGCTGGCGCACGGCCATGGCGAACTTATTGGGCATTTCCGACGGCACCGTGGGGCCAAACAGGCGGCGGCCCTCCCCGGCGTTGTAGTAGCTCGCGTCAATGGCTTCCTGCACATCGCCGCGTGTCTCGGCGAGGACCTTGCCCATCTCGCGAGTCATATCGCGGGCGTAATCTTCTTTGCGCTCGATCAGAATCTCGGCGGCGCGGAATACCATTTCCGCGCGGCGTGGGGCGGGAACCAGTCGCCACCTGGCGAAGGCGCGCTTGGCGGCGGAGACGGCGGCATCCACATCGGCCTTGGCAGACTTCTGGAAGATGCCGACCAGATCGCGAGTGTCGGCAGGGTTGCGGTTTTCGAACGTCTCGCCGGTCGAGGCCTCGACCCATTCGCCATCGATGAAATTCTTAAAAACCTTGGTCGGACCGTAGCTGAGGGTGGGCGGGCTGGTCAAAGTATCAGTTGCCATGACTTCTCCTTATAAATCCCTAAGAAATTGATGCTACAACCGGCGGGAAGGCGCGGCAAGGGATGGAGTTTCGCTAGGCGCCCGCTTCGTGGGCTAGCGACGACCGGAATTTGTAGCAAATGTGAACACCGATGAGCACACCAAGGTAATGTCTGAAACTCATTACCTGTTTTTTCCTCTGTTTTGCTTATGCTAACGTTTTATCTACCGCATATTTACTGAGGTTTTTCGGTTCAAAGTGTCCTCCGCGAATCGCAAATCGGGACTCCACGTTGCGTGGACGACCGTCACGTACCGTAGTGTGGCCCTGCTAGTCCTAGCAGTCGCCGCGGTGTTTGCAATTGCCGTGCGGGTGGCGTTTCCACAATTTACCGAGAACAGCCTGAAGGCAGGCGAAGGAGCTGCGAATAGGATCCTGGAGCGCATCGCCGGTATGAACCCGAACAGCGGCTCAGGAGTTTCTATTGGGCAGCAGGCGCACTTCACCGCCCTCGACGGCACGGTGCGCGTGAAAAAGAGCAATGGCAACAGCTGGGTGGCGGGCGATTACAGCATTCCGCTGGAAAAAGGCGACGTGGTGCAGACCGGCTCGGAAGGTATGGCGAAAGTTGTTTTCAACGACGGCACTAGCTACACCGTGAAACAGGATTCGCTGATCGTGATCCAGGAGAATTCGGCCAACGACCAGCAGCAGACCAGTGTAGCGGTCGCGGTCAGCACGGGAACGGTAGATCTGTCCACCGCGACCTACAGCCAAGGTTCGAAGTCACAGGTGATTGTGGCAGGCGCAACCGCTTCGCTGGCTCCGGAATCGGCGGCGCAGGTGCACAACGATCCTAAGGCCGACCAGCACGAAATTTTGATGAAAAAAGGAACGGGCGAGGTCTCGCGCAACGGCGAGACCGTGAAACTGGCCAACTGGGAGAAGGTGACCTTCCAGGGCAAGCAAGCGCGCATGGAGAAGGCGAAGGAGATTGGTCCGCCGACGCCGATTGCGCCGGCCAATATGGCGCCGCTATTTTCCGCGGGCCAGACCACGAAGGATGTGGCGTTTTCCTGGACGCCGATGGCGAATGCAGTTGGTTACCGTCTGCGCATCTCCCGCAACCCGTACTTCTCTTCTACACTAGTTGACAAGAAGGTTAATACGGCAGCGGTAACGGTTACAAGCCTCGGGGAGGGCGCTTATTACTGGATGGTGCAGTCCTACGACGCGGGTGGGAAAGAATCGGTGGAAAGCGAGAAGAACCGCTTCACCATCATTTCCAAGGGTAAGCAGACGGAGGCGATCGAACTGGAACTGGATCCGTTCGTTCAGCATGGGCACGTGATCGAGGTAACAGGCAAGACGCAGGTCGGGGCGCGGGTCATGGTCAACGGCAGCGAGGTCCCGATGATCAACACCGACGGCGCTTTTCATTACTTCACGCCGCCGCTGCCGACGGGAGAAGCTGTGATTACGGTGACGGCGCAAACGGCGCAGGGCGGGGTGAATACGCAGCAGCAGAAGATCATTATTCAGTAGGGCAGGTTACGGCCTGACTTTGGCCGCGACCTTTAGGGCAGGGAACTTTCGGTTGCGGCGGGGTTGCCGTGTATCCCGTAGAATGGTGACAGCCAGCATCCGACAGAAAAGGTAGATTCCCGGGGATACCCCCGGCAGACAGCACGTCGAAAGACGCGAGAACTTTTGTCATGTCAAACAACGGATTCCATTCAGGCTCGACTCGCAACCACAATCTCCGCTCGCTGTTCAGCATATTCTCCAGCGATCTGGCCATCGATCTCGGCACTGCCAACACGCTCGTGTATGCGCGCGGCAAAGGCATTGTCGTGAACGAACCCTCCATCGTCGCCATCAACAAAAACACGGGCGAAGTTGAGGCCGTTGGCAAAGAGGCGAAAGAGATGCTGGGCCGGACGCCGGGCAACATCGTCGCCATTAAGCCCATGAAAGACGGCGTGATTGCCGATTTCAAGGTCACCGAGAAGATGTTGAATTACTTCATCCAGAAGGCGCACAACCGCAAGATGCTGGTGCATCCGCGCATCGTGATTGGCGTGCCCTCGGAGATCACGCAGGTGGAAAAGCGCGCGGTCATGGATTCCGCGTATCGTGCCAAGGCGAGTGAAGTTCATTTGGTGGAGCAGGCGATGGTGGCGGCGATCGGTGCGGGCCTTCCTATTACCGAGCCCAGCGGCAACATGGTGGTCGACATCGGCGGCGGCACCACCGACATCGCAGTGATTTCGTTGAGCGGCATCGTCTATTCGCGTTCGGTGCGCATGGCCGGCAACCAAATGGACGAAGCCGTCATGAATTATCTGAAGCGAAAATATAACTTGCTGATCGGCGAGCGCACGGCCGAGCAGATCAAGATGGAAATTGGTTCCGCTCATCAGCTCGACAAGCCGATGACTATGGAGATCAAAGGGCGCAACCTGATTGAGGGCGTGCCCAAGACGATTACGGTGGACGACGGCGAAATCCGCGAAGCCCTGAGCGAGTGCGTTTCGACTATTATGAACGCGATCCGCGTGGCGCTGGAACGCACGCCGCCTGAACTCTCGGCTGACATCAGCGACCGCGGCATTGTGCTCACCGGTGGCGGCGCTCTTCTCAAGAATCTTGATAAGCGCATCCGCGAAGAAACCGGGCTTCCCGTTTCCATCGCCGACGACCCGTTGTGCAGCGTGGTGCTGGGTACGGGCAAGATGCTTAGCGATTTCAAACTGCTGAGAAAAATTTCGATCGAGTAGAAAAACAGTGGTCAGTGGGCGGTGATCAGTGGGCAGTAAAACCTGTTGAGCAACCCTGACCACTCGTCACTGATCACTGACCACTGGTTTTATGGAATCCGTCCTTGGCCGTTACCGAAACCTGATCATTCTTGTGGGAGTGTTGTTTTTGCAGGTGCTCGGGCTGGCCATGCAGGTCAAGAAGAGCGGCGTCGACATTGAAAAAACGCGCCTGATCCGCATTTGGGCGGTCGACGCCGTCACTCCTTTCGAGCGCATGCTGGTTTGGGTTCAAACCAGCAGCGGCAATCTTTGGCACAACTATTTTTATCTGCGGGGAGTGCGCGCGGAGAACCGGCAACTGAAAGAGCAGATCGAGCAGATGCGGTTGCAACAGGTTCGCCTGGCCGACGATGCTGCCCAGGCGCGGCGCCTGCAAACCTTATTGGCTTTCAAAGAACAGTTCATCTCTCGCACGGTGGCCGCACAGGTGATCGGCTCCAGCGGCAGCGACCTCTCCCGCATCATCTACATCGACAAAGGAGAGAATTCCGGCATCCGTCGCGACATGGCGGTAATGACCGCAGACGGGATCGTGGGCAAGGTGCTGCTGGTCTATCCATCGGTAGCGCAGGTGTTGTTAATCAACGATCAAAGCAGCGGGGTGGGCGCTCTGCTGGAAAAGACGCGGCTGCAAGGCGTGCTGCGCGGCACATCGAATGGCGAGGTCGTTCTCGAACGGGTGATGAGCGACGAGCAAGTTTCCGTGAGCGAACCGGTGCTGACCAGCGGTGGAGATCAGATTTTCCCCAAAGGACTGCCGGTCGGGACGGTGACGAAGGTAGCAAACGGTCGGGATTTGTTTCTAAATATAAAAATCAAGCCCGCCGCCGACCTCAGTAAGCTAGAAGAAGTGCTAGTGCTGGTGGAGAAGCAGGAGCGGGAGACTCCCACGGAAGATGCGGTTCGAATGCGCGCTTCCGATATTTTGGCGCAACGCTTGCCCTCGGTTCCTGACAAGCCCGCGACGGATGCCGCCGGCGCGGCTTCGAGCCATACTGGCGCAGGCGCCCCGGTCGCGCAACCCAAAACAGCAGTTAAACAGCCAGCGGTAACTGGAGCGAAGCCGCAGGGGTTGGCGGGTGCAGCCAAGCCAGTTGCTACCGTTAAGCCTGCGGTCACAGGAACAAACGCGGCAGGCGTACCTAAGCCCACCAAGACATCGGCGGGCGCAAGCGAAACTCCCATCACCTTGCTTCCGGACGCGCAAAAGAGCTCGGATACGACTGGTACAGAAGCAACCCGATCGCAACCGGACGCTTCCCAGGCCAATCCGCCCAGCGCGCAGCCCAAACCGGTCACACCCGCGCCGGACAATCCACAACCGCCTGCGGACGAGAATAAACCCCAATAGCGTGCCCATTACCTACACATCCGGGGAACAAGTTGAAGTTTACCGATTCGGTATTCCGGTAACCATCGGCGTTCCCTTGCTGGCGCTGTTTTTGCAGGCGTTTGTGCCGCTGCGCTATCCGCGTTTTGCGGTTTACATTGACCTGCCATTGCTGGTGACGATCTTCTTTGCCATGGCGCGTCGTAACCCGATTTCGGGTCTGCTGACCGGAGCCGTGATCGGCCTGGCGCAGGACATGCTGGGGCACAACCCAATCGGAATCTACGGAATCGCCAAGACTGTTGTGGGCTACGGGGCTTCGTCGTTGGGGGTGAAGCTCGACGTGGAAAACGCCGGTGCGCGCCTGCTGGTGACTCTGGGATTTTATTTCGTGCATGCCGCGGTTTATTTCACGGTTGCCCGCGGAATGGTCAATATGACCCAGACCTGGAGTTGGTCCAGCGGCCTGTTAGCGGGCTTGGCGAACGCATTTCTGGGAGTGATTTTGTACTTCGTGCTCGACAAGTTTAAGCAGAGAACGTGAAAGATGCAGTTGCCAGTGGCCAGTGGTCAGTGGTCAGTTGCCAGTCGAACCCATTGAGTCCGATGACTTCCGTTACTGCGCCCGACGGCTCCAGGCGTCGGAAAGATTTACAATTGCTATCAGAACCACCTCATATTCGCTCTGCGGGGGCAAGTGACAGGTTGCAAGACCAGAAGAAGTTCCTGCGCAAGAACAACTGGCAACTGGCAACTGGCCACTGACAACTGATGTTCGGCCACGACGAAAAAGTTTCTGCCATTCGCCTAACGGCGGCGCAATATATCATCCTCGGCATCTTCCTGGTGCTGGCCTACGGGCTGTGGCGCCTGCAGGTGATGCAGAGCGAATTCTATTCGCTGGCAGCCGAAAGAAATCGCATTCGCAACGTGCCGGTGCTGGCGCCTCGCGGCAAGATTCTAGATCGCGAAGGGCGCACCATCGTCGATAACTACCCGTCATTTTCCGCGCTGCTATTGCGTGACTCCACCCGAGATCTGACAGCCGACGCGGACTTGATCGCCCAGGGATTGCATCTCGATCCGAACGAAGTGCGGGCTCGCGTCCGGCGGTTCGCGTCGATGCCGCAATACCAGCCGATTTTCCTCAAAGAAGACATTACGCCCGACGAATTGCAATTCATTGAAGCGCATCGCAACGAGCTGCCGGAACTCGACACCATCATGTCGCATCGCCGGCTCTATCCCCGCAACGGTTTCATGGCGCACCTGATCGGCTACGTCGGCGAAGTCAGTGAAGACATGCTGAACCAGCCGCAGTTCGAGTTATACAACGCCGGGGACGTGGTTGGCATTTCCGGCGTCGAACGCCAGTACAACACGATGCTGATGGGCACAAACGGGTCGCGTCAGGCTCTGGTCGACAGCCATGGCCGCGAAGTTGGGCGGCTGGGAGAGACCGAGGCAATCCCTGGAAAACAACTGCGTCTGACCGTTGACATCGATCTGCAGATTGCCGCCGAAGAGGCGCTGGCGGGAAAGAACGGGGCGATCGTGGCCATGGATCCGCGCACGGGCGAGGTCCTCGCCATGGCGAGCGGGCCCACGTTTGACCCTAACGATTTTGCCGTGCACGTATCACGCGATCAGTGGAACAAGCTGGTTACCGATCCCGACAAGCCGCTGCTGAACAAAGCGATTCAAGCGCAGCTTGCGCCGGGCTCGACGTTCAAGATCATCATGTCGGTTGCAGGATGGCAGGAAGGGATCGCTCAAACTTTGCACGTCGACTGTCACGGAAGCGCCGAGTTTTATGGACGGCGCTTTGGCTGCTGGGTGAAAGGTGGGCACGGTCCGGTCACTCTGGAGAAGGCAATCTATCAGTCCTGCGACGTTTTCTTTTATACGCTGGCGGAAAAATTGGGCATCGACCGCATCGCAAAATATGCCACCCAGCTGGGACTTGGCCAAAAGACAGGGATTGATCTGCCCAACGAAGTGAGCGGCGTCATGCCTTCGGAAGAATGGAAGATTCGGAACTTTAAACAGAAGTGGTTTGCCGGGGAGACGATTTCAGTGGGTATCGGGCAGGGCGCCGTGGCGATCACGCCGGTGCAGTTGTTGCGTGCCATCAGCGCGATCTCAATGGGCGGGCGCATGGTTGTGCCTCACGTTATTAATCCGACGGATATGCCTCCAGGCTACGTCGAGACTGGACACTACACGGAAGTGAAGAACGTTCCGATTGATCCGAACGGCTGGAATTTCATCACCGACGCGATGTCGCGAGTTCTGCTGCCGGAGGGCACGGCCCCGTCAGCCCATGTTCCGGGAATCGACATTGCCGGCAAAACGGGCTCGGCGCAGATTGTGTCGTTGGCGACGCGCGCCCGGTTTAAGAATGCCGAAGATTTGGCGCAGAATGGGTGGTTTGTGGGATTCACGCCGCGCCGCAATCCAGACATCGTCGTCTGCGTATTGTTCCAGGGCGGCGAGCACGGCAGGTTAGCGGCACGGTTGGCGACCCAGGTGATCAAGGCATACGTCGACAAGCAACGCCGCACGCCGCAGAAGATGGTGGAAAAGCCGAAAAACGGCGGGACGGTGGATATTGGCGGGTTATGGACAGCGCCGGATTCGGACGGAGACAAAGAAACACTGCAGGCCGGGCGGTTCGTCATGGATCTGCCGAAGAAGCCGCTGGCGCTGGCAACGGCTGCGCCGGGAATGGGTGAGAATTGATCTTGCTACGAAGTGCGAGGGCGAGACGCCCTCGCAACAGCCGGCGGGACGCCGGCGCTACGAAGAGCTAGAAGCTAAGAGCTAGAAGCTGTTCTTATGGCACGTTACGTTTCATATCGCGACTTTGACTGGATCCTGCTGGGGTTCGTCTTGATTATTTGTGGCATGGGCGTGATGGAAATCCACAGCGCCACTATGCACACGAAGTTTGCCGGAGCCCACGTCAAGCAGATCTACTGGGTCTTAGCGGGCGTGGGAGCGATGTTTTTGGTCAGCTTGGTCAATTACCAGGCTCTGCTCGATCAAATCCACTGGTTTTATATCGCTGGCGTGGCCTCGCTGGTGGCTGTCCTGGTCTTCGGCCAGAAGTATCTGGGAGCGAAACGCTGGATCAAAATGCCAGGTGGGAATCACTTCCAGCCCTCCGAATGGGTCAAGCTGATCCTGATTCTCGCGGTGGCAAAATATTTTGCGGAATTGCGGCACCGCGACCTCTCCTGGCCAGACTTCATCAAGGCCGGGGCCATTGTCGGCATCCCCATGCTGATGGTCATGAAACAGCCCGATCTGGGGACGGCGCTGACCTACGTGCCCATTGCGGTGATGGGAGTTTTTCTGGGCGGGATGCAGTGGAAACAGGGACTGGTGGTGGTTTTACTGGCGGCGGTGGGAATTGGCGCCATTTTTTTCACGCCGAAGGTACACGTTCTGAAGGGCTTCCAGAAGCAGCGTCTGACAAGTTTTCTTGAGCCCGACGCCGATCCCCAAGGGTCGGGGTATCAAGTTACGCAATCCCTGATTGCCGTGGGATCCGGGGGGCTATGGGGCGGAAAAGGCTCGCAAACGCACGGTAATTTCCTGCCCGTTCCGCAAACGGACTTTATTTTCGCAGCTTTCTCCGAGGAGCATGGATTCGTAGGCGCGCTGGGGATTCTACTGTTATACTTCATTGTGCTGATGCGTTTGACCCAGAACGCGCAAACAGCGCCCGACCGCGCTGGCACGTTTGTGGTGATGGGTGTGGTGGCTGTGCTTAGCTTCCATATCCTGGTCAATGTCGGCATGGTGGTTGGCTTTATGCCGGTCACCGGAATACCCCTGCCGTTGATGAGTTATGGTGGGTCTTCCGTGTTGTTCATGTTCCTGGCGCTGGGGATGGTTATGAATGTTCGTATGCGCCGCTTCGTGAACTAATTGGGTGAGCCAGTTAGTACGAACTAGATGAGTAGAAGAAGCAACGGGTTCAGGAACAGGGAAGACGGCAGGATGCAGTTTTGCTGCGCTTGGAGGCGCAGCCCCAAAAATATCGATCGCCCTCGCGTTAAGGGGGCATTTTCACCGGCCAGTTGAGCAGTGAACGGCCGGGCAGGATTGAAGCTGAGTAGTTAGCCGGGCAGGGAACGGCCCCCCGACCCAACGGGTCTGAGAGTGCGGTCACAAACCTCGGCAGAAGTTAAGCGATAAGTGCAAAAGATTCCCAAGCTTGCGCAGCGGACTCGGCTGAGAGTAAATCTCTCTGGCCCAGTCTGTCCCCGTGTCGGGGCGGCATCGCGACGCTCAATCCACCCGCCCCTTTCCTGACTCCGCACCGGTGAAACCCGGCCGGCTTCTCAAACAGCCGGCGGGAACCGGAGTGTTCGATGAACAAGGAACTATTTGTCTCTTCCACCCCTCACGAAACCAAAGTGGGTCTGGTGGAGGACGATCTGCTCGCAGAAGTTTATCTTGAGCGCGAGAATGAATACACATTAGCTGGATCAATCTACAAAGGCCGCGTCACGCGCGTGCTTCCCGGCATGCAGTCGGCTTTTGTCGACATCGGCCTGGAACGCGATGCGTTTCTTTATGTTTCCGACTTCATGGAGTTGGAAGAGCACGACGATGATTTGACCGACGTCGTTCCAGCAAACCGCAGTGTGCAGGATTTGCGTCAGCAGCCCGCCCGGGAAGAAGGTGGCCCAGGCGTTGTTGAAGAATCGCAAGCCTCCGCCGGGTCAGAAACAGATCTGCATCCGGAATCGGACCAGGGATCTGGGGGCGCAGTAGAAGATCAGGGCGACGAGCAGCCGACGGTGTCGGCAGGCGCGACGGCTGAGCCCGGCGGAGATTCGCAAAGCCGCGAACGCGGGGGCTGGCGTGGAAGGCGCCGGCGTCGTGGCGGACGTCGCGATGGCCGAGCCGACGGTCGTGAACGTACGTCGGATCGCGGTCCGGAGCGAGGTTCAGATCGAGCTTCCGAGCCGCGCTTCTCGCGAGCTGCCGAGTCAGCACCTTCGCGAGCGATGGATTCCGGCAGAAGTCACCCATCGGGTCCACCGCCCGGATACCAGCCTATCCTTCTGCCAGGCGAGTCGATTTCCAAGTACCAGCGCTGGGCGCAGCAAACGCCTGCGCAGCAACCGTCGACTCGGGACGCAGCCAGCGAAAGCGCGTCTGAGGCTCGCGGCGAATCCGCCGCGCCTCTCGCCACGACCTTCCCGGAGGATGAGCCCATCTTCGCCGCTGCCGAGTCAGTGGCCGAACCTCTCCATGAGGAACACGAAGACATTCGCGCAAATCACGAAGAGCATGCGGAGCACCTAGAGTCGGCTTCGACTTCGGCGGATTGGAATCCAGAATTCCGGCGTCCTGAAGCGGCGAGCATCCCCGCTCTGGGATGGCCCGGAGAGTCGCTGGTTGCAGCCGAAGAAGATGAGGTCACCGAAGAAGAAATCCGGAGAGAAGACGATCACGAAGTGCAGGACAACCGGGCCTCTGGTCAGCTCGATCAGCCCACGCGTTCATCTCGCGAAGAGCAGCCCCCGGTGTTCGCTGCTCCGGGCACAATGGAAGAAGAGACTATCGACGAGGAAGAGGCGGACACAACTCATTACGAAGCTTCTTCCGATGAAGGTTACGAAGAGTTTGAAGAGGAAACTCACGCGGTAGGCCAGCCGGCGCAGTTGAACGGCGAGGCCCGCGAAGTTGTCTCCGAAATACATCGGGCGTCGATTTCTGAGTCCGGTGACTCGCATCCTGCGGAAGGCGCGGCTGCGGAGGTCGAGGAAGATAGCGAAGAACTCGAACTGGAGGAAGCGCAGGCCGAAGCCGAGGCCGCGCTTGATGCGGAGGCTCGTGGCAACGGCACCGTCGATGCCCGAGTTGAGGTTCGTGCTCCGGCGGGGACCGCGAGCTACACGCAGCGCACCCAGCGCCCGCGGCCGGGTTATGACCGCGGTCCGCGCGACCGCCAACGCCGCGGGGGAGGTGGACGTCGTTTCCGTCGCCGGGAAAATTCGCCGGTCCCGCTGATCAGCGACTTGCTGAAGGAAGGCCAGGAAATCCTGGTGCAGATTGCGAAGGAACCCATCGGCAAGAAGGGCGCGCGCATTACCAGCCACATCGCGCTGCCGGGGCGGTTCCTGGTCTATATGCCCACGGTGAACCATACCGGCGTCTCGCGCAAGATTTCTTCCGAAGAAGAGCGCCAGCGACTGAAGCGAATTATTCTGAGCGAGCGCGAAAACGGCCACGGAGGCTTCATCGTGCGCACCGCCGCGCAGAGTGCCAGTGAAGAAGAACTGCGGGCCGACATCCGGTTCCTTAAGGGTTTGTGGCAGGACATCAAGAATCGGGCCGAGAGTTCCAAGCCGCCTGCGCTGATTTACCACGATCTCAACGTGGTCGAGCGCGTGCTGCGCGACCAGGTCACTTCCGAGTTCAGCGTGATCTGGGTCGACACCGAACCGGAGTACGAGCGCGTGCTGCGTTTTTTCAACCGCTTTCAACCGGCGATGGTCAAGCGTGTGAAGCTCTACACCAAGGAGACGCCGCTGTTCGAGCAATTCGGCCTGGCCGAGGAAATGAATAAGGCGCTCAAATCGAAAGTCTGGCTGAAGAGCGGCGGCTACATCGTCATCAACCAAACCGAAGCGCTGGTCGCCATTGACATCAACACTGGCAAATATGTCGGCAAGACGCAACGCCTGGAAGACACGATCGTCAAGACCAACGTGGACGCGATCAAGGAAATCGTGCGCCAGATCCGGCTGCGCGATCTGGGCGGCATCATCATCATCGACTTCATCGACATGGATGAGCGCCGCAACCGCCAGCGCGTGATGCAGGCTTTGGAAGAAGAACTCCGCCACGACCGTGCGCCCTCAAAGACGCTGCAGTTCAACGATTTCGGACTGGTCGCCATCACCCGTAAACGCGTGAAACAGTCGCTCGAACGCACGATCGGCGCGCCCTGCCCGTACTGCGAATCGACTGGATACGTGAAATCCGTCACTACGGTCTGCAATGAAATCTACGTCGAGATGCGCAAGATCGCCAAGCATCTCGAGCACGAAGACGTCATGCTGCGCGTGCATCCGGATGTGGCCAAGGAGTTGAAGTCGAATAACGGCCGCTTGCTGAACGAGATGGAGGAAATGACCAAGCGCACCATTATCGTGAAGAGCGATCCGGCGGTGCATCAGCAGCAATTCGATATCAACTAGGGACATGCCTTGAAAGGGCGCGGGTTCCCACCGCGCCTGGTTCGCCTAATCGATGCCAACCTCAGGTGTCGATGTTCTTGCGTTCTCATTGCTGCGCAACACGCGACAGGTGCGAATGAAAACGATGAAGCTGAGGGCACCAACGTAGGTGAGGACTTGCGCCAAAACGTGTGGGAAAGCTTCCACCTGTGCGGTCCGAAACACAACATGCAGGGTTTCCCCAACCAGCGTCATAACCGCGTACCAGCACATCGCGAAGATTAGACAATGACGGAAACGTCGGGACCCAAATGGGGCTCGCCTGCAAAAGGAGATCGTGTAAACCGTGAACCAAGGTGGAAGTAGAGCAACGAAAATGATCCACGACGGGAAACGTGGAAACAAGATACCGTAAAGTTTGCACTGCCCCGCTGCTCCCACCAGCAATGCCCAACTCGCCACATGCAATCTACTCATCATAAGTCAACTATCCACTTGAACGACGTCAGAAACAAATCTTGCGCAGCCTGCGGGGAGACGTTCCTAGTAATAGACAAGACTTCGTGATCGAGCAAGACCTCGCGCATTACGCTGACCTGGTAATGGACTCTAAGGATGTTGTTCTAGCTCACGTTCGCGAGCGTCTTCACCGCGACATCGGCCTGGTTACGCAGTTTTTGAACGGACTCGTGGATCGCTTGTGCGGAAGTCCCTGCGCGGTTCTGTTCCGCCGTCTTCGCCACGCTACCCGCCTCTTCTGTGGACGTACTAGCCATGTCCAGCAACACGACCACGGAGTCGGCATGGAGCTTCCACAACGACGACATCTTCTGGCTGCGTTTCAATTCTTCCAGTTCGGTGCTGATACGTGCGGAGATCGACACCATGCGGATCAGCGTGCGGGCCACATCGGCGCGCAGGCTCTTCTCTTCCAGGAATGAAGCGCCGTATGCGTCGGCCTCCTGCGGCGTTAATGTGAGGTTGAAGAAGCGCATGGGCACAACCTGGCGATATTTGGGATCGGCGACGCGTACGAATACTCGAATGGATTCCTCCACCCGCCGCAATTTGCCTTCTTCCGCGGAAATCTGCTGCGCCGTCACTGCGGGTGGCTGGAACACCGGAGCCGCAGCCGGAGCTTTCGCGGCAGCTACTTTGGCCGGTTTAGGTGCAGCCGCTGCACTGCCCGCGGCGCGCGCCGTTTGCCCGGCCGGAGTCAGCAGCGCTCGCCGGATCGGCGGACGACGGTCCAGTTCCTTCTTCAGTTTCGAGACCCGGCGAAACTTTTCCAGTGCGCCGCCATAGTCAGCCTGCAGCAGTTGCTTTTCTTGAATCGCAGCCACATGCTCAACCGTGACTTCCACGCCATCGACGGTGGTGAGAATCGTTCCGCCCATTTCTTCCAAGGCTTGTCCAAAGTTCTTGATCTCGTTCAGCGCCTTGACGAAGAGTTCATCAAACTTTTTGCCGAAGGTCTCGTTATAAGCGGCGACGGTGGCCAGCACGCCGGGATGATAGAACGAAGAATCCAGCCACTGCTTGAGTTCGCGCACGCGGCCGATAATGCCGGAATCGATTAGCGCGTTGAAGTCGCGGAAGCGGCCAGTCTCTTCGCGCAATGGATCGAAGCGCCGCAGTAACTGCACATGCTCCTCGGGAAGTGACGGCACGTCGGTATCGGCCAGGATCTCAATCAGTGCGATTTCAAAAGGCGAAAGCGGCAACGCACCATCGAGCCCATAGCCGCTTTGCTGCCACTGGCCGGGAACGCGAGGATGACGGTAGAGGAACGTTGCGATCAAATCGGTCTTGTCGCGATTGATGTCGCTCGGTTCGCGCCGCCGCACAAAATATCGCAGCAGAGCCTCGGCAACTTCAGAATCCGTATCGGGAGTCAACGCCTGCCGCACCATCGCCGGTGTGATTGCCATATCCAGCAGGTGCAGCCAGCGATACATCCGGGACAGCGTGGTCGGTAATTCCCGCTCGGAATGGCGAAGTGCGTCCTCATCGAGACCAGTCGGGATGGGGACATCGCCGCCCAGCGCGTCTCGCATGAGCTTCTGATAGAAGCCCTGAACCGTCGCCAAAATAGCCAATTCAAACCGAAGATCTTCGGCCAAACATGCCCCCGAGAGCAGGAGTTCGCCCTAAACTTTAACGATGTCTTAAGTAAAAATGAAAAGTAACTTGGGCTGCAAGTTACTACTGGAGCGAGGCGGAAAGAGGATTCCCCGGAAGGACATGACCTTTTGCGGGGCGATCAGACCATGTCTGGCGATAGGCCTTACCGTCGAGACGTGGCAAGCTAGGTCTTAGTTTGCAGGGCTACTTCTTCAATTCTTTCAATATTTCGCGTGCGGCATTCGCGCCCGAGCCGCCGGTTAGGCCTGCGCCGGGATGCGTCCCGCTCCCGCACAAATACAGATTCTGGATTGGCGTGCGATACCGCGCCCAGTCGAGAAGTGGTCGCATGGTAAAGAATTGGTCCAGAGCAAGTTCGCCGTGAAAAATCTGCCCACCGGTGAGAGCGTATTTTTCTTCCAGGTCGTGTGGCGTGATGATCTGGTGCGTTACGATCAGTTCCGGCAGATTGGGAGCATATTGCGCGAGAGTCTTCACCACGGTCTGGCCGAGTGCTTTGCGCTGCTCTTCCCAGTCGCCCTTCAACTTATAGGGTGCGTACTGCATGTAAATCGACATCACATGCTTACCCTCGGCCGCTAAGGTGGGATCGGTGAGCGAGGGAATCGTGGCTTCGAGATACGGCTGTCGCGAGAAATTGCCGTATTTGCTCTCATCAAACGCGCGCTCCAGATAATCGATCTCGTTGCCGATGTGGATGCGTCCTTGAAGCGCGGAGTCGTCGCCATTTTTTAGGGCCGTGAACTTTGGCAGGCTGGAGAGAGCGAGGTTCACCTTTGCGACCGTGCCATTCCCGCGGTAATGCTGCAGTTTCTGGACAAAATCGGGCGAGAGATGCGTGGGGTCGGTCAACCTCAGCAAAGTGCGTTTCGGGTCGGCGTTGGAGATGACCGCTTTGGCATGAATCTCTTCGCCGGTCGAGAGCAGAACGCCGGTCGCAATTCCGTTCTGCACTTGAACCTCAATGACCTCCGCGCCGGTGCGAATCTCTGCGCCAGAGGACTTGGCCGCCGACGCCATGGCTTGAGTGACTGCTCCCATGCCTCCCGCAGCGAACGCCGCCGTGCCTGCCAGATGAGGGTCTCCTGCGGCTCGGATCAGCAAGACCAACGCGCTTCCCGCCGACCACGGTCCAAGAAATGTCCCAAAAACGCCGCGAGCCGCGATCACCGCTCGCAACAATTCCGTTTCAAAATATTCCGACGCCAGATCGGCCACGGCCATTGGCCCCCAACGCAGCAGGCGAAACATGTCTTTTTTCCCCAGTTTGCGAATGGCGCGTCCGGTTTGGAGCATGCTCCATAAATCGCCGCGGCTGGGATTGTCGATGTCGGGCGGTGTGGTTGCGAGCGCCTCGGCGATGACCTTGCTGATCTTCGCCAGAGATTGCTGAAATTGAGGATATTTAGCGGCATCTTTCGGCGAGAACGTCGCGATCTCTTGAGCCGATTTCTTTGTGTCCTGATACAGCGAGAGCGCACGACCATCAGGCGAAAGGGCCGTCACGCAAACCTCCGGCGTGATCCACTTCAGCCCGTGTTTTTCCAACTGCATATCGCGGACGATTTGGGGTTGAATCGGGCCCGCAGTGTGCGCCAGAGTTGAGCAACGGAATCCGGGGTGAAACTCATCGGTGACCGCAGCTCCGCCGACCTGCGGGTTCCGCTCGAGCACAAGTGGCTTGCAGCCTGCCTTGGCCAGGTAGAACGCGGTGACCAGGCCGTTATGCCCGCCACCAATGATGACAACGTCGCGGCCTCGGGAGGTTTTCGATTCAGACATGCTAGGCCGCTCCCTTGATGTCTTTCAGAATTTCCAGCGCGGCTAGCCGTCCATTCGCGCCCATGATGCCGCCGCCGGGATGCGTCGCCGATCCGCACATGTAGAGGTTCTTGATAGGCGTCCGATATTGCGCCCAGCCGGGCACGGGGCGCAGAAAGAAAAGTTGTTCCAGTGAAAGCTCGCCTTGGAAAATGTTGCCCTCGCTCAGACCCCATTCGCGTTCCAGGTCAAGCGGCGTTACCACTTGTTTTTGAATGATGATGTCTTTGATGTTGGGCGCGTATTCAGCAATCGTGTTGACCACGGTGTCGCCGAAGGCTTCCTTCTGATCGTCCCAGTTCAGCCCGGGGCGCAGCTTGTAGGGCGCATACTGCACGAAGCACGACAGCACGTGCTTTCCCGGCGGCGCAACCGAGGGATCGGTGAGCGATGGGATGACCATGTCGATATAGGGACGCCGCGAGAAGTTTCCGTACTTTGCATCGTCGTACGCCCGCTCCATGTACTCAACCGAAGGTGAAATTGAAATTGCGCCGCGCAGATGTGCGCCCGGTCCGGGGATGCATTTGAAGTCGGGAAGCGCATCCAAAGCCATGTTGACTTTGCCCGAAGAGCCGCGAAACTTGTAGCGGTTGACGTCTTCGAGAAAGTCGCTGGGAAGGTTCGGGGCTTCGATGAACTTCGTAAATGTCAGTCGCGGATCGACACTCGACGAAATTACATCCGCATATATTTCATCCCCGTTGGCGAGCACCACGCCCTTGGCTTTGCCATTCCTGATGATGATCTGCGAAATCCCTGACTGCGTACGGATTTCGACCCCGGCCTCGCGCGCGGCGTCGGCGATCGCATTTGAAATTGCGCCTGTACCTCCCCGAGCAAAGCCCCACGCGCGGAACGCGCCATCGATCTCCCCCATGTAGTGATGCAGCAGCACGTACGCGGTTCCGGGAGAGCGCACGCCCAGGAACGTCCCGATAATTCCCGAGGCCGACATCGTCGCTTTCAGCACGTCGGTCTCAAACCATTGATCGAGGAAGTCAATGGCGCTCATGGTCATGAGCTGCACCTGGTTATATTTGTCGTAACTCGACATTCCCTGAAAGCGGCGACCGATGAACAACAGCTTCATCAGTTCGCGCGGATTCAGTGTGGTCGGATCCGGCGGCACCATGCTGAGAATCGGCTTCACGAACCGGCACATCGCCTGCATCGCCTTGCCAAACTCGTCATAGGCTTCGGCGTCGACCCTCGAATGGCGGGCAATCTCGCGGTGCGTTTTGCCATGGTCGTTCACGCGCCACAGGTAATCGCCACTGGGCATCGGCGTAAAAGTTCCGTCCAACGGAAGAATTTCCAGGCCATGACGGGGAAGGTCGAGGTCGCGAATAATCTCGGGCCGCAGCAGAGACACGACGTATGAGCAGACGGAGAATTTGAATCCCGGCACGATTTCTTCCGTGCATGCCGCGCCGCCCAGGACGTGCCGCCGTTCCAGCACCAGAACTTTCTTGCCGGCGCGCGCGAGATAGGCGGCATTGACCAGTCCGTTGTGGCCGCCGCCGATCACGATCACGTCGTATGCGTTAGAACCAGCCATTCGCTTTTAGCTCCTAGCTCTTAGCCTTAACGTTCGGTTGTCGGGAAACGCAATAATACTCGCGCAGCGAAGTGGGCGGAAGAGGATTAGAGTCCGCTGGGAAGAACGGTCCAGCCTCTGAGAATACTGCACGACTTTGGCATGAATGTTCGCATCTCGGGCCGAAGTCGACATTCTATCGGGAAGCGGAAAATTTGTCTGCAAGATTAGGCAGTGCGCAATGCGGAAAGGGTGACGGGGTATAATCCGGCTTCGACGTATTTGCTCCTGAGGTTAATCCTTTGCCTATTGGAACAGCCTTTCACGAAAGAACTTTCCCGTTGTGCCACAGCTTGAACTATCGCGAGTGGTCGGGGTATTACACTGTCAGCGTCTACGAAGTCCATCACGAGCACGAGTACAACGCCATTCGCAACGCGGCCGCGCTCATCGACATTTCACCACTCTACAAATATCTGATCACGGGCAGAGATGCGACCCGGCTGGTGAACCGGGTAATCACGCGCGACACTAACAAAGTGAAAGTGGGCCAGGTCATTTATTGCTGCTGGTGCGACGAAGAGGGAAAGGTGATCGACGACGGCACGATTTCTCGTCTTGAAGAAAACGTGTATCGCTGGACTGCAGCGGATCCCAGCCTACGATGGTTCCGACAGAATGGCCTGAATATGGACGTGCAGATCGAAGACATTTCCGAGAAGGTGGCAGCGCTCGCTCTGCAAGGCCCGACTTCAGCCAAACTATTAAAGTCCGTCGCCGACGCCGACATCGCCAACTTGAAATATTTTCGTGTGACTCGCGGCAAAATCGCCGGAATTCCCGTGGATATTTCGCGCACCGGCTACACCGGCGATCTGGGCTACGAGATCTGGATTCCGTGGAACAATGCGTTGAAGGTCTGGGATGCGCTGGCAGAAAAAGGCAAACAGTTCGATCTGCACGCCGCCGGGATGCTGGCGCTTGACGTCGCGCGGGTTGAGGCTGGGCTGCTCCTGATCGAGGTCGATTACACCAGTTCGAAGAAGGCGCTGATCCCATCGCAGAAGTTCTCGCCCTACGAACTCGGGTTCGGCAAGATGGTTCATTTGGAAAAAGAAAATTTCATTGGTAAGCGCGCGCTTCAGCAAGACGCGAAGAAAGGCGTGTCGCGTCAACTGGTAGGCCTCGAAGTCGATTGGACCGATGTCGAGCAACTTTACGAACGCTACGGTCTGACCCCGGCAGCTCCGACGCAGGCCTCGCGCGTCGCGGTGCCCGTGTACGCAGGAGACAAGCAAGCCGGCAAGGCGACGACCACGAGCTGGTCGCCAATCCTGAAAAAATTGATTGCGCTGGCCAGCGTCGAGACGGAATATTCGAAGCCCGGCACGTCTTTGCAGATGGAAATTACGATTGAAGCAATGCGTCTTAGGACCGACGTGAAGGTGACGCCGCTCCCATTTTTCAATCCGCCGAGAAAGACGGCCACGCCGGTGTAAAGGTTTTTATGTGGGGACAGCCGCCCTCGGCTGTCCGCGGGGCGCAGCCCGGCTGGAATCACTTTTGCAGATTGGGTCCTCAGAAAGCGAGCTGCCGCTCGCTCGGACCCCCCGGACGGCTGTCCCTACACGATTCTCAGCTCGCCTTCCGGCTGCTGCGCTTCCAATACAAATACCCTGGCACCCCAATCAGCACAATCGCCGTTCCCCAGAACGCCTGAGTCGGGCGGGTGATAATCGTGTTCAGTGTCCACGCCGTGCCGATCAGAACATAGATCGCCGGCAGCCAGGGATATCCCGTGCAACGGTAAGGCCGCGGAATCTCCGGGCGCTTCCAGCGCAGCAGGAACATCCCGATCACGGTTAGCGTGTAGGAGAGCACCATGCCGTAGATGACGTAGGTGTAAAGCTGGTCGTAGCGGCCGCTCAGGGTGAGGGCGGCTGCCCAAATGCCCTGTCCAATCAGGCTGAAGGCTGGGGTGCGCCACTGGGGATGGATCACCGCCATGCGCTTGAAGAACACGCCGTCCTGTGCCATGGCGAGATACACGCGCGCTCCCGAGAGTGTGCACGTCGCGGCTGCGCTGAAACAGGAAACGGCGATCATCAGCGATAACCATTTCGCTGCCCCAGGCGAAAATAGTGCCGCGGCCGCAGCATGCGCAATTGTCTCGTGCGTGGCGATTTCCTTCAGCGGCAAGGCATAGACGTAGGTCAGGTTCATCGCGATATAAATAACCGCCACAGCGAGCACGCCGAGAACCATGGCCCGCGGCACGGTGCGTCGCGGTTCTCTGACTTCGCCGGCAACCCAGGTGATGTACACCCAACCGTCATAGGCCCAGAACACTGCGATCATGCCTACGCCCAACGCGGAGATCAGTTGCGTTGGCCCGAGTCCCATCGTCAGGCTAACGCCATGTGACTGAAAGTTGGACCAGTGGCCTTTGCCGATGGCGAATCCGAGAGTTACGAACGCAGCCATGGCCGTAAACTTTGTCCCGCTCGAGATGTTCTGTAGTAACGCGCCCCAGCGCAGGCCTATGACATTTACATAAGTTAGAACTGCGATCAGGAGCAGCCCGAGCAAATGAGCGCGCGTGATCACGATGCCGGCGAACGCAATCACCACATGATCGGCCGACACAACTGGAAAGACTTGTCCGGCATAGGCCGCCGATGCCACCGAAAGCGCCGCGATCGTGCCTCCGTTGGCGACGCTGAACAGCATCCAGCCATAGAGGAAAGCGATCAGGTCGCCATAAGCCTCGCGGAGGTAGATGTACTGGCCGCCGGAATCCGGGAACATCGAACCTAACTCGGCAAACGCGAAGCAGGCGCAAAGCGAGATCAGCGCGCCCAACACCCACACCAGCAGGAATAGCACGGGTTGCGGCAACGGTCCCGCAATATCTTTCGCGGTCAGAAATATCGACGACCCGATCACTCCGCTGACCAGCAGCAGCACCGAGTCAAGCAGGCCGAGTCCCCGGATCAGCGTGGGTTTTGAGCCAGAGGGGGTTTGATCGGCAGGTTTAGAGTCGGCAGAAGCCGCGTCGGATGTTGGTAGAACTGGAATGGGTTTCATCATCCGATGCCCAGTTCGTCGGACGATTCAAGCGCTGTTCCACAACGGCGGCAGATCACTGCGGAGCAGTCGCCGCAGGTCAGGGGATCGGTCACTTCTTCCGCGCAATTCGGGCAATAGAGAGAGCCGGGCTCGGAGTCCGGGAGCGGCTTCTGAGGAGGTGTCGCCATGAAGAGGAAAACTGTAGCATATACGCAGCGCTGCCGTCCCGGCGGCATCGTTGAGCGATGGCTCGCACGGCATCGCGACTGTGTTTTCCTTGCGAGGGGGAGTCGCCCTCGCGACAGCCGGCGAGACGCCGGCGCTACATTGAAGCGGCGCTACATGAAACGCTATGGCTGACAAATCTCATAATCCCGACGAAAAGTTGCAGCACGAATTCAACCGCTGGGCCGCTGCGGGCGAAGGCTACAAGATGGAGCGCCACCATCTCGACATCACCGAGAAGACGATTCGTCTGATGAATCTGCGCCCAGGAGAGCGCGTGCTCGATCTCGGTTGCGGGTCTGGATGGGCTACACGCTTACTGGCGCGCCTCGTTGGCGAAGGTCCGGAGGGATTCGGTCAAGTCGTGGGACTCGATGTCTCCGATGAAATGGTGCGTCTGGCCCGCGAGGCCTCGAAAGACTTCGAAAATATTCTTTACGTCTGGGGATCGGCGCAGCAGATTCCTTGGGAAGAAAACTTTTTCGACAAGGTCCTGTCGGTGGAGTCGTTTTACTATTATCCCGATCAAGACCGGGCGCTCATGGAATTATTTCGCGTGATGGCGCCGCGAGGACGTCTGTTTATTCTGATCAACCTCTACAGAGACAATCCCTATTCGCTGCAGTGGGTCGACAAGCTGAAAGTCCCCGTGCACGTGCGATCCACAGAAGAATATATCGAGCTCCTGAAAAAGCACGCATTCGAAGACGTGCAGGCACGCCGTATTCCTGATGACACGCCGACTCCCGACGATTACCAAACGAAGTCTTTCAATAGCCTCGCAGACCTGCGGGCGTTCAAGCGGGAGGGCGCATTGCTGCTGATGGCGTCGAAACCCGACCTGCGCACACCGCTGCCGGGATACACCATTTACTGATCTTGTGGGGCTCGATCTCTAAATGGTGTCGTCATCCTTATCGCGATGGCTCAAGTCCTTCACCGGGCTCAGGGCGCGGCCGTCTTGCGCGCGATGAATCTCAACTCTGCCATTTACATCGTGCAGTCTGATTCGTGTGGCGCCATTGCCGATTTCTCCGCGAAGATCGTGGCCCACAAAGCCATGATGATTCGAATGCAGGCCGAAGTCGTTCTCGATGCCTCCAGAAACCGTGTTCGCCTCCACTTCCGCGTTCGAGTCGGAGGGAATGGTCAAATCGACCGAACCGTTCACGGAATTTAGCTCGACGGAGCGGCCGGAGAGCTGGTCAAATCGCGCCACCAATCGCCCGTTGATGGTCGACAGTCGAGCTTCGCCCGCCAAATTCTTTGCTTCAAGCTGCCCATTAATACAGGACGCGCGAACCTCGCCACTCACCCCGCTAACATTGAGCGCGCCATTAATCAGCTTGATTTCATCCAACCGAACCGTGCGCGGGACGGTGAGTGTGTATTCCACCGTGGCGGCTCGATCATGTCCGCTCCAATTCGAACCACGGTCGTGCTCCGGGTATTTGGTGCGAATCGAGAGAGCGTCGTTGCGCGCGTCGATCTCGATCTTTGCCTCGTCCAGAGCCTCCTTCGTATCGGCATACTTTATCGCGTCCACTTTCACCTGGTTCTGGTCCCAACTGGAAATACGCACATCGCCGTTTATGTTCTCGAGTTCGACTCGGCCATCCGGAGTCAAGGCATAGGTTTGATGGAGTTCTTCGGTCAGCGAGCCGCGATGATCGGAAGCATGCGCTCCGAGGGCAAGCACAAACAGCGCGCAGACTGTTCCCAGGACAGCTCCCAACCAGGTGGGGGATTGGCGATGACGGTTCATGACTCCTCCCTTTCAATGCGTTAGACGGCGCGGTGTGGAATTCGTGAGAGGCCGGCCGCTCAAAAAAGCTTTTCCAACCCTGGAAGACACGAAAGTTACCTCCGTGATGTTTCCCTCCCTGGAACGGTGAAAGACAATCGTTGCAAGAGCTTAAGTGGGGTCCCTTTTGTACACGTGCGGCGAAATCGCGTCCCGGAAACGGCAGAGCTTTGCTCTGTTTGGATTGGTGGCGTTGTTCTTGCTGCTCTTGTCCCCAACTCGGATAGCCGCCCAGAGTTCAGACACCGAAAAGCCAGTCCCGATCCTGACCGGCAACGCTGGAGCGTTCAGTTTCGTCACGGGTGGGCACAATCTGATCGACAGCCAGATCAACCCAGTCCTGCTCGTGCCGCTTGGGGAGCGCTGGCTTATCGAGTCGAGGGCGGAATTCGAGGGCCAGTTTCAACGCCCGTCCGATGGCGCACCTTACGGAGGGCCCGTCACCAAGCATGTCGACTATGCGCAGGTCGACTACATCGCCAGCCCCTACGCCACGGTTACGGCAGGGAGATTTCTTACTCCGTTCGGAATCTTCAACGAGCGCCTTTATCCCGTGTGGATTCGCGCCCTGCAGCCGGACCCTCTGATCCAACCCATCAACACTGCTCCCAGCGACGGCGCCATGTTGCGCGGCGGTTTTCCGGTGAATGCCAAAGCCAACATGAATTATGCCCTCTACGTTTCAGTGACCAGCATTGGCTTCGACAGCGTGGATTCGGAACGCCACGTCGGAGGCCGCATGGGCTTATTCTTTCCCGGCCCGCGACTGGAAGTTGGCGGCTCTTGGCAAAAGACATTGCAGGACGACCGCAAAAACGCATTCGGTTTTCACATGGGCTGGCAGCCAGCGAAAATTCCGTTGAACCTGCGCTCCGAATTCGCGCGCTCGTTTGAGGGCAGTGGATACTGGATCGAAGGTTCGTACCGTCTTAGCCAGATGCATTTTTGGCAAAAGCCCATGCGGCGCACAGAACTCGTCACCCGTCTCCAACAGTTTTATACGGGAGAGATGAGTCCCGACGCTGCGGCAGATCTTGGCTTGCCTGGCGCGAACACCCGCGAGGCGGATTTTGGAGTGAACTACTTTCTGCGGGATGGCATGAAAGGCATTGCCAGCTATGGCCGCCAGTTCAGTGCAGACGGCAATTTCAACCAGTGGAGCTTCGGGCTCGCTTACCGGTTCGCGATTCCGCTCTGTCGAGTGGGCAAGCCATGAAGAGAAATCTCCAAGTTTGGAGTTGCTTTGCAGTTCTGCTTTGGGCGCTCGCGTTTGCATCCGCACTCTTTGCTGGGCCGGCCTCAAGCAGCAAAGGTGGAACTGGCGCAGTTGTCGTGCAGAACACTGATGCTGAGAGCATGCGACTTCAGGGAGAGCAGCGCTTTCGCGCCAACTGCGGCCGCTGCCACGCCGCACCACAGAAATTTCCACCGCGCATGATGAAGACTATTTTGCGCCACATGCGGGTTCGGGCCACGGTTACCGCAGAAGACCAGCGCCTAATCCTGTATTACATGAGCCAGTAATCGAAAAGAAGGCAAGGATGCCTACATCGGGAATTCGTCATATTTTGGGGAGGATCGCGGCCGCCGGCATTTTGCTGGTCTCATTGCTTCGTGCCAGCGACCAGGTCCGCGTCATTGAGATAACCGCCGATAGCGACAGCCGCTATAAGATCGCCGGGCAGCGCACTCCGGAAATTACGGTCAAGGTGGGAGAGCAAATACTTTTGCGAGTGACGGCCAACCGTGCCAAATCGTGGAATCGCGACGGATCGATTCATGGCTTCACCCTCCTGCGGGTCAAAGATCATAGCAGGGTGGAAGGATGGGAACTGCTTTTCAAACCCGGCAAGCAGGAGTTTTCTTTAACCGCTCCCAACGAACCCGGCGCATACGAGGCGGTCTGCACGGTCATTTGCAGCGAAGATCATGAAGGTATGCACATGAAGGTGACTGTGCTGCCGTGAAGCGATGTGAGGTTGCCATGAGTCAGACCAGATTTCAAAGCATGCTTTATCGAATCGTCGTTTGCTGGTCAGCGTTGGCTCTGGCAGGCGTTGGGCATGGACAGGCCTCTCGCCAATTTCACGGAGAAGTATCTGACAGCCAGTGTGCCTTAAACGTCCACTCGCTCACGCGCTCTCATCAGGAAATGCTCAAGTCGAAATCGATGGGTGGGACGTCGAACACCTGCTCTGTCTATTGCATCGAGAATCTGGGAGGATATCTCGTCTTGTCCGCTGGGAACGAAGTTTACCGCCTCGACCGTTCCGATCTGGTGCACGGCTTCGAAGGGCGACGCGTGGTGATTACCGGTACTCTTGACGCCAAACTCAAGCAAATTCACGTCCTCAAAATTGATTTGGAAGAGAAGCATTAGTCGGCTTCTTCGCCCCCGTAAGCAGGAACACTGCCAGGATTGCGATCTCCGGTTCAATCGGAACCCGGTAGCGGGCACCGGGGAAGACGACGTAGTAGATCAAGGGATACAAAAGAATCAGCCAAAACAACAGCCAGGCGCCCGCTTTGCGCAAGCGCAGCGCGCGCCCCAGTCCCCAGAACATCAGCACAGACGAAGCCAGGTAAAGTAAGTTCTTGACATCGTTCATCCACCAGGGGTGCGTGGCTTTCGACGGTCCGGCCCAGAAATAAACGAAGCGCTTGAGGCAGAGACCAAGGAATCGGCGATAGTCCGCCTTAATGTAGTCGAGGGCTTGCTGTTTGCGCATGGCGATGTAGGGCAGTTCGCCCATCGCTTGAAATTGCCGCATCGCATATACGTCCTGAGTAGGGTGGAGATATTCCATCCACGTGCCATCGGCGCCATTGCCGTTGCCCAGTCGCAACTCGGCGCCAAAATTGTCGCGGATAAAGATGAACTGGCCGAACGTTTGATAGTTTCGAGCCAGCCAGGGCGTGATGCATGCGAAGAAAACTGCAGCGGCGAGCACCGCGCCGGCCAACGATCGTTTGCCGCGTTTCGCGCCACGGTACCACGCCCACAATCCCGCGGCCGGCAGAAATGAAAGCAGGGAAGTGCTGGTTAGCGCCGCGATGCCCCAGAGCAGTCCGAACTGAACCCACGGCAGCAGCCCGTCCCGATCTTCCAGAGTCAGCGCCAGCCAGAAGATGGTGGTCAGCAACAGAGACGAGAGACTGGTCTCCCAGACCCAGCGTGTGGACCAGAACATCACGTTAGGCAGAAGCGCCCACGCCCAGGCCGATCCGACGGCGACTTTCTGTGAAAAAATCCTGCGTGCAATCAGAAAAATCGGAATGCAGGTCAGCGCCGAAAAAACACTGTTGATCGTCAACAGGACAAACGCCGATGCCTTGGAATAAATTCCGAAAACCACGAACACACCAGCCGTTAGATAAGGGTAGAGCGGCGGCTCCCATGCGGTGGGCCCGGTGACCGGCCCAAAGGGGTCGCTGAAGCCGTGTCCAGAGGCAAGCGCTGCGCCGATTCGTCCCATTTCCCAGCCAAAACCGAAATTGTCGTCGGTACTTTTGAACTTGTAGGTGTGGCCGATCACGATCCAGCCGACTCGCAGCAGCAGGGCGATCCCGACAATCCATCCCGGCGAGGTGCGGATGCGCGCCCATGCAGTAGAGAATGAAGCCAAACTCCGGGCACAATTTACTTCCGCGGCTGACTTGGAGTCCATGAACGGTTCTATTTGTAGCTGAGCAAAGCCAGACTGAGCAACTTGGGCACATTCTTGCACGCTGCAAACGGGATGACTATAATGACCATGATGACCTTCTAGCACTGAAGGAGCTGCCAAATGGGCGCAACCAACTGGACAGTGGCTGAGGCCAAAGCAAAATTCAGCGAGATCATAGACCGTGCCATGTCGGAGGGCCCTCAAACCATCACACGGAAAGGGCGCACGGCCGCCGTCGTGGTAGGGGCCGAAGAATGGCAGCGGAAGACCAGGCGAGTGGGTAATCTCGCAGAGTTCTTCGCGGGATCTCCACTGCGCGAATCCGAACTGAAAGTTCGCCGGTCCAAGGCGCGCGCGCGCAAGGTTCGTCTGTGAATTGTCAATGAATTTCCTGCTGGATACGAATGCAGTTTCAGAATGGGTTAAGCCGCGGCCCAATGCCGGCTTAATCCGATGGATGGAATCGGCCGACGAGGATCGAATCTTCCTCAGCGTGATTTCGCTAGCAGAGCTGCGCTACGGTGTTGAGCGGATGTCAGCAGGCGCCCGCCGCAGCCGGCTCGAGGAGTGGCTTCGAGAACAATTGCCTCTGCGCTTTGAAGGCCGCATTCTCTCCGTTGACCACAATGTGGCCGAGGCGTGGGGTAGGACAGTGTCACGCAGCGAAGCGCTGGGGCGGCCTATGGGTGTAATGGACGCCTTCTTGTCGGCGACGGCGGAGATTCATCGTCTCACACTGGTCACTCGCAACGTTTCTGACTTCCCCACGCTGAAATCGATCGTCAATCCGTGGTCGTAGAGAGTGGTCCGCATGCTGTTTCTGCAGCGCCTTCCGATCCGGTAAAATGTAGGTTTTCACCGGACTCTTTATTGATGTCTGATCTCATCCCCACCGCGATGCTAGCCACATGGGCCGCCCCTAAAGGGGTGCTGCCCTACATCCGGCAACATTTTCTCGATACCACGTTTCGTGGTCTCTACCACGCCAATGCGTTCGACTTGGGCCTGCTGATCCCCTATTTCATTGTCTTAACGCTGCTGGCAGGCTATGGAATGCACCGTTACATCATGGTGTACCGCTATTACAAGCACCAGAAAAATCGCACGACCGAACCAGCCGCACATTTCGAAGAGCTGCCACGCATAACGGTACAATTGCCGATTTTCAACGAGCAATATGTGGTTGAGCGGCTGCTGGAGTCGATCTGCAGGCTGAAATATCCGCGCGAGAAGCTCGACATCCAGGTACTCGACGATTCGACCGATGAGACCGTCGACGTGGCGCGCGGCTTGGTCGAGCGATATGCTGCCTTGGGCAATCCCATCACTTACCATCACCGGACGAATCGCGCGGGCTTTAAGGCGGGCGCGCTCGCTGAAGGACTCGACACCGCCCGGGGCGAGTTTATAGCTATTTTCGACGCTGATTTCACGCCGCCGGAAGATTTTCTGCTGCGCACCATCCATCACTTTACCGATCCGAAGATTGGGATGGTGCAGACACGCTGGACTCACCTCAATCGTCATTACTCGTTCCTGACCGAGGTGGAGGCCATCCTGCTGGATGGGCACTTTGTACTGGAGCACTCGGGACGGGCGCGCACCGGACTTTTCTTTAACTTCAACGGTACTGCCGGCATGTGGCGTCGTGCCGCGATTGATGAGGCCGGAGGCTGGCAGCACGATACGCTGACCGAAGATACCGATCTCTCTTACCGCGCCCAACTCAAGGGGTGGAAGTTTATTTACCTACAAGATGTCGAATGCCCCGCCGAACTGCCCGTGGAGATGACTGCATTCAAGACGCAGCAGGCGCGCTGGGCGAAAGGACTGATTCAGACGGGAAAAAAGATTTTGCCGCGCGTGCTGCGCAGCGATGCCCCGCTGCATACCAAGATCGAAGCCTGGTATCACCTGACGGCAAATTTGAGTTATCCGTTGATGATTATGCTGTCGGTGTTGCTGCTTCCAGCCATGGTCATTCGCTTCTACCAGGGCTGGTTTCAGATGCTCTATATCGATTTGCCACTCTTCATGGCGTCGACGTTTTCAATTTCAAGCTTCTATCTGGTTTCGCAGCGCGAGTTGTTTCCGCGGAGTTGGCCACGAGCATTGTTGTATCTGCCATTCCTGATGGCGTTGGGAATCGGACTGACCATTACCAACACCAAGGCGGTGATCGAGGCGCTCATCGGCAAGCAGAGCGCCTTTGCCCGCACGCCCAAGTACAGCGTTGTTTCGAAGCAAGACAAAGTGGGTACTAAGAAATATCGGAAACGGTTGGGCTGGGTGCCGTGGCTGGAATTGCTGGTCGGCACATACTTCGCGCTCACGGTTTACTATGCAGTCGAGAATGAAAACTACATCACAGTGCCCTTTCTGCTCCTTTTCGTAGTCGGCTACTGGTACACCGGATTGATGTCATTGTTGCAGGGCCGTTTCGCCGGCGGCACGATCAAGACGACCACGCACACGAAGCCGTTCCCGGTTGGAGTTTAGGTTCAGCCGCAATCTTCCTCACTTCTGGCCTTCCCTTGACCGCTCGTTTACAATCCACTCGCTGGACGTTCTCATCTGTCAGACTTGATCCGATCAGGATGGGAGTCGTTCGAAAGGAGGATGCGATGCTCTGCTCGCGCAGGATTCTCCACTCTGCTCTCGTCGCAGTCCTGTCGGTATTGGTGCTGAGTTGTGGTGGCTCCCACGATTCGGACGAATACTTTGTTCTCGTCGCGGCGAATCTGCAGGTTCCTTACTGGAAGGTGGCCGGTGCAGGATTTTCGGCCGCGGCGTCGCAGATGAAGGTGCGCTCTGACTTTATGGGACCGCAGACCTATGACTCAAAGGCCGAGCGCGATGCCGTGGATCAAGCGGTGCAAAAGAAAGCCACGGGCATCTTGTTATCCGTGGCCGACTCGGCGGTGTTGAAAGACAGCATCGATAAGGCGATCGCCGCGGGAGTGCCGGTGATCACGATCGACTCGGATGCGCCCACGAGCAAACGCCTGTTTTTTATCGGAACCAATAACTATCAGGCAGGATTTACCGGTGGAGAGCGCCTGGCCCAGGAACTTAAGGGCAAAGGCAACGTCGTAGTCTTTACCATGCCGGATCAGTCGAATCTGCAGGAACGTCTGCGCGGCTATAAAGAAGCGTTGGCGAAGACACCCGCCATCAAGATAACCCGCGTGGTCGACATCCAGGGCGACCCGCGCATCGCATTTGACACGGCGACGCAGATCATTGGCAAGGAGCGCGACAAGGTCGACGCATTCGTATGCCTGGAAGCGCAGTCCGGCAAAGAAGTTGCGGGCGTGCTCGACAGCTATCACGTGAGTGGGAAAGTGGTGATGGCCATGGATACTGATCAAGAAACGCTGGACCTGATTAAGAAGGGTGTGATCGCGGCTACCATTGCGCAGAAACCCTACACCATGGCTTTTGTCGGCATGCAGATGCTCGACACTCTCTATCATCACAAGCCCTCGTCGCTGGAAGCGGACTGGTCGAAAGACAGTTTTGCGCCGATTCCGAGCTTCGTGGACACCGGTTCAGCTTTGATCGACAAGAACAATGTGGATGCGTTCATGCAGGCGGGAAAGAATCTCGGCTCGAAGTAAGGGGCGTCGCATTGCGGCAACAATCGTTGCGGAGACATGCAGATTCGATAAATGGGGCAATTGAGTAATTTGGGCAGGTTTTGCGTGGAAGATTGGCTTTAATTGCTCCATTCCACAATTTCACTATCACCCAATCCTACGAAATATATTCCTTGATGTACTCGTCTTTGGTGTGAGCCAGTTGGCGAACGTCACCGTCGAAAATGACTTTGCCATCGCGCAAGACCAGGAAACTCATGGGCACATCGCAATATTGCCCGCGCGGCAGGGCGCGCATCTGGTTGGTCTGCTTGTCGAACTCGTGCGTCGCCATCGTGAAGGCATCCTGCAAGCGATGAGTCACGAGCAGGGAACTGGTCTTGTAGACATCGCGCTGCTTGGTGATTAGACCGACGATTGTGTTGGAAGTGACCGGATCCAGACCCCCAGTTGGCGAGTCGTAGAGGAGCACTTCCGGCTGGGTGATAATGGCGCGTGCAATGGCCACGCGGCGCCGCATGCCACCCGACAATTCGGAAGGAAACTTATCGATCGCCTGTTCTAACTCGACAAAGCGGAGCGCCTCGCGCACGCGGTGCTCGATGTCGGCGTCCTGGAAGCCATGTTCTTCGATCAGGCGGTAGGCTACGTTCTCGCGTACGGTCAGGGAGTCAAAGAGAGCGCTTTCCTGAAACACCATACCAATCTTGGCGCGCAGAACGAACAGGTCTTCCTCGCGCGTCTGGGTCACGTCGTTGCCCAGTACCAAAATTCGTCCTGAGTCGGGCTTGAGAAGGCCCAAAGAGAGTTTGAGGATCGTACTCTTGCCCGATCCCGCTACGCCGAATAATGCTTTGGTCTCGCCAAACGCCAGACGAAACGAAATGCCGCGCAGCACCTGCTTTTCCTCAAACTGAAGGTGGACGTCCTCGAACTCAATGGCGTTGGCGGCCGATTCCTGACTAGTAGGGGAGATAGAGTCGAGAGGCAAGGTGGGCGCAGGCATCGGCTATTTGTACGACAAAACGTTCATCAGGAATTGTGTGACAAATAAATCGAGCACGACGATCAGAACGGAAGCAGCAACCACGGCCTGCGTGGTCGCCCGGCCTACGCCTTGCGTGCCTCCGCGGGCGGTCATGCCGTAATAGCAACCTACCGTGGCGATAATGAAGCCGAACAACAACGGCTTGACCAGACCCATGAAGACGTCTTGAAACACCAACGCCTGCCAGGCATTACTCCAATACTGGCGGGCATCAAGGTTAAGAAGAACCTTAGACACGAACAAACCTCCGGCCAAGCCGACGAAATCCGACAGAATGGTCAAGAAGAACAACATGAAAACCGTGGAGATCACGCGCGGCGCAACCAGCTTTTTCATCGGGTCGGTGCCTAACGCGCGCATGGCGTCGATCTGCTCGGTCACGACCATGGAGCCAAGTTCGCTTGCCATACCGGAAGCGTTCCGACCCGCAACCATCAACCCGGTGAGCACCGGGCCCAGTTCACGCACCATCGAGAGCGACACCAACTGCCCGATCAAAGTGATCGAACCGAAGCGCTGTAACGTATTTGCGCTCTGCACAGCCAAAACCGCCCCCGTGAAAAAACCTGCCAGCACCACGATCGGCAGGGATCCTACTCCAATAAGATCGGCCTGCTGGACCATGTCCGCGAAATAGAGTGGTTTGCGAAACAGATTGGCGACCGACTGCGCGGTCATCAATGTGTAATCCTGAACCGCCAGAACTTTCTGCTTGGCGAACTCCGTGGGCGAAGTCAGTTCCATGCTTTTCAGGAAGCCGGCGCAGTCGCGGGCGCGACGCACGGGCTTGACCGAACTATAACAGAGAAGGCTGTCAGCTATCAGCCTTCAGCCCTCAGCTAGAACCAAGATGTGATCCCTCGCGTTGCTCGGAATAACGACGTGATTGGGCGGCACCGGCGCTGAGAAGCAGAGCCTAGGCGATCCGGCCTTTCTTCTTGATCTCGATATTGTGCCGGCGGATTTTTTGGTTCAGCGTGGAGAGAGGGACGTGGAATCGCTCGGCAGCTTCAGTCTGGTTCCAGTTGCAGCGTTCGAGCATGTCGACGATGACGCGCCGCTCTACGTCGCCGATGATTTCGAAAAGCGAGGCGTCAGACGGCGGATCGTGCAGGGTAAGCGAGGAACCGCGTCCCATCATGGAGTCCGGCAGCAGGTCCATGCTGATCTCCAATCCGGATGAAAGCACGACGGCCCGTTCAATTACGTTTTCCAGTTCGCGGACATTGCCCGGCCAGGAGTACGCCATCAGCGGGCGCAGCGCCTCCGGAGTGATGCGGGGTGCCTGGCGGCCGTTCTCTTCCGCATATTTCTTCAGGAAAAATTCCACCAGCAACGGAATATCTTCTTTGCGCTGGCGCAAGGGCGGAAGTTCGACGGTGATTACGTTCAGGCGATAGAAGAGATCTTCACGGAAGCGTCCTTCGCGAACCATGTGCCGCAAATCGATGTTGGTGGCGGCGATGATGCGCACATCAACCTGGATCTCGGAAATTCCGCCCAGATGCATAAACCGGCGGTCCTGCAGCACGCGCAATATTTTTGCCTGCGTCTCCAGGCCCATGGTGGCGATTTCGTCGAGGAACAGCGTCCCCTTGTCGGCGACCTCGAACAGGCCCTTCTTGGAAGCGATGGCGCTGGTGAACGCGCCCTTGACGTGCCCGAAAAGCGTGGATTCCAGCAGGTCCGTGGGCATGGATCCGGTATTGACCGGGACGAAGGGTTTGTCGCGGCGGGGAGAGTTCAGGTGGATAGCTTTCGCGATCACCTCTTTGCCGGTACCGCTTTCTCCCTGCAAGAGTACGGTCGAGCGGCTGTTGGCCACCTGCGCAACCAGATCAAAAATTTTGAGCATGGGCTCGCTCTTGCCCACGATATTTTCGAAGTTGTAGCGCTGCTTCAGAGCGCGCTTGAGCTGAACATTTTCTTCTTCGGCGCGGCGCCAGCCAACTGCGGCGCGCACATCCGCGAGAAGTTTTTCGTTGTCCCACGGCTTCTGGACAAAATTGGCTGCGCCCGACTGCATCGCGCGCACGGCATTTTCCACCGTGCCGTAGGCAGTGATCATGATGACGGGCAGCCGCGAGTCGTGAGAACGAATCTCGGAGAGAATATCCATGCCGTCGCGGCCGGGAAGAGTCAGATCGAGCAGCACCAGATCAAATGGTCGATCGGCCATTTGCATCAGGCCCTCTTCGCCGCTTACCGCGGTCTCGACCGCGAAACCCTCCATTTCGAGGAGCGTTTGCAACGATTCGCGAATCTCGGCCTCATCGTCAATGATGAGCACGGACCCTGTGGGCGACGGGTTGCCGCTGATAGGGCCGCTGGTAATGACTGCTGCTTCAGACATGGACTCCCTTCCTGGTTAGGGGAAAATCGAGAGCAAAGGTCGTCCCGGATCCCGGATTGCTCTCTACGCGTATTTTGCCGGCATGTTCCTGGATGATGCCGTAGGTGACAGAAAGTCCCAGACCGGTCCCGCGCTTTTGACCTTCTTTCTGCGACGTCTTTGTAGTGAAAAATGGATCGTAAATCCGTTGGATATGTTCGGGAGCGATGCCCGAACCAGTGTCGGATACGCGGACGCTGACCATGTCGCCGTTCGTAGTGGCCACATTCAGTTTGCCGCCGCCGGGCATGGCTTCCTTGGCATTGAGAAACAGGTTCAAGAAGACCTGCTGCAGTCTTCCGGGATTTCCCTGAATCGCAGAGATTCCCGTACTCAAGTCTGACTGGACTTGAATCTTGGCGATCTTGAACTGGTGCTCCAGCAGCGCGAGCGTGTCGGTGATTACTTTGTTGATATCGACCTCGGCGAACTCAGTGCCGCTGGTACGCGAGAAGTTCAGCAGATTGTTGACAATTTCCGAAGCGCGGAAAGTTTGCCGCGTAATTTTCTCGAGCAATCCCGACTTCTGCGGATCGCCCTGCAGTTGCTTGGCAAGCATCTGGGTGTAAGACGAAATCACGGCGAGGGGTGTGTTCACTTCGTGCGCCACGCCGGCCGCCAGCAGGCCGATCGAGGATAGTTTGTCGGCTTGGGAAAGCTGACCCTCAAGTTCGACGCGCTCGGTGATGTCGTCCATAATGACCAGGCGGCCAATCACCTGGAATGTGCGAGTCACCAGAGGTGCAATGGCCACGTTCACGGTGCGCGTCTCGCCGGCGGGAGTCTGCAGACGGAACTTGTATAGATTGTTGATGCCCGCGTTCTGGCGGACGCGATAGAACTCCTCGACGAAATCCGCAGGAAAAATTGTCCGCACCGGCTGTGTGAGAGCCTGCCACCGAGGCAGCGCATACATGACTTCCATCTGCGCGTTCCAGCTCTCGATGCGGTCTTCCATGTCGAGCGCCATGATGCCGACGTTAATGGATTCGACAATGTTTTCGTTGAAATCCTTGAGGCGTTCGTATTCAGCAACTTTCTGCTGTAGCGAAGCGTAGAGCCGCCCGTTCTGAATGGCGATGCCGAGATAGCCCCCGAGAGTTTCCAGCAACTCCATGTCTTCGCTGGAAAGGTAGTCGCCCTTGGTGGTCTTTCCCAAGCCGAGCACGGCGACGGTTTTCTGCTGCGCACGGCAGGAGATGTAGTAGTTCAGGTCGAGGCGGGCGATGGCGTCCTGTGATCCCGCCGTCTCGCGCGGAACCTGGTGTGTGTTCTCGAAGAACGTGTGGCCGGCGGCCTCAGGACGCGGAGCACTCAGGAAAGTCAGGTCGAGCTTTCCCATCGGATTCATGCCCACGGATTTGGAAAGCACGAATTGCTCTGACTCCTCGCCTGCCCGCAAGAAGATGGCAATGCGGTCTACCGCGAGAGTACGCGATAGCCGGTCCAGAACGGCAGACAGCAACGTGTTTAGATCTGTTTCAGAGCCGAGCTCGCGGCCAAACTCAATCAGTGTTCGGCGGTAATCGTAGACGGTGCGGTAGAAGGCATGGTCGACGCGATCCTGAATCCATTTGCGCACCGGGTCAAACAGAAGCGCGGTTACCACAACGGCCAGAATCAAGCCGACCGGGCCGGTACCGGGCTGCCGCATGTGGACCAGGGTGGCCACTCCGGCTACGAGCGCGAAATACATTCCCACCACGGCCGCCGCGGCCAAGGTATAAACCACGCCACGCTTGAAGATCAGGTCTACGTCCATCAGGCGGTAGCGGAAGATGGCGTATCCAAACGTGAGCGGCAGCAATCCCAGCAGCAGGACGGACAGCTTCATCCACGTACCGGGAAGCGAGCCCATCAGATACGGGAGCACATAAAACAGCGTGTAAGGAACGATGGCGAGAATCGTTCCGCGCGTGACCCACTTCAATTGCTGGCGCAAGATGGTGGTACTCGCGAGCCTGTAGCTGTACCACAAGACGGCAGCAGCGATGATAAACAGCACCGCGCCATAGGCCATTTCCTGGCGATCCATATCCCAGCGCAGATAACCACTTGCCTGAGCCAGGCGTAGTGCCATGATGTGTCGAACCAGAAGCGCGGCCGCCGGTACATAAGCCAGCGCGAGCACCCAAGGCCGCTGGCGAACGAACTGCCGTCGCTCCGGAAACGTCAGAACAAAGTGCAGGAACAGGGCTGGCTGCAAGACCCAGGCAACGATATTGCTCCAGTAAATGACCCAATCGAAGTCGTTCAATTTGCCCGTGTATTTGAACGAATACGCGACAAATGAGACCAGACAAAAAACGTAGAAGTGCGTAGACCCCGGCGCGGTCCAGCGTCGAAGCAGTACGTAGATCCCGATGCCCAGGTAGATCAGGGCAATCAGGCGCAGCGAAATATTCAGAGATCGGTCAGCAGGAGCAAGGATGACGTTGGAATCAAGGGTTACCGAGTTGCGGATCAGCGAATACGTCGCTTTGGACCACACTCCGGTGTTGTAGAGCTGGCGAACCAATCCGGGAGTGCTCTTAATTTCCTGACCATTGACGGACACCAGTTGGTCGTCGCGCTTGATTCCCGCCTTCGCTCCCGGCCCGGCGGGATCGACGCGGTCGGCTACCAAGCGCCCATTGTGCTCCACCCACCACACGCCGTCGTCGGGAACGGCAGAATCGCGTTCTTTCTGGAAATTGAAGCCGGCAAACACCACCGCAGCCACCGTCAACAAAAACAAGAGGACGGCGACAAACCGAGCTTGGCTTTCCCGATTCATGGGTTTCGGTACTGGCCCCGAACCCTTAGAAGGTTGTGGAGGCGTGGGAGACACATCCCATTGATCCTCAATGAGCAACTTCGCTGCCACGTCGATTCCCATTCTGGGACCGCTAAGTCCCGCATATAAAGCAGTTCCAAAATTATAGATGCATTTTCGAACGGCAACTATGTAATTTTGGAGGTTTCTGTGAGATTCCGTATCTAGCCTTTGACTTTGTCTCCGGGAGCCTGCTTTCCGGATACAACTCTCCGAATCGGTTATTTGTCGGCGGTTCCGGCTTCGGATCGAAAGTCAGGCATTAGAAATCCACCGCAACGCAGTGGCGGGACCGCTTGAAACTTTTCTTCAACGCAAAGCTCTGATCAGTGCGCTTGTCCAAACGGAGAAGACGTCACTTGGTGGGTGGCGTTTCCCAACGTCTAGTGCTTGCGCAATTTTGTCGACTCAAGGAGCTTTTCAATGTTCAAGAAGTCGCATGTTTTGTTTCTTGCTGTGCTGGCGATGTGCGCAGTTTTGCCGGCCCGCAGCGATGCCCAAACCACCAATGCCGCGGGAGCAGTTTTCGTCATGACGAATGCGGCCGACACGAACGAAATCATTGCTTACCAGCGAAGTGCAGATGGATCGCTGCAGGAGGGTCGCAGCTTCCGCACGGAAGGACGGGGCAGTGGCGGGGTTACCGATCCGTTGGGCTCGCAAAGTTCGCTGACTCTCAGCCAGGATCATTCACTTCTATTTGCCGTCAATGCGGGCAGCGGCGAGATCTCCGTGTTTCGTGTTCACGGCGCGAATCTGTCCCTAACAGACAAGGAGCCCTGCGGCGGCAGTGAGCCGGTCGCGGTGGCGCAACATGGAAGCCTCGTCTATGTGGTCAACGCCGGGGCCGCCAGCAATGTGGTCGGCTTCCGCCTGGAGGACGAAGGGAAGTTAGAGCAAATTCCCGATTCCTTTGCTTTTCTGAGCACCGGCAATGCCGGGGCATCCTCGCTGGCGATCAGTCCCGACGGTCAGTTCGTGCTAGTTACAGAAAAGCTCGCCAACAGGATCGACGCATTCCAAGTCAGACCTAACGGCACCCTGGCTCCGATTGTGGTCAATCCCAGTGTCGGCCCTGGTCTGTTCTCGGTGCTCTTTGCGCCGAATGGCACAGCCCTGGCAACCGAAACCGGACCTGCCGGCGGCAACAACGCTTCGGCGATCTCGTCCTATGCTATCCACGCCGACGGGACTCTTTCCGCGATCAGCGCGAGCGTACCTACCTCGGGTGCTGCGACGTGCTGGCATGCGATTACTCCTGACGGACACTTCGCGTTTACCTCAAACGCCGGTTCGGCGACGGTTTCCGGATTCGCCATTGGCACGAACGGAGCCTTGACGCCGGTAGGCGGCACAATTGTCGGAATTAATCCGGCGGGGAGCACCAATCTCGACCTCGCCATTAGCGCCGACGGAAAATTCATTTACACGCTGGACTCAGGGACAGGTAGAGTCAGCGTGTTCGGCATCAATCAGGACGGTACTCTAAACAACCTCGGCGAAGTCGGCGGGTTGACGGCTTCTGCCGGCTTCAATGGAATAGCGGCGATCTAGAACGGTTCCTTCTAGTTTCTACACCTTGATGAGAGAAGCGACTAGGGTGCCCCATTTCTCGCAGTGTGTGCGAGAAGTGGGGTTTTTCCAGTTGTAGGTTCACTAACCGGCTTTGCGCTCCGCAGACTTGGAAGGCTCAGGAGGTTCCTCATCCCATTCAAACGACAGTGCACGCGACGTCGTCTCAATCGGTTCTAACTCTGGAATGTCTTCGGCCACCGCGGCTCCCAGTTCTGCGAACTTCCGAGCCGACACGAGCACGCGGTTTTCCAGTGAGCCCACGGCTTGGTTGTAAGATTCGACGGCGCGGTCGAGGCTGGCGCCGACTCCTGTGATGTGCCCAGCCAGCTTGCGCAGGCGCTCGTGCAGTTCTTTACCGAGAACGCTGATCTGCTGTGCGTTGCGCGCCAACTTTTCCTGATTCCATCCATATGCGACCGCTTTCAGCAGCGCGATTAACGTTGTTGGCGACGCTGGAATTACGCGCTGCAGGACGCCTTGCTCGATGAGTCCGGGATCCTGCTCGAGTGCCGCGCTGAAAAAAGTTTCACCGGGAAGGAACATCACAACGAATTCCGGCGTGGCTTCAAATTGTTCCCAATAGTTCTTGCCCGCCAACGTTTTCATATGGTCACGCACTTGCCGGGCATGATTGGCAAGGCATGTGCGGCGGGTCTCTTCGTCGTTCGTTTCGAAAGCGTCGAGGAAAGCTTGCAAGGGAGTCTTCGCATCGACCACCACATGCTTACCGCCAGGCAATTTCACAATGAGATCGGGACGCAAACGTCCGCTTTCGCCGGTCACGGTTTCCTGTTCGGTGAAATCGCAGTAGGACAGCATGCCCGCAATCTCAACCACGCGCCGCAGTTGGATTTCTCCCCAGCGTCCGCGCACGCTCGGAGTACGCAAGGCGCGCACCAGGTTGCCGGTTTCCGATTGCAATTCTTTTTGCGTGGTGATGAGCGATTGAACCTGCGCCTTTAGGTCGCCGTAGGCCTCGCCGCGCGCAACTTCCATCTGTTGAATCTGCGCGTCCACTTTTCCCAGCGATTCGCGCACGGGCGCGACCAGTTCCGCGACCGCTTTTTGGCGGGCGTCGAGATCGCCCTTGGCCTCGCTCTGAAAGCGCTTCAGGGTCTCCTGCGCAATCTGCAGAAACGACGAATTGTTACTTTTCAAAGCGTCGGCAGCCAGCGCTTTGAAGGCATTCTGCAGGTCGGTCGCGGCGCGATCCCCAGCTTTGGTCAGCAGGTCGATCTTTTCGTTGCTGGTCTTCCGTTCGGATTCCAAGGCAGATTCCAACCGCGCCCGGCTTTCCACTAAGGCTCGCTGATCCGCCAAAAGCCGCACCAGATCGGCCTTTGAGGCCGCTAATTCCTTGTCTGTCAATGACAAACGAGCTTGCAGCGCAGCCGTGCGCGAACGCAGCGCGAGCCACGCAAGCAGCGCTCCAAACAACAGGCCAATGCCCCCAGTGATCCCTAGTTCCATAGCCCCCGGTAACTTCTCGCCTTCCGGTCCAACCCCTAGCCTAGCACCAGCAACAAAGTTTGCGCTGAATCAGGGTATTAAGCCCGAAGCGAACAGGTTACCCCGGACGCATTCGTCCGGGGCGGTGGCGAGTGATTTCGGCTGGCGGACGAACGCGTCCGCCGCTACGTACTTCAGGGGTCTCCTTAGGTAGGCCAGATTAATGGATAGAACGTCCACATTGTTGTGGGGGTTGCTACTCAGCCTCGGCGCCGTGACTGCGCCCTCCGCGACACGTCTGATGGCCTCCCCACAAGGAGCGCCGGCCCAAGCTCCCCAACGAGCTACGCTGAAACCCGCTGCCGCTACAGCTCCAAACATTCCCTTTGAAGCGTACGACTTTCAGACCGAGGAACAACTGCTCGCATTAGCCAATCAGTCTCGACGCCAAGCCGGTGCGCCGCCGCTCAAGATTGACGAAGGTCTTTCGCGGGCGGCGCGTATTCACGCCCAGGCCATGCGGGAAGCGCGTCGACTCTCTCATCAGTTTGACGGCGAACCTGCGCTTCCGCAACGTCTCGCGGCGACAACTCAACTCCAGCTTGAACAAGAAGGAGAAAATGTTGCGCTTGATTATGACGCCGAGCACGGACACGAACACTTGATGCTTTCTCCCCCGCATCGCGCGAACTTGCTCAATCCTGCCTACAACGTGGTGGGATTGGGTGTGGTTCGCAACGGCGACCGGCTTTACATTGTGCAGGACTTCGGATTGGCCCTCCCCAAATATTCTCCAGCGGAAGTGAAAGAGCACATTGCCGCCGCTGTAAACCAAACACGTCGCCAAAACCGGCGGCCCCAACTGCAGCGACGCGACTGGCTGGGCGCCGACGATGCTGCCTGCTCGATGGCGCAAGCCGACAAACTTGGAACCGCGCCCGTCCTCAAGCTCGCTGAAAGCTTCAACCTGCTCACCTACACTAGCCTGCATCCGGAGAGGCTGCCTGGAGGAGCGGTCCGTGCCGTCACTGGCCGCAACCTCCGCAGTTACTCCGTGGGCACCTGCTACGGCCGAACCCAGACATATCCTACCGGGACGTACTGGGTGGTTCTGTCGCTCGAGTAACGGAGAAACTCCACTCCCACCGTGCGGGCTCTAATCAATTACTGCTTCTTCAACTCCGAAGCTTCTCGGACTAGGAATCCCATCTTTGGGTGAGTTGGTTCCAAGTTTGGGTTAATGCCATATTCTCCGAGCGCTTCGCTGGTTACGGGCCCGATCGATGCGACCTGAGTTTTGCGCAAAGCCGCAATCAGAACGTCTTTGGAACTCATTTCCTCGGCGACCTGCAGCAGATGATGTACCTGGATTGCCGCCGTGAACAAAACGACACCGACACGTTTTGCGATCAAGTCCTTGATCGCATTTTGGAGAGGCCCGATGTCCTCGGGAAGAGCCCAATCGTAAACATGAACCGCGAGCACCTCCGCCCCACGCTCTTGCAGGCCGCTCAGCAGGTCCTTGCTGGGAATGCCATATTCCTGGACGGCGACGCATCGGCCCCGCAGAGGTACCTTGTTGACATCGAGGACCTGCAGGATCTCGCGCCAGGTGTTCGGTTCGGGAACGTTCCAGGTGATCGGAACGCCGAGCTCTTTGAGAGCGGCGACGGGTTTGGGGCCGCGGGCTAGAACCGAAACCTTACTGAGCGAAGAAATGAACTGATCGTGCGAACAGAACGCTTCGATGGCGCGAGCCAGCGCCCGCACGCCGACGCCGGTCAGAAAGATCACGAGATCGATCTTGCCTTCCAGAAGAGCAGTCGCGAAGCGCGAGACGTCCGACCCACTGGCTGCGGGAACTTCTCTGCTCGCAGGCACAACCATCGCACGTCCACCGTAATTCTCGATCAGTTTTGCAATTTCAGCAGAACGGCGGCTCTCAAAGGACAGGACAGTATGTCCCCCGAAGCCTCTGATGGTTCCACCTTGCTCAACAGCGACATTGCGTTCCATGAAGAAATCGTACCATCGCAGCGCCGCCGTCTCGGCGGCTCCGCGGGCGGGACGCCCGCGGGACAGCCGGCCAGAGGCCGGCGCTACTAAAAACTGGGCGCTCGCGCCGTCTTCGCAACCGCATGAGGAGCTTTGCCGCGACTGAACGGAAGCAACGATATTTCGAAGCCTTGTGCTAATCTTGGCCTGCCCCTCGTCTGCAGTTCCATTCATGGGATCCACAGCACAAGTCCGCTTGCCCGAGACTGCTTCGAACACCGTCCGTTTTGGCACGGCGGGCTGGTCCTACAAGGATTGGGAAGGCATTTTCTATCCTTCGGGAATGCAGCACCGTAAGGTGCATCCGCTCGAATACTTGGCGCGCTTCTTCGATACTACCGAAATCAATACGTCGTTTTACGGGCCGATTAAGGCACAGCTCGCCAAGCTGTGGTGCCGCAAGGTGGAAGAAGTGAATCCGCGCTTCTTGTTCACGGCCAAGCTTTATCGAGCCTTCACGCACTCGCCAAATGCGATGATGGAGCCTACGTCCGCCGCCTCTATTCGTCCCACCGACGAAGATGAAGCGCGCACTCGCGAAGGACTCGACGTCCTCGCCACCGAGGGCCGCCTGGGCGCGCTGCTCATTCAGTTTCCGGTTTCGTTCAAGAATACTTCGCTCAACCGAGAATATCTCGAGCGCCTGTTGCGCCAGTTCATCGAATATCCGCGTGTCGTCGAAGTGCGCGACTCCAGCTGGAACAACGAGGAGACGCTCGCGGCGTTCACGCAAAAAAACGTAGCCTTCTGCAATATCGACCAGCCCGTGCTCGGAAAATCGCTTGCCCCAACAGAACACGTAACCGCGCCCATTGCGTACGTACGGCTTCACGGACGCAACTACGATCAGTGGTTCGATTCCGACAATAGAAACGACCGCTACAACTATCTCTACAGCGAGAAGGAACTGGTGGGCTGGAAAGAGAGAATCGCGAACGTCGCTGAGAAGGCGCAGACGACCTACGTCATTACTAACAATCATTTTGAAAGCAAGGCCGGCGTCAATGCGCTGGAGTTGAAGGCCATGGTCACGGGCAAACGAGTGGCCGCGCCGCCAACGCTGGTCAAGAAATATCCGGAGTTGAGAAGATTCGCTGATCCCGCCGAAGATTTTGGCGGTCCTGCCAGCCCACAACTGCCATTGCTCGCCTGAAGTCACTCCTTGTTGGACGGAACTTTTCATCTGGATCACGGCTGGTTGCCGGCGGAATTGCATCCTCTGACCGCTTGCGGTACACTCGCGCCGTCCGTTGAGGAGGCGTCTATGGCGCAGAATTCCTCTGACCTCGTTCGGCGCGCTTCCACCTTAACCATCCTTTGGGGCGTCTCGCTAATCTGTTTAGGCATGTTCGCAGTGGCAGCGCCGCTGATTGCGGCGGTCGCTGTCAACGCCCTCATCGCCTGGCTGATCGTTTTGGCGGGCGTAGTCCATCTCGCTGTCGCGTTTCACTCTCGTGAAGCCGGCAGCGTGATTTGGAGGCTTCTGGTTGGGCTCGCCTATATCTGCTTTGGTGGGTATCTGATTGCGCGCCCCGCGTTGGGTGTGGCGTCGCTTACCTTGTTGCTCGCATCGCTGTTTCTGGTGGAGGGAATCTTTAACATCGTCTTGTTCTTCCGCGCTCCCGCCATCATGCGATCCAGCTGGTTTCTCTTCGACGGTATTTTGACACTGCTCCTGGGATTAATGATCTACATGCAGTGGCCGTCGAGTTCGGCCTGGGCGATCGGTACTTTAGTCGGCGTGAGCCTCATCTTCAGCGGTGTTACGCGCGTGATGGTGGCGTTGACTGTCCGAAAGGCCACCGCGTCTTTGTCGCCGCCGACATCATTAGCGGCTTAAGGGGTCGGAGAGCATTGCAGATTGCACCCCGCCGGGAGAGCTGTGCCCAGCGGAAAATTTCCAATCAGAAATGGGAGAGATAAAACGTGGGCGGCTTGATTCCGTTAACTGACGCGTCCCGCCGGCCGGTGCGCACACCCATTTGCACGGCGATCATCATCGTCGTGAATGTCCTCGTTTTTGTTCTTGAGCTGACGCGCGGCGACGCGTTCGTCATTCAGTGGTCGGCCGTGCCGGCGCAGATCACGTCGGGTCACCATTGGATCACGATTCTCACTGCGATGTTCATGCACGGAAGCTGGTCGCACATTATCGGCAACATGGTTTTCCTGTGGGCCTTCGGTCCTGAAATCGAAGATGCCATGGGCCGTGGCAGGTATCTGGTTTTCTATTTGCTGGGGGGACTGATCGCGATGCTGGCCCAGGTCGCAGCCAGTCCCAACTCCTCGGTGCCTAACCTGGGCGCAAGTGGGGCGATTGCCGCGGTGATGGGCGCGTTCATCGTGACTTATCCTCGCGACCAGATCAAGGTGCTGTTGCTGATCTTCATCTTTGTGAAGGTCACCGTCATACCGGCGGCGCTTTTGATTGGGTTTTGGTTCCTGACTCAACTGGTGCATGCGGGCCAAGTGGCGCAGGTGCAGACTGGCGGCGTGGCATACCTGGCGCACGTTGGAGGCTTTATCTTCGGAGCCATCACGGCTCGCTGGTTCGAACTGTCCAGTCCGGCTCTGCAGGAAGCCGAGTAATCTCGTGGAATGCACCAGCGGTGGGTACGCCTTCAATATTTTTTTGGCCGGGACGGCCAAATTATTGATTTTGCTGTACTTGCCATGTGGGTATCCCTTCTGGTAGTCGCAAAATCTTGACGGCAAATGACTTATCTGCAAAATATTCAGGAGTAAGGAGTTAGCAGCCACTTCCAAGCGACCGATCCTTCTGTCCCCTGCGGTTTCGTTATTGATGCGACTGCGCACGGTTCCATTGTGACCTTTCTGTTGCCTCGGTCAAGGTTGTTCGTCACACGGGAGGGATTTATTTTTGTGGAAGGCTGTGGAAAAAGATTGGGGGTTCCCTTTCAGCCAGAGTACATAGGCTGCCCCACCCTTCGCGGGGTTCGAAGGGGTGGGGCACGATGCAGCTTGCGGCGATAGGTTTTGACTCCGCCACAAGGTCACTTGGCGGAACTCGATCTTCACTGAGAAATGCCTCTGGTGCCCACAGCATCGGTCCCACCTTTCGAAAACCGCGAAAGGTGGGGCAGCCTCCATGGGTGGGCCAGCCCGCCACTCCACAGGACGTACCCTACTTATATGTTGGAAAACTGGGCTGAAGCCCAAGGCGTTGGCGAGATTATCGGGGCGCTGAAGCGCCGCTCTTCCAGCAACTGAGAACTGGCAACTGAGAACTGAGAACCGCCTTTACGCTCCTAGTGCCGCATGATCGGCCATCCGCTTCTTGTTGTAGCGCAGCGCGACGTTCATGAAGACGTTGCCGAGGGAGGTCTCGAAGCAGATCATCAGCGCTTCGGTGTCTTCGCTGGACTTGTCTCCTTCCTGAGCGGTAAGGAGGAGCGGGGGATGCACGCGAAAATGGAAGCCCTGATCGTTGAGCGCAGAGATGGCGTTGCCCACAACCTGGTTCGCCAGTTCGAAGATGGTTTCCTTGATGAGCGCGTCCGACTCAGGCAGTTCGGCGCCGGCGTAATGGCTGGCCACGCGCACCGCTGTCTGGGGTTCAAGGTCGAGGATGATCCGGCCTTCGATATCACCTGTCAGCGCGATCATGCCGGCCACACCCTTGCGGCGATAGGCGTCCTCTTCCATGGTGAGGTTTCCCACCTTGGTCGTGCCCTGCAACCCTTGCGACAACACGGCGTCCGCCGCGTTGATGAAAGGCTGAATCAGTTCCATCTTCATTGGAATTAGGCTCCCGCTCCGGCGGCGGCCGTCACCGCTCCGTCGTCTCCCAAGACGTACTTGATGACTTCGTACAGGACTTCCGGCTTCACCGGCTTCTGCACGAAATGGCGTGCGCCCCGTTGCAACGCGGCGACGATGTTTTCCTGGTATCCCACCGAAGAAACCATCACAATGCGCGCTTCGGGATGTTGTTGGACAATCCGTTCGGCAGCTTCAATCCCTTCCATCTGTGGCATGGTGATATCCATGAGCACGATGTCAGGATGCGTGCGGTCGAACTCGCTGATGGCAGTCAAGCCGTCCCCGGCTTCAGCCGCCACCTGCCCGCCGAATGTTTCGATCATGCGGGCCAGATTCTTGCGGGCAAACACGGAGTCGTCCACGATCAAGTAGCGGACCGGCTGGCCGTCTTTGCTGCGTTTTACTGGTGCAAACTGCTCCATACAGACCTCCCCTTTCTACTGCATATCACGCTCGGCTCGTCCCGCACCAGATCACGCTGGTCACGGGTACAGGCCGAATCCCATTAGTGTCCGGCGCGCACTGCCCAACTGGCGGATCCGGTATTCCGTCCGCAAACCGCCTGCAGTGCGGCCCCCATCCCATCCAAACCAACCACTCGAATGGCGTAGCCTCGTTCAATCGCCGCTTTGGGCATGCCATAGACCACGCAGGACTCTTCGCTCTGCGCAATGGTCATGCCGCCTTCTTTCTTTACTACGCCCAAACCCTCAGCGCCGTCGTCGCCCATGCCGGTCATTAGTACGCCGACCGCATGGGTCTTAAATTCTTCGGCGACGCTGCGCAGTAGGACGTCCGCGCTGGGACGGTGTCCGTTCACTCGCGGATCATCGGAGAGCACAACGACGTCTCCCAGCGGCAGCCGCTTCACTTTCATGTGTCGGCTTCCGGGACAGATCAGCACTCGCCCCGGCTGCAACACATCTCCGGACTGTGCCTCTTTCACCCGTAAGGGGCAGATTTCATCCAGCCGCCGGGCGAACATGTCGGTGAATCCTTCGGGCATGTGCTGCACCACGACGATGGCGCCGGGAAAATCTGCGGGCAGCTGCGACAGGACGTATTCCAATGCCTGCGGCCCTCCCGTGGATACACCAATGGCGATCACTTTATTGGGCGTGCCGGAGGCGACCGGCAGCTTTTCAGGTTTTGCAGGAATTCTCGACGGAATCCGCGGTTTCAGCTTGGACTCAGACGCCGCCTTTACTTTGGCAATCAGTTCCCGGGCCGTCTCCGCCATGTGCGCGGTGGCGTCCTTGGGCTTGGTGACAAAGTCGAACGCGCCCAGTCCGAGCGCCTTCATCGTGACCATGGCGCCTTCGGTGCTGTGAGAGCTCACTACGATCACAGGGACAGGCTGCCGCCGCATGATTTCCTTCAGTGTGTCGATGCCGTTCATGCCCGGCATTTCCAGGTCGAGCGTGACCACGTGCGGCTTCAGTTCTTCGATCTTCTTCAGGCAGAAGGTGCCGTCCATCGCGGTTCCAACCACCTCGATGGATTCGTCATGGGCCAACATCTGCGGAATCAGCTTGCGCATGAGTGCCGAGTCGTCGACGACCAGAACGCGTATGGGATTCATCTTCACGCGTGGCCTCCGACGGCAGGGGTCAAGGCAAGCCGCATGCGGTCGGTTTGCGTAAGCAAGAGTCCTGAATTGGCCTGCCCGGCTTGCTGCGGCCGCCAGCGCGCCACATGCTCGACCACTGCGGGGAGATTCAAAATCAGCACCACCCGGCCGTCGCCCAGGATCGAGGCGCCGGACACCAGGTCAGTCGAAAATGTCTGGTCATCCAATGCCTTGATCACCAATTCCTCTTCCCCCTCCAACGCATCGACAATCAGTCCGTACTTCCTCTCTCCTGCGGTAATGATGAGCACAAAGAGTTTCGATTTCCGGTCTCCCCCGGCGAGCGCCGGACGGCCCAGGCGCAGCAGCGGCAGCACCTGGTTGCGCAACTGCAGCACCTCGTAGTTGTCGACTTGATGCACTTCGGTTTCGAAGGTTCGTGAAATTTCGAGCACCGCATTCAATGGGATGGCATACAAGCGCTGCTCCACCCAGAACAGCAGAGCCTTAATAATGGCGAGCGTCAGGGGAAGCTTCATCCGGAAGGTGGTGCCCTTACCCGGACGTGTTTCCACGCTGATCGACGCCTTCAGGCGATGCAGAACGCTCTGCACTACGTCCATCCCAACCCCTCGCCCGGAAACTTCGGTGACCTCATCAGCGGTGCTGAAACCGGGCCGGAAGATGAACTCGAAAGCCTCGGGGTCACTCATGCGAGCGGCTTCCTCAGGCGTGGCCATTCCCAGTTCAGTGGCCTTGGCGCGAATTTTCTTTGCGTCGATGCCGCGACCGTCGTCGCTGACCTCGACGACGACCTGGTTGCCCTGGTGATACGCGTTCAGGCGGATGACGCCCTGCGGCGCCTTGCCGAGTTTGCGGCGCTCTTCGGCAGGCTCAATGCCATGACTCACGGCGTTGCGAACCAGGTGAGTGAGAGGCTCGGCAATGGCGTCGAGAATTCCCTTGTCCAGGTCGGTGTCCTGCCCGCTGATGTCCAGCTCGACTTCGCGGCCGCATTGTCGCGATACGTCGCGCACCATGCGCGGGAAGCGACGGAACAACTGATCGACCGGCACCATGCGAATCTTCATGACCGACCGCTGCAGATCATTGAGCACGCGCGCCTGAAAGGCCATGGCATCGGCAAACTTGCCGCGCAACGGTTCTTTCGGAAAGCGCTTGGAAAACTCATTCAGAGCTTGTTGCAACATCGACTTGCCGATAATGAGTTCGCCCACCAGGTTGAGCACGCTATCGATGCGGCCGGCGTCTACGCGCAGAATGTTCTCGAGTTGGCTTGGCGTTGCGACCGCTTCCGGCGCCGTTGTAGTCGCTGGGGCATCGGCAGGAATCTCCGCCGACACGGTTGTCTGGGCTGCAGATTGGGTCGGCGCTTCTGCGGCCGCAGCGGCCGTGCTCGAAGTCGGCGGCAGCGTTTGCGCGGCTCTCGCGTCCAGCATCATCTCGACCGTGACTTCGGCCGTAATCGTTGGAATCTTACACTTGGCGGCGATCTGCTCCGCAGTCTGCACACTCGCCAGCAAGAACTCCACCTGCTTGGCGGCTTCGGGCGACTTGGCGTCGGGGCGCACCCCCAGTACCGGGCCCATCACGCCGATCGCGTTGTGCACTAACTGACGCCCGGCAATCGGCATGGCGCAGTGCGGATCGATCTTCACCACCACGTGATACACATCCTGGCCTTCCGACTGAGCCTGCGTCATGGCCAGCTTTTCGTATTCGGTCCATTGTCTGGCGCCCTTCTGAGAGGATCGAGTTGCCTTGTTTGCGGGCGTCTTGGCGACGGTTTTCTTGGTGCGCCGGGTTTTTCCAGTCGGTGGCACAGCTGTGAGGTCCTGAATCTTCTGGCTCAAACTCTTGGTCGAGGGCAGCTTCTTTCCGCCGTGATAAGCCGCGATCATCTCCGCAAAAACATCGGCTGCAGCAAAGGCGATTTCCGCCACAGCTGCCTGATTCACCGCTCCCTCAAGGGAAAGAGCGTCCTCGAACTGGTGCGCCAGTTCGCTCAACTCGCGCAGGCCGCAGGCCGCCGAATCGCCTTTCAAGGTATGCACGGTGCGCCGGATCACGCGCACGATTTCTTCGTCGCCGGGCTTTTTCTCCAGCTTCAGCGCTTCGTCATTCAGCGCCTGCAGCAACTCCTGCGAGGTCTCGAAGAAGAGCTCTCGCAGTTCAGCGCCGCGTTCATCGGGGGAATTAGTCATTCGCTACTCCCGCACCTCAACCCGCTGGTATGCCGTACCACTGTCCTTATGCACCATCTGAAATTTCTGCGTGAGGCCGAGAAGGCTCTCCGCATGCCCTACAAAGAGATATCCGCCGGCATTCAAGCAGCGGTAGAACTTCTCGACCAGGCGCTTCTGCTCGGCCTCGTCGAAGTACATCATTACGTTGCGGCAGAAGATCACGTCATTTCGCTGCGGCAGGTATTCGGTCTTCAGATTATGAAAGTCGAAGTGCACCATCTCTTTCAGCGGCTTCTTAATGGCATAGCGCTCGCCCACCTTGTCGAAGTAGCGCAGCCGGTATCCGTAGTCGACCATCGACATCTGGTTCTCGCTGTAGGCGCCTTCCTGGCCGTGCCGCAGCACGGAGTAGCTGATGTCGCTGGCCAGAACTTCCACCCGCCAGGGCGGCGGCACCAGCGGTTTCGGCAGCGGCAATTCCACCGGAAGCGGATTGCGCAGGTAGTAATACGCCAGCGCGTCGGTGACCAGCATAGCCAGCGTGTAGGCTTCCTGCCCGGTGGAACAACCCGCACTCCAGATGCGGATCGAATACTCGCGCCGCGAACTCTTGTGCTTGAACAGTTCCTCCAGCACGGTTTTCTGGAACAGATCCAGCTGCGCCTTGTGGCGGAAGAAGCTGGTCTCGTTGACCGTCAGGTTTTCCAGCAGCCGGGCCAATTCGTCTTTACCCTGCTGGCTGATCAGCAGACGGTAATAGGAATAGAAGGAGTCGACGCGGCACTCTTTCAGGCGGCGCAACAGCCGGTCCTGCAAAAAGTGAGTGCGGCGTTCGTCGAAGTGCATGCCGCACTCCTGGTAGACGAGCGCCTGCAGCAGCTTCAACTCCGCTTCCGTCAATATGGGAGCAGGTGCGGCTCCGGTTGTGCTCATGCGTTCTCTCGTTTCAACTTCAGTGGCCAGTGACCAGTGGATAGTGGCCAGTACAGCCCAACCACCCTCATGACCGGATCACCAAGAACTCCAAGAACTCCAACAAACGCTAATTACTATTCATTTAATTACTGATCACTGATCACTGCTTTACCGTGCCGCTGCGCCCCGCGCCTCCGGCTTTTTTTCCGCTGTATCCATCTGCAGGCTGCCAGGCGCCAGCAACTTGCTCATGTCGAGCAGCACGACCAGACGTCCCCCGACTTTGCCCAGTCCGGTGACACAGTTCAAGCCGCCCTCCTGAAACACCGCCGGCGGCGCTTCCACGGCGTCCGCGGGAATCTTGAGTACCTCCGAAGCCGAATCCACAATCAGCCCCGCGAGCCGGCCCGCATGCTCGACCACCAGGATGCGATTCTGCTTTCCGAGCTTGGCCTGGGGGTCTCCGAAACGCTTGCGAAGGTCCATGACCGAAACGATCTTGCCGCGCAGGTTGATCACGCCCTCGAGGTAATCGGGTGCGTCGGGCACCGCCGTAATCTCGGGTACCCGCACAATTTCGTGCAGGGAAGTGATGGGAACGCCGTAGGTCTCACGGCCTACCTTGAAGCCCACGATATGGAGTTCACGGCTCATGATTTGCGGCTCCTCCGAGAGCGGCCTCTATGACTGCGCTCCTGCCGCGGCACGCCGTGCGTTCCGGCCAGCAGCTTCCTGACTGGCCTGTACGCGGGAAGACTCTGCCAAGGAAAAGCGGTCGATGAATTCCAGCAGGCCGCGCGACATCTTCGACATCTGCTCCGACGATGCCGCCAGTTCGGTCGATCCGGATGTGGATTGCTGCACCAGTTCGCGCATGCGCTCCATGGCCTTGACCACGGCCTGCGCTCCCGAGGCTTGCTCTTCCACTGCCGAGTTGATTTCGTGGGTGATTTCATTCAACCGCGTGGTGGCGCGCGCGATTTGCGAGGAGCCGTGCGACTGTTCGTTGGTGGCCGCGCCAATTTCCTGCGCGAACTTGTAGACTTCGGTGACCACGTTGGAAATCTTGCGCAGCGCCGCGTTCAGCTCTCCGCCCAGCTCCAGTCCTTCGTTCACGATGCTGGTGGAGCGGTCCATGTTCTCGACCGCCTTGCGGGCTTCCTTCTGAATGCTCTGGATCAGTTCGGAGATTTCCTTGGTGGACTGCGCCGATTTCTCGGCCAGCTTGCGCACTTCGTCGGCGACCACGGCAAATCCCAGGCCATGTTCCCCGGCGCGGGCCGCCTCGATGGCGGCGTTCAAGGCCAGCAGGTTGGTTTGCTCGGCAAGATCGTCAATGACCTCGATGATCTTGCCAATGTCGTCGGCGCGTTGTCCCAGGGCCCCAATGATTTGCCCCGAAGAGGTGATGGTGGTGTTGATGCGGTTCAGGCCGTCGGTGGCCTTCTCCATGGTGCCAATGCCGTTGTGCACTTCTTCGCGCGAGCGGTTGGAGATGTCGAGCAACACTTTGGCGGTATCGGCGACGCGCTGAATCGAAGCCACCATTTGATCGATGGAGGCGGAAGTTTCGCTGACGCTCGAGGCCTGCACCTGCGTGCTCTTCACCATGTTCTGCACGTTGACGCTCATTTCGTGCATGGTGCTGGTGACTTCATCGATGGCGGAGGAGGACTGCAAGCCGATCTTCGCCGCGTCGTCGGAGGCTCCCGCCACTTGATTCGACGCGCTCGCAACCTGCGACGAGGCGTCACGAACGCTGCGCACCAGCCCGGCCAGGCCTTCCACCATGCGGGCGAAAGCATTTCCTAACGTGTCGTGAGAGGACCTAGGTTTCACTTCCAGGGTCAGGTCGCCGCCAGCGATGGATTCCGATACTCCCGCCATCTCCTTGAGGTAGGTGACCATCTTGTGGAAGGTGCGAGACAATTCGCCGATCTCATCGTCGCGGCTCATGTCAATGTTATGTTCCAGGTCGCCGGTGTTGCCGATGCCGCGAGCCACATTCATCAGGTCGTTGAGCGGCTGCGTAATCGAATTGGCGGTTCGGTAGGCGATCACTACGCCGACAGACAGCGCAATGAGGGTGCTGAGCAGCGAAACGATAATGGTTGCCTTGGCGGCGGTTTCGTCGGACTTGCGACTCTCGCCGTCAGCAACGTCCAACGATTCGGTGGAATTTTTGACCCACGAAGAAGCGTCCTTCTGGAGGTAATAGATCTGCAGTTCGGCGACGGTCGCATTGCCCGAGTCGACATCTTTGCGTTTTTCGATCAGGGGCTGCGCGAATTCCTTGCCCCAGGCCTGTTCCAGCTGCTGAACTTTCCCCAACGCGGTCTTGACCTGATCCGAGGCCGCCATCTTCAGGGCGAGATCCAACTTGTCGTTGAGAATGCGCAGCCCATCATTCATGCGGTCCACTTCGCGGGTGTCGCCGCTCAGCAGGTAGTTGCTCAGGTAGAGGCGGTTCTGCATCATCTGGAAGCGGACCGTGTTGGTGGTATCCGCCAGTCCTTTGGCCGCGTGCTCGCGCTGCACGGCCGACCAGTTCACCAGGAACAGCACCACGACCATGCTGAGGATGATGCCGAAATTCGTATATAACTTCTTGCCGATTGTCATCCCTATCTCCTCCGCGGCCCGTGCTACCGCGGCTCAAACTTAAAATCGATTACTCCCGAACTCTCTCCGGCGGCCGGCTCGAAGCGCCACTTCTTGGCAGCGTCCAGCGCTGCATTGGCTAAGACCGGGTGACCACCCACCACGCGAGCGTCCTTCACGATCCCGTTGGGTGCCACCAGAACCTGAATCTTCACCGTCCCGGCGAGATTCATCTTGCGCGCCAGTTCGGGATAGACCGGTTGCACCTTGTTTTTCGCCCGGCGCACCATCTCGTCGTTCTGGGCTTGTTGCGCTCCCACCCGTACCGGACCCACGCCGACTGCCAGGGTCAAAACGGCCAACAAGGCCGTCGCAGTTCGTTGAGACACAATTCCTCCTAGCTTTGCAAGAAGCTGGTGATCTCGAACGTGCAAAGCCCGGGCCACCTGAAGCTTATTGAAAAAACGAAAGTAATGGACTGTATCTACAAGAAATGGAGATAGTTAAGTTGAATGCTCCGGGCGCTTGCCTAGGCCGGACCCCCGTTAAAGCCGTCTCAGTCCGGGCGGACGGCTCCCGGCTTCTCACTGTGAGACAGAATCTCACGCCAGTCTCGGGATTTCACACCGAGGCACCCCACCTCCATTTCTCTTGACTCAAATTGAGATGACAGGTATTTTCCCAATAGATTCAAGCACTTGTGAATCGCGAATCCTATTCTTTCAATTTCGGCGAAGCTTTCGAGACCTCAGGGAGGAGTTCACCTCTTCCTCCGGAGAGCAATTTCGTCATGGGCTCGGATGAGAGCTTCCAAAAGCTGGTCATCCGTATTGCCGCCAAAGCGGGCGAACGCGGGGGCGCGCATTCGCTAATTCAGTTCTTTTGCCAAGCCACGCGCGAATTTTTTGGCGTGTCCGGCGTCTATTTCTGGCGTTCGCATTTCGCCGACGAATTGGTGGGAGAACAAGCGGATGGAAAACTGGCCGACCGCTTCCTCGGCATGCGGCTTGGACCCGACCAGAGCGCCGTAACTGCTGAAGCCGTGCGGCAGCGGCGGACCATCTTTGCAAATCACGTCAACTACGTGGCCTATCCTGCGGCAGCGCAATTTGAGGCGCGCTCGCTGATGGCTGCGCCACTGATGGTTTTCAACGAAGTCATCGGAGCGGTTACGTTCTTGCACGATTCCAATCCGGAGTTTTTCAACGACGATCTGGCTGGAAAGGCCACGATCCTGGCGGGGCAACTGGGAAGTCTGCTGCAAGCGACGCGGCTAAGCGAGGTTTCGCGGGAGGAATATCGCCGTGCCGAAATCCTCGCCGATGTTGCCCATGTTTTGCATGGAGCACCAGACGTCTCGGCCGTGATTGAAGCTCTGGCGGATCGGCTTCGGCTGCTCCTGCGTACGAGACTGGTTTGTGTTCTCTTGCGTCGCGAGGGGCCTTTTGAATTGAAGGCGGTGTCGGCGGAAACTCCCCAACTCGCGACTTCTGCGCGCGCCCGGCATGACCGGCAGACGCTGCGCTTTGCGGCAGACTTGGCTCAGCGCGCCGTAACTGCCGGCGACCCCATTACGCTTTCGATTGGCGCCGATGTGCACTCACTGGGCAACCTGGTTTCTCCGGGAATGTTGATCGCCGCTCCTTTCCGCACCTCGCGCACGCAAGGCGCGATTCTGATCTACCCGCGATCGGAGGGTGTGTTCAGCGCGGAAGAAAAGGCGTTGGTGGCTGCGATTGCCGGCTTCGGCGCAGTTGCTGTCGCCCACGCGGAACTGCACGCCACAGCCCATGCGCAAGCGCATGAGCTTCATCAATTACTTGAGATTTCTTCCGAACTCAGTTCCAGCAGCGATCTGGATCACTTTCTGCAGGCCTTCGTTCTACGCGCCTCGGATTTTCTGGGCTATGGTCGCTGCGTGATTGCGCTGCTCGAGGATGGGAAGTTTCGGGTCCGCTATGGTGTCGAGAAAGGAGAGCCGCAACGTTTGGATCTGCCAATGTCGGAAGGCGTGGCCACTCGCGCACTGCGCGCCAAAGAAGTCTTCTGGACCGACGACGCCAGCCGCACTCCGGGCATCGACCTGAATGCGGTGACGAAATACAAGATTCGTCAATTCCTCGCCGTGCCGCTGCTCGGCACCAGCGGTCGGCTATTGGGAATGTTTGGGGTTCTCGACCGGCTCGATGGTACGGGGATCTCGCAAGAAGATATTCGTCGCGCCCGGGCACTATCGAACCAGGCGGCCGTGGTGCTGGAAGTAGCCAGCAATTTGCATCTTTCGCAGCAACACCGGCGCCGCGCCGAGGCTCTGATCGAGTTGGCGCGCGAAATTGACGGCACGTTGCACTTACCCGAGTTCGCCCGCAGGTTTGTCGGGCGAACCGTGGAACTGACTGGTTCCCGCGCCGGCTTGCTCGCAGTGTGGCAAGACGGACATTGGCAAGTAGCAACGCTGCAGAACCCGGATCAGGAACCCAAGTCTTTGCCGTCGCAGGAAAATCGGGGAACTTCCGAGAATTCGTTGGTGAAGCCTGATTCGAGTCAGGTGCTTTCGCATGGACTGGATCGGCCGCTGGGAGCGGCTCTTTCTGAGTTTGCCGGGCGCCATCCCGAGACAGTCGTGAGCGGTACCGCGGAAGAGATGCTCGGCCCGGAGACCGCGTCCGGTCTGCAGTGGACAGATTGCACGCTGGTACGATTGCCGGGCGCCAGCGGGGAATTGGCCGGACTGCTTTGTCTTTCCGGACGGTCGGCTCCTTTGGAACAGGAAGACCGCGTCTTTCTCGAGACTATGGCGGGTCATGCCGCAATGATCCTGGGGAACGCCCGCCAATTTACGCGGGTCGAACAGGCGAATCGGCATTGGATGGAAATCTTCGACGCCATCACGGACTTCATCGTCGTCCACGATCAGGCTGACAAAGTTTTGCGGGTGAACCGGTCGCTGGCAGAGATGATTGGCGTTCCGGCAAAAGAATTGATTGGCGTGAATATGCGGGCCGTGATGGCGCTGACCAGTGACACTGCGTCTTACGCTTGTCCGTTCTGCCGCGCGATGGCCGACGATTCCGACGAATTCGCGCACCCCGTGTTCGATCGCACGTATCTGGTTTCAACCTCACGCGTGCATGGGACGTCGGGTGAACTGCAAACGATTCACGTTTTGAAAGACATTTCCGACCGGCGCGAGGCCGAGCGCCGTTACCGCGAGCTCTTCGACAATATTCAGGAAGGCCTGTTCTTCAGCACGCCCGGCGGACGCTTCATCGAAGTCAACGACGCCATGGTGCGAATGCTGGGATATAGCAGCCGGGACGAGTTGCTGCAGATTGACATTTCTACCCAACTCTATCTTTCGCCGGAGCAACGCGAACAGCACGCGGAAGTATTGAAGGAGAATGGAACTCTACGCAATTTCGAGGCGACGCTGCGGCGCAAAGACGGATCGCCCATTCACGTGCTGATCAACGCCTTTGGCCTCCACGACAACCTCGGGCGCCTGCTGCAGATTCGCGGGTTGATGCTCGATGTGACCGGTCTGAGAACGTACCAGTCCGAACTGCACCGGGAGCGGGATTTCTCCAGTAAGATTCTCAGCAACACGCAGAGCCTGATTCTGGTCGCGGACACGGCCGGCCTGATCAGCTATGCCAATCGCCGCTGGTACGACGCGGGATTCGAGCAGCGTGACTTGCTGGGGCGTCCATTGCTCGAGCTGGCGGCTCCGGATCATACACGTCCACTGGCGGAGGCCGTGCAGCGCACGCTGAACGGACAACAGGTTGACAACCTGGAATTGCAGATCGTCCGCGTTCAGGGCGCAGCCGGAAAGTTCTCGGCAAATCTCAGTCCGATGCGCGATGAGCAGGGCACGGTCACCAGCATCGTGCTGGTGCTGACCGATATCACGGACTCCGCCGTGCTGCGCGATAAGCTGGTGCACACTGAAAAGATGGCAGCAGTGGGTCAGCTGGTCTCTGGCGTCGCCCACGAGGTCAACAATCCGCTGACCGCGATTCTGGGTTTCGCGGACCTGCTGATGGAGAATCCCGATCTTCCCGAAACCGCACGGAAAGACATGCGCGTAATTTTGCAAGAGGCGCAGCGCACCAAGCAGATCGTGCAAAACCTGCTTAGCTTTGCCCGCCAGATGCCGCCGCAGCGCAGTCCCGTGCAATTGAATTCAATCCTGCGCCGGACCGTCCAGTTGCGCTCCTATGACTTCACCAGCCATGGCGTCGACATCGTGGAACATTTCGACGAAGGACTTCCCGAGGTGATGGGCGACGCCCACCAGTTGCAGCAGGTTTTTCTGAACATCCTGAACAATGCCTACGACGCGGTTCACGAAGTCGGCCGTCCGCCGCGCATCGAAATCATGTCCACCAAAGCCGGCGATGTTGTCGAAGTTTCGTTCCGCGACAATGGCAACGGAATTTCCGATCCCGACAAGATTTTCGATCCGTTTTTCACCACCAAGGAAATCGGAAAAGGCACCGGCCTTGGCCTCAGCATCTGCTATGGAATTTTGAAGGAGCACGGCGGCGAAATTCTTTGTCACAACAACGCGGGCGGCCATGGCGCCACTTTCATTGTCCGCCTGCCCGCAACCCCCCACACCGCTTCGTTGCGTGTGGCTGCAGGAGTAGAGCAACCATGAGCCTACCAGCGCTGAAACCTCAACCTTTGCCCGTTCTACTGATTGAAGACGAGCCCGCCGTAATGGCGTACGTACAAGCCGCCTTGGAGCGCAGCGGTTATCCCGTGGTTTGCTGCGAGTCCGGCGTCGATGCTCTGCGCCTTCTGGAAAAGGGCGAGTTTCTGGGTGTGGTCTCCGATATGCGTACGCCCGGCGGAGTGGACGGAGGCCAGGTGCATGCCTGGGTCGCGCGCCACCGGCCCGATCTGGCCTCGCGAATTATTTTTATCACCGGCGACATCGCCAACGAAGAAACCGTCGCCACTCTGCATCAGACTGGGGCGCCCTGCGTAGAAAAACCGTTTCGCGTGCAGCAGCTTATCGAGATAGTTTCGAAGACCTTCGGGAAGACCGAATGAATAACGCCGCCAGCAAAGAAGATTTCCGCATTCGCCTGCTGATCGTCGACGACGAACAGAGTATTCGCAAGCTCTGCGTCACGGTGGGCGAGGCGCTTGGCTTCGTCTGCCTGGAAGCGGAGAGCGGAGAGTCGGCGCTGGCCCTGCTGGAAGAGCAATCGGTGCACATGGTCCTCAGCGACATGGTGATGCCGCACATGTCGGGCCTGGAGTTTCTGGAGAAAGTAAAGAAGCTCTTGCCTCGCACCGAAATCGCGCTCATGACGGGACACGGCTCCATTGAAACCGCCGTCCAGGCCATGAAGCTGGGCGCCTACGACTACATCACCAAACCATTCTCTCCGCTGGAAGAGCTCCGGCTATTCTTGCGACGCATGGCGGACAAAGTTCGCCTGGTAGAGGAAAACGAATTTCTGCGCCAGCGCACCGATTCGGAGACCGCGGTGCACGGCATCGTCGGCTCCTCCGCGCGAATTCAGGAAGTGTTGCGTATGGTTGCCCGCCTGAAGGACACGCGGACCCCTGTGCTCATTTATGGGGAAAGTGGCACTGGCAAGGAATTAGTAGCGCGCGCCATGCATTTTCGCGGGGCATTTGCCGGGCGTCCCTTTGTTGCCGTCGACTGCGGTTCGCTGGTGCCCACGCTGATCGAGAGCGAACTGTTTGGTTATGAAAAGGGAGCATTTACCGGAGCGCTGAAATCCAAGGAAGGATTGTTCCAGGCGGCCGACGGTGGCACCATTTTTCTGGACGAAGTGGGCGAACTGCCTTTGGAGCTGCAGGCCAAACTGCTGCGGGTATTGCAGGAAAAAGAAGTTCGTCCTGTGGGCAGCAACCAGAGGATGAAAGTCGACGTCCGTGTGATTGCGGCCACTAACCGGGATCTCGAAGCCGCTTACAAGAACGGAACCTTCCGCAAAGATCTCTATTTTCGTCTCAACGTTGTGACCCTCTACGTTCCCGCTTTACGGGAGCGCCGCAGCGATACTCCCATGTTGGTGCAATGGTTCCTGGAACGCTACGCCCCAGGGTCGGAGTTGCACGTCACCAATGCCGCGATGCGCGCCCTGATGCAATACGACTGGCCGGGCAATGTGCGCGAACTGGAAAACTGTGTGGAGCGTGCGGTCGCGCTGGGTAACGGACAAATCATTGACCTCGGCGACCTTCCCCCAGCCATCGCTTCGGGCGCGGGGGCAAGCGCGCTGGCGCCGGCAGAGGGTACGCCTGTGCGTGATCCCGATCTTGCGGCCGTGCAGGCCGTGCCCGAATCCGCCCGTGCTCCGCTGTCCACCACGGATCTCGAAGACATCGAACGCGCCACCATTCAACGCGTCTTCCAGCAGGTCAAAGGAGACAAAGCCCTCGCCGGACGCATGCTCGGCATCAGCCGAGCTACGCTGTACCGCAAGCTGAAACGCTACAACATTGGCATGGGCTCGTCCGGATCGGGTTCGTCAAGCCACACGTTACAGTAGCTGATTCTGAGACGCGGTCTCATCCTGAGACGGCAAACCGTCCCGATCATCATCGAATACTCTCAAGCAATGCCCCAAGCCACTGAAAATGCATTCCCTTCAGTGCTAGTCCTTACGTTCGAATAGATGGCTGCCATGTTGCTCCTCTTTTTCTGAACCGCGGAGTATGGCTTTCCCCAGAGCTCTTCCTAACTGGAAGGGGATAGCCCAACCGTACTCAAGCCGGGCAAAGCAAAGTTCGGTTAGGAGATTTCATCGCTTGGCACAACCAGCCACAGCAACGGCGCGTAGCGAGCAGAACGCAAGCACCGTGGCGGGACTCGCGCGTTTCTTCTGCGACGCGTCGCCGGTACGCATGCGTTTTCAACTGGCGCGCATTGTTCCGGGCTGCGCTTCCGATGCGGCTCCCTTCACCGAAAGTATCGCCGTCGAATTTGGCACGCCTCACGAAGTTTTATTCGAATGCGACACGGCTTTGGAATTCGGCGATGAACTTCGCTTGCGAAACGCGGATGGTTCTTTCGATGTCATCGTCTCAGTGGTCGCAGTGCAATACCAGCCGGGAAAGACGGTTGTGGCCGCGCGCTTTCGCCAAGAAGTGCCCAACTGGATCGTGAAATCATGACAGCTTCCACACCGGTACAGGATCTGGCAATCCAATGGAAATGCGCCTGCCGCTTGTATCCCATATATTTCGAACTTGCACGCGAATTTGCCATCGACGTGAAACCGTGCGCTGAGCTTGAAGCCGGCGTAGAAACGCCCGGTAAAGAAGCGGTCGAACAGGCCAATCGCTGGCTCGACGAGATGGACCAACACCTTCAAGTGCACCAGATGCGCCAGTTCCTGCAGACAAGTTCGCTGGTGAATCCGGAAGGCCTGTTGACCCTGCTGCAACGCTTTCTGTCGAAGGCGGCAAAAACCGACGTCATGCGGGACAAGATTGATTTTCTTCTGGTGCAGTATTTCAGCCAGCTGGCGCCCGCGGGTATCACCGACACTGACGTGGATCTCGCCTATGTAGCGCAGGCGCTAGAGCCAGTCGTGGGCGAAGTGGAACTGAAGCCTCCGGTTTGGCTGAATTCTCTGGACCGCGTGCTGGAAGCGGCAAGAAAATCCCGTTCGCTCGACGAACTTCTGCACGGCGGCATCCTGGAGCAGGGCCGCAAGGCTAAGGGCCTGGCTGGGGACCTGTTTTATTTGCCGGTCGCTTTGGTCGCCTTCACCCGCTTCGGATACCTCATGCGGCGGACTTTCTTTCGCCTCATGTTGGGCGACCTGAACCACATTCTTGAAGGACTGACCGAACTTGAAGACAAGGGTGTAATAGCAATTGATTGCCGGCGCGCCCAATTTTCCGAGAGGGAACCTATCGTTCGCCTGCGCATGATCTGCCAGTCGTGGAAGGTGATGTTTCAGGCCGAGTACTCTTCCGGCTCACCGTTGCGCATGCTGGTCGATCTACGCGCATCGGTTGATCAGGCTCTTGGCCGCGGAAAAACCAGCGAACCCGCCAAGGCTAAAGCGAAACCGGTGGTTGCAGCAAAGTCGGCAGAGAAACCCCCGGCGAAGCCGGCAGGCAAACCCGCAGGAGCAAGCAAAACTGCTTCCATTACCGCCAAACCGGCGGCATCGGCCGCCGCCGCTGGCGTGTCTAAACCATCGACTTCCAAGGCGCCTGAGTTTGAAATTTCGAGCACACCCGGATGGGATTCCGACGGCGAACCGCAGCCGAAGAAGAGGAAATAACGCGCACACAATCACCTGAATCATCTGCCGGAACAGGCCCCGGGACGGAAGTCCAAAAGGATTTAGTAGTGGAATCGCCGACTGTACTGATCATCTCCGACGAAGTCGATTTTTCACGGCGCATCGCCGCTCGCTGGCAGATGGAACGCAATGCTCCCGCGTTTACCGTGCTCAGCGGCGACTTGTGGCCGCGCTTCGTTGTAGATGGCTTTGACGTGGCGATCGTGGGAGATTTGCGGCGCGAGATTCTTTCGGTCGTGCTGGAGCCTTTGCATTCCACGGGCCGACCGATCTTTTGTATTTGTCAGGATGATGCAACGGCGAAGTTGGTGCACGAGCGTTGGCCGCGGATTTCCCTGTTGCGGCGCACCGAACACTGGCTGGAAACGCTGGTGCTGGCGGCGAGCGAAGCGGTGCATCGCTCGCGTGCCGAATCCCGCGCTCGCGCCGCCGAGGTTTCCTGTGCGGCGCTGGAGCGGCAGGCGACGCTGGGCCGGTACATGCTGGAGATGCGTCACAACATGAACAACGCTCTCACCTCGGTCCTGGGAAATTCGGACCTGCTGCTGCTGGAGCCGGGCAGCCTCTCGGCCCAGACTCGCGCCCAGATCGAGACCATTCGCAACATGACACTGCGCATTCACGAGATCATGCAACGCTTCTCGTCTCTGGAAAAAGAAATGAATGTGGTGGCGCAGCAAGCAGAACGAGATGCAGGCAAGTCTTACGCGGCCACAGCCGCCGGTGACTGACGTATGAAAACTCTTCCTCTCCCAAACCGGCGCCGATCTCATAAGGTCGGCGCAGGAATGTTTGCACACTCTTCGCGGGGAAGGTTCTATGCATAGATTGATGGCGGGCATAACGATTCTAGAGCACGAACTTTCCGAGCTGCGCCTGCTGGTCGAGCGCCAGACGGGTATTTTGCTCGACTGTCCCAACAGCGCACTGGCCGCGCATGTGGCCGAATATCTGGAGAGTCAGGAACTGGAATCGGCAGCAACGTTAATGAACCGGCTTCGGGCCGCGGATCAGGATCCGTTAGCGCTGCCCACATTCCTCGACGGCGTGCTCAACGTCAACACCGGTTTCTTTCGTCATCCTGGCGCGATGAACGCCCTGGCTCGGCAAGTCGTCCCGCAGCTCTATGGCCGGAAATCGGATGAGGGATTTTGTACCCTTCGCATCTGGAGTGCGGGTTGCTCGACCGGCGAAGAAGCCTACTCGATTGCGATGGCGCTGTGCGACGCCCTGCCGGGGGGCATTTTGAATGGCGGCAACAGTTCCAGCAACGGAAACGGCAACCGCGACCAGAAGGAAAAAAGTTCGTCTGCCCGCAATGGAGGCATCGCTGAGAATTGTCTCCCCTCGAGCGCGGCGCAGAGCACGAAAGACTGGTCGATTCACATTGTCGGCAGCGACTTGCTGCCATCAGCGATCGAAGTCGCCGAGCGCGGACTCTATCCGCAGTCGGCGCTGATGGGCCTGCCTCCAGCAACCATCCGCGCCTGCTTCTCGAAAATCGGAAGCCCGAATGGGGTTCTGAATGGTGCCCAGGAAGGGTCGCAGAATCCTGCAAGCAACGCATCGGGCAACGTTTCCGCGAACGGAACGAATGGAGGGAATGGCACGAGTGGCGGGAATGGTACGGGCAACGGCGCGCATCTGCTGGTAAAGCCGCGCCTGCGCAGCCTGGTCACTTTCAACACCATGAATCTGACCAAACCGGTTTACATCGGCCGCTTCGACTGCATCTTCTGCATGGACGTGCTGCCGCATCTCTCGCGCGCCCAGCGTACCGCGCTGCTCGAGCGCCTGCATCTTTATCTGGAGCCCGGCGGATACCTCTTCCTGAGCCAAACAGAAAAGCTTTGCGCCCCCAACCTGAACTTCCGTCCAGAAACCTTCGACGGTTACACGTTTCACCGCAAGCCCCTGGCAGCGTCAGCCGCATACGGGCGCTAACGCGCATCTGAATCTATATGGAGACAGCCGCCCCCGGCTCTCCAGCGGGGCAAGGCCCGACAGCCCTTTTCCGGATGAATGAAGTTCCACCGGACGAAAGCAAACTCATAGCACCGACGCAGGCCCGCGCAGAAACGGATTCACCACTTCCACTCCATCCAACTTCTGGCCGTCTTGCAAATCCTCGGTGAGAAGGAATCCGCATGACGCAGTCTTGGCCGCTGCGACGATTAACGAGTCCCAAAACGAAATTTGATATCGGTCTTGCAGCTTCCAGCCACGCTCCATCACGGCCGCGTCCATGACCACTGGATTCCACGCCAGCAGGTCGCGAATTTCCGCTCGAGCTTCGTCGCTGGCAGCATGCTTGAGCCGCACCGCATTGACATAAAACTCGTTCAGCACCTGAAAGCTGACCCGTCCCAGGCGGCTCTTCCATAGTTCGGCACGCCAGTCCCTCGCAACCCGCTGCTTGCGGGGGTCGGCGTCGTCCGCCGCGTAGAGGAATATGTTGGAATCAACGAAGACGGGAGCGGTCATGCGCTTCCTCACGCGTCAGGTACCGGCCAGTGCCCCGAAGAAAAGGCTTACGTCCCAGCGCCCTTCGCATCGCCCGCTCATAGCCGTCTTGCGCGGCCATGCGTTCCTTCAGCAGGTCCCCCAGTAGCCGGGAAACACTAGTATCCCGCCGCGCCGCTTCGATGCGGGCCCACTGGGCCACGTCCTCTTCCAAGGTCACGGTGACGTTGCGCAGTTGTGTTTTGGACGGCACGAAAACAGTGTAACACGAAATCAGTGTAGTTCCTAAATACGGACCATATGGTGACGGCCGCCCCCGGCTATCCGGCCGGGCAAAGCCCGGAGGCCGCGCGGAACCTGCAATCGTAACTCGGCCAGGCCGGCTGCGGCGTCTTTAGCACTAGTCTATTTCTGCGGAGGAACTGAAAGTTGTCATGCGCTGTTTCCTTTCGTTCTGTTCTTTGGCTGGGCTATCGCTCGGTCCCACGGGTTGGCCAATTGGGATTCTTTTTGCGGCGCTAATGCTTGCAGTCTTAGAACTGAGCTATCGACTCGGAACGCGCCACTAACCGGAGACGAGGCTCTCGAAAGAGGGATCTGTCAGGCGAACAGAAACTCCTTTGTCCGTAACTCCTTGATCGTATCTCTTAGCTTGGCCGCTTTTTCGAATTCAAACTTCTTCGCCGCCTCGCGCATGTCGCTTTCGAGCTTTCCGACGTAGGCATCTACTTCCTCTTGCGTTTTGAATTCCGGCATTCCCTCGGCTTCGCCCGCCGTCAAGTCGGCATAATCCGCAGCCACGATTCCTGCCAAGGTCATGTCGAGCGGGCGGACTATCGATTCGGGTGTGATCCCATTCTCCTCGTTGTATGCCGTCTGAATCGCGCGACGCCGCAAGGTCTCGTCAATGGCGCGCTTCATCGAATCGGTCATGCGGTCGGCATAGAGAATGGCGCGACCGTTCAGATGTCGGGCGCAGCGGCCAATCGTCTGAATCAGCGAGCCCACCGACCGCAGAAATCCTTCCTTGTCTGCATCCAAAATTGCCACCAGCGACACTTCGGGCAGATCCAGTCCTTCGCGCAACAGATTGATGCCGATCAATACATCAAACTCCCCTTTACGAAGGTCACGAAGAATCTTTACCCGTTCCAGGGTCTCGATTTCGGAATGCATGTAGCGGCACTTCACGCCCACTTCGGCATAGTACTCGGCGAGATCTTCAGACATGCGTTTGGTCAACGTCGTCACCAGCACGCGTTGCCCCAGTTCGACGCGGGCCCGAATCTCGTGCAGCAGATCGTCGATCTGTCCTTTAACAGGCCGCACTTCAACTTCCGGATCGATCAGTCCTGTCGGCCGGATGATCTGTTCCACCACCACGCCCGCCGATTTCGTCAGCTCATACGGCCCGGGCGTGGCGGAGACGTAGACCAGTTGATTGGTGCGATGTTCGAATTCTTCAAACGTCAGCGGCCGGTTATCGAGCGCCGAGGGCATGCGGAAGCCGTACTCCACCAAAGTTTCCTTGCGAGAGCGGTCGCCCGCGTACATTCCGCGCAACTGTGGCACGGTTTGATGGGACTCATCGATAAACATCAGGTAATCGCGCGGAAAATAATCCAGCAACGTCGGCGGAGGCTCGCCCGGCAAGCGCCCGGTAAAGTGCCGCGAATAATTCTCGATCCCGTGGCAGAAACCCATGGCCTTGATCATTTCCAGATCGAACATGGTTCGCTGATGAATGCGCTGCGCTTCTACCAGCCGTCCCTGCTTTTCCAACTCGACTTCCCACCACGCCAGTTCTTTCTTGATCGACTCCACGGCCGAGGCACGCGTCTCTTCCTTCATCACATAATGCGTCTTGGGATAAATCGCCAGCCGCATATATTTCTGCTTCACCGTGCCGAATAGCGGATCGATTTGCGTGAGCGATGAAACCTCGTCTCCCCATAGCTCGATTCGGTACGCCATGTCGTCATAAGTGGGGAACACCTCGATTATATCGCCACGCACGCGAAAGGTTCCGCGCCGGAAATCTCCGTTGGTGCGCTCGTAGAGTATGTCGACCAGGCGGCGCGTGATATCTTCGCGCTTGATCTTCTGGCCTTTTTCCAGAAACATCATCATTCCGTAGTACGCTTCTGGCGAACCCAGACCGTAAATGCAGCTTACCGAAGCGACGATCAAAGCATCGCGCCGCTCAAACAACGAGCGCGTGGCCGACAGCCGCAGCTTGTCGAGTTCATCATTAATCGTCGCTTCTTTTTCGATGTAGAGATCGGCGGCAGGGACATAGGCTTCTGGCTGGTAGTAGTCGTAATAGGAGACGAAATACTCGACCGCATTGTGCGGGAAAAAATTCTTGAACTCGTGATAAAGCTGTGCCGCCAGGGTTTTGTTATGCGCCATGACCAGCGTTGGGCGATTCGCTGCCTCAATGACCTTCGCCATCGTAAAAGTCTTGCCCGACCCGGTCACCCCGAGCAAAACCTGGTGCTGTTCGCGGTCAAAAACCCCCCGCAACAGCGATTCGATTGCGCGTCCCTGGTCACCCTGTGGTTTGTAATCCGAAACGAGTTTGAAATCCATGAAAAGAAGCTCTTAGCTTTTAGACCACTGCCCATGTAGGGACAGCCGCCTCGGCTGTCCGGCCGAGCAAGGCTCGGCTTGCTTTCTCCGGCCGACGTCTTACAGAGGCCAATTTTGCCAACAAGCAATCTTTCCATTATAACGCGGAGCGGATTGAGGAAAGTGCAGGCGGTTCGCTCTATTTATGGAGTTCAACCGCAATCAAGTGCGGTGCGTCGGATTTGTCGGCAGATTCGACATACTCAACCTTCGCGGGCCGGTTCTCCAGATCGTGGCACGGTTCGAGTAATCCCTCGAGCTGGAAATTGAGGACACTGAATTCAATCTTGTAGTAGTTGTCGGCGTGCAGCACGAGCGTTTTCCCACCCGAAGATACCGTCAAATCCAGCATGGGGGCATCGCACCGCACGCTCTTCAACACCCCTACGACGAAGCGGTGCGGGCCGCTGGCCACGAATTCTTTTCGATGAGCTAAATGCGGTATGTCGGCCTTCGCCGTAACCTCGGAAGTCGGCGCAGCCCCTGATTCTTCAGGCATATGCCGACTCTCTTGCGCATTTTGTTCGAGCGCGGCTGCATATTCCCGGGCGTGGACTAAAACGTTGTTCACGGCTTCGGCTTCTTGCGGAGTCTTCGCCACTCTTACCGCATTTTCCAACACCCGTACCGCATTCTCACCTTCACCCATGACCAACAGAACATTGGCCACATTGATTCGGTAATCGACGTTGCCTGGATCCAGCGATATCGCTTTCAACCCCATCAACCGGGCTTCGTCCAGATTGCGATGGCGCATGCCCAGAAACGCCGCCAGCCGATCATAAGCAGGCGCAAACGACGGATTCAACTGGATGGCAGTTCGGAGACTGCTCTCTACCTGGCCCTCTTCCGCAGCCGATATTGGGCCGCCCATTGAGATGGCGGCAAAATAGTAGTGCGCAAGGTAACTCTGGGAATCGAGTTGCACCGCCTGCGCATACCGCTTGCGCGCTTCTTCAACGTGGCCCTGGCGAAATTCCAGAAATGCCAAGGTCTCTTGCGCCGCCGCATTCTTCGGATCTTCCTGCAGAAGGCGGTCGACGAGGGCGCGGGCATCCGCAGTCCTTTGGCTATAAGCGAGGAAGTCCGCTCGCACCGCGTCGCTCTGTGCCTGCGTGATCGCCTGAACTTTAAACGCCGAATCATCGACCTCGGTGGTAGTCGTCATCTTGAAATAATTGAAGCTGCCTTGCCGGACGTAACCTTCCAGAGCCAACTGCAACTGTTTTAAATCGCCGAAGGCACGGGTAGCCGCGGTGACTGGGTCGACTTTCTGGCTCAGAAGTTCTCCATACTGGGCCAGTCGGTTCGTATTCTCTTGGCGATCTTTGACTTGGATAAAATGAAGCAGTGCCCACGACTCGGCGTAAAAGATGTTGCCCTTATTTTCCTCGTGATAATAGGGAGAATTGTCGTCGACCGTAAATAGAGTCGCGAGAGGCAATAGCCGGCTCTCTCGCAGCAAAAGAATATTGTCTCGACTCGGTTCGCCCAGTGACACCTCTTTCTCGCGAATTTCAGTGTTCTGGTAAAATTCCGCCAATCCTTCGTTCAACCACAACGGCATCCACTCTGCAGCGCTGCTCACCAACAAATGCGTATATTCGTGATAGATGATCGCGTAAGGGTGCTCGCCCTCGGCGTCAAGCCGCATCAGAATGTAATTCTTGTCCGAAGCCCGCAGGAATAGGCCACCCAGTTTCACCGACCCTTTAGCCAGATAAGCTTCGGGCTCGAGTGCTCGGAAACCCTTCTCATCCTTAATAGCCAGCACGATGAGTGGCGCCCCCGGATCAATCTGCAGCTTGGGAAACGCCACACGAAACACGGATCGCATCCGCTCGAACTGATCGGCGATGTGCCGCCCTTGCTTTTCGTTAGCGTTAGTGACAACCGTAAAGTGTGGGCTGCCCACTTCGATCCAGTTTTCTGGTTTGTCGCGCGCCGCGGCGAGCATGGCTGCGAAAAGAGGCAACAGCAAAAAGTGGCGCTTCCACATAATGCGCGCCCATACCAATACACCCCTACCAACGGCGAGTCAAATGAAAAAAGCCCGAATGCCTCGACTGGCAGGCTACGACGGCTACTTCACAGCGGGCCGCAAATCCACTTTCTTCATTGTGATTGTCACTCCGGTTGCAGGTAACTTCCGCGCGGCCAATCTTCCGTGCAGTTCTCGACAGTAATCCTCTCTGGTGTCTTGCTGGTCTGCGCGATCACCTCGAGTATCGGGCAAGATCGTCTTCACTCTTATTGATCTTTCACTTCGCCCATGCCTACGATCTTCGATGAAGTGCGGAATTTCTTGTAATCACGGAATTCCTGCTCAGCTTCAATGTTGAAGCCTTTGAACAGCGCGACCCGCGCGTCCAGCTTGAAACTCACATGTCGGGGCAGCCAGACTTCATCGTTCACTCGTGTCTGCTCGAGCATCACGCGCGTGCCTTTGTGGATGCGCGCCAGCACCCATCCCACGGCCACGGTATCGATCGCCTCGATATCCATCTTCGCCAGCTGCAGATCGCCCTTGTCGATCCAAACTCTACCGTGAAACTTGGAAAGAAATTTTGACTCCTTCATGTGTGGCTCAAATCCTGGACGCGGTTCACCATCGATCACCCAGGCCTCGCGCCCACCCACGTCTTCCGTTCCCACGAGCTTGAAGTCATAAGCATCGGCAACTTCCCGCACGAACTTCCGGTCGTCCTCGCGCGCCTTCACTTCCTTCTCTTCACGTCTTTTGCGATCCTCGTCCGATTCATTCTTGCGCTTGTCGATGATCTTCTGGATTTTTTCCTCTTCTTTGGCTGTTTGCTTGGCATCGAGCGGCTTATCGTCTTTTTCGATGAGCCGCCGCACCGGTTCTCCATAGATCTCCAGAATGTCGTAAGTCTTGACTTGGGTCGACTTGATGTGTCCTTGGCCATCCAGCCTGTTCTCAACTTCACGATCGATGAAGGTGTAATCGCGCTCCTGCTTTTGGTTTTCGAGATCCTTGTCGGCAACGACGCGAAACAACTGCCGCATCTGCTCCTGTGACAGCTTGCCATCGGCTCCAGTTGTGAGGTCGGGAACAGGCGAGTTGGGTGGATCGACGATACCTTGGGGACTTTGCGCTGATGGGGCTGGCTGCTGCTCGCCCAACATCGGCACGCAGACGAGGAAAAGAACAACGTAGACGGTCCGAACCATCATGACGCAATCTTACGTGCTTAGACGGCGTAAGGCTTAGTGGGGATGCACCTTGGGGGTTTTAGCTATTAGGTCTTGGCATTATGCATTTCAAGACAATCCAACGCTGCCTTCAGTGCTGTTCGATCGCTAACTGACGGCAAGTTTGCCCAATGATGTCATGTGCCGTGCTCGCCTCCAAGAACTGAAAGCCATAGCGGAAGGCGCTTCTGTTGCGAACCATGGCAAGAACTTCCACCGCCCCCAGCGGGAGCGTGAACTCCAGGCGAACCACGCCGCCCAGCGGAACCTCCTCTCGCAATATGGCCGAAATTCCCGATTTGCTGATGTCAACCGTGTGTCCTCGAACCACAGCGGCATCGCGCGAATAGACGCGAATGTCCACTTCAATCTTGAACCGCGGATGGCGGCGGAGTTCCACCGCTTCCGCAGCCCTGCTAGTTCCGAGTTGACTGCGCACGTCCACAGCGCCTCATCCAGCCACGCAAAGATCCTTGCTTAAAGAATCGGCGAATGTTCCAGGAACTTTAGCGACTCTCAGACGCTGTGTTTATGGGCTTTCCCTAGACACTCGGCCTGGAAAAGCCGCTCATCAACTCGATGCAGCCGCTTTTCTTGTGCCTTCGTTAGTAACGGGTAATGCTTGATGTCGAATAAGTAATACACAATGAACCAAACCGGCTGATCGGTGGTCATCCAGTTCTGCCGGTCGAAGCGCTTCAGATTCACGGGAAGCGAGTAACGCCGCAGAGTGCGCTCCCGCCGCAGATTGAAGTAAATGTTGAAATAGCTGAGCGCCAACTCGCGGAGGGTGCGATAAACCGGTTCGCGCCACCGGCACCCGGTGTAATTCGATTTAGCTACTGCGCCCCAACAACCGTCCTGGCGGTAAATGGCGATCACGTGATCGGTGTCGTGATCCGCTTCGAAATCGAGCAGGAGTGGAGCAAAACCATTCGCGCGCAACGCCGCCGCAGCGAAGATCGCGCCCTCCAGGCAGTGCGCCGATTCTTCGGCCAGCACCTTGCGCGGCGACCACGCCGTGTCTTCCAGATGGTATGGCATGTCGTCGAGAAATTTCTGAATGCCGTAAGGATTCTTCATACTGCGCAGCTTGCGCAGTTCTTTTTTGGTGAAGCCAGAATTGTCGGAGTTCATGGTTTGAGGTTCGGCGTCATTTACTGTGCAGAAGTGTAGCGGAATCTTTGTCCGCAGCGAACGCGCGAAGCTTTTCTCAGCGCGCTCGGCGCAGTGTTTCTCATGCTTTGCGGTTCAAGCTTTTGAATGTCCTGAAAAAACGAGCCCCACTTCGTCCGCACTGTCCACCAGCACGTCAGGAGCTTCCTTCTGCAGCGTGTGAGTAGTGAACCCGTAAGTAACTCCCACGGTCCACAATCCGGCATTGCGCCCGGTTTGCACGTCGACGTGAGAATCCCCTACGATCGCACCCTGCTCCGGCTCCAGGCCATTCTCCTCGAGCAGTTTGCGCGCCCCCTCAGGATCGGGCTTTTTAGTGGAAAAGCTGTTGCCGCCATATACCTGCGAAAAAAATTGTCCCAGCCCGAGTGCTTCAACGATCGCCCGCGAAGGATTCACCGGCTTGTTGGTAAGCACGGCCAGCTTGCGCGGCACGCCATTCCCCTGGCTCTGGATCGCCGCCAGCGCTTCGGGAATTCCCGCATACACTGTCGTGTGATCGAGTTTGTGCTCGCGATAATAAGCGAGAAAGAATTCCAGCCCCCGACGTACCAGCGCCTCGTCGGTCGCCTCCGCTCCGAGAGCCCGTTGAATCAGGATTGGCGCGCCATCACCCACATAGCTCGCAATCACATCGTCCGGCAATTCCGGCCGCCCGATGTGGCGCAGTGCCGCGTTCACGGAATGCACCAGGTCCAAACGCGAGTCAATCAGCGTACCGTCCAGATCGAAGATCACAAGTTGGATGGAGTGCGGGTCAAAGGCACGGCGGGTTCGAATCATGAGCTTCCAGAATAATGCACTCAGCCGTCAGCCGTCAGCACTAAGGGCCTTGACTGTTGGCAAACGAAAAACCGTGAACCACAAAGGCACGAAGTGTCACGAGGGTTGATTTCGTTAGGCGCTGCCTTCATGTGGCTTCCTGTTCGGTGGTAAATGGTCGTCACTTGACAGTTAACGATGTTTCCAGTAATATCGAAATATGTCGGCAGCAACCACCAAAGCGCCCTCACCCAGCAAGTCCAGCGAACGCGTCGCCAAGTACGCCGATATGTTTTCCGCCATGGGAACCGAACCCCGTCTGCGCATCATGCAGTTATTGCTCACGGCGCACCCCGAAGGACTCGTAGTGAGTGAAATTCAAGCGGAACTCGAAATCCCCAACTCGACGCTCTCGCATCACCTGGACAAACTCAGGACCGAAGGTCTCGTCGAGGTGCAGCGGGAAAGTACTTTCCTTCGCTACACCGCCAACACCGGAGCTCTGCAGGAATTGTTGCAGTTTCTCTATGCCGAGTGCTGCACGCGCAATAAGGCCGTCAGACCGGAGCAGATCATACAAATCTGCAAATAGGAGTCCCCACCATGAGTACCACCGACATCAAAGAAGTGGTCAAACAGAAATACGGCGAAGCCGCCCTGCGAGTAAAGTCCGGAGGCAGTTCGTGCTGCGGCGCCGCTGCGCCAACCAGTTGTTGCGATCCCATCACCACCAATCTTTACGACGCTTCCCAGGCGGGACAGATCCCCGAGGAGGCGCTTCTGGCCTCGCTCGGATGCGGCAATCCAACCGCGCTGGCGCAGTTGAAACCCGGAGAAACCGTTCTTGACCTTGGCTCGGGCGGCGGCATCGATGTGCTGCTTTCTGCGCGCCGCGTTGGCCCCACCGGCAAAGCTTACGGCCTTGACATGACGGACGAGATGCTCGCCTTGGCCAACGAAAACAAGCGCAAAGCGGGAGTTGAAAACGTCGAGTTTCTGAAAGGTGAAATCGAAAACATCCCGCTGCCCGACAGCTCCGTCGACGTCATCATCTCCAACTGCGTGATCAATCTGTCGGCCGACAAAGACAAAGTCCTGCGCGAGGCCTTTCGCGTTCTGAAGCAGGGCGGGCGCTTTGCCGTATCCGATGTCGTCACCAGAGGAGAGATATTGCCTGAAATTCGTCAGAGCGTGCTGGCGTGGGTGGGTTGCATTGCGGGCGCGCTGGAAGAGAACGAATATCGCGGCAAGCTGGCGGCGGCGGGATTCGAACAGATTGAAGTCGAGCCCACGCGCATCTATCGCGCCGAAGATGCGCGAGAATTTCTGGCAGGGCAGGGAATCGACGTAGACGCGCTGGCTCCGCAAGTGGACGGAAAATTTCTGAGCGCCTTCATCCGCGCGGTCAAGCCGGCTCACGCGCAGAACCCATGCTGTGGTCCGACGTGCTGTAACTAAACAGCATCGGAAGCCTCAATGAAACAACATTACAACGTCCTATTTTTGTGCACGGGGAATTCGGCACGTTCCATCATGGCCGAGGCCATCCTGAACCGTAAAGGCCAACCACACTTCACCGCTTACAGCGCGGGAAGTCATCCTGCCGGGGCAGTTCGCCCCGAGGCACTCCGCCAGTTGGAAGCGGCTCACCTTCCCGCCCGAGGCCTTCGCAGCAAGAGCTGGAATGAATTCGCGCAGCCCGGCGCCCCCCGTCTCGATTTTGTTTTCACCGTTTGTGACAACGCCGCGAACGAAGTCTGCCCAGTGTGGCCGGGCCAGCCAATGACTGCGCACTGGGGCCTCCACGATCCTGCCGCGGTGCAGGGAACAAGGGAACAGGTGGAGAAGGCTTTTCGCGATGTTTTCTTTCTGCTCGACCGAAGAATAAGCCTGTTCCTGAGTCTTCCGTTTTCAACTCTCGATGGGCTCTCGCTCAAGAAAGAGATCGACAACATCGGGCGCAATTAAAACGTGAACTTGCGCCCGCGACCAGGCGGATAAGCACCGCAACTGAGGCTTGAAGCAAATGAAAACCCGCGTGTTGTCCCGTCTAAGCTTCCTGGACCGCTTTCTTACCCTGTGGATCTTCACCGCCATGCTGATCGGCGTAGCGTCCGGATGGGCTCTTCCTGGGATCGTACCTTTTCTGAATCGCTTCAGCGTGGGCACGACCTCGATCCCTATTGCCGTGGGACTCATCTTCATGATGTATCCCCCTTTGGCCAAAGTTCGCTATGAAGAATTGGGCGAGGTCTTCCGCAACAAGAAGATCCTCGCTCTCTCGCTCCTGCAGAACTGGGTGATCGGCCCGCTCCTGATGTTTGCGCTCGCCATCATTTTCTTGCGCGCCTATCCGGAATATATGGCTGGCCTCATCATGATAGGCCTGGCACGCTGTATCGCCATGGTTATCGTGTGGAACGAACTGGCTAAAGGCGACACCGAATACGCTGCCGGCCTCGTCGCCTTTAATTCGGTCTTCCAGGTGCTTTTCTACTCGGTGTATGCGTGAGTATTCATCACCAAGTTGCCAGAGTGGTTTGGATTGCACGGTTCAGTGGTGAATGTCTCGATTCGCGATATTGCCCACAGTGTCTTCATTTATCTCGGCATTCCGTTTCTTGCGGGTATGATCACCCGCCTGGTGCTAGTGCGCATGCGCGGGAATCAATGGTATGAAAAAACTTTCATCCCGCGCATTAGCCCCATCACGCTGATCGCTCTCCTGTTTACCATTGTCGTGATGTTTTCGCTGAAGGGCGGATATATCGTGCGCCTGCCCTTCGACGTTGTACGCATCGCCATCCCACTGCTGATTTATTTTGTGGTGATGTTCCTGGTCTCGTTCTATATGGGACGCAAGCTGGGGGCGGATTACTCAAAAACCGCAACCCTGTCTTTCACTGCAGCAAGCAACAACTTCGAGCTCGCGATCGCGGTTGCCGTAGCGGTCTTTGGCATCAACTCCGGCGCAGCTTTTGCGGCGGTCATCGGGCCGCTGGTCGAGGTTCCGGCTCTGATCGGCCTCGTGAACGTCTCACTATACTTTCAGCGTCGCTACTATCAGCATGACCCAGCAAATGTCGCGGTTGTGCCGCTGCTGGAACCCGCCAGCAAGACTTGAATCCCAGATGCAGAGAATATTCCGCGCCTTAAGAACGGAAGAGGCTTAGGATCCCCGGTGTCTGACCTAAGCCTCGCCCATAGACGAGTGAAGTTTATTGGCAGTTAATGCTCGGATTGTCCTTCGCCAGTTCCAAGCAGGCTCTTCGCTGCTTTTCTCTCTTGGCCGTATCGGCAAGAGAGTTGCCATTTGAGGTCGCTGGAGCCACTCCAGAAGCCGCATTGGTTTCTCCCGAGGTGGCTACAGCCGGAACAACTTGAGCTCCGGGCCTAGTCTGAACCGCAGGCTGAACCGTCGCCGGTTGTGGCGCCGGCGCTTCCGCTCCCTGCTGAACATTTAGGCGACCATGCGCTTGCCAGTCCGACACTATCAGGTTGCAAGCGTCTTTCGCGGCGTTCCCAACGGTATGCGTAGCGTTGGTGCCGATCACGTCGCCCGCCTTGTTGGCCACCTGGATCTGGCTGTTGCTGCGGAGCAAGCCGCGGTTCTGCTTCGACTCGCGGTTCATCATGACGATGTAGTCGGCGTTCGCCTCATTAATCGTGATGATGGCTCCTGAGCAATTCTTCTGCAGGTCTTTCGTGACTTCCATGCTTTCGTCGTGCGCGTCAATTGTGGATTTTGAACCCCACGTCGCCCAATGATGTCCACCCACACCGCTTCCATTCGAACTAACGTTTTCCGAGCCCTTGCCCTGCACAAACACACGAGGCTTATCCTGAGCGTTCGCGGATAGCGCCATCGCCAACACACACAGCAGTCCCCAAGTCTTCATAACTGATATCCCTCTCTTTAACTTGTTAACTTTCCGGACGTGAGATTTACTAACCGATTATCTTTCACCGGAAAAACGCCGCAAGGTGACCACCGTAACGGTGACGACGAAGACGACTGACCCGCAAGACAGGCTTCAAAAAACAGTGGCCGCCCCTTATGGCCGCAATCGGTCACGTGGTCGGACCGCTATCTTGGAAACGCTAAAACTTCCTTGCTCGCCAACCTCCGGTTACCATTTACAATCCAACAGGCTCCAACCCTTGCTGCACAGAATCCTAAGGGGCTGACAGGAATCTAAGTGAGGTAGGACCCAGGACCCGGATGGCCACGACGAAGACCGATCCCAAGCTGGCCGTAACGGCCAACGGCGCAAAAAAGGGCAAGCACTACGAAGGACTTACACGCGACCAGCTTATCCAAGCCTACCGCATCATCTACACCTCACGGCGCATCGACGACCGTGAAATCCTGCTCAAGCGCCAGCAGAAAATCTACTTCCAGATGTCCGGGGCAGGGCATGAGGGCATTGGCACCGCGGCCGGGCTGGCGCTGAAGCCCGGCTACGATTGGTTCTATCCCTACTATCGCGATCGCGCCTTATGTCTGGCGCTGGGCGTCAAGCCTTACGATATGTTTCTGCAGGGTGTGGGCGCGGCCGACGATCCCAGTTCCGGTGGACGCCAGATGCCTTCGCACTGGAGCTATCCCAACCTGCATATCGTCACGCAGTCGTCGCCGACCGGTTCACAAATTCTGCAGGCGGTTGGTTGTGCTGAGGCTGGCCGCTATCTGGCTCGGCATCCTAAGTCCGCGGAGGTTCCATCCTCCAGCTCGGCAGATTATCGTCGTTTCAAGAACGTCAGCTTCCAGGGCGATGAAGTTACCTACGTCTCTCTGGGCGATGGCACTTCGAGCGAAGGTGAATTCTGGGAGGCCATGAACGCAGCCGCCCTGGGCAAGCTTCCGGTAATTTTCTGTGTCGAAGATAACGGCTACGCGATTTCCGTTCCGGTCGAAGTTCAAACCGCAGGCGGAAGCATTTCGCGCTTGGTCTCAGGATTCCCCAATTTCCATTTCGAAGAAGTGGACGGCACCGATCCCGTGGCCAGCTACGCCGCATTTCAGAGAGCGACGCGTTATTGCCGCGAGGGACACGGGCCGGCATTCGTCCACGCGCATGTGATCCGTCCATATTCGCACTCGCTCTCGGACGATGAACGCTTGTATCGCCCCGACGCGGAGCGCGAACGCGATGCTCAACGCGATCCGGTCACGCGCACGCAAATGTTCCTGCTGCGCGAGGGCATCCTCGACGAGAAGGGCATCAACCAGCTCGAGAAGGAAGTCGAAGCCGAGTTGCAGAAAGCGGTGGACGCGGCGCTCCAAGCGCTTCCTCCGGCGCCTGAAAGCGTTACCAAATTCGTATATTCGCCTGATCTCGATCCGGCTTCGTCCGCCTTTGATACGCCGGCAGCGGTGCAGGAAGCTCCAGTCGACAGCAAGAAGCCCGCCGCTAAAACCATGGCCGACTTGATCACGATGACGTTGCGTGATGAAATGCAGCGCGACGAACGCATTGTGATTTTCGGCGAAGATGTGGCCGACTGCAGCCGCGAAGAATACCTGAAGCGCAAGTTGGTAAAAGGCAAAGGCGGAGTGTTCAAACTCACCTTCGGCCTGCAATGCGAATTTGGCAACGACCGCGTCTTCAATGCTCCCCTCGCCGAAGCAGCCATCGTGGGACGCGCCACGGGGATGGCCACCCGAGGCCTGAAGCCCGTGGTCGAAATTCAGTTCTTCGACTACATCTGGCCCGCAATGATGCAGATTCGCGACGAGCTCAGCGTAATCCGCTGGCGCTCCAATAATGGATTCTCCTGCCCGGTGGTGATTCGCGTCGCCATCGGCGGATACCTGACCGGCGGCGCCATCTATCACTCGCAATGCGGCGAGAGCATGTTTACGCATATCCCCGGCCTGCGCGTGGTGTTCCCTTCGAACGCGCAAGATGCCGCGGGACTCCTGCGCACCGCCATCCGCTGCGACGACCCGGTGCTATTCCTCGAGCACAAGCGCCTATATCGCGAATCGTTTGGCCGCGCCGCCTATCCTGGCCATGACTACATGATCCCGTTCGGCAAGGCGAAGATTGTTCATCCCGGCACCGATCTGACGGTCATCACCTACGGCGCCGTCGTGCCACGCGCGCTGCAAGCCGCGCAGAAACTGGAGCGAGAGCAGGGCGTGAAAGTCGAACTAATCGACTTACGCTGCTTGAATCCGTTTGACTGGGAAACGATCGCCGCCTCGGTCACCAAGACGAATCGCGCTCTGGTGGCTTATGAAGACACACTCAGCTGGGGATACGGCGCGGAAATCGCGGCTCGTATCGCGGACCAACTCTTCGATCACCTCGACGCCCCGGTTCGCCGCGTCGCCGCCAAGGACGTCTTCGTCGCCTATCAGCCCATCCTTGAAGACGCGATTCTTCCCCAGCCCAATGACCTGTTCCTGGCGATGAAGGAACTATCAGAGTATTAACGTAGCCGCGACGGCAATAGGTATGAATCCGTGAAAATCCGTGGCGAGTATTTATTTGTGTGAATTTATCGTCGCGCCGCCGTGCTGTGCGTTGTAAGCCTTCCATGCGCCGTCGATCACGTAAGCGTGAAGCGCATCGGCCTGCTTCAGCGTCATGTGAAGATTTGGGAAAGCAAACTTTGGCGGATTGGCGAATCCCGGCATTCCCTGATCCCAATCCGTACCAGCCAGCACAATCGCAGACCATTGCTTATGCACTTCCGGGGGAGCATATCGCAGATCGGGAACGGCGCCATTTAGAACCCATGCGCCGCTGCCATCGAGGCCGGGAGAATGACAGCCATCGCAAACAAACTTCCGGTAAAGGCCAGCGCCTTCTCGAATCGTTTCCGCGGAGGCAGTCTGTCGTGGAGGCTTGGGGACGGGCGGCACCACATCAGGTGGAGTTGGGAATGGGAACGATGCGCCTAGTTTGAATGCAAGCAGGCGCGACGGGCCACGCTTGGATTGCGGTGTGGCCATGGTCCAGGCCGGGGCGAACAAGCGCGAACCCGAACCCCATCCCACCGGCACCAGGACATATTGATCGCCATTCACGGAGTAGGTTACGGGAATCGACTCGATCGCCGATCCGGTTTGAATCGACCACGTTTTCTTCCCGGTGTCCGCGGCAAACGCAGCGAACTCGCCCGTCCCCTGACCTTGAAAGACAAGATTGCCCGCGGTCGAAAGCACTCCACCGTTCGTCGCGATCTGCTCTTCGACGGACCAACGTTCGGATTGAGTTACCGGGTCCCACGCGATCAGGCGTCCTTCGGTCTGATGCATCCACTCTCCGGTTTCGACCGTGGCATGCGTATTCGGCTTGCGATCAGTAGCCGGAATGTAGACGAGTCCCGCGCCGGGGTGGTAGCTCATGGGCCACCAGTTGTGCACCGTCCATTGTTTGCCGCCGCCGGCCGAGGCGGGGACCTCCACCGCTTTTCCCGTCGCGAGATCGACGCTCGTCGCCCAATTCACTTTGACGATTGGCTTCGCCGAAAGAAGTTTTCCGGTGCGGGCATCGAGCACGTAGTAGAAGCCGTGCTTGGGTACCGTCATGGCAACGTGTCGCTTTTCACCGTCGATGGTGAGGTCCGCCATCACGATGTGATTGTTTTCCGTCTGCAATCCGGGGGAGCTAGTCTGGTAGTGCCAGACGTATTCGCCGGTGTCGGCCTTCACTGCGAGGATGCAGCCGGAAAAGAGTTTGTCTCCCTTCGGCTCAATCGAGGACAATTCTCCGTAGTCCACACCTGCGCCCGCGGTGCCGAAGATGACGTAATCCGTCACGGGGTCGTAGGTGATGGCGTTCCACACATCGCCGCCTCCGATGCGCCAAGCGTCTGAGCCGGACCAGGTTTTTGCGGCCATCTCCAAAGCTTTCGTCTCAAATGGCTTTGCGGGATTTCCGGGAACAGTCCAGAATCGCCAGACTTCCTTGCCAGTTGCGGCATCAAAGGCCACTAGCGACCCTCGTACTCCGTCATCGGAGCCGTTGTAACCCATGAACACTTTGCCCTTGGCAACATGCGGCGCGCCCGTGATGCCGGTTTGAGTGGCATCGCACACCGGAGATTCCCACTCTTGTTTGCCGGTGGTGGCGTTAATCGCGATCAAGCGGCAGTCGCCGGTGCCCACATAGACTTTTCCGTCCCACACAGCCACGCCACCATTCGTACGCGCAGAATACGAACCGTTAATGGCCAGATTCAAGCGCACTTTGGGATCGAATTTCCAGAGTAATTGGCCAGAGGCGGCGTCAACCGCATAAACCTTGGATAGTGGCGCGCTGACGTACGCGACCCCGTCTACAACGATCGGCTCGGAAACGATGCCCATGCCGCTGTCGATGTCGAGATACCACGCCAGGCCCAGACCAGAAACATTGCGATCGTTGATTTGTTGCAGCGGGCTGAAGTGTTGCGACTCGAAGTCGCGGCCGTTGAGCAGCCAGTTTGTTCCTGAGTTGGCTTCTGCGGCCACACGAGACTCCGTTACGTTGCCCGCTTTATCGGATTCATCGGCGGAGGTATGAGAGAGGAGAATCATTGCCGCCGCGAGAGACAAGGTGGTCAAGCTGAAAACCTTTAAGCACAATCCTGTCGAATGCAAAACGCGGAATCGTTTCAACACAGGGCACCGTTTCTTAATTTGGAGTGGCTTGACTATGCGAACGCATTTTATCTGCCTCTGGCAGGCAGGTGAAAGGGGCAACTCCATCCGGTTACGAACGCTTTTCCCACCAGTTGATCTTGATTGTCGGTTCGCGCAGGGAATGCTAGGCTCGAAACAAGTGGGTTCTATCTACGCCAATCCGTTGAAATCTGACTCGTCCGCGCCCAACCGGATGGTTCAGTGGCTGCAATCGGCCTCAGCCGATGTCTGGGTCAAATTTCTGCTCGCATTGTTGGGACTGGCGTTGGCCTTTGCTACTGCACTTTTCTCTACCGTGTCGCGCGACTCCGGCAACTTGTGGGCGACATTGATTTTGGCCTCGACCTCGCTGGTCATTGCCACTCTGGTTGGACTGGTTACCGTGCCCTACCTGGCGCGGCGCGTGGCTGTCGAACGCATGCGCGAATCTTTCGATTACGACGTGACGCGCGCCGGAATCGTGTATGCCCTGGTGACGTTGGTGATTGGCATTGCCGCGCTAAATACCGGCAACAATCTTCTCTACATTGTGGTCGCGGCCATGCTGGCGGCGATCCTGGTTTCTGGAGTCGTTTCCGCCTGGGTGCTGCGCTGGCTGGAACTCGATGTCCGGTTGCCCGAGCACGTTTTTGCGGGCCGGGCGGTGGTAGGACGCATCGTCGTGCAGAACCCGCGCAGGTTCCTGCCGTCGTTTTCTATCCGCGTAGTTTCCACGCGCAAAAAACGAAAGAAACTGGCCAAGCAATGGAAGTGGGAAGCGACCACGTTTGCGTTTCCGTTTAACCGACCCGCGGAGCAGCAGTGGCTCCGTCTGCCGGACCGGCGTCTGCGGCGCGTCACTGTGCTGCCGCCGCCTCCGGGAATCTTTCAGGGCATGGCCTACTTCCCGTTTCTCCCGCCGCAGACTGAGTTGTCTGCTGATCTGGAATTACGATTCGAGCAGCGCGGCCGTTATCGCGAGGACAGCTTCGGTTTGGCCACACGCTTTCCTTTCGCCTTCCTTACCAAAACGCGACATGTGACGTTACCTAGGGAAGTACTGGTTTATCCGCGCATTGAGACTACCGAGGAGGTTTTGCAAGTCTTGCCGCTGGTTCGGGGAGAATGGGAGAGCTTCGTTCGCGGCCGCGGTTCTGAGCTTTACCGCATTCGCGAATACATGCCTGAGGACTCGGCCCGCCACGTCGACTGGAAAGCCACCGCGAAATCGGGCTCGCTCAAAGTGCGCGAGTTCGCCCGCGAGGACGAGCGCAAACTATGCATTGCCTTCGACAATCCTGAGGCGGGACTGATTTCAGAACGCGCCTATGAAAAGGCAGTCGATCTAACAGCCTCACTGGCCTGGCATTTTTCGACGCAAGAGGCGGAGTTATCTTTCGCCGTTCCCGGACGTCCACACACTCGCGATCTGCACGAGTTTCTGGCGTGGTTGGCCGTGATCGAGCCTAGAATGAGCGCGCAGGAATCAAAAGATAGCACCGAGCTGCCTGGAGATGCACTTGTCGAAATGAACCTGGCCAATTCGGATGCCTACAACATTGTGATAACCACTCGACAGCGTGGCAGTCTGCCTATTGCTCTGTGGAACTGCTCCTACTTCGTCTTCGCCGGCGAAGCCATGTCAAACAAGGCCCGCTAGAGACTTCCGGTTCCGGGCCATATTTCTTCCTTCCCAACCTTTTTTCCTTTCTTTACATCTCCTTTCCGGCATATACTCGCGCCCCGGTAGATGCTTTGGACAGCTCGGAACTCTGTTTTTCCCGGGAGGTGTCGAAATGCGGATCTGCGATCTGATCAAGGAGCAAAACACATTGCAAGCGGAACTGGGCCATACCGTGCTCGAGACCGTGCGAATGATGGTCGAACACAACATTGGTGCCGTTCCTGTGCTGCATAGCGGCAAGCTGGTCGGCATCTTCTCGGAGCGCGACCTGATGAAGCGCGTCGTGGCCGAAGGCCGCGACCCTCGCAGCACCTGCATGGCAGAGGTCATGACCGACGATCCTCTCACCATCAGCATGAACGAAGACCTCGAAAACTGCCTGGCCCTCATGCGGCGCCACAACTTCCGCCACCTGCCGGTTTGTCACGAGGGACATCTGGTAGGCATGGTTTCGCTGCGGGACATCTTGCTGCACGATCTGAATGAAAAAGATGATGAAGTGCGCATGATGCGGGCCTACATCCACTCCACGCCCGACGCTTAGTCACTCGCCCAATTTCTCGCCTGTCGCGTGCCTGCTCTGCTTTCTGCAGGCACGTGCATGGCGCTGTCGCGTCCCAAGAGGACATCCTCTGTGCGGCTGAAGGGTTTGCTGGCGTCGTGCAACCTTAGCACGAAGGTAACCTTGCACCTGCAGTACCTGCAACGGTAACGTTACTTGCAATTACTTGAGTGCATTGAACATCGGGTTGGGAAACGCTAACGTTACTTAACATGCCGAAGAGCGTGGCCGAACTGGTGCCGGATGAGTTTGGCCGTTTTCTGTTCAACCCGTTAAGGTAGCTTTGCCGACGAGCGAGAAAAGATGAACGAGAAAATTAAAGTTCTCTATTACGCGCTCTGGATCGCGCATCCCATTCTTCAGATGGGCATCGCTGCCATCATGTTTAGACGTGGACTGCACCGCAAGTTCAAGTTTTTCTTTGCCTACATCCTTACTCAGCTCGTCACCTTTGTCGTAGTTTTTCCCGCGATGTGGCACAGCTATTCCGCCTTTTTTTACTTCTATTGGGTTTGCGACGCCCTAAGCGTGGCGTTCGGCTTTGCTGTGATTCATGAAGTCTTCGTGGATGTTTTTCGAGCGTTTCACACATTGCGTGATCTGGGTACCGTGCTGTTCAAATGGGCGGGCTTGGTCATGCTGCTGGTCGCCGGCGTGGTTTCAGTCTCCACCGACTCGTCCGATATCGCGCCCTGGATGCAAGCCATCATCACATCGCAACGCTGCGTGCGCATCATTCAGATCGGCATGGTTCTCTTTCTGCTCTTCTTCGCTCGTTATGTTGGCATCAGCCGCCGCCAGCACAGCTTCGGGATCGCCCTGGGGTTTGGCTCGTTTGCCGTCATTGAACTTATCTTGATCTGCTCTTGGGTGGGCAAACACTGGGGCGACCCTACCACCATGAGCATCCTCAACATGGCCGCATACAACGGCACGTTATTGATATGGCTGGGTTATGTAGGGGTAAAGAGTCCCGCGCGCGACGCCTCGATGTCGTTGTTGCAGCCGCAGCGCTGGGAGCAGAGTTTGACCGACATCCATCATCCGCTCCCCGCCGACTCTCTGATCCCAATGTTCGAAGGGATGGTCGACCGCGCTCTGTCCCGTACGCATCCGGATGCACCGCCCGCCCAAGAGGCGCTCGGCGCGGTTAAAGGCACAGCTACCCGTGGTGCGGCGGCTGGTGCCGGCGGTTTCAGCCTTCCTGCGGTGCAGGTAAGCTCCAAGTCGTAACACCTTAGGAGTTCCGCTTTTCCAAAGTTCAAGAGCGTTTCCGACTTTGTTCGGAATTCGTAAAACAATTTCGTCTAAACAGACCTGCTAAGCGCTTCCTGTGCTTACATGCAGTGATACTTAGTAAAATCTATGTAAATAACTGCCAATTAATAAGTTAGTGTGTGTGATAGGTCGAAGGTTAAAGGCGGCGAACGAAGCGGGTTTTTCGTGGACGCAAATTCATTACCGGCGTAACTTGACACGTGCCCTATAATGCGCATCCGCAAAAAAGTTTTCTCTCGGGAAGACTCTACGCGGAAATAGGAGACGAACCCATGAAACGCGCGATCAGGATTTTGATCCTGATGGTAGGAATCGTGGGCACATTCTTAGCAGCTGCCGTCCCACAGGTGCCAACCGCAGACGGCGGTCCGCTTCCCTTGTGCCCACCCAAATCAACTCTCTGCTCAACATCCCTTCCGATGTAGTAATAGTCGGATGAACCGGTCACCGCAAGGTCACCAAAGTAACCTGTAGTAATTGGGCCAAAAAAGGCTAGCAATTCTTGGGCTGACGGGACTCATATTAACCCGTCGGCCCCATTTTTTGGGTCGCGGGATGGATTGGTGCAAGCGGCTACTAGTTTTTTTGCCGCTCTTCCAATCTCTTTCGCAATTCGGCCGGATCGGTGACCGGCGGCTGGCAAGCAGATCCCGAGCAGAGCACCGCAAAGGATTTTGCGGATGCAGATTTTCCCAACTCTGGAAGATTCGGAATCGTCGCCGCGAGTGCAGGCGGAAGATTTTTCGCGGCTACCTGATTGGCCGCCAATCGTAGCGTGCTTTTGTTGAAGGCGAAGGGCGCCACCGCCGCACCATACAGTTCCGAGGCAGTTTCCTCATCGCCGTCTTCGGTAATCACCACAACCTGTACGGGACTCTCCAACAAATGGATGACCGCAATTCCGTACGTCGCGGCGAAGATTCCAAACTGCTCCGCTATGCCCGCGAAAGTTTCCAGTGTAAGTCCCCCCTTGTCCCGATAAGCAGCGTCGCCGGTGTAGTGATGCAGGCGCACCAGGGCTATCGCCGCCATCGGATTCCCAGCCGGAGTCGGCGAATCTTGCAGTGGCTTGCGGCGGGTTGCGAGCACTCCCAGACTCGTGCCCTCGGCAGGTGGCTCGCTGTCGAAGAATCCCCCGGACGTTGCATCGTAGAAACGGGAAATCATCGCATCTGCGATCGCCTGGGCAAACTTGAAGTAGCTGAGATCGGCGCTGGCCTCGTACGCATCCAGGCATGCCAGCGCGGTAAAGGCATAATCGTCGAGCAGGCCCGGCACGTCGCGGTGTGACGCTTTCGGATCCGAATAAGAAACCACGTGCAGCAATGTACGCGTGGCCGCGGGCGCCTCGCCTGCGCTCTTTTTCGATTCAGACCCTGCCTTCCAGGCCTCCGCCAGCACCCGATCCAAAGACTTCAGCGCAAATCGCCGCGCCTCCGGAAGACTCAATACCTTGGCCGCTTCCAGGTACGCCGAGACGCACAGACTGTTCCAGCCCACGTATACGGTCTTATCGACGTAGGGCGTAGGCCGCTGCAAGCGCGCTGCATACATCTTTTTCTTTGCAGTCGCCAAGAATTCCAGTACGCGTTCCTGCGCGAGGTTCATCCGCCGCGCGATCTCTTCTACTGGCGCTCGCACGTACAACACATTCTTTGCCGGATTATGATGCATCTCCCCGACTTCGTTGATGTCGTAATGCAGTGCCGCAACCTCCGCCTCTTCCTTCGTCAAAAACGCGCGCGCCTCGTCGAGCGTCCATGTAAAGTAATCGCCATCGTCGTCCATGGAGATGTCCGCATCTTGCGAGGCGTAAAATCCGCCCCGCTGCCGATCGCTCAGCCACTCATCCATCCAGCGAATCATGTCCCGCGCCACGTCCGCAAAAAACACCTCTCCCGTGGCCTGATAGGCGTGCACGTAATTCTTCAGCAATTCGGAATTGTCGTAGCACATCTTCTCGAAGTGCGGGACCACCCAGCGCTCGTCCACTGAATAGCGATGGAAGCCGCCCGCCAGTTGGTCGTAAACGCCCCCTCGGGCCATGTGCTCAAGCGTGCTGACCACGACGTTGCGGAGTTCCGAGTCATTTTTTCCTCTGGTTCTTGCGTACCTCTCGATCAGCAAATCCAGCGCCGACGGATGCGGAAACTTCGGCGCCTGCCCAAACCCTCCATGCTCCGGATCGAACATCTTGAACGCAGATTCCTGAATCGCCCCCACCACTCCCGCCGATACCCGCCCGCTCCGCCCGGCAAACGATTCCGACTGCGCGATCGCGCTTTCCACCATCTTCGCCTGCTCAACTACGTCGCCGTGCTTTTCGGCGTACGCGTTGGCGATGCTCAACAACACGCGCCGAAAGCTCGGACGGCCATACCCATCGCTCGGCGGAAAATAAGTCCCGCCATAAAACGGCTTGCCGTCCGGCGTAAGAAATGCTGTCAGCGGCCACCCGCCCTGCCCGCTCACCGCCTGCACCGCCGTCTGGTACCGGCTGTCAATGTCGGGACGCTCGTCGCGGTCCACCTTCACCGCGATGAAGTGCTGGTTCACAATCGCCGCAATCTCGGGATCGTCATACGACTCGCGATCCATCACATGGCACCAGTGGCACCACACCGCCCCAATGTCGAGCAGCATCGGCTTGTTCTCCCGCTGCGCCGCGGCAAAGGCCTCCGGGCCCCATTCGTGCCACTGAATAGGCTGGTGCATGGCGGACCGCAAGTAGGCAGAAGAAGCGTGCGCAAGAGAGTTGAGGGTAGAGGTGGTCATGGTACATCCCAGTCTAAATCGTCCGTAAGAAGAAAGTTGGAGGGCAGGCAAGTCCAGGCGCCCCCCACCCTTCTTTTGCGGATTTTGCAAAATACGGTAGCGGTTTGGATTTTCAGAAAATCCGCCGTGTTAGGCTCGTGCCTCATGACCGACCCGATGCGAAGTCTGCGGACATCCTCCGCCCCGGCCTCGGCATCTTTCAACGTAACAATTTGTTGCGGTTTCAGTCAGCTTAAAGGAAACCCTGCAATGCACTCGAAAACAGCGAAGCTGTTCTTTGTAGTTGTGCTGTTCTTTGTACTCACCGCCAATTCTCTTTGCGCCCAAGATGCGCAGTCCGTCCTCTCGGGCACCGTGACCGACTCAGCGGGAAAAGTCGTCCCCAACGCTAAAATCACTGTGAGGAATCTATCTACAGGTCAGTCGACCGAAACGCAGTCCGATTCCTCGGGCCTTTATAGCGTGGCGAATCTCGCTGCTGGCGATTACGAGATTTCCGCTTCGTCCGAGGGAATGAGCGGTCAACCCGCAAAAGTGACGCTGACCAACGGTGTTCCGCAAACACTGACTCTGGTGTTAACGTCGGCGGCCAGGCAGCAGTCCCCGGCCTCCACTCCCCCGCCTTCGGAAAACCTGCCTAATGCCCCTTCCAGCAGCCAAACCGCTCCGTCACTCGCGGACCTCGGCTTTTCAAAAAGCGAAACTCAGTCCAACGCCGCGCAGCAAGCCTTGCTGGATAAGCGCACGCACATGCTGAAAATCCATCAACGCATGGGCCTGATCACCACCATCCCCATGGTCGCATCGGTGATCACCTCGCTCAATGCTGGAGGCCGCAGCGAAGGTACCGCCTCACGCGATCTGCACGTTGCACTTGGCGCTTTGACCGGCGACTTGTACGGTATCACTGCCTATTACGCGATTCGCGCGCCCAAGATTCCAGGAACGGAGACTCGCGGACCGATCCGCTTCCACAAAGCGATGGCTTGGATTCACGGCCCGGGAATGATCCTGACGCCGATCCTGGGAGCGATGGCGTTCAGCCAGAAGAACAACGGAGAAAAAGTTCATGGCTTGGCTGCTGCGCACGGGCCGGTAGCCATCGTGACGGCCGGGGCCTTCGGTGCCGCCCTACTGTCGGTTTCACTAAAGTTCTAATGAATGCAGCCCGAATTGCGAAGCCGCGCAGTAATTGCAAGCCGCACAGTAAAAGAACGCAATGCCGGCTGCGAGGCAGCGAAATAATGCAGCCCACGGCGTAAGCCGTGGGTGGCAAGAGTCGAAAAGGTCTAGCCCCGGAGGGGCGAAAGAAAATCCAGCGCCCCCGACGCGTTTGGGGACCTCGGCCAAAGAAACCTATGAACAAAAACTTGCTGCTAGTATTCCTGCTCTTCTCCCTCTCGAACCTCTTCGCGGCGGATCACCAGTGGGTGCTCAAGCAGAGCACTCTGACCTATCACGTCTCCCACCCGCTGCATCAGACCGACGGGGTAAGCCACGCCGCGCGCGGCAAAGGCGTTTGCCACGAGGGACAGTGCGACTTCCTGATCGCCGTCCCCGTCAAGTCGTTTGATTCGGGCGACAGCAACCGCGACCTGCACATGATCCAAGTCACACGCGGCGCGGAATTTCCGATGGTTACTGTCCGCACTCGTCTACCCGAGTCGGCTTCGGGATCGGCTACGATCAAAGCCGATTTAGAAATCCAATTCGCCGGCCAAACCGCTCACTACAACCAGGTTCCTTTCGAAGTGGGGAGCCAGGGGAACGAAAAGAAAATCACCGGCACCATTCCCACCAGCCTGACCGACTTCAAGATTGATCCGCCTTCTCTACTGACGCTACCCGTGAAAAATGAAATTCCCGTGCATGTCGAGATGATTTGGACCCCGCAGTAAGCCGCCCGTATAGCGTGAGGCACATCAAATTGCAGCGCCAGGCAACCTCGCCTGCGGAAATGCCAACATGAAAGCCGAATAGCCCTGTTCTTCTTTGTGGCCTGGGCGGTATTTCTCAGCGCTCTCTGCGCTTCAGGCTTATTGTTCACTCAGCATCCACAGCCGCCGATGACGCGATGACGATAACTTCCCACTCATACCAAGAGCTGCTTCGCGATCTTGCAGTACAAATTGATCGCTTCCGCCAGTTGCTGCTTCTCGATGTACTCGCCGTCCGTATGCGCCACATGAATCGATCCCGGACCGATCAGCAGCGCTTGGCCCCAATTCGTGAGCTTGGGAATGTCTGTGGTAAACGCAGCGATCATCGTCGGCAATCCGTCGACTGTTCGCAACCGCAAGAAGGGAAGTTCCAGCGGAAACGTTACTTGGACGGCATCGCCCGCAGCCGCAGCAATCTGTCGCCGCAAATCATCCGACGGACCAACCAGCCGGTAAAGCAAATCTGCGTGCGCATAATCGGGAATCACGTTCGGCGCGCGACCACCTTCAATGAGCCCAATGTTGAGCGTGCAAGGACCAACCTGCGGATCAGAAGGCAGCGGCATCGCGCGCAACCGCGTGAGCGCCGGAATCAATTTGTCAATCGCAGACTCCCCCAGCTCCGGATAAGCCGAATGCGCCATGCGTCCGGTTGCCGTCACTTCCACGCGCAGCGTGCCTTTCGATGCCAGCGCAAGCCGGTTCTCCGTGGGTTCGCCATTGACCAGAAAGCGCGAACTCTTCCCCTTCGCCGCGTATTCATTGGCAACGTGCGCGCCCAGGCTGTCGCGCTCTTCTCCCACCACAAACAGGAGCCCAACATAAATGCTTTCCCGCCGCAATCGTTCCGCAGCCGCAATCTGGGCGGCGATGATGCCCTTGGCGTCGCACGATCCGCGTCCATAAATCCGTCCCGCATCTTCCGACGAAGGAATGAACGGTGGAACTGTATCCATGTGCGTGGAAAACACCACCGCGGGGTGCGGATCCTCCGGCGACGTCGCGTAGACATTGAAGCGCTCGCCCTCGACTGGCATTTTCTGCGTCTGATAGCCAAGTCTGCAAAGCTCGCCGTAAAGGTAGTTTGCAGCCGCGGCTTCATTGCCCGTGATGGACTCGATGTCCACTAATTGCCGCGTGAGAGTAACAGCGTCCATGGACGAGAGGATAGCAGACGTCAAATCGACGGCGAAGTTGGGACCTCAAACGTTACATCGGACCTAACGCCCAACCCGATTTCAGTTCTTCCATCCTGACCGTGTAACCTGACTATGTGGTTTCCTCGAGCTCTTCTATCCGTTCTCTATTTCTAGATGGTCCTGCGGGACGCCTGGAATCGCTGCTCAATGCTGGAGCGGCGAATGCCACTCATGCAGCGCTGGTCTGCCATCCGCATCCTCTGTTTGGCGGAACGCTGCACAACAAGGTCGTTTTCCATACCATGAAGGCGCTGAACAGTTTTGGTTTCCCGGTATTGCGTTTCAACTTTCGTGGAGCGGGATTGAGCCAGGGAGAACACGATCAAGGAAATGGAGAGGTCGACGATGTCCGTACAGCGCTCGACTGGCTCGATAACGAGTATCATCTGCCGTTGCTGTTCGCCGGATTCTCGTTTGGCGCAGCGGTCGGACTGCGTGCCGCGTGCGCCGACGTTCGTGTTCGTGCGGCGATTGGTGTAGGAACGCCAGTCGTTCCAGTCGCCGAAGCCACCGAAGAGCCGCGTGTGTATGCACTCGATTTCCTGCAAAATTGCGCGAAGCCGAAGTTGTTTGTCAGCGGAGCCCGCGATCAGTTTGGTCCGCGAGCCAAGCTCGAAGCCCTCGTTGCCTCGCTACCCGAACCAAAGAAGCTCGTCTTGATCGAAGGCGCCGATCATTTCTTCGAAGGACGCCTGCGAGAACTCCGGGAAGCGATCGAAGCCTGGGTAAAGTCGGCTCTCAGCTCTCAGCATTCAGCTCTCAGCTGAATCAAAATCGCAGGGTACGGAGCGACAGCAAGCGGGATATTTCTGACAGCTGATGGCCGATAAGCTGATAGCTATAATCTTGCGGATGCCTGATTCTGGCGAGATGCGCCAACGTGCTCGCGAAATCTTTCTGTACGCTCTAGCTGAGGCCTCGATTGCCAATGGCTTTGCTCGGCACGTGCATTGCGAGCGCGGGCTGTTGCGCATCTGTGAAGATATTTACGATCTGCACTCGTATTCGCAGGTGCTGGTTATCTCGATCGGGAAAGCCGGACACAGTATGGTCGAGGCCCTGTCCAATCAGGTGGGAGCATCGCTACAAGGAATCGTGGCCAGTTCGGTGCAGCCCGCGACGCAAGTGCGCGGCTTCCGCTATTTTCGCGGAGGACATCCCACACCAAATCCGGAATCCATTCAAGCGGCGAGCGCAATGTTGCGTACCCTGGATTCACTCCCTCCTTCCGCGCTAGTCATCTTCCTGCTCAGCGGGGGAGGCTCGTCGATTGTCGAGAAACCCATCGACGACGAGATTTCTCTCGAAGATCTCATCGCGACCTATCGTGTGCTGGTACTTTCTGGAGCGCCGATCGCCGAGATCAATGCTGTGCGCAAACATCTTTCCGCGGTAAAAGGTGGAAGGCTGGCACAAGCCGCATCTCCTGCTCAACAAGTATCGCTGCTCGTGTCCGACGTTCCCGACAATACGCCCGACGCGCTTGCTTCTGGCCCGACAATGCCTGATTCCACGACGGTCGAAGATTGCTATCGCATCGCTGAGAAATACGAATTGCTGAAACAGTTTCCGGGATCGACGCGCGAATTGTTTGAGCGTCACGCCTTGGAAGAGACCCCGAAGTCCGATGATCCGGCGTTTCATCGCGCGCGCTGGTGGCCCGTACTAACCAACCAGACGGCGATTGAAGGGGCCAGTGTGGCCGCTGAACGCGCAGGCTTCATCGTGCACGTGGACAATTCCTGCGACGATTGGGACTACGAGCAAGCCGTTGTCTACTTATTGCAGAAAGTGCGAGCTTTGCGAAAGCAATTTTCGCCTGTATGCCTGATTTCCGGCGGAGAGGTAACGGTCAAAGTCACCAACGGCGGAGTTGGCGGACGCAACCAGCAGTTTGCGCTGTCGTGCGCGACGAAAATTGCGGGAGAGAACATCACGGTGCTCAGCGCGGGAACGGACGGAGTGGATGGGAATAGTCCAGCCGCGGGAGCCATTGCGGATGGCACAACTCTGGAGCGGGGGCGAATTCGTGGGCTGGATGCGCGCTCTGCACTTGCCAATTTCAATGCATATCCATTCTTCAGTGCGTTTGGAGATGCAATCGAAACTGGTCCTACGGGGAACAATCTGCGCGATTTGAGGATCCTGCTGGCGTACTGACTTGCGCTTGAGGGCCTGCGGCGGGACAGCTGAGGCGGCTGTCCCTACGCGGGCTTTTGAGAACGCTATGCGGTCTTCTGCAACTTCTCGGGCTGCGCCATCTTTTTCATGGCTTCGTCCATACTGCGCCTCATTTCATCCGCGGACATGTCTTTGACGTGAGTCGCGATGGACCACTTGTGGCCGAAGGGATCCTTCAGCTTTCCGTAGCGGTCACCCCAGAACTGGTCGGTGACCGGCATCTCGACCTGGGCTCCGGCTTTCACAGCCCGGTCAAAAGCTGCGTCTACGCCTTCGACATAGATGTGCAGACCCATGCCAGCGCCGCCACCGGATTGGGGAGACAGAACTCCGTGCTCGGGAAACTCGTCGGACAGCATGATGATGGAGTCGCCAATCTTCAACTCGGCGTGCATGACTTTTCCGTCCGGCCCTTTCGCGACGTCGCCCCGTTGCTGCGCTCCGAACGCCTGTTTGTAGAATTCGATGGCACGACTCGCGTCTTTTACGGTGAGAAATGGAGTGAGAGTGTGATAGCCCTCGGGAATGGCTTTTACAGACATGAGAACCTCCTAGGCTGGAATTTCGAATTTCGAGAAGGCTAGTTTACAACAAGCGCCGAGAGCGGCTTGTGAAAAACCCAGTCACATAAGCCGCACAGAGGGCCCAAGTCCTTCAGAAGAACCTGGTTACACCTTCCTCCATCACCAGTACGCGGTCTTTCACGCCTGCGGTGCGGGCTTCCTCCTCGAGCAACTGCAACGGCTCATCGACGGGCTCATGGGAGAGGCGGAAAGTACCGTAGTGCATGGGAACCATCCAGCGCGATTTGAGATCGAGGAAGGCGCGCATGGCGTCGGCGGGATTGGTATGGACGTTGCGGAATTGCGGCGGATTGTAGGCGCCAATCGGCAGCAGCGCGAGCTCCGGAGCCAAACGGCGTCCAATCTCGCTGAAGCCGGAGAAGTACGCGGTATCGCCGGCGTGGTAAACGGAGTGTTTACCAGTCTTCAAAACAAATCCGCCATAGCCGCGGTGCGAATCTTTCAGCACGCGAGCGCCCCAGTGGCGCGAAGGCACGTGCGTGATCGACAAGTTGCCATGGCGCGAAGTCTTCCACCAATCCAACTCGATAATCTCTGAAAAGCCAAGATCAGAGACCAGATCAGAAACATGAGCGGGAATGATGATCGCCGGTGTGCGGCCGCGAGTGCGCAGATTGTGCTGCACGATCGCCCGCAATGACGGACGATGCAGGTGATCGAAATGCGCGTGCGAAACCAGTACCACATCGATGGCCGGAAGATCGGCGATGCGCAAGCCCGGACGGCGTAGCCGCTTCAAAACGAACAGCCAACGCGCGAAGTTAGGATCGATGACGACGCTCTTGCCGCCGATTTGCACGAAGAAGCTGGCGTGGCCGATAAAGGTGACTCCGAGCTCTCCATTCGTAGCGAGTCGCGGCTTGTGAGTTTCACCCCGGCGTGGGGTTACGGCGGAACGGCGCACTAAGCGTCCGAACTGAGTGGCGCGCTTGCGAAGGGCCGGGTTGCGAAGTGTTTGCTTGATCATCCTGCTTACAGAGCCTGGGGGCTGGATCGGAAGCAGCCTGTATTGATCATACTAATCCCGATCGCCTACCGAAGCGGAATAATAAAGGCGCGGCGATCAAGTTTATTTAGACGCCGTTAATATTAGATGAAGAGGATAAAATGCGGGCTGCTTAAGTCTCCATCCCGATAACGATAGTAATCGGTGAACACCATACCTGCGGGCGAACTCATATCCACTAAAGCTACATGCTGCTTGACCTCGATCGAGTAGGTCATATCTAATCCAAAAGCGTCTTTTGAGTTGTTTCTTCAGAAAGAAGGAGAAGTACTCATGCGAGTTGCATTTTTGGGATTGGGAATCATGGGACAGGCCATGGCAACGAGCCTGGTCAAGGCGGGGCACGAAGTCAGTGTGTGGAATCGAACGCCGGGCAAACTGGTGGAGGGCGCAGGTGTCGCTCCCACGCCCGCAGCGGCGGCCCAGGGCGCCGAAGTGGTGTGGATGTGCGTGTCCGACACGGATGCAGTCGAGCGCGTTGTTTTTGGGCCCGATGGCGTAGACGGGTCGCTCACCGAAGGCATGATCATTGCGGACTCGAGCACGATTTCACCGTCTGGCACCTTGAAGTTCGCAGAACGGGTCGCGACGAAAGGCGTGATGTGGGTAGATGCGCCGATGACCGGATCGAAGATCGGCGCGCGGGATGGAACGCTGGTGTTCATAGTCGGCGGAGATGAGGCCACGATCGAACGGCTCAAACCACTTTTTGCGGCAATGGGAAAAAAGATTTTCCGCATGGGCGAGACTGGCAAAGGACAGGCGACGAAGCTCGCCATGAATTTGCAGATCGCGCTGATTTACGAGGGGTTCGCCGAGGCGCTGACCCTGGCAGCCAAGCTTGGCGTGGAACCCCAGCAATTGTTGTCGCTGATCGAGGCTACGATGGTGCGCTCGGGCGTGGTGGATTACAAGGGACCCTTCGTTCTCCAGCGCGACTTCACGCCAAATTTTCCGCTGCGCCTGATGCACAAGGATATCCGGCTGACGCTGGAGGCGGCGAAGGAAGCGCGGGTGAAGCTGCCGGCGCTGGAAACGGTGGAAGAAATTTACGAGATGGCGTCGGAAGAGGGGAATCAGGACCTCGACTACGCCGCGACACTCACCCTGCTGGAAAAATGGGCGGGCGTGCAGGTGAAAGGGAAGGCCGCGTAAGGTAGGTCCGATGCTCGTGCAGGCTCAATCGCGAAGTTACTCCCTAGCTCTGTTGCACCACGCCTCGGAAAGCTCGAAAGATTTATTATGCAGAAAGGAGGTGCCGTGTCGGTGATTCGAAGTTGTAAAGTATGCGGACAGAAAAACCGTATCCCCGCGGGACATCTCTCCGACACCGGCCGTTGTGGTGCGTGTAAGGCGGCACTTCCTCCCGTGGATGAGCCATTGGAAGTTGACCCAGAGCTTTTTACCGAAGTTGTCCAGAACGCGCACGTTCCCGTGTTAGTCGATTTCTGGGCCGCCTGGTGCGGGCCGTGCCGCATGGCCGCACCCGAGGTTGCGCGCGCCGCTGCGGATATGGCGGGACAAGCGATTGTCCTTAAGGTCGATACAGAACGTTATCCAGCTCTGGCAGCCCGCTTCAATGTGCGCGGCATTCCAAACTTCATGGTCTTCTTTTCTGGACGACCGGTAGCACAGCAGGCGGGAGTAATGAACTATCAACAGCTTGAAGACTGGGTCAAGTCTGCGCGGTCATCCTCGGCAGCGTGATTACTCCCCGCGAAACTCTTAGCAACTCAACAACCTGAGGAAGGGCCTGATCCTCAGCCCGATTACCCAATCGTTACCGCCGTAATTCCTCAAAAATCGTTATTACACAAGTATTACAGTCAACCTCTCCCTCCGCTTGGTACGGTAGACGTAGGGCCGATCGAACTCAAAACGACCACGAAATGGGGACCTTCTTGGATATGGAACTGCGGGATTTGGAAAAACCACAAGCCGCAAAAGATGAAATGAACTGGATCACGGCGGGCTTTATGGCCGCGTTTCACGTGGGCGCCATTGCCGCACTCTTCTTTTTTACCTGGAAGGCATTTTTCGTCGCGATGTTCCTGTGGTGGGTGTCGGGCAGCCTGGGCATTGGGATGAGTTATCACCGGTTGCTGACGCACCGCGGTTATAAGACTCCAAAGTGGGTGGAATATTTTCTGACCGTCTGCGCCACGCTGGCTCTCGAGGGTGGACCGATTTTCTGGGTAGCGACGCATCGCATTCATCATCAGTACTCGGATCAGGACGGCGATCCGCATTCGCCGATCGACGGAAAGTGGTGGGCCCATATGGGATGGATTCTGATGGGCAAATCGATGCACCATGACACGACCACGCTGGCACGCTACGTCCCCGACCTGGCGAAAGATAAGTTTCACGTCTGGATTACGAAATATCATTACGTTCCCATGATTGTGTTGGGCGTGATCCTGCTGGCTCTTGGCGGACTGCCCTTCCTGATGTGGGGAATTTTCATGCGCACGGTGGTGGGGTTGCACGCCACGTGGCTGGTGAATTCGGCGACGCATTCCTGGGGAACCCGGCGATTCGCAACTCGCGATCTTTCGACCAACAGCTGGTGGGTAGCCCTGCTGACGTTCGGCGAGGGTTGGCACAACAATCATCATGCGCATCCGACCGCGGCGCAGCACGGGTTCAAGTGGTACGAGGTTGATATGAACTGGTACGGAATCTGGGTGCTGAAGACGCTGGGCTTGGCCTGGGACATTAAGCGAGTGAAGTTGGCCGAAGTGGAACGGGGCTTGGTGCCGACGCCGAACGGGCGCCTGATCACCGCAGCGTTGCCGGAAGTTTCGGTCGCGGGAGACTAGATCTTTCCCATCGAGAAAAGTGAGCCCTGGCCATAACGGCCGGGGCTTTTTCGTGGGCGCAACTCACGGCACTTCGGCCTTACACGCGGATAATCATGACTTCGGTTGACTTGATCAAAGCAGCTGCGGTCTGTCCTTTCTTCAATTGCATTTCACGCACGGCTCCCGATGTGATCAGCGACGTGATGAGCTGGCCGCCTACCGATAGCGTAACCTGTGCTACCAGGCCGCTGACGCGGACCTCGACGATGCGCCCGACGAGCTGGTTGCGACCGCTTATGCGTTGGTAGGTGACGCGGCGCTCGTCCTCGTTGTGTCCTCGTGTGCGATAAAGCAGGCGATCGATTTCTCCCTGCCGGATGCGGTAGTGGCCGCCGGGCGTTTTCACCGCACGCAATTTTCGGTGGTAAATCCACTGCTTGATGGTGGGATAACTGATCTGGAGTTGCACGGCGGCGTCTCGAGGACGGAGGAGGGACTCGCGCGATTCGGCATGGCTACTTTTGTTTTTGCCCATGGCTCTGATTCTCCGAAGCGATACTCCGTTAGAACGGAAAGCGGATCGACAGCGTCTTGGCGTGATTGAACTGGTGGAAGTGTGTCACTGCGATCTGCTCGCCGCCACCGATACTCATCCCTAGCCGCCTCCACAGGTGGAAACGGCCTGCGACCAGGCCGGGAGAAAGGAAAACCTGTTTGTCTCCCGACAAAGATCCGTTCGGCCAGAAGGTCGCATTGACTTCCACTTCAGGCCACAACTTGCGCAACACGCGGTACTGAAAGGCGGTATTGTACGCCACGGGCGTGCCGCTTTTCTGGCGGCCTCCGGTGGGGATGGTCCAGCCAATCGTGCTTTGAAAATCGAAATTCCCGAACCCTTTGCCGAAAGCAATCGTCGGGGTAATCGAGGCGTAGCTGCTGGCGAAGCGGCCGTAGGGAATGCTGCTTGCGAGAAATCCGGTCACGATGTAATTGCCTTGCTCCTCATTGGCGGCAAGGAACCTGTATTTCAATGTCAGAGGAACGTTGCTGAAACCGTCGGGGCCCTTCACTGGCACTTGATAGGGAGGCACGCCCAGGATGATTTCCGTGTGCTCCGTGGGAATCAACTCCAGGCCCTTGCCGCCGAAATAATTCAGGCTATTGCCGGCGGCAGTTGGCGTCCATGTAATGTCGGCGCGGAATTCCTCTTCCAAGCGCGGAGTGGTTGTGTAGAGCGGGGTGATCCAGCGGGGCTGCTCGGCCTGGGTTTTGGTGACGCGAGGAAACCAATTGGCGAAATACCCTGCGGCGGATTCCTGCGCGGTTACCGTGGGAACCGCCAAGGCCAAAGTCACTAGAAGAAGCGCCAGGTAATTCAAAAAACCTTTCACTTGGAGACCTACCTCCGCAATGTTATCAATCGAGAGATTATGCACACTCGCATATATACGACGGATCTGGATAGAATAAGAATACGATATTATGCGATGCTCCTAACAGGCAAGAGGATGCGAAGCTTTTAACCGCCGAGATCGCCGAGGGCGTTCGCCGAGATCGCGAAGAAATGCCCGAAGGTACTGATCTCGTTTAGTCCTGCGATCGGAGTAGGCGCTTTGCCTTGCAGACAAACGTTGCCGTCGGCGCGGTAGAATCAGTGGCGAACCGGCACTATGCGCATCTCGAGCCGTCGCGGGACTATTGTCTTTTTCCTCTGCCTGGGCATTGGCCTGGTGGCGCTGGCTATTGCCTTGAACGTCGGCTGGATCATCCTTAATTGGCGCGAGGGGGTGCTGCTGTTTTTCGGCATCATCTTTTTCGCACTGATCATTGCGGGCATGGTGGTGAATACCATTTTTCTGGTGCGCGAACTGCGCCGTAGTGAGCAGCATGACAGCTTTATCAATGCGGTTACCCACGAATTGAAGACGCCGGTCGCATCGATCCGGTTGCACGTGGAGACCTTGCTGCGCCGCGACCTGGCAGAGCAGCAGAGGCAGGAGTTTTACCGGCTCATGCTGAGCGATACCGATCGCTTGACCGAGACGGTGGAGCAGGTGCTACGAGCCGGACGGGCTGGCGACAAGAAGACGGGGCGGGAAAAGACTGACATTGATTTCGGCCAACTGGTGCGCGACTGCATGGACGCCACGCGAGCGCGGCATCACCTTCAGCCAGAGGCACTTCGCTACCAGCAGGCATCGAACAACGGGAGCGAACTGCGCGTGCGGGGCAACGCCGAAGATTTGCGAACCGCGGTTTCCAATGTGCTCGACAATGCGGTGAAGTACTCCGGAGAGCATGTGGATGTGCGCGTGCAACTGGAGACGCCGGACGAAAAACGCATCGTGCTGCGGGTGCAGGATCAGGGCGTGGGAATCCCGGCTGACGATGTGAAGCGAATTTTCCGACGGTTCTATCGCGTTACGCACCGTTCGCTGGCGCACGTCAAGGGGACCGGGCTGGGATTATTCATTGTGAAGGCGATTGCGAAAAAGCACGGAGGCAAGGTGTTTGCCGAGAGCGAGGGAGAAGGGCAGGGAACTACGATAGTCCTCGAACTGCCGAGGTGGGAGGAATGAGCCGTGTCCTGGTGGTGGAAGATGAAGCACATCTAGCGCAGGGGTTGCGCTTTAATCTCGAGGCTGAGGGGTATGCCGCAGAAGTCGTGGGCGATGGGGAGGCGGCTACCGATCGTTTGCTGGAGAAGAAGGAGAATTTTGATGTCGTGGTGCTCGACATCATGCTGCCGGGGAAAGATGGGTTTAGCGTGGTGTCGGAATTGCGTGCCGCGCGAAATTATGTGCCAGTGTTGATGCTGACGGCGCGAGGAAGGCCAGAAGATGTGCTGAAGGGGTTTGCCTCGGGGGCAGACGACTATCTGGCGAAGCCGTTTGATCTCTCGATCCTCCTCGCACGATTGCAGGGACTGTTAAGACGCAGCCAGTGGCTGCGCGTAGGGCAATCCATCGGCGAGAGGACCGCCGATTCCGCGGAAGGTTTCGGAACGTTTTCGTTTAATGGAAAGACAATTGACTTCGGAGCTTTGGAATTGCGGTCCGGCGATACCACGATCCATTTGACGGTGATGGAGTCGGAACTCTTGCGACACTTAGTGCGCAACGATGGGCATATCGTCTCGCGCAAGCAGATTCTGGAAGAAGTTTGGGGACTGCACGAAGATACCGACACACGCGCCATCGATAATTTCGTGGTGCGGTTGCGGCGCTATATTGAAGATGATCCTGGCAATCCGCGGCATTTGCTCACCGTGCGCGGAGTGGGATATCGATTCCTGGCGCGGCCTCAAAAATCCTAAACATTTGATTTCAGCAGGGGCTTTACTCGACGTGCCCAGCACTAATCTACGTGCCAGCAAGTGCATGGGTCTTTCGCTTCGCTCAAGATGACAATCACATTTGTGTCGTGGGAGTATGGGCGGACTCTACGCCCGGCAGAGTTCCGTTAGCAGCGTTTCCTGGCGCTGTAGCGCGATCCCATCGAGGCGGCGCAGAACCAGCAGATAAAGTGGAATTGAAAACGCTGCCAGGATGAGAAACAGCAGCGTGGCGATCCATAGATTCTGGTAAAGCCGGGCGATGGCGAAGATCGCGATACCCAAACCCACAGTGACGATCTGCACGCCAAAACTCGCCAGCACCGTGGTTTGGGAGACGTTCTGGCGACCGAAGGTAGAAAAATCGCGCTTCTTGGGCGCGTAGAGGGAGAGCAAATTTCCCGCGGTGAAGTTCAAGGGCGTAGCGAAGAGAAGTCCCGCCAGAGTTGCAACTGAAACCGCGAGATGCGGTGCGCCATAAAAATAGGAGACTGCGATCCAGGCAAGCACAGTATTCAAGACGAGGACGGCGGCATGGGTCAAGTTTTTTCCCAGCACGATTTGACGGAACGTGACGGGTGACGCATAGAAGAACTGGATGCCACTGGCATCACCGCCGAAACTATTAAAGACAAGATTGGTCAGGATAAGAAGCGCATAGGCGGCCGCCCCAGGCAATACCATGTCAGGCGTGCGGCGGAAGGAACTGGAGTGATGTAGAGCACTCATCGGTCCCAGGCGAAAGATCAGAATCATGAAGATCGGCATGATCAAAGTGAGGAGCATGGGTCCGCTGCGAGCCAGGTAGCGCATTTCCTTTTCGAACACGGCCGCAACGGATGGTGAAAAACCTGGCAGGTTCCATCCCACTTGCAGACCTTTTGAATGCGAGGCTGCGGGACGGGCGGCTGCTTCACTAAGATTCTCACCGCCAAACTGCGCGCGCAGGCGGAGGTGCAATAGAATTCCCACCGCCAGCGTCATTGCCCAAAGAAAGAGCAGGGAAGCGAACCCGCGCAGGACTTGTAGATGGGCAGTCTGTGCGATGGCACTGGCAGCGACGCCGGGGGGCAACACGGTCTGCACCCGGGCTGCGATCTGCGCTGCCCGGCTTAACTCGGGGTGCGGCGCTCTGCCGAGGCGTCCCATCATCGGTCCAATTAATTGAAAGCTGAGCATTGCCAGGATGAAGAGGACACCCATGATCTCGCGCGTGCGACGCTGCGCCAGCCAGCGCTCCAGCCAGGCGAAGACTGTCTGCATCAGGACAAGATTGAAGAGCGCGAAGGTTACCAGCACCAGCAGCGCCCAAGGAAATAACAGCGGTCGCGCAGCGGTAATGCCCAGCAAAATTCCAAGCAGGCCCACCGTGCCGAGGGCGCTGGCTGGATCGAAATAGCTGTAGGCCAAACGGATCAGAAAATACGAACGGTAGGTAAGCGGGAAGCGTAGCAATTCGGCTGAATCGGGATTGTTGGTGAAGGCGGTCGCCATGACGGGGAAGAGTTGCCAGAAGAAAAAGATCGGCCACAACAGGAATGCAAGATATTCGGCATTATTTTCCGAGACAAAATACCAGGCGAATACGGCCGCAAGGAGGAAGCCGACAATTCCAGCGACAGTGAAGGTGGCCGTGACTACAATGCGCGACGCGAGTTCCGTTTTTCCGCGCCGGCTGCGCAGGCCGTTGAGGAACATGCACCAGCGCAGTTCGGCGATGGCGGTTAGTTGGACGGAAACTTCGGGACGCGTCATTTGGTGTGGCCTCAATTCTCGCATAGGGGACTTGGGATGTGCACCGGGGTTAACATCTTGAAATTGCTCTCTTTTTCCCTGACGCGTTGCGTGCTCCCGTGCGTGTTCCGAACGCAGCGGTTTTCAACGGTGATTGCAGTCACCGGCGAAGGTGGCTTGGCTCACGGTATCGCGCCGACCTGCCGTTAGAAAGTTAAGAGTGGTTCTAGGAGGTAGGTGAAAGCAATGGCGTCCGAAGGAATTCCGCTATTGGATACGGTTACGCATCCCTTTGCGAGCGCGTTAAATTTTGCCTTCGGCTGTCACCATACGAAGCTGAGCCGCGTCTTCACGATCGAGCGACACAGCTACAAAGTCTGTTGCGACTGCGGCGCGCACTTCGACTATTCGCTGCGAACCATGTCGATTGTGCCTCGGCACAAGTTCTTCCCGGCCCTGAGACGAATGCGCGCGCGCCGTATCTACAAACGAAGAAGAATTCTGCGCCGTCAGACACTCTCATCATAAGAATCCCAACCCGCTATCCCAGCCACGAAAGCTCCTGCTCGGTGCGGTGCGTTCCGCCAACGATACGCAGAAAGAGCTGTTCCAGCGTGAGCTTCTCTCCAGAGGGGCCTGCGCCATTGCCCGAGGCGGCGGGGGCCTGAGCCTCGACCCCAGCGCGCAACTCTTCGAGCGAACCCTGAGCCACAAGCCGTCCCTGATGAATGATGCCGACGTGACTGCACAAGCGCTCCACGATTTCGAGCACGTGCGAAGTTAGGAAGATCGTGGCGCCACGCGCAATCATGCCTTGCAGCATGGATTTCAGCGTGCCGGCAGCGATCGCGTCCACCCCTTCGAAGGGTTCGTCGAGGAAGAGGACCTTGGGGCCATGAATCACCGCGGCGGCGAGAGCCAGCTTTTTCTGCATGCCGTGGGAATAGTCCGTGACGAGTTTTTTCTGCTGGTCGGAAAGTTGCATGAAATCGAGCAGTTCGGCGGCGCGTTTGGCTGCAGTTACGCGATCTAGGCCGTACATGCGTCCAGCGAAGCTGAGGAATTCCGCGCCAGTCAGGCGGCCGAATAGCGCCATGCCTTCAGGCACCACGCCGATCTGGCGTTTCACTTCCACAGGACGAGCGTTGAGATCGATGCCTAGGATTTCGATTCGCCCGGAACTCGGCGCGAGCAATCCGGTGAGCATCTTGATGGTAGTCGACTTGCCGGCGCCGTTGGGGCCGAGAAAGCCGAAGAATTGTCCGGGAGCGACGCGCAGGTTGACGTCGTCTACGGCCACGAGTTCTCCGAAACGGCGGGTCAGCCCCTGGGTGCAGATGGTGGGTGCGAGGTCCATCAATTTTCTGAGCCTAGCACAGCCGCCGAAACTCTGAGCGAGGGCGCCAGTCATTGAGCGGGGCAGGCAGAAGTTTCAATCATGACTGTTTCGGTTGCTCCTTTTTCTCCGGCTGCTTTTTCTGCATGTCTTCGGTCCAGGGTGGGACGATGCCTACGAAACGGGCATAGGCAATGGACTGTCCGAGGTGCTCGGCGGCGTGGCGAACGATGAAGAGCAGAATACCGCGCTCGGTATTTTTTCCGCCAAACCAGTCCATGCTCTTGTCGAGGTCGGCGTCGGGCATGGCCGTGATCGCTTTTTTGGCGTGGGCGAAGGAATCCTTCAGGGTGGCGATGACTTTGGTTTTATCGGTCGTCGACTTTTCCAGCGCTCTCACATCGATTCCTGCGGGAGCGGGCGAGCCCACGAGTTTGTACAGGTTGTAGTTCGCGGCACAAACGTGAAGGAAGACTTCGGCGAAGGAGCGCACGTCAGGCGCGGGACGCCAAGTGTACTTTTCCGCGGGTATCGCCTCGGCGAGGCGCGTGAACTTGTCTTCCTGAATCATGACCTCGGCGAGCACCTCAGAGCGGTAGCCGGTTACGCCGGGAGTGCCTTCTTTGTAGGGATTGACCTGCGCGCCAATCCTCGCCATGCCAGCCGCGAAAAGAAAAAAACAGAATGCCGCGAGAATGCGTTTCATCGAAGACTCTCCTTTATGAGTCCCGCCATTTTAGCGGGACCGAGAGCGCTGTCCAGCGCGAAATCGAGTAGTTGCGCCGGCTTAGCGAAATCGCGTGGTCCGCCAAAGTGCGATCCCGCAGGTTGCGAGTAGAGCGAGCATAGCGATCGACAACGCAGCGGCCCAGCTCCACGCGATGTCGATGTGAGGAAATCTCGCGATGGTGGCAAGCACGGCGAATATTCCTGTAGCAACGACAATGAACAGCCAATCCAGGACCGTTCTGCGGTTGGGGCGGGCGTTGGGCGGTTCGCCTTTGTTCTGTCCATCCAGCACTTCTCCGCTCCTCATTTCTCTGCCTTCCATCCCGGCGCGGACGTACTCGCCTTCGACGCCGTAGCGTTGGCTTTCGCGATGGGCAGCGTCTTGCCAGCGAGAGTGCTCGCGCTCGGTCGCCGAGGACAGGGCAATGGCAACTGCGCCCAGCGCCATGAGCAACGATCCTCCCGCCACTTGCATGTAGACGGCTTGGCCTGTCCCGCGCAATTCATGAAAGACCAGGATGCCCCACAGCAATCCCCAGAGTTGGTTGGTGTTGGAGAGGGGAATGCCGCGGCTGATGCCGACGTACTTGGTGGCGTATTGCTGAAATAAATCTCCGATGACCCAGACGAATCCGCCAAGCATCAGCCAGAACAGAACCGTTCGCGCGCCGATGAGTTCGTGCCAGAGCGGGGTCGCCCCGCGATAGGTCACTGCCAGCACCGTCATGGTCGCGAGCTCTCCCACGGTGAAAAATGTAATGAAGGAAAGCGGATTCATGCCGGTGAGGTAGGCTTTGCGATAGGGAATGTACATGGTTCCCCACAGAATGCCGGCGCCCAGCGCGGCGAACACGCCCAGCGCAGCCTTGCCCGGCGCGGCCTGATGGGAAGATGCGATGGCCAGCAGTGTGGCTCCGCCGAACATGCAGACGGCGCCGCCCAAAACGCCGAGCCAGCGTTTCCATCCGGCGTAGTGCAACTCATTGAACAGCAGGAATCCCCAGAAGATGCCGAGCAGGCTGTTGGTGTTCCACAGCGGAAAAGCAATGCTCAGGCCAACGTTGCGGATCGCATAAATTGTGAGTGTGTTGGCGACGGCCCACATGCATCCAGCGAGTATGGCCCACACGATCAGGTGCGGCGCCTGGCGAACGTCGTTGCGAACGTGCGACGTGCCGCGAACGAAAGCCGGGACGCTCCACCGGGCTAGGAAAACTCCAAACACCATGATGAGGGATACAGTGATAGGAGAAATCTCTGGGTTGACGAGTTTGATGGGGGCTTCGGCGCCACCTAGCCATGCTCCCGCCGCGAAGCCGCAAAAGATGCCGAGAGCTTGCAGCGAACGGAGGCGAGTTGCATGCATTGGGCCTGGAGCCGTGGGTACTGCGGGCTGCATGCTTGCGGAAGATAGATTCAACGGAGCTTGTCCAGGAGCAGGAGACCGCCCGCTAGGACGCCGAGCGGAATCCAGAAGTGGAGGTCGGTTGCGATTGCGCGAAACAGGTTTAGCGGAGCAGCAGGTTCGGTTGGGAGTGACATCGCTACCTCAGAATGATTTGCTCAGCTTCGGGTGTCATCTTAGGGATAGGCGAGGCGGGAGTCAACGCGGGTGGGGGAGAAGGGAAAGACATGGTCCCAGAGACACCCCCATACATGATCATGTTTGGACTGGGACTCAGATCACATCGGCACAACTCAAATCAAATCAACTCATCACAACTCGGCTCTTTCCTGTCTGGATCGGGCGTTCCTTTGTGCTCGGGCGATAAATGGGGCGCGCGGGGGCCCTAGCGGGCGCACGTCGAAGTGTAGTGGACGGACTACTAATGGAGTAAAGAAAATGTCACCGCCAACAGGCTGGGTAAGCGAAGCTCTAAATCGTACCGCATCGTTTGAAATTCCGGCTGGGTTGCCTGCGACTACCGGGTTCGATGCCGACGACCGATGCGACAGAAATTCGCCGAGCATTGTAGGCACGAGCGCCGCTCTACGCTGCGCACTCGACATGGTTCGGGTCGTGGCCGCAACCGACTCGACCGTCTTGATCCAGGGAGAAACAGGCACCGGCAAAGAGCTGATCGCCCACGCGATTCACAATCTTAGTTCCCGGTCCGGACGGGCGTTTGTGAGAGTGAATTGCGCTGCGATACCTTTGGATCTCCTCGAAAGCGAACTCTTCGGCCATGAGAAAGGCGCGTTCACCGGAGCGATCGCGCAAAAGATTGGCCGTTTCGAACTGGCCGATAAAGGCACGCTTTTTCTGGATGAAGTAGGGGATATTCCGCCGGCGTTGCAGCCCAAGTTGCTGCGCGTACTGCAGGAACAGGAGTTCGAGCGCTTGGGCAGCACTCGCACTCATCAGGTACATGTTCGGTTGGTGGCTGCCGCGAATCGTGATCTCGCCGAAATGGTGAATCGAGGCCAATTTCGTAGCGACCTCTACTACCGATTGAATGTCTTCGCCGTGCTGCTGCCACCGCTGCGTGCGCGATCCGAAGATGTGCCCGCCTTGGTCATGCATTTCATCGGAGTTTTTGGTCGGCGGATGGGGCGGAAAATCGAGCACATTCCCGCAGAAACCATGACTGCGCTCACGTCCTATCATTGGCCGGGAAATATCCGCGAGCTACAAAACCTGATTGAACGCGCCGTGATTCTTTCGAGTGGCGGTGTGCTTCCCAATCCTTTGCCTACGACAGTGACCAATCGCGCTTCCATTTCGACACCTGCAACTACTCTGAGGGACTCTGACCGCTCATTGATTCTGCGAACGCTAGAGGAAGTTCGTTGGGTGATCGGCGGCCCGAAAGGCGCGGCGGCCAAACTTGGATTGAAGCGCACTACGCTGATCCACAAGATGCAGAAGCTGGGGATTTACCGGCCTGCCCAGCGTAAGCTGATTCTGACGGTCGACCGTTCCTAACCCTTCCGATCCCAGTGCCGTGCAGCGCTCGACGATATTGCTAGTGCCCCTCGCGGCGGTCAGCGGGGTTGACATAGGCGATGCCCATGATTCCGCCGCCCTGCGGTAACCCGGTTGATATCTGCTGTAGACGCGTCAGGGGCGCACCCGGCGAGTCAATCCGATAAACGTCCACTTCTGCCGTTCCGCTTTCCAGATCGTAGAGGAAATCACTGTCCCCCGTTTCAGCAACGTCGACAAACCCAGTGGCTCCCGCTGCCGGATTGGCGGCGTACGGGTTGACAGGTACTCCTGTCGCTGCGCGGCTATCAATTTCTTCAACTGATCCATCTTCATTGAACTGGAAGCTGGAAATAATGGACGAAGAGGCGCTGACCACCCAGAAGCTTCGACCATCCTTATCGAAGGAGAGCCAGCAGGAACTGGTGGAAGTGTTCGTCGGGCCGGTCGTGATTTGGCTGCTGGTCGGGACATCCAAGGATATAGGGCTGAGGAAACCCGAGTCATTCAGATCAAACGTCGAAACGGATCCTGTCTGGAATTCGCTGAGCGGCGCTGGCTGGCCGTCTGCGAGCCACTCTCTTGATTCCGAAACCACGACCACTTCATGCCCCATCACCTTGCGAATCGCAATGCTAACCGCACCGGGGAGATTGCGGCCCTGGTCGTTGTTTCGCTGCGTGGACGTGATTGTCGCCACTGGGAAAGGTGTCAGCAAGCCTGGCCGAATGACATCAAAACTTTCAAGCTCGGCAGACGCGGCACTTGCTGAGATCGCAGTTGATCCAGCGTTGTAGAGCGACACGACAAGAGAACGACCACTTGCAGCTACGCCCAGGTCAGACGGACGGCCAAGAAGCTGCCGCTTCGATCCCGGAATTTCCTGAAGATGACCGGTCTCGCGGTTCAATTGAAAGGCATCAATGTCGCCGACTTGGTCCGTCGGTCCAGTGTAAACGCCATCGCTGTCGACATTGGCAACATAAACAACCCCATCGTGCTCAGCAATGGTGTCCGGTCCAAAACCACCGCTTGGAATCTGATTAACGAGCGTTAGACTGAAGTCCTTATTTATCCTGAATGATGAAACCGTATTGGAGCCGGCATTGACCTGTAAAAGAAAGCGATTGTCGACGTTTAGTACGGAATGGGCTGAGATCAACGCGTCGATGGGGCCACCAGTGTTGAGTCGGCCCCCGGCACCGCCAGACAGATACTCGCCGATATAAGCCAGGGTGCCATCGGCTTTGCGCCCGTAGGCTACCAGCCCGTTCTGATGCGCGTTGGTTCCTGCGTAAACCGCTCCGGTAAAGTCCTGAGCCAGTGCGGTCTTAACGAAGGCCGCTGACAAGAGCACAGTGAGCGCAAGAAGACAGGTCAAACCAACCGACCTTGACCTGAGAGTGTTGCCTGTTTTCCTCTGATGCTCGGAAATTGGCCCGGAGTCTGCACACGTCTGGTGTGCGCGCACTAAAAACGATAGACGACGAATTCGACCTGTGTACATCTTGTGATCTCCTTTTACGCTTGAATTAAAGCGATTCGTTAACTTCACGCCGAAGCTCTGGATTTTCAGCCCGAACACACTATGTTCATGCAATTTTCATACCGCTCATGAGCCAATTGTTTGGCACCATACCAACAAGTTGGTCGCAATTTAACGACGCAGGGTCCTAGTCGTGTCCCTTGGCTGACTGACACGTCCGGATACGAACACTCTTATTTCGGAAGGGGACCCGCGCGGAGCTGGGTTCAGTGAGTGCCCCGCGACCTCTGCTTCTGAATCGTCACGGGGCCTAATTGTCTTGATGGAGACTGGCTGAAGGCCTGCCCGCCCCGAGCTCCTGGTCTCGGCCTAAAGCCAGAAATAATTTTTCCGACTTTCCTAATTTTCCCGGATGCAAGGGGGGTGCAGTCTTGAATCTCTCTATCTCCTAACCCGTCAAACGCTCTCGGGAAGAAGGGAAAGACATGGTGCCAGAGACACCCCCCCATACATGATCATGTTTGGACTGGGACTCAGATCAGATCATCTCTAAACTCTGCGTCATATCAGCTCATGAGCAGGGCACGGGGCGCGGAGTGGAGATGTGTGGATTTTGATTTGGGGCGTCTCTTCCGTGGTGGAGCACTTACACAATTTCTGGGAGAGCGGGATCAGTCTGATGTTTGCGTTAGTCATCCCGCTGATCCTGATTACCTGACATGGTGGATTCGCTGATTGCAATGGGACTAATTTGTGTAACGGAGCCGCCTGTTGCCGTTGCTTGGCTGCGCGCAAAATCGGCGGAAACCCTTCGACCTGCCAGCGCGAGTCTTCGAAAACAATAGTGTTCATATTCCGACGTGTCAGTCGGCCAACGGACACGGCTAACAACCTGTGCGGTTAAATGGCGGCAAACTCGTTTGTATGGCATCGAACAGTAGGCTCATAAGCGGTATGAAAATTGCCTGATCACGATGAGCATCACCGCCTGGACACCACCTATGGAATGGAGGCAGGTTCCAGGGGCCCCTTACAACAATTGATCTTCGCGGTTTCTGCTCTTCACAATTCCCTGGGCGTGAGTGAGAAGAGCCGCGCTTCGGCTTTATGGAACAGTCCGCCAAAAAGGCGGCTGTTGGACGTGTGCGATGCGAGCTTTGCGGCACCGCGAGGGAACCTTGGGTACTTGTGAAAGATAGAGCGAGGTTGCCTCCAGACTTCATCTGGTCGGCTGCAACAGCTGACGAACTGACCATAATTGGGAAAAAGGAGAAGTAAATGAATCGTCTTTGCATCGCAATAACGTGTGTAGTCGTGTGTGTGATATGTGTAAGCAATAGCCGCGCACAGGAGGTTCCTGCTGGTGCGAATTTGCCGCCAATTCCGATCACTTCGCACGATCGTGTCTATCACGCGGATCAGGCATCCAATACAGTTTCGGTCTATGACCCGTCAACCAACACTCTGCTGGGTGTGATCCCGCTCGGCGTGGCGGCCCAGTCCGATCAGCACCCAGCCTGGGTCAACGGCGGAATGACTCCGGCCAATATAAGCCCCCTTTACTATGGCCAGCTGCTGGTGCATGGCATGGGTTTCTCGTTCGATCACAGAACTCTCGATGTAGTCTCTATCGCCTCCAACGCGGTGACGTTCATTGACACCGCTACAAACACGGTGAAGCACACCACCTATGTAGGCCGATCCCCACACGAAGCCTTTTTTACCCCGGACGACAGTGAAGTATGGGTCACGGTGAGGGGAGAAAATTACGTTCAGGTGATCGACGGTAAGACCTTTGAGAACAAGGACCGAATCATGGTCGGCGACGGCCCTGGAATGACAATTTTCCGGCCCGATGGGAAATATGGCTATGTCTGCTCCAGCTCGATTCCTCAGATAGCGGTGGTCGATGTGAAAAGTCACCGGGTCGTCGCAAATGTTCCGCAGCCATCCCCCTTCTGTCCGAATATTGCAGCTACGCCCGATGGGCGGCAGGTGTGGCTCACGTTAAAAGACATTGGTGCAACCGAGGTATTTAACGCAAATCCTCCGTTCAACGTGCTTGCAATCCTCAACACCGGTCCGATTACCAATCACGTCAATATCGTGCGAAACATGCACGGCCAGTTCGCCTATATCACCATCGGCGGAGAAAACACCGTGAAGGTATATACCACGACGGACACTCCGCAACTCGTCGCAACCATACCGACGGGTGAGCTGCCGCACGGCTTATGGCCGTCGGGCGATGGAAGCCGGGTCTATATCTGCCTGGAGAATGGTACGGGAATGCAGGCGATCAATACTCTGACAAACCAGGTGACCGCAACCCTTCCGGGCGGACAGGCTTGTCAGGCTTTGGTCTATGTGCCCAATGCAGTTCCGACAGGAAATGGACTTTCCGGCCTGATGCCTCTGAATTCATACGGGCAGGCGGTCCATCTATACATGGGCTCTCCAGGAAGTTCCGCCACCTCGGCGTCGACAACGGTGACGCTGAATTATCAGGGAGCGCTTGATCTGCTCGAAGCCGCAGTTACAGGGCTTCAACCCTATACAAGCTACACCTTGGGGTATGCGCCGAACCTTGGGGATCCAGCCTATAACTTTCAAGCGTTAAGCACGTTCATGACGAATGCGGCCGGAGCACAGATCGTGACGTCTATTGCGCCACTCAGAGAGATCGTAGCCGGAACACCACAGCCGGGGGATCAACGCTATCTGGAGATCGTACCGACCGGAGACACTCAGCCTGCGCAGGTGCAACTGCAGTCACAGTAGCTATAGTCGCAGCGCGGAGAAGCGAGGCCCTGCAACTCGCTTCTCCCGTTTGTTCGCAAATATCGCAAGAGCGCGTGAGGGCCCTTGCGTCATTCACCAACAATATCTGGGAAGGGGTGGAAGGCAATGAGAATCGCAACTATGTTCTGTGCGAAACGCCTTTGGACTGCCGGCCTGATCGCAGCATTTTCCATCGCGGCCGTCGCTCAGATGGAACCCCGGGCGATGAGTTTTATGCATGCCATGAAAGACAGTATGGAGCGGATGGACAATGGTATGAAGTCGGCTCCCATGAATGGCGATGTAGACCACGATTTTGCCACCATGATGATGCCCCACCACCAGGGAGCAATTGATATGGCGAAGGCCGAGCTGCTCTATGGCAAGGATCCTGTGATGAGGAGACTCGCTGAGGAGATCGTCGTGGACCAGCAGTCAGAGATCCAGGCCATGCAACTCTGGCTCAGTAAACAGCCCACAACGGCGACAGCCGGGCGGAAATAAAGTCCGGGCCAAAAGCCCCCCGGCCCACCGTAAGGGATGTGCTTCCGATTCGGTGGTACAGTGCCGATCCGCGCCCTCGCGGTACTTGGATCGAGGTAAGGCGTCTTCCACGGGCTCTGGCCGAGGCTCATCCCACGAACCAGAGCCTGTGATCTTACCGTGCGCGGGGCTCCCCGACGCCGTTCTTGAAAGGAGATCTACTGTATATGAACCTCAACCGCACGATGCATATGTACACCACGACGCTACCGAAGCTTGGCGACTGGGCAGCGATTCCGCTGCGGCTGATTGTAGGTTACGGTTTCTTGGCCCATGGCTATGGCAAGATCGAAAAGGGACCGGAACATTTCTTCGCAATACTCCATGCGTTGGGCGTTCCTGCTCCTTACCTCATAGGTTGGGCGACCATCCTGATTGAAGTCCTTGGCGGATTGGCTGTACTGGCAGGAGCTTTTGTGGTGCTCGCCAGCGTGCCAATGGCAGGGATTCTGCTGGTTGCGATGTTCACTGTTCACCTTCCCTACGGCTTCAGCTCAATCAAGCTTCTGGCCGTGACCACCGCTGGGGCTCAATTTGGGCAACCCGGCTATGAGGTCGACCTTCTTTACCTTGGCTGTCTGGCTGCACTCGTGCTCGGCGGTTCTGGACCGTTTTCGGTGGACGGTCTACTCGCGTGGAAATCAAGAACCGGCTGTCCCGGGCATTCGCCCAACGCCACAGAACGATGTTACTCAGCGCCCCCGCGCGCCCCTTTGTCGCTCGAGCACAAAGGAACGCCCGATCCAGACAGGAAAGAGCCGAGTTGTGATGAGTTGATTTGATTTGAGTTGAGTTGAGTTGTGCTGATCTGATCTGAGTCCCAGTCCAAACATGATCATTAAAGGGGGGTGTCTCTGGGACCATGTCTTTCCCTTCTCCCGTCAACGCGGGTGGTTTTTGGGGGATGGTGGGCGTCCGCTGAAATTGCACGAGTCCTTCGGCGCCAAACGGCGGCGCCTCAAGATGACAGGTTTGACTAGACTAATGACTCGTCCGTGTTGGGACGAGGGTGCGCGGGCGAGACGCCCCCGCACAGCCGGCGCGTCGCCGGCGCTACTCAAACCGCCGGCGCTACAGCAAAATGCCCCGGCTTTTGGCCGGGGCGGGTGGCAGATCTGACAGCGATTTAAAACAGATTCCACAGGAACTGGTTGTAGACCTCGTGATGGAATTGGACTTCCTGCGCTTTGATGAAGGTTCCGAGGGCACGGGGGCAGCGGTCGGCGGAGGCCTGTTTCAAGTCCGCATAACGGCCTTTGACGTCCTCCCCGAGCAGAGCATTCGTCCACTCGGCCTTGCGGAAGTTGTCGAGGGCATCGTAGATGTTGTCGGGCAAGTAGCGCTCGGCCTGGCGAAGGTTCTTGATCTTCGCGGTCTCGCCGTCGAGTCCGGTCTTGAAGATCGAGAGCATCACCAAGTAGGGATTTGCGTCGGGTGCAACGGAACGAACTTCGACGCGCATGCTCTTCTCGTTGCCGATGGGAATTCGAATCATGGAGCCGCGATCGACGGGCGAAGCCTTGATCTGGTTAGGCGCTTCGAAGTGCGGATCGAGGCGGCGATAAGCATTCACGCTGGCGTTGAGCAGCAGACAAATGTCATTGCCGTGTGTAAGGATGCGGTCGAGGAACGACCATCCCATCTTGCTGAGTTTTTCTTCGCCCTTCGCGTCCCAGAAAAGGTTCTTGCCGTTTTCGCTGATGGAAACGTTGGTGTGCATGCCGCTGCCGTTCACGCCGATGACGGGCTTGGGCAGGAAGCACGCGGTTAATCCCATGTTCGTCGCCACTTGGCGGCAGATCAGCTTGTAAAGTTGGATCTGGTCGGCGGCGGCCACTACCTCTCCGTAGCCATAGTTAATTTCAAACTGCGAGGGCGCAACTTCCGGGTGATCTTTCTCGTTCTGGAAGCCCATCGAACGCTGCACTTCCGCCGTGGTGTCGATGAAGGTGCGCAACGGGTCGCCGGGGAGTGAGTGGTAATATCCGCCGGTGTTCACATATTCAAATTTTCCGGTTTCGTGATAATGACGCTCAGCGTCGGGGCCTTTGAAAAGAAATCCTTCAATTTCGTTGGCGGCGTTGAGAGTGTAGCCTTTTTTCTTGTGCAGGTCGTCGGCGTATCCCTTGAGCACGCCGCGAATGTCGCCGGCGTAAGATGTTCCGCCCTTGTCGATGACTTCACCAAATACCAGAACCTTGCCCGAGCCAAAAACATCTGCCGGAGCCCAGTAGAACGCACCCCAGTCGATGCCCAGTCGGAGATCGCTTTCGCGCTGGGCGGTGAAGCCACGGATCGACGAGCCGTCGAAGGTGAGGTTGTCCCAGCTCTTGAGCAGGAACTTCTTGTCATAGTCGAGCATGTGCAACCGGCCTTCCAGATCGCTGAAAAGCACGGTCACGGCTTTGATCCGCTTCTCGTCGGTCAGATACTTGATGCGATCCTCTTGGACCTTATGGGCTGCGGCGCGGTTCTTGCGCTGCTCCTTCGCCTTCAGGTTGAGCTCTTCGAGTTCGTCGTACGAGAGTGCCAGGAAGTTGCGCAGTTCGTTGGGCATGGATGTCCTTCAGTCTCCTTCGCGTAAAACCTTATGATTTAGGCAAAACCAAATCGGATACAGAGAGGTTGAAATGGCTGGTTTCAACACGCTGATTTGGAACACGAAGGATAGCGCGAGAGCCGAACTGCCGCCAATTGAAAAAGCTGATGAGAAGCATAAAAGAGATTTATCTAGGAGTGGTGGTTCCCGCTTGGTCTGGGAAGCCGTTGAGATGCCGGCAAAACCGAGATCCTTCGTGCCGCTCGGAATAACAATTTCATGGCGACACTACACGTGCGAGGGTGTGAGCCGCGAGGCCATCCATTCGTTCATGGAATGTGAAGCGCCACAGTCGATGCACTTGGTTTGAGCGAATTGGGCTTTGCAGCGAGGACAAACTGCTCCGTTTTGAAAAGTGTCGAAAGGCTGGCCGCACTGCCCGCATTTCCAATACTCACCAACCGGGGGCGCTGCGTTGCACGCCGGACAGGCGAAGCCTTCGCGGCGCGGCAGCTTGGCAAAACGCGAGAGCGCGATTGCATGTTTGAGTCCGCCCCAACAACTCATCAGCATAAATAGAGCGATTGCACCCAGCCAGACGTCTTGTCTCCACAACGCGAGACCGATGAAGCCTGCGACTCCGATCAGACCGATGATTGTGGCCACCATCAAACTGCGCGCGCGTCCCAGCACAAACCAGAGCAGAGAACGAAGGATCTGTCCGCCATCGAGCGGATAGACGGGCAGGATGTTGAAAATCAGCAGGCCTTTGTTAATAAACCTGATTGCAAGCGCCAACTGGAACAGATCGGGCCTTGACTCCGCCCATCCGTGCGATTGGCCTTGCGAAACAATGCCATTCAAAATCGGCATGAGCACAACGTTGACCAGCGGTCCCGCCGCGATGCTCCAGAGGGTTGCGCCGGGCCGTTGCGGCGGGTCTACATATGCCACGCCGCCAAGTGGCCACAGAACGATCTGGTTCGCCCTGCCACCAACTTGGCGGCATGCCAGTGCGTGTCCAAACTCATGGATCATCACAATCAGGAACAGCGACAGATATTCCAGAACGTTCCACGTGACCGAGGAGTAGGCGCCCTTGCGGGATTGGATTTCGTAGGCCGCCACCAGAAACCAGGACCAATGAAGAAACACATCAATTCCGCTGAAGCGGAATAGATGGATCGATCCTTGGCGAGTGCTGGGCATATGGGCAGTCTACTGGATTATCCGTGGCGGCGTATGTAGGTATCGATGCGCCGAGGGGGACCGAAGTAACAATGCGGCGCGATTACTGGCGATGGGCGGAAGCGCCTGCGGCTAGCTCGCGCAGGGTAGTGAGAAATCCCGAGGCAGTCTTCGGATCATAGAGCGCGTCGAGCGCGATCGTGGCGGAAAATTGCGGCGACTCGGGCCGGAAGCGGACCTGCAGCACGTCCTGCTGGCGCACTGTCATCAAGGTGTTCAATTCCGGCGTGGAGTCCTGCTTCCAATGGGTGCGGGTGGTGAGTACGATGGGGCCAGGTTCGTAGACGTCCCATTCGCGCTCGTCGCGGCGGAGGGCAGTCACTCCGCGGCTGTGCGCGCACCAGCGATGGCGCACCACTTCGAGATGAAAGCTGGGCGAGCCGCCCAAGTCGGCCTCGAAGGTCAAGGTCTCTTTTTGTTTGTGCCAGCAGCTTAGCAGCCAGTGGACCGGTAGAGCGCGGGGCCGAAACTTCATGGTGAGATGAGCGTTTTCAAAGCTGCGAGAGGGAAACTGCAGGCGCGCATGAAGGCGATGACTGTTCAGCCAGCGCCAGTCAAGGATGCGTCCTTTGCCGGCGCAAGCTGACTGTACCCAGCGCAGCGCCTCGCTTCCTTTGCGACGGTTGTAGGCGGAAAAGACGAAATACCAGATCCCCAGAACCACAACCGCGCTGACGACGTCGATGACTAGAAGGCGTCCCACCACGTCTTCACACAGTCCTCTGATGCCGATGGTACGTCCGAGGTTGCGGCCCGGGCAAGGGGGCAATACCCTGAGTAACAAATTTTTTTCCCGGGTTGGGCCAGGGTAGCTGTGGAAAACTCGGACCTGTACCGTAATCGGCTAGCCTTCGCGCCTTCCCAGCTACAATGGCGCCGTGCCCTTCGTCGTCCGCCAATTCAAGCCGGAGGATTTCGAAACGCTTTGGCGCATGGACCAGGAATGTTTTCCGCCCGGAATCTCATACTCCAAGCAGGAACTTAAGGCCTACGTACGCCGGAGAGGATCGTTTACGCTGGTCGCCGCCGATGCCGACGACAGCAAGATCGCAGGTTTCATCGTGGTGCATGACGGCGGCACTGCGCATGTCATTACTATTGACGTGGATAAAGCGGCGCGCCGCTTGGGCGTAGGATCGTTGCTGCTGCGGACCGCGGAGGATCGGCTGCGGGCTGATGGAGCCAGCGCCGTCGGCCTGGAAACGGCGGTGGACAATGTTGCGGCATTGTCGTTTTACAAACGGCACGGCTACAGCGTGGTCAGGACCTGGCCGCGCTACTATTCCAACGGCGTGGACGCGCTGGTCTTGAAAAAAGACCTGACCTGAGGCAACGGTTCGGGCGTAGCGCCGGTATTCTGCCGGTTCTCCCTTCGCAAAGTCAGGGCGCGGGCGAGACGCCACGACAACCGCCCGGGACGGCGGCGGTACGGCTCGGTCGCTTCAGTTCATTTGCGCTGATAGGCCTTCTCCAGATACCTTGCACTATTCAAGAAGAACATCATGAAAGTAGCGATCCAGGGCGAACTCGGTTCGTTTAGTCATGAAGCGGCGGAGCGGATGCTGCCGCGGTGCGCGGTTGTGCCGTGCGCACGGTCGGTCGAGGTCTTCGATCGCCTGCAAGCTGGATCCGTTGCTGCTGCGGTCATTCCCATCGAGAACACGCTGGCTGGAACCGTAGCGGAGCACGCCGATCTTATGCTGGCGCGTCAGGTTTTCATTCAGCGCGAATACCTGCTGCGCATCGTGCACAACGTGATCGCCATGCCTGGCGTGCAGTTGCGATCGTTGCGGCGTGTGCTGTCGCACCCGGTGGCACTGGACCAGTGCCGCGATTTTTTCCGCAAGCATCCGAAAATTGAGGCAGTTCCCTTTTATGACACCGCAGGCAGCGTGAAGCACGTAATTGCCAACCAGTTGAAAGATGCCGCGGGAATTGCCGGGCGTCAGGCCGAGCGCGAATACGCGGGTGAGATTCTGCAGTCGAGCATCGAGGATGATAAGCGTAACTTCACTCGCTTCTTTTTGATTCGCAAACTGAGTGGCAAGGCCGGGCAAAAGAAGGGAAGCGAGGAGTATCACCGGCTGATTCCGCGAGGCGCCAACAAGACGTCAATTGTTTTCCAGGTAAAGAACGTCCCCGGTGCGCTTTTCAAGTCGCTTAGCGTTTTTGCCTTGCGTGATATCACGTTGAGCAAAATCGAGTCCCGGCCGTGGCGCGGACGGCCGTGGGAGTACGTGTTCTACGTCGACTTCCTGCGCGGCGACGACGAACCGGCGCGCAACGCGCTGAGGCATCTGGGCGAAGTTGCCGAGTTCGTGAAAGTGCTGGGGATTTATCCAGCGGCCTGAAGTGTGATATGCGCGTCACGCCAAGACGAAGCTCGCAGTTCCATCGTCACACTCCCATGTGACCTCGCGCACATCGGCTGCGATTACGCCCTCCTAATCTGATTCCGGTGCCTTCATGAAACTTTCTTGCGGGGCACCTCGGAATTATTTTAAGGAGGCTCTATGCGTTCTTTGAAAGTGCTGGGTATGTTCATGTGCGTGCTGGCGCTCGCTGCAATTGCCGTTGCTGGGCCAAACAGTATGGGAGTCCGCGATGTGAATAAAGTCACGTTCAATGCGCCGATGCGGGTCGGAGCGGTGGTATTGCCGGCTGGCGACTATGTGGTACGCCACACCATGGAAGGGCAGGACCACGTAATGGTGTTCCAGCGAGCTCATAGCAAAGACGAGTTTAAAGTGAAATGTACGCTGGTTCCGCTGCCGCAGAAGGCGGATAAGAGCCAAATTGTTTACGATTCAAACCCCGGAAGCGAAAGAGTGCTGCAAGAGCTCGAGTTCGTGGGCGATTCCGCCAAGCACGTGTTCTAGACTTCTAATGCTGGACGCACTGGATGCGATTGGATGAGTGCGCTGTGGGCGAGAAGTGACGGTGACGACTCGCGTTTTACGTGCGAGTCGCGGCCGTAGTAGCTCGTCCGCAGCGGCTCGCCGTGCCCGGGGCGGCGAGTTTCAAACATGAACAAGTCATCGCACAATCCGTAATTTTGTGCTTGGCAGCGACGGCCCTGCGCGTTAGGCTCTGCACCTTGGGCATGTTCCTCACAGCCTGTATCGGAATAGAATTCGCTTATCTTGTGGGAATCCTATGGGCTTCTGAAACCTTTCCGGGACGAGTAACATCTAAACTTGAGCGAGTTACACTCAAGGAGACATAATGAGTCAGCAGCCGCCAGTGGAGCGCACTCCTAAGATTAAAGAAACAAACGAGCAAAAGGCTCTTCCGGTGCTCCCGGTTCGGGACACCGTACTGTTCCCCCACGCGGTGTTGCCCCTTACCGTTGGTCGGGAAAGTTCTGTTCAGCTGATTAATTCACTTGGGGAAGACAAAACCATCATTGTTGTAGCCCAGCGCGAGGCGCGGGTAGACACGCCGCAACCTACTGACCTGTACACGGTCGGAACCTCGGCAGTCGTTCATAAAGTAGTGAAGATGCCGAACCAGAGCCTGTTCGTGTTTGCCGAGGGCCTGGAGAGGGTCAAGCTTGGGGAGTTCACACAACTGGCCCCATTCATGACGGCGCACTATTCTACGCTGCCTGAGGGCACCACGCCGCTTGCGACCTCGGAGATCGAAGCGCTGCAGCGCAACGTCCTGACACTGTTTCAACAAATCGTAGCCGGGTCGCCAACGCTGTCGGACGAACTCTCGACCGTGGCGATGAACATCGACGAACCTGGTCGGCTGGTGGACTTCATTGCGTCCTCGCTGCCGTCGCTGTCAACGCCCGACAAGCAGGATACGCTGGAGACGCTCGATATTCACGTGCGATTAGAAAAGATCAACCAGCATCTTGCGAAGGAACTCGAAGTCCAGCAACTGCGCAACAAGATTCAAAGCGAAGTGCAGGATCGAGTGCAGCAGACGCAGCGCGAGTATTACCTGCGCGAGCAGATGAAGGCCATTCAGAAAGAGCTGGGTGAGCAAGACGAAGGCCAGCGCGACGTCGAGGATCTGAAGAAGAAGATCGAAGAAGCGGGCATGCCCGACGAAGTCAAGAAAGAAGCGCTCAAGGAATTGGGCCGGCTTTCTCGCATGTCGCCGATGGCAGCCGATTATTCACTGACGCGGAACTACATTGAATGGCTCGCAGTGTTGCCGTGGTCGAAGACTTCTGGCCAGGAGATTGAAATTCCGAAAGCGAAGGAAATTCTGGATGCGGATCACTACGATCTCGAGAAGGTCAAGGATCGCATTCTGGACTATCTCTCGGTTAGGCGGCTGAAGCCGAACATGAAAGGGCCGATTCTGTGCTTCGTCGGACCTCCGGGCGTGGGGAAGACTTCGCTGGGCAAGTCGATTGCGCGCGCTCTAGGCCGCAAGTTCGTGCGGCTTTCGCTGGGTGGCGTGCACGATGAAGCCGAAATCCGCGGGCATCGCCGGACCTACATCGGAGCGCTGCCGGGGCAGATTATCCAGGGCATCCGACGCGCCGAGACGAAAGATCCGGTGTTCATGCTCGATGAAATCGACAAGGTGGGGCGCGACTTTCGTGGCGATCCAGCTTCGGCGCTGCTCGAGGCGCTCGATCCCGAGCAGAACTCTTCGTTCCGCGACAACTATCTAGACGTCACCTTCGACTTGTCGAAGGTTCTCTTCATCACGACCGCCAACATGCTCGACCCGATTGCGGAGCCGTTGCGCGATCGTATGGAGATCATCGAACTGCAGGGATATACAGAAGAAGAGAAAGTTCACATCGCTTTCAAATATCTGATCCCGCGCCAGATTGATGAGAACGGGATCGCGACTGACCAGATCGAATTTCCGGAAGAAGGCGTGCGCTATATCATCCGCCACTACACGCGGGAGGCGGGAGTGCGCAGCCTGGAACGCACCATCGGAACCATCTGCCGCAAACAGGCGCGCCGCTTGGCAGAGGGCAAGACCGAAAAACTGGTGGTCTCCAAGGAAGTCATTCAGGAATTTCTGGGTGGCATCAAGATTCGCAGTGAGGGCGAGATTGCGGAACGGACCGAGCGGCCTGGTGTGGCTGTCGGTCTGGCGTGGACTCCGTCGGGCGGTGACGTGCTGTTTGTCGAAGCCAATGCGATGAAGGGCAAAGGTGGATTCACCATGACTGGGCAGATTGGCCAGGTCATGCAGGAATCGATGCAGGCGGCGCTGACCTGGGTGCGGTCCAATGCGGACCGGCTGGGGATTTCGGAAACCTTCTTCGCCGATCACGATATCCACATCCACGTGCCGGCGGGGGCGATTCCGAAAGATGGGCCTTCCGCGGGCGTGACCATGGCTACGGCCCTGGTGTCGTTGCTGACCAAGCGGCGCATCACGCCGCTGATCGCGATGACCGGAGAAATCACTTTAAGCGGGAATGTTCTTCCTGTCGGCGGGATCAAGGAAAAAGTGCTAGCAGCCAAACGGGCTGGAGTACGGGACGTGATTCTGCCCGCAGAAAACAAGATGAACGTCGAGGAAGATCTCACGCCAGAGCAACTGGAGAACCTGACAGTGCACTACGTGAAGACCATCGACGAGGCTCTGAAGGTCTCTCTGCCCGAGGTGGCCGAGGGTCCTGCGGCGAAGATACTGTCGACGCCGCCGAAAGATCCGAAACAGGATTACAACCCGACCCAGCCCGTGAAAGAACCGGAAGGTGTTCATGATCGGGTTTTGACGCGGCTCTGAACGCCGCTTAGAACTTCATGGCCGGCCTGTCTGAGGCCGGCCATTTTCTTTTGTTATTTCCGGCAGGCCACGGCCGAAGTTCAACTCTTGTAAACTGAACGCTTGATGCACGTGCGAGTTTTATTCTTCGGCATCCTGCGCGACATGGTGGGGAAGTCGATGGACTTGATTGATCTGCCGGAGGGCGCGTCCGTTCGAGATGCGATCGCGCATTACCAATTGCAAGTTCCGCGCCTGAAAGAGTCCCTGTCGTCGCTTGCGCTGGCCGTGAACCAACAATACGCCGGCGCAGACACCCCGTTAAAGGAAAACGACGAAGTTGCTTTGCTGCCGCCAGTCAGCGGAGGCGCGCCAGAAGCGACGGGCAAGACGCCCGCCGGACAGACTGCGGGGCGCCGGCGCTACTCTTTGATCGTGCGCGAAACCATTGACACGGCGCGCACCGTTGCCGCCATCAAGCGCGGCGAAGACGGCGCTACCGTCTTTTTCGAGGGAATCGTGCGCAACCAGACCCGCGGGCGCAAAACACTCTATCTCGACTACGAAGCGTACGAAGGGATGGCCCAGGAACAGATGGAGTCATTGGCCGAGCAGGCCATTCAGCAGTTCCAAATCCGCGACGTTGCCATTGTCCACCGCCTGGGTCGGCTTGAGATCGGTGAGACCAGCGTCTTGATCGCCGTTGCTTCGGCGCATCGCGCTGCCGCTTTCGACGCTTGCCGCTGGCTCATTGATACTCTCAAGCGCACGGTGCCCATCTGGAAAAAGGAGTACTTCGAAGACGGAGCGGTGTGGGCGGATGGGGAGCCATTCCCGGCGGAGATTCCACGCGCAAATTCCTGAGGTGGAGGCAGCCCGGCACCGCAAGCCGCTTCTAACTGCACGCGGCTTGGTAGTTGCTCCCGGGGCTAAATTCTGGACCGCGGAGTTGCGAGTAGAACCGCAGACGACGCAAGAACATAGCAGCATCGCGATGTTCGTGACCATAGTTGGTGGTCGCGAACTTTGGTCTGCCCGGAAGGGCCGTTTGGCACAGGTATAATTTCCTCACTCGATGAGAAAACCCGCAACGATTCTGCTCCTAATCGGCCTGCTTGCGGCCATCAGCGGCCTATGGGCGCAGCAGACGCCGTCTCCCAAGCCCGGCGAGCAGAGTTCATCTCACCCCCAGCGCCAGTCCGAGCCGGCTACCACGCTCCGCGTAGACGTCAACCTGGTGAATGTATTCGTGACCGTGACCGACGCTCACGGCTCGCCCGTCGGTGGACTTACCAAGGAAAATTTTGTTCTCAAGGAGGACGATCACGAGCAGAGAATTGCCGTCTTCGACAAGGAATCAGCACTGCCGCTTTCGATCGCGCTGGCCATCGACACGAGCCTGAGCACTCGTCACGATTTGCCTTTGGAACAGACATCGGCCAAGCGCTTCGCGCACGATATTCTGCGCCCCGTCGACGTACTCTGCGTATACGGTTTCAGCGAAGTTGTGACCGAGTCCACTCGCGGATTTACTTCGGATCTTCGGCGTATCGATGAAGCCGTCGATCATATCCGCGTGGGTGCAGCGACTGCGTTGTATGATGCGATTTATTTTGCCTCGCGTGCGCTGGATCCGCGCAAAGGACGTAAAGTCATCGTCCTGATCACCGACGGCGGCGACACAATCAGCAAAATCGATTACAAAGAGGCTGTGCGCGCGGCGGAAGAGGCGGAAGCGATTGTTTATTCCATCATCATCGTTCCCATCGAGGCCAGCGCCGGACGTGAAACCGGCGGAGAGCACGCACTGATCCAACTTTCGGACGACACCGGTGGCAAGTACTACTACGCTACGTCTCCGGCAGATCTCGACGAAGCGTTCCACAAAATCAGCGACGAGCTGCGGACGCAATATCTGCTGGCTTATTATCCATCGCAGCGCACCTCGTTCTCGGAATTTCGTCGCATCGATGTCAAAATCGCGGGCGTGCCGGAGGCTGGTGCCTACCGCGTACGCCATCGCGCCGGATACTATACAGTAAAGTCTAATTTCTAAATCTTGCTTGAGCAGGCTGAAGACATAGCACTCAAACTTATGTGACGTGGAATGGCAGGACGTGGGGTTGGCGACCCATAGATTTCTATATCTCGCCGAGCGGAGATCATTGATGTTCTGCTCGGAGTTTTCCAAGACCCAGCGACTCCCCAAACGAACGCAAGGCACTCGGTTAAAGGTTTCGAAAAGAAAGGTGGAAGATGCGGAAGCTCAATTTCTCCCGGAGGTCTGCGGTGCGAGTTGGTTTCGTGGTGGCGTGGTTCGCCACAGTAGCGCTGCTGTCGTCCGCCGCGCTCGCCCAAACCAGCGTCGCGACGGGCAGCATTCTGGGAACCGTGACTAACGATTCGGACGCGTTTGTGCGCGGCGCTAAAGTCACGATTACCGGACCTACAGGACAGACGATTATTGCTACCACCGACGACCATGGAACTTATTCATTCGGCTTGCTGATTCCGGGCGTTTACACCGTACGCATTGAAGCCAAAGGATTCAAAACGGCGAGGCTGACTTTGAAAGTGAGCGTCGACAATGCCGCCAACGGCAGCGTGAAACTGCAGCCTGGGCCCGAGAACGCGGTGGTCGACGTGCCGGTCAGCGAAGTTGCGGTGAACATGGAGCAAGTCACCGTACAAGGCGTCTTGAATACCAGTCAGATCGAGAATCTGCCGATCAATGGACGCAACTTCATGGACCTGGCCCAGCTTGAACCCGGTGTCCTGACGCAGGACGGCGCGAACATCGACGCGACAAAAGTTGGCTACTTCGCCATTTCGATCGGGGGCCGCTTCGGGCGTGCCACACGCGTGGAATTGGATGGCGTTGACCTCAACGACGAAACTGTCGGCGCGACGATGGAAAATATTCCCGCGAGCGCCATTCAAGAATTTGCCGTCGCTCAATCGAGCCTGGATCTCTCGAATGTGTTGGCCGCTTCAGGTGCAGTCAATGTGGTCACAAGGTCCGGGACGGGTTCCTACCACGGCGAGGCATTCGGATTCTTTCGCGACCACGGGATCGCGACCGCCAGCCTGACCCATCCCGTTTCGCTGCCCTCCCCTTATTTTCAGCGAAATCAAGAAGGCGCCAGTCTCGGAGGGCCGGTTATCAAAGATAAAATGTTTGTCTTCGCCGATGGCGAGCACACGTCTCAGCATCTTCAGGCGCCCGTCTTGGTGTCGCCTCCGTTTGAGGCTTATTCGAGCTCTTTCGCCGCTCCCTTCACGGAAAACAACCTTCTCGCCCGGTTGGATTACGAGTTGAACCCGGCGGTTCGCCTGTTCGGTCGCGTCACTTACTTCAACAATTCCGCCGATGCAACCTTCTTTCCTGGCAGTTTCCAGGTCTACGACAATCGGGACGTTGCGCGAAATGCGGCGTTTGGCGCGAACTTCAACCGGGGGAGCTATACGCACTCGGTTGGTTTTTCATATTTCAAATTTCAAAACCACATTTTGGACGCGACGGGTGCTACGAGCCTTCCCTTTGCCAATTATCCCGTGAGCATCAATATCAACGGCTTTACGGCAGGTCCGAATCCACTGGCGCCGCAAAACACGTCGCAATCCAATATTCAATTTTCCTATGACGGCAGTCGACTGATGGGCCACCACATTTTTCGCTTCGGCGCCAGTTGGAACCGCATTCAGGCCGCCCATTTCGGTCCACTTTATGGGTCGACCCCAAGTGTGTTCGGGAACGGCACGATTTACCCGGGTTGCGCCGGCGCGAATACGGCGAACTGCCCGCTCGGTCCTGACGGCACGACCAAATCGAACCCGCTGGACTATGAGATGGTTCAAGCCGTCATCGGCAATGGTCAGGGTTTCTCGACGGAAAGGTCAGCACTCGGATTTGCTGCCGGAGGATTGGGCCCGGACAACCGGATTGCAGTGTATATCGGAGATTCCTGGAAGGTTCATCCTGGCCTGACCCTCACGCCCGGGCTCAGTTATGTCCGGGACACATGGCGCACCGACAGCGACTTGGGCCCGATCGCCGCCATCAACGCAGCTTTTCCTGGGATGGGGAATGCAGTCCGCCAGCCCGGCTCGAACTTTGCTCCGCAATTCGGTCTCGCCTGGGATCCTACAAAGAATGGAACAACAGTATTTCGTGCGGGCGCGGGAATTTTCTACGAGAACATCCTCTACAACAATGTCTTATTGGATCGCTCGTTGCGGCTGCAGAAGGGAACTTTTCTATACACGCCTTCCGCTTGCCTGAATGGCCAGGCACAGCCAATCGTCACGCCTACCGGTACGCTCTTCAATTCCAACTCAAACTGTGTAAACAATGCCGGCGTCCCGTTGCCAATCTTCCAGGCTGCACAGAATATTGCCACGCTGCAGAACTCGCTCCAGGCAGCCTATCCGTTTAGCCTGACTTCTCCCAACGGAGCCTATGCCGGGCGTCTTATCAGTGCAGGCATCAATCTTCCGCTAGGTCTGCTCGCACCGAATTACCGCACGCCGCGCGCGCTGCAAATGAACATTGGAATTCAGCATGAACTTCGGCCCGGGATGGTGTTGAGCCTGGACTTCCTGCGCAGCATAGAGACTCACGGACTGCTGGGCGTGGATGCAAACGATGTGGGCGATCCCCACTTTTTCAATCTTTCGTCCGCGCAGCAGGCGATTCAAAATACCATCACCGCTTGCGGAGCCACTTCTCTGCAGGGCGCGATAAGCTCCTGTCCCGGCTTGAACAACGGTCAGCCTAACATTGGTGCGACGATCTCTAACTTCACCGCTTTCGGTCTCGGGTCCGCCGAAGATACGGGAAGCAGTTGCTTCACGGCGCCCAACCCACTAACGCATGGAGCTACAACATTGGGATATCCATGCGCCTTCACCGGAAGGAACATCAATTACGGCACCGCAGAGTTCTTGCAGCCTATTAGCCGATCTGTGTACAACGGGCTGCAGATGAAGGTCGTGCAAAATATGACCAACCCCGTGCGCTGGATTAAGAGAGGGAATCTGCAGCTTGTCTATTCGTTTTCGCGTTTTGAAAGTCCTGTGGCTTTCGCAGGGAACACTCCGCGGCCGAATCCATTTGGCGCTAACGATCCGGACTCCGTGCTGCAGGCCGCGGACAACAACGATCCGCTTCGCTTCATGGGGCAGTCGCTGCTGGATCGGACGCACCAAGTCTCGTTCGGCAGCAATTTTGAAATGCCTTTCGGCTTCCACTTGGGGATCGTTGGTCACTTTTACAGTCCGCTCTCCAGTCCGGCGATCGTCGGAAGCAATGGAAGTGGAGGCCAGATTTTTCAAACCGATTTCACAGGGGGCGGCGTATATAGCCAGCCATTGGCCGGCACCAAGAATGGCGCGTTCGGGCGCAACGTCAGCTTCAGGTCGATGAATCAGGCAATCACCAAATACAATAGAGAGTTTGCCGGCCAGGTGACTCCTGCCGGACAGGAACTTGTAAGCAACAATTTGTTCTCATCAACACAACTGGCGCAGATCGGTGCGGTTGCTCCCGTGGTGAGTCCAGTTCCAGCGGATCAGTTGCTATTTCCGTGGACGAAAGATTTGGACGTAAAGCTGGCGTGGTCACACCGGTTCCGGGAACGATTCACCGTCGAGCCCAGCGTTAGTTTCTACAACGTCTTCAACTTCTCGAATTTCGATCAGCCTCCAGCTGTGACCAGTCCGTGGCTCACCGCTGGAAGCGGCGCAGTGAACAGCACACATAGCACTTTGCAGCCTGGCGAAAGAGGTATCGAGAGTGACGTGTTTCGCACGGGCGTCGGCACCGGCGTGTTTGGAATGGCTTCGCCCCGGGTCGCGGAATTCGCGCTGAAAGTTACCTTCTAGCGAAGCGCAAGTCCGCGGCAAAATATTTTGTGTACAATGCCTGCATGCCGTTCCGCGCTCCGCAAGGGAATCCCAATGCCGCCAAGCGCAGCCGCACACCTCCTCCGGAAGACACCTTTGAAGAGGCTGCCTTCCTGAAAGCGCTCGGGGAAAAGCAGAAGTCAGTCTCGGTCAAGCTAATGGACGGCCAGATCGTTCACGGGTGGATCGAGTATTACGATAAAAACATGGTGCGGTTGACGCGCGAGGGCGCGCCGAATCTATTCATTTTCAAGCACGAGATCATGTATATCGCGGAAGATGGCGGGAAGAGGAAGTAAGTCCGCGTCGAAACGCGGTGTTAGATCTTGGGCGTTTGGTTTTAGGCTTTGCACGCGACGCTTTCTTGAACCTAGCGATAGATTCGTCCCAAGACGAATAACCCATGCGTAAGCCATACCCAATACCCGAGACCAAACCGTTCCCAACGCCTAATACCTAATGCCCAAGACCTTAACCGTGGCCAAGACTCCTAACGACAGTTTCCTTCCCGCCATGAAGGCCATCGCTCGTGAGGCGGGCGCGTTGCTTCTGCAGTACTTCCATCAGGGGCTGAAGATTGAGTACAAAGGCGACGCCGATCTGGTGACCGCTGCGGACCGCGCTTCCGAGACGCTGATTCGCCAGCGCATTGCTAAGCAATTTCCCTCGCATGACGTCCTGGGCGAAGAGCAGGGGCTGAACAATCTGGGTAGCGACTACCGCTGGTATGTCGACCCACTCGACGGCACAACGAATTTTGCCCATGGGTATCCGGTCTTCTGTGTCTCGCTAGCGCTGGAGCATCAGGCGGTTCAAGAACGTTTGTCGGGGCAGCGGGGACAGCGGATCGCCGGAGTTGTTTACGATCCGACTCGCGACGAATTATTTGCGGCCGAGCAGGGAAGAGGCGCGCATCTCAATGGCAAGCCGATTCACGTATCCAAGGTGGCGCAGCTGAAGGAGTGCTTAGTGGCCACGGGTTTTCCCAGCCACAAGCGGCACAAGAATCCAAATATTTACTTCTATCACCAGATCACGCTGCGCACCCACGGCGTGCGGCGCGCGGGATCGGCGGCGCTCGATCTGTGCAACGTGGCCTGCGGGCGCTTCGATGGATTCTGGGAATTTAATCTCAACCCTTGGGATACTGCCGCAGGCGTTCTTATCGTGGAGGAAGCGGGCGGCAAGGTCAGCCGCTTCGACGGATCTCCGTTTGAACTGGACAGCCGCGAGACGTTGGCGACGAACGGACTGGTGCACGACGCGCTAGTGCAGGAATTCCAGGACATCTTCGCGGGACGAGGACTCATGCCCTTGCCTGAGCCAAGCGAATACAAGCGGTAAAGTACCCGCCGCCGTCTCGGCTAATGGTTAGGCACAGACGCGCTCAAGCCCGCAGGCAACACGCCCCCACGACAGCCGGCAGGATGCCGGCGCTACTTGGCTTCGGCTACGGCGCTGGTGCGCCCGCGGTACAATATTCTTGAGGATGCTGGCCGCTCTCTGCAGTCTCTAAATTGGAAACTTCAGGTTCACGTGATCAACTCTCTTCTGGAACGCAAGATCGAAAAGAGGCCGGACAAGGTCCGCTTGCAGGGACGCATTCTTTTTCTTACCGAAGATCCTGAACTCATCCGGCGGCAGCTTGCGGGCGAAGACCTGCCCTGGGATACGACGCATCCCGCCAACAATCCAAAACTGCGCGACGACATTTCGACCGACGAGATCACTCCGGCGCATTATTGCTTCTATTTTGATGAGACGCTGGGCGAGATTCCTTATCTCGGGTTGAAATGCGGCAGCGTGACGCCGATCGCGCGCGGCGATGTGAAGCGCGGGGGATTCGTATGCGCTGTGAGCGGCAAGCGGCGAGGCAAGGGGTCGAGCCGCGAGCAGTCTCCTTACGCGGAGATGTGCGCCGGCATTCGCGTGGTGATCGCCGAGAATATCGAACGAATCTACAAGCAGAATTGCCAGAACTTGGGGCTGCTGACCTCGACGAACTTTTCTCTGATCGACCGGATTCGTGGTGGGGAACAGATTGCGTTGAGCGAATTTACGGCGGGCGAGGACGAGATTACCCGGCAGGTGATCGAGTATGGCGGGCTGTTTCCATTTAATGTGGCGCGCATGCAGGGGAAAGTATTCTTGCCTGCCATCGCAGAAGCGGGCAGGAGTGCCCGCTCCACACGGGCAATGACCCTGGCCGAGAAAATCTTTGCGCGGCACATGATTCAATCCCCGGACCATGTGGGGACGGGCGCATTCGCCCGTCCAGTCGAACGCAATTCGCCGACTGCTGTCGGCGTGCCATCGGTTAAGCCCGGCGACACCGGATTTGCGCGGGCCGATCTGCGCTTCAGCCACGAATACGTCACGCCCATGGCGGCGATTTTCTTCGAGCGTTACGTCGGGAAGGACGCAAAAGTCAACGACCCCACCACCATCATCTTTTTCCGCGATCACCTGACGTTTCTCGACGAGGTAATTTCCGAGGAAAAGAAAAAACTGGGCTTGCTCGATCTCGCGACCCAACTCAAACTGAAGCAGCAGGAATTTGCCAAAAAGCAAGGCATCCGCCTGCACGGCGAACTGACTGATCGCAAGGGCTCGGAAGGCATTTGCCATTCGATCGTGCTGGAAAGCTATGCGCTGCCGGGGCAGTTGAATATTGGCTCCGACTCACATACGCCGCACGTGGGCGCCATTGGCTGCGTGGCCTTCGGCATCGGCACCACTGATGTTTTCAATTCGTGGATCACGAAAGATGTGCGGGTGAAGGTTCCCGAGTCCGTGAGAATCGTGATTCGAGGCAAGAAACATCCGAACGTCACCGCTAAAGATTTCATCTTGAAAATTCTGAGCTTGGATTACGTGCGCAGCGGCAAGGCGCTCGCCAAAGTGATGGAGTATGCGGGCGAGGCGATTGAGCAGTTAAGCGTCGACGAGCGCGCCACCATGACGAACATGGCGGCTGAAATTGGGGGCTTCACGGGCATCGTCGCGCCTGACAAGAAGGCAGTCGATTTCCTGGTCGAGCGCCGCGGCATGGATCGCAAGAAGGCTCAGGCGATGATCGAAGGCTTGTACAGCGATCCCGGCGCGCAGTACGCGCACGTGATCGAACTGGATGCTGCCGAGATTACGCCTATGGTGGCCACGCCGGGCGATCCGGGAAACGGGAAATATGTGCGCGAGTTGAACACAACCGTACCAGTGGAGATTGCCTATGGCGGCACATGCACCGCCGGCAAAAACGAAGACATGGATATGTATGCAGCTGTGCTCGCCGATGCTCTCAAGCAGGGCAAGCGCGTGGCTGATTCGGTAAAATTCTACATTCAATTCGGGTCACAGGAGACGCGCGAATACTGCCTGCGCAAAGGATACATCGACATCTTTCAAAAAGCCGGAGCGCGAGTTATTGAGCCCAGCTGCGGGGCGTGCATCAACGCTGGGCCCGGAGTTTCGACTCGTCCCGACCAGATCGTGATCAGCGCGCAAAACCGCAACTTCCCCGGCCGCAGCGGTCCAGGACAGATGTATCTCGCTTCGCCGCTGACGGTCGCCGCCAGCGCGGTAGCGGGCTACATTGTGGAATACGAGCCTAGCGAGAAGCGAGAATTAGTCGGCGCATAGCCTCCCATCTGATCGCAGAATTTCCTTCGCGTCGCGCCTCGCCGGCACCGCCACTTAAATCCCGTAAGTGGCTGATTTCAGCCGGGATGGCTGAAATCAGCCACCCCGCAAATAGCAACTTTTCTCCCCTTTCTGCGTTCCAATAAGTAGAGACAGTGGCCACTGGATGAGAGCTTCAAAAGCCACTAGGTCTCGGAAGGTTTTCAGATCCGTTCAGGCTTTTGGCGGGGCTGGAGCCGAGGGGGTTTATATGCGTTACCTGAAATATGTTGCGCTGCTGGCAGTTCTGATGATGCCACTGGCCTATTCTCAGGCCCAAGTGCGCGTCGGGATCGGAGTCGGCGTAGGGCCAGCCTATGTAGCTGGGCCGCCAGTCTGTGAATGGGGATACTACGATTACTATCCCTACGCTTGTGCGCCTTATGGATACTATGGTCCCGATTATTTTGTGGATGGAGTGTTTGTCGGCGTCGGTCCGTGGTACCACTGGGGGCACCCCGCCTGGTTCTGGAATCGCGGCTACTACGGTCGTGGCGGTTGGGGTTACGGGCACGGTTACGTCCGCGGTTATGACCGGGGCTATGCTCGCGGCTACGTAGGTGGGCATGCATATGCTGGTGGGCATGCATACGGGGGTGGTGGCTATCACGGCACGGCTGGTTTCCGTGGCAATGGTTTCCACGGTGGAGGCGGAGGCGGCTTCCATGGTGGAGGCGGCTTCCACGGCGGCGGGCACGGAGGCGGACGCCGGTAACTGAGAGTTCGCTAAGAACAGAACGGCTGGCAGCATGGTGCTGCCAGCCGTTTTATTTTGAATTGGTGACGAAGGTTTTCGAGGTCTGAGGTTTCGACCTATGGATTTTGTGCCGCTGAGGCTCGTGGTTTTTGAAGTTCCTTCACAGATGGAAAAGAACTGGGAGTCACCAGCGTGCGCTGGGGCGGTTGCGAACCAGCCTTCATCGCTCCGGCCAGCAAGTGCATGGCGTCTCCGACCAGTGGCGGAGAAATCACCGTGGCCGCCAGCCGACCTTGGCGAACCCATTCCTGACCGGAACGGGGAACACCGTCACATCCCGTAAGAGGCAGCCGAAGCCAGGCGTCGCGCTCGCGGGTATCGCCCAGTTCTTCAAAGGCGCGTCGGGCACCAATCGCCATGTCATCGTTCTGGCAGGCAATCATGCTGACATTGAGCTGCCGCGACGTACTCAACGACAACCAGGACTTCACCGCATGATATCCACTGTTCTGCGTCCAGTCGCCCTTCAGTGTCTTTATGTTCACTCTGGGCGGTTTCGTTGCGAGCATGCCCTTGGTGCGAAGTTTTGTCACGTCGCGGACCGATGGGCCTTCCAGATAGAGAACGCATCCCTCTTCGCCGAGGAAGGCAGCGATTTGCTGGCCCTGAATCTTGCCGATCGTTTCGTGGTCTGACACGACTGCAAACACTGGGACCAGGGCATGCTGACGAAGTTGCGGAATGTAGTCCACATCGCTATTGATAATCGCCCAGGCGATGCCGGCACTAACCGCCGCTTTCGCGATCTGGGGCATCCCCGTACCTACGGGTTCGGCCAATATGGCGTCGGGTCGCCGGGATGGATTTTGGATGTAGGACAGAATCTGTTGCGTCTGCTGCACGGCGTCGTTGCCGGAATAGATGATCTGAACGCTGGCCCCAATTTTCTGAGCGGCTGCCTGGGCCGACGCCGCCTGTTCCAGCTGAAAATCGTTGTCCTCTGTAATGAGAGATACTAAAACGTTGAGCCTGGTCATGGACTGGGGTCGCGACGCCTGTGGTTCATTAACTCATTCTAAAATTTGGATTCCAAATTACTTCCGTAATGGCCCAACGAGCCTCCGTCGCAATTGACGCCTCCGCAGCCTGCCCGGTAATCTGAAAGTACTTAATCAAGGGTCAGGAATATCCCATGGCAGTCAGTTCCATCCAACTTGGACAAGTGTGGCGAAGCGACGCTGACGGCCAGGACTATCTGGTCACCAAGGTCTACAACGAAGTGTTTTCGCAATACGCGATGCTGCGTCCGGCGGGAATTACGGCTCCTGACGCGCCTACAGTCCGGGTGAAGGTCACCAAGAGTCCGGAGGGTGCCACTCTTCCCGGCTACGCGTTTACCCAGGAAGGATCGTTCTAGCCGCGCGTCTGCTGCGCTTGAATTATCCGATACACTTGAAGTTCTCGCTTTCACTGGCAACTGATCACCGGCGGCTGGCAACCCTTCGTTTTCATGACTGAAAAAATTCTCGGAGTCGTGTTCGTATTCATCAGCAAGGTCATCGCCGCGACCGGTTATACCGGCGTCGCTTTTCTCATGGCAATTGAGTCTGCCTGCATCCCGCTTCCTTCCGAATTGATCATGCCCTTCGGCGGATATCTCGCCTACCAGGGTAAATTCCACCTGTTTTGGCTGGCGACGGCGGGAGCCATCGGCTGCAATCTCGGTTCGCTGGTGGCCTACGAGATCGGAAGCTACGGAGGCCGCCCGCTGGTCGAACGCTATGGCCGCTGGATTCTGATGGGACGCCGCGAACTCGACTGGGCCGATCGTTTCTTCGCGCGCTGGGGATATCTTGCGGTATTCGTTGGCCGCCTGCTGCCGGTAATCCGAACGTTCATCGCCCTGCCTGCTGGAGTCGCGCGCATGCCCCGCCTGCGCTTTCACATTTATACATTTCTGGGATCATGGCCGTGGTGTCTCGCCTTAGCTTGGTTCGGCATGAAGCTGGGCGAGAACTGGCGCGACCTGGGAAAATATCTCCACAAGTTCGACGTGGTGATCGGCGTAGCGCTGCTGGCAGCGTTGGCTTGGTTTGTGTGGAGTCACTGGCAGAACCGGATCAGCTCTGAGCCGTCAGCGGTCAGCCGTCAATAAATCCAGATGCTTCAAGAACCTGTTTGTGGCCTCGCCAACTGCGATGCTACAACCTGCCACCTGCCGCCACGCTTCATAACGACGTCGAGATAGATATACCGAACGGGTGCTTGCGTTCCGCCTCGCTCGACTAAGTCTTCCTCCGATCCGTGCACGATGGCTACATCGTCCCGCAAGTATCGGACGCGGCGTCCCGTCGATACCATCGATACAAATCGAATCTTTCCTGATGTGAGATTTCCGATCACACCAGCCTTGGTCGTAACCTTGCCAGACTCATCGTACTGCTCGTAGTCGTCAGCGAAAATGCGCGACAGTTCCGCAACGTCGACCGCTATCAGCGCCCGGTCGGCGTCTTCAAAAAGCTTCAAGATCTCTTGCTCGTCATTCAACTGTAATCCCCGCCTTCTCGCGAAAAAACCGCGCTGTCATTCTGAGCGAAGTGGCAGCGTCTAAAGTGAACGGCCACGCAGTCGAAGAATCCCTACTGCCGCTGGAGCATCTATCTCAAGCCTATTGATGCTAGCCGCACATTGGTGTACAAGCAAAACCCAGGAGGACCTCAGCCCATGCGCCGCCTTCTTGTCGCCCTACTCTTCATCGCGATCTCCGTGCCTGCCGCTATCGCCCAGGCCGCACCCGCCGATCGGCCATTCGTGGTCGAGTACTACTACAAAACCAAGTGGGGGCACGCGGAAGAATTCTTGAAGCTGTTCAAGAAGAACCATTATCCCGTGCTGAAGAAGGAAGCCGAGATGGGCCGCATCAACAAAGTCTGGATGGACCAGCCGCGCTATCACACCACCGAAGACGGCCGCTGGGATTTTCGCGTGACCATCGTCTTCAAAAACGCGACCGTCGCGAACGAGCCCTTTGACGAAGCTGCCCTGCAGAAGCAGATGTATCCCGACCAGGATACGTTCCAGCGCGAAGAGCAGCGCCGTTTCGAAATCCTGGACGCGCACTGGGATTTGCCAGTGAAAACGGTTGACCTGGACGGTAAACCCTGAAAACTCTTGTTAGGGGGCTCCTCTGTGTTGCTCAGTGCCCTCTTGTGGTTAAGGCCTTCAAGAAATTAGCGCCAAAGACCGGGAATCGTGGCAGAATAGGCTTAAGCAGGCTGCCCGTTCGCACCCGTAACTGTGCAGGAGGTCGTCATGCTGGCTACAAGATACCGGCGGAATCCCTACTTTCACTTTCACCCACAGCACTCGCTTTTCTCCTTGCTCGGCGCATTGATTTTGTTTGCGCTGTTGGTATGGTTTCTAGCAATCCCGGCACGCTAACCGTGGAACGAAGATTCTGCTGTGTAAGACGGACACTTTGTCCGCCGCCAATGAATTTGATTTGCATCGCGGCGTGGCGAAACGGAACTTCCGTCGAAAGCAATCGCCCGCAGAGTTCGCCAAGATAAAAATCAGAAGAGCGCGTGGAAAACAAGCTCGCTCTTTTCTCCGCGTTCTTTGCGCTTTAGTCGCCCTCTCTGCGGTAAGAGGCTTTGGTTTTCTCCCTGCCATTTCATTCGATCCGCAATCCGATGCGCAAACTTCGCGAAAGATGTTAAACCTTGGCAACAAGGTCGAAGGAAATCATTTATCGCGCCAATCAAAATTTGGAATTAGACATAATTTTTACGGGATCGATAATGTAATGCATGGAAACCTTTTTATCCGTTGAGGACTCACACGTAGATATACTCCACGAAATCACTGTCCGTCTGGGTAGGGCGGACGGATTTCATGATGTTCTGACTCGCGTTGTTGAATTCGCTTCAGCTCTGGTCAAGTGCGATTCCTGCCTCGTTTACATTCTCGAAGGCGATGAACTTGTTCTTCGCGCTTCCAAAAACCCTCATCCCGAGGTTGTCGACCGCTTGAAATTGCGCGTTGGACAGGGCATTACGGGCTGGGTGGCGGAGCACCGTGAGCCCGTCGCCATTCCTGAAGACGCGGCGCACGATCCACGCTTCCAGTTTTTTCACGAATTGCCGGAAGACAGCTACGAGGCATTTCTCTCGGTTCCCGTGATGTGCCGCGGCCGGGTTGTCGGTGTCATCAACCTGCAGCACCGTCAACACCACGTCTATCGCCGACGCGAGATTCGCATGATCTCTACTGTCGGATTTCTCGTAGGCGCGGAGATTGAACTGGCGCGTCTGGAAGAAGCCAACTCCACCCTCGCCGAGCAATTGCAGACCAGGAAGATTGTCGAACGCGCCAAAGGCATTCTGCAACGCGATCTCGGTCTGAACGAAGAGCAAGCCTATCTGGCGCTGCAACGTCAGAGCCGGCAAAAGCGCAAGCCCATGAAGGAAATTGCCGAGGCCATCGTGCTGAGTGACGACGTGAGAGGAAATTCGCAAACAACGTAATCCCGTTGGGCTACGGTCTGTTTGGGGCGGGCAGTCCCTTTGCTAGGCTCATACGGCTTTGCCCGCCGCTGTTGATTTTGTCGTGCACTCCCAATCCAGCGTCATGCCGGCGCGGGCAGTTGCACGGCGCTGGCGTAGCCGCCATGACGTTCGTAACTCTCTTGCGTTCATTTCCATAGCACTGGACAAACGTGCCCTGTTATGGTTTCGGGACGTTCGCCCCACGTGGGGATTGCGGCGGGCGTGTCACAAATGACGCGTACTTTCTGCTGTCTTCTGCTGGCCTTGGGCACGGTTGCAATGGCCGCCCAGCAGGCCGATCCACGCGAGAGCAAATTGATGGTCCTGGAGCACATGTGGAATGAGGCTCAGGTGAACCGCGATGCGTCTTCACTCGACGCCCTGGTTTCCAGCCGCTTTGTAAACACCGAATGGGATGGCGAACTCAGCAACAAGCAGAGATTCATCGCCGATATCAAAGATCCGCGATTCAGGGCCACGGCTCTGAATATCCAGGACGTCAAAATGAATTTCTTTGGCGATACCGCAGTGGTTACGGGAATCTATCATGCGCAGGGTACCTTTCAGGGCAAGCCATATGACCACCTCGGACGGTTTACCGATACATGGGTTTTCGAGATGGGTAAGTGGCAGTGCGTTGCCAGCCATACCAGCCTGCTAAAGAAGTAACCTGGCCCACACTTACATCTGTTCCTGTTTATAACTCCATAAATTCTTTTTATTCTGGAAATCCGCGTCGTGAGCGAGGGGCGGGTGATCTAATCAGGTCTTAGGCAGGAGGTGTTAAGTCTTTGGCATGGCCTCCAACCCTAAGACCCACACGCCCAAGACCTAACATCATGGACACTGCCTCCCGACCTCGTAGATGGAAAGTGTTGCTGGCCTTCGCGATTATCTATTTCGTCTGGGGCTCAACGTTCCTGGCGATCCGCGTTGGTGTGCGCGAGGTGCCCCCGTTCCTGCTGGCGGGCATGCGCTTCCTCGTTGCTGGAATCATTCTCTATGGCTGGATGCGCGCGCGAGGAACACCTTCGCCCTCGGCGCGCGAGTGGAGCGCGGCCTCTTTTCTCGCGGTGCTGATTTTTGTTCTCGACTACGGCTTGTTGTTCTGGGCCGAGATGCGAGTGCCGTCGGGCATCGCGGCGGTAATGATGGCGACGATCCCGGTTTTCATGGCGCTGGCCGAAATCCTCTTTTTGCGGACGCAACGGCTCACGTTGCGACTTGGGTTTGCGCTGCTGGTGGGAATTGCGGGTGTCGCGGTTCTGGTCTGGCACACCATAAGCCTCGGCGAGGCTCCGGTGGATACCGCTGGTGCCTGCGCGTTGATCGTGGCCTCGATCAGTTGGTCGGTGGCTGCTTCTCTGACTCGCAAGCTGCCGCTGCCGGCGGCGAAGGCGATGAGTTCTGGAGCGCAGATGCTCGCCGGTGGCGTCCTGCTCATGCTTGCTGCGGCGCTGCTGGGAGAGTTCCGCAGCTTTCACGCGCAGGCGGTGTCGCGCGGGGCGTGGCTCGCGTTGGCCTACTTGATTGTGGCGGGATCGATTGTCGCCTTCACGGCGTACGTCTGGCTGATCCACCACGAGTCCCCGACGAAGGTGGGAACGTATGCGTACGTGAACCCGGTGGTCGCGGTTCTGGTGGGGTATTTCTTCGGGGGAGAGGCAATTGGCCCGCGCACGATTGTAGGGACGGCGTTGGTGCTGGTGAGTGTGGTGGTGATCACAACCACACCGCGGAAGAGATCCGAGGTGGAACTGCAGCGGAGTACCCGCGGCCGGGGCGATCAGGATGAATCGAGGCTGTCTACGAGGTCAGATCGAGACGAACTTTCTCGTACTTGCGACGAAGCATAGTTAGAAAGTTGGCACCTGCTGATTATCTCCAAGGTCTTATTCTGAAATTACGATCGCGACCACGCTCTCGTTGAAGCATTCAGTGCGGCAATGCGTGGCGACAGAGAAGTTAGTATAACGTCTGAACCCGCAGAGCCGCGCGACGCGATCTGATCCGATCGCGGAAGTCCTACTTTGAAGGGCCGTCGATGTTGAGCCGGACTTCCGGCGTGGGCAGAGGCTTCTTCCGAAGCTGTACTTTCGGGCGGAGGCTTTCGAGCAATACAAGAAGAATTGTCGCAAACATATAGACGAAGGCAATGATCTCAAGGAGGCGGCCCCGTCGGGCTAGCACAAAGAGGGGTGCGATCAGAGGGCCCAGAAGAAACGAGCGCGGCGGTTTCATTTCCAGTCTTGCTTTGCACTTTGAGCAGATCAGTTCCCGCCAGGCAGACAGGTTCAAGAACGAGGGAGTGTCTACGTCGTGCATGCAAGCAGGACATATTGCCATTGGAGCGACGCCTTTTCGTCTAGTGCTCACTGTGCGGCCATCGTGACGGCATGTCAATGAAACGACTCGGGTCAATGCGCACCTTCGTAATCGCGCGGTAGAAGGTTATTTTTCGGATTTAGGGCTCATATTGAGCGATGGATGCCGGCTTTTGCGTCTTCTACCTGACTGAGGCTGTGAGCATTATCATTTTACCGAGCTATTTGCTCAGGAGTCTTTAGAGTTGCGCCTTAAAAAACCGCCTTAGGGATCCCGTCCGATCTCCACCCTCCCGGGCAGGCCGGAAGTAAATCTTTCTCGGGGCAGGCAATTCCTACAGGGGCTAAAAGGCAGCGATCGTTTGTTTTGAACGGCTTGCGGGACGGCATCCGGTTTGCTTAGTAAGGCACAGACGAAGTGGCGCGCAACGGGGTGCTTCAGAGAATAACTTCGGCCAGAGGTTTTCTGTGAGCACCCCTTGCTTATGTCTCCTAGACGCAGTGCGAGCCTTCCCCCGTCTTAAGTCGTAGCAAAGCGGTCAAAAAGAAACCCACGGTCTGATAGCCGTGGGTTGGCTTTTTATGGGGTTAGGGAGCTTAAGTGTGTCGGGACTTAGGCCAGGGCTACCTGTTCCCGCACATCCACTCCCGCGTTGCGCAGCAACTTGACTACCGCATCCTGTTTTAGCCGCGAGGCGTCGAACTCCACCCGCACCGTGCGCTGCTTGGCGTTAAATTGTACCTGCCGGATGCCGTAAACCTCACGCATGGTGTCAATTGCCCGCATTTCGTTTTCGCCGGGAACTGCCCCGTAGTTGAAAACCACGTCCAGATAAGTCATGGATTCGAGTCCTTCGCTATGATGTTGGGAGTGCCCGGCCAACCTGCCGGATGAAACTAATATAGAACATCGGCAATCAAAGAAGACAGTGTTGCGGTGCGCATGCGGCAAAGCGTTTGGGCCGAGCCGCTTTTGTCGAACCGAACGGCGAAATTATGACGGCTTCGAATCTGCCTACCACGCTGGAGCGCGACCCGGTCTGCGGGATGAATGTAGACCCTGCTTCCGCTAAGCATGTTTACGAGCACGCTGGGAAGAAGTATTACTTCTGCTGCGCGGGTTGTGGGGAAAAATTTAAGGCGGACCCGGGGAAGTATTTGAACAAGCCCGCGGCGTTTCCGTCGAACCTGGTGATGGTGGGGATGCCCACTCCAGCGAAACCTTCGCCATCTCCTCACGCTGCGGGCGCACATCCGATTTCCATCCGGGCCGCGTCGAAACCAACTGCGGCGGCAGGCCCGGCATATGTGTGTCCGATGTGTCCCGAAGTTCGTGAAAGCAAGCCCGGAGCCTGCCCAACGTGCGGCATGGCGCTTGAGCCCGACGTCCCAGTTGCATCGACGCGCACCGAATATACCTGCCCAATGCATCCCGAGATTGTTCGGTCGGAGCCCGGCTCGTGTCCGATCTGCGGCATGGCCCTCGAACCGCGCACGGTGACCGCAGTCGCCGAAGAGAATCCGGAATTGCGCGACATGACCCGGCGCTTCTGGGTTGGCGTTGTATTGACCACGCCGCTGTTGGCGATCGCGATGGGGAGCATGTTCTGGCCGCACGCGTTCATGAGTTGGTTGGGCGGTGCGCGTCTGCCTTGGATCGAATTTGCGCTATCGACTCCGGCGGTCTTGTGGTGCGGCCTGCCATTCTTCCAGCGTTTCTGGACGTCCCTGGTGAACCGCAGCCCCAACATGTTTACGCTGATCGGACTGGGAACGGGAGTGGCTTACGTCTACAGCGTAGTAGCGACTATCGCGCCACAGATTTTTCCCGAGTCGCTGCGCGGTATGGCCGGATATCCCGATGTGTACTTTGAGGCGGCCGCCGCGATCACCACGCTGGTCTTGCTCGGCCAGGTGATGGAACTGCGGGCGCGCAGCCGCACCAGCGCGGCCATTCGAGCGTTGCTCGATCTGAGCCCGAAGACGGCGCGTCTCATTTCCGCCGGACCAAATGGCGACATCACCGAAAAAGACATTCCGCTTGAACACGTGAAGCCGGGCGACCGCCTGCGCGTGCGTCCCGGAGAAAAGGTTCCCGTCGACGGCGTCTTGCTCGAAGGACATAGCTCCATTGACGAGTCGATGATCACCGGCGAATCGATTCCGGTCGAGAAAAATTCCAACAGCCCGGTCATCGGCGCGACCATCAACACCACGGGCTCGTTCATCATGCGGGCCGAGCGTGTAGGCTCCGAAACTCTGCTGGCGCGGATCGTTCAGTTGGTAGGACAGGCCCAGCGCAGCCGCGCTCCCATTCAACGACTTGCGGATCGGGTTGCCGCCTGGTTCGTTCCCGTAGTGGTTGCCGTGGCCGCAGTGACGTTTGTGGCGTGGTTCGTGTTTGGTCCGCAGCCCAGGCTGGCGCACGCGCTGGTGAACGCGGTTGCCGTGCTGATCATTGCCTGCCCCTGCGCCCTCGGCCTAGCGACTCCCATGGCGATCATGGTCGGCACGGGCCGCGGAGCTCATGCCGGAGTCCTGATCAAGAATGCCGAAGCGCTGGAGACCATGGAAAAAGTCGATACGCTCGTGATCGACAAGACCGGTACGCTGACGGAAGGGAAGCCGAAACTCGCGGCAATCTCTGCAGCGCCGCCCTACACGGAAGACGAAGTGCTTCGGCTGGCTGCCAGCCTGGAAAAGGCCAGCGAACATCCTTTGGGCACGGCTATTGTCAATGCCGCAACCGCAAGGGAATTAGTTCTCTCCAACCCGACGGAGTTCACCTACACCGTTGGCAAAGGTGTGCAAGGCATCGTTGACGGAAAACGTGTCGCGGTGGGAAACCTGGCTATCATGCACGAAGTCGGCGCTCTGCAGCCGGGCAAAGGCATTTTGAGCGTTCAAAACTCGATTGGAACCACCCTTTCCGTAGCCGTCGACGGCAAATATGCAGGGAGCGTGTCCGTCGCCGATCCAATAAAGGCATCCACTCCCGCCGCCGTGCGCGATCTCAAGCGCCTGGGAATTCGAATCGTCATGCTCACCGGAGACAGCCGCGCGACTGCCGCGGCCGTCGCGCAGAAACTCGGTCTGCAGGACGACGAATTCGAAGCTGAGGTGTTGCCCGAACGCAAATCCGAAGTCGTCCGCAAAATGCAAGAGCAGGGAAGAGTCGTGGCCATGGCGGGCGACGGCATCAACGACGCGCCCGCGCTGGCTCAAGCCGACGTTGGCATCGCCATGGGCACCGGAACCGACGTGGCCATGGAGAGCGGCGGCATCACGCTGGTCAAAGGCGATCTCTCGGGAATTCTGCGCGCGCGCAAGTTGAGCCGAGCCACCATGCGCAACATCCGCCAGAATCTTTTCTTCGCCTTCATCTATAACGCGATCGGAGTCCCCATCGCCGCCGGCGTGCTCTACCCATTCTTCGGCCTGTTGCTCAGCCCCATCTTCGCCGCCGCCGCCATGAGCTTCAGTTCGGTGTCGGTGATTACGAATGCCCTACGGCTGCGCAATGTGAAGCTGTGAGTCGAAATGAGGAATTGGTGAGCCTTCCTTCGACAATCGGAAGCGCGTGATGAAAACAATTGGGGCGGGTTGCCCCGCCCCTCGTTGCATACGCAATCTCTCCAACAGCGCTGTTCACGAGAAGAAGACGCCGTTTTGCTCGCGGCCAAGCACGGAAAAAAGGTTCCGCGAGGGATTGGGCGCTTCCGATTGATAGTGGAATCCTGGCTGCACTGCGGACCATTGGATGGTGGCCGGAGTGGACAGGAACGAGCCTTGAAAAGTTTGCGAGCTGTTGTGAATTTCCGCCATCGTACTTATGCCATTCCATTCGATGTCGAATGAGACGCTGGCGCGTTTCGGGAAAATACCCGGGATGAGCGGGAGGCCCATGATGCCGGGGAGTCCCAAGCCGTAGGTCAGGGAGTTCGCTATATCGTGGTCGTCAAAGACTTCCAGGTCTTTTACCCGAAGGCGAGCTTGCCCTTCGTCAAAATCGACGTCAACCGCGTCTTCGTCGACCTGAATCATCCAAAAGACGCCGTTCGTGTCGATGTGCACGTTGTAATCGTGGATCTGGTGAGGGAGAGTAGCCGATCCAGCCGGATCGGTGTAGAGGTCGAGTCAAACAAAGACGAACGTGCCCTTATGTTTGTGTCCGTCCGCTCCCACGAATTTCCCTTTGCTGAAGCCCATGTCTGCCTGGTACGCCAGGGGAGTGGTCATGCCGGTGGCAGTGTTCGTTCCCACGCCGCCACCGCGGATGTGCGTCAAGCCCACGAATCCGTCGAAGTTGTTGATCTGAGATGGGTCCTTGATATTTCCCAGGGGCGTGCCGGGCATTAGTGGGTTATGGTGAATGAATATCCCGAACGGAGCGAAGGGAGCTATGCCCCCGGGAATCGGAGTGATCAGGCCGCCGGTGCGACGACTTACGTCTTCGTCGCTGTCAGCGAGCGCCGACTTGGAACCCAAGAGGCCAGCCCCAACTACCGTGCTGGCGCCGGCCATGGCTCCAAGGAAAGCGCGCCGTGAGGCTCCTGAACCTGGGATGTCTATCCTGTTCATACTGCCTCCTCACAACCGCATCAAATTGTCTGGGGTCCGGAAAAACGGGAACGAGAAACTGCCAAATTGTCTGCTCATTGCAGAGGCCTGTCAAGCATTCATGTGTGGCAGCGCGGTCAGGCCTGTGGCCGCTAGCCCTCGTCAACGCCCTGAAACTATTCCTTCAAATCCACATGCGCCACATCCTCAATCTTGCGTCCCAGGAACCGCTCGCCCAGCCGGCGAAACTTCTCCACCGAATCGGTGGCGAAAAACTTGATCCGCGGAAGCGTGCGACGCTCTTCAGCCTCTCCCTTTGCGGGCACCAGTTGTTGCAGATGCGAAGCCACGGCGCGGGCGGTCGATTCTGCTGAATCCACGATGCTCACGTGCCCCGGCGCCACGCGATGCAGCAGCGGCTTGAGCAAGGGATAGTGCGTGCAGCCCAGAACCAGCGTATCGGCGTCGTGAAATCCGTCGGCAAAGGCCTCGCCCAGATAAATGCGCGCGACCTGTTCGGTGACGGGGTGTTCCACCCATCCTTCTTCGACCAGCGGAACCAGCAGCGGGCAGGCCTTCTCGCGCGCGTTCAGGCCGCGAGTTTCAAGAGCTTTGCGGTACGCGTGGCTGCTGACCGTGGCCTCGGTTCCGATCACCACAATTTTCTGATTCTTGCTGGCAGAGGCCGCCGCCGTCGCACCCGGCTCAACCACTCCCACGACCGGCACGTGCGCGCTTGCCGTAATGCGATCCAGCGCCAGCGCCGTCGCAGTGTTGCAGGCGATGACCAGCATCTGCGCGCCGTGGGATTCAAGATAATGCGCCGCTTCGACCGCGTAGCGGGCAACCGTTTCAACCGACTTCGATCCGTAAGGGAGTCGCGCCGTATCGCCAAAATAGGCATAATCGGCGCTGGGAATGAGTTCAAGTAAAGCTTTAAGGACGGTGAGCCCGCCAAAGCCCGAGTCAAATACGCCGATGGTCGGACGGCGAGAGGTCATTTCTAGGCCAGCCCTAGACGCCTCAGCTCCGAATGGCTGAGTTGAACATTCAGAATTGACGTGCTGCCTTTCGTGGACAACTCTTCTAGCGCCGCTTCAACAATAGCGCCATACGTGCGCAGTTTCTTTAGAAGAAACTGTCGGATGTTCTCAATTCCATTCATCTGCAGCGAAGGAGATGCGCCTCCAGTTCCCCGAGAGTTGCCGTAAGCCATTGTATTACTCCGTTTCTACCCGGCACTGCGCATACTGGTTCCTAGTATTGAGCCCCTATAGCATACCTGGGGTTAATATTCCTATCTTTAACCACGTCCCATTTATTGTTGAACGAAATGTTTTGGCGTCTGTCGATGTCCAGCGCCGTTTGGAGTTTCTCTGCTCCGATCATCTTAGAAAAATCATGGGTACAAATGTCTTTGAAGGGTTCTGATTCGGTGGAGAGTCGTAACGTCTAGTGTTTTGGCGATGCATGCCTTTACGGCGCATTCAACCGGCAAGCCTCTCAGTTAATATGCTCCCTCAGCGTTGCCACCTCGCATCAGGACGCGGGTGATCTAAATGGCTTATCGGGATCTAGCTTTTTCGCCGAGGCTTTGGCGCTGCGCGACAAACTGAACGACTTCATCGCCCGCCACCGTTCCGACTTCCGTACCTGCTCGACTCGTACTCCATTCCCACTCCCCGCGAATTGCGGAAGAATAGAGGACACTCATGATGTTTTGATTTTCGCCTTGCCCTCACATGCGTGTGGATAGCTCTTTTCTAGAATTCCGACCTGACCGGCGTGGAGACAAGTGATGTGGTTTCTACCTTGACGACGACCGAGGCAATATCATCTTTCTGTGCTTCACCGCACGCAAAGCGGAGGGCTTCGCGATACAGGCCGTCAACAAGCTGGCTCGCGGGCTCGCGGGTATGAGTGGCAACGTAGTTGAGGGCCCCTTGGGCTCCCCATTCTTTGCCGTCGGGCGACGTTGACTCGGTGATGCCGTCGGTGAGTAACACCAGAAGTTGGCCTGGGAGGAGTGTGATGGAAGGATTGCGCGAGAATCTCACATTCGGGAATAGACCGAGCGGTAGTCCGCTACTCTCCAGGGTATGTTCCACTGCGCCGGAAGTGCTCAACATATATCCCGGGATGTGACCGGCGCCCGCATACACCAGCGATCGAGTACCCAGGTCCAGGGACGCGAGCATGAGCGTTACGAAGCACCCATCCCCCAAGTCGTCCACCAGCATGCGATTGACTTGCGTGAGAATTTGATCTACTTCCAGACCCATGGAGGCAAAAGAGTGAACGTAGGCACGCGTCAGAGCCATCACCAGCGCTGAGCCGAAGCCATGGCCCTCCACGTCGCCGACTGCTATGCCCAAGCGATTGTGAGGCAGGGTAATAAAGTCGAAATAGTCACCACTGGTTTCATAGGCTGGATAAGCTGCCGCAGCAACATCGAAACCTTGGACGGTAGGTGCAACTCGATAAAACTTCTGCTGAATTTGCCTTGCGAGGCGCAATTGAACTTCACGCTCCTGGATGTTCAAGGCCTCGCTGATGTCTTGTATCACGGCCACGAAGTGCGACACTCTGCCAGTTTCGTCCACGATCGGGGTAATGGTCTCCTCCGCGGGATAGATTTCCCCCGTTTTCCTTCGGTTGCTGATGGTTGCGTGAAAGGACTGCCCGGCCATCAATTTAGCCCACAAGCGTTCGTAGAAAGCCGGATCCTGCAAACCTGACTTGAGAATCCGCGGAGTCTTCCCGCGCACGTCATCTGCACTGAATCCAGTCATCGTCTCGAATGCCGGATTCACGTACTCGATGAAGCCATGGCGGTCCGTGAGCAGGACGCCGTCTGCAATCTGTTCCACCACATGCAAGAGCACTGCATTCGTTTGCCGGGACAAAGTTGGCATGAATCTCCTTTCCAGAAAAACTGCCAAGCAGATAGAGCTTGGCTCGCCGCGGATGGATTTTGAGTGGGATTAGGCAAAGTTGGAAGACGCTGGCTGATCAGGAAAGTCATCGGCTGCGCATGACTGTTGCTTCAGAAGACGAAAGTGATGGTCCTTCGTCACTTTCCAGCTCTTTGCTCCAAGGGACAGGGCCTAAGGGCCAATACCCCAGCGACGAAGGGACAATCGGGCCGAATGTCGTTTGGGAGCTAACTGCCCGTTTTTTACTCAAGGTCAGCAGGTGGAAGCCGATGGCCAAGTTAGGCGAATCATCGATCGCAGTCGTACCCGTGTCCCGGTAGCTGTCGCATTGCGAGGCACAAGCAACGAGAGGCCACAGTGACTTTCAGTTCGGATCCACGATCCTTAGGCTTGGCGGAGGGCAACACGGTCGAGTGCGACGCGCCATTGCCGCCTCCTGACATTCGCACTTGCCAGGATGAATTCCACGGAGAGTCCAATCATCAGGACAAGACGGACAGCAGGCTCAAGCTGAGAGCGTTGGTGGTGGAGGATGAACCGGCGGACGTCGAGCTGGCGCTGGGGACCCTGAGGCTGGGCGATTTGGACGTGGTGGGAGACGTCGCCCAGACCGCTCACGAGTTCACTGAACTCGTACGGAGGAATGTGTACGACATAGTTCTGGCTGACTACAATCTGCCGGGCTGGAATGGAATGGAATCGGTCGAGATCCTTCGCCGGGAAGGACTTGATATTCCGGTCATTCTGGTCTCGGGCGCACTGGGCGAACTCACTGCGGTGGAGTGCATCAAGCAGGGCGCAGCCGACTACATCCTCAAGGATCATTTGGCGCGCTTGCCGGGGTCAGTACGGCGAGCCATGCGCGAAACCAAACTGCGCCAGGATCACCGCCAGTCGCAGGACGACCTGGCGCGTTCCAATCGGGATCTGGAGCAGTTCGCCTATGTGGCATCGCATGATTTGCAGGAACCCCTGCGGATGGTTGCCACGTATACGCAGCTCCTGGCGGAGCGCTACCGGGGCAGGCTCGATTCCGATGCGGACAAATACATCCACTACGCGGTGGACGGCGCCCTGCGTATGCAGAAACTGGTGCAGGACCTGCTGGCTTATTCGCGGGTCGGGCGCGCTGGCGTGGCTCTCGAGAATACCGACTCCAACGTTGCGCTGCAGGCCGCCTTAAGGAATCTGGAGGCGGCGATCCAGGAAAGCGGCGCTATCGTCGAGCACGCTCAACTTCCCGTACTGTTAGCCGATAGTTCGCAACTGGTGCAGGTATTTCAAAATCTGATTGGGAATGCGATCAAATTTCGCGGTTCCGAAACGCCTTTGATCCGAATCAGCGCAGAGTTGAGGGGGAAAGAGTGGATATTTTCGGTGGCGGACAACGGCATCGGCATCGCCACCGAGCATGCAGACAGCGTGTTCGTAGTCTTCCGGCGCTTGCATGCGCGTGCGGAATATCCCGGCAACGGGATCGGACTCTCGATCTGCAAGAAAATTGTCGAGCAACATGGCGGCCGGATCTGGGTCGAATCCGAAATTGGTCGCGGATCCACGTTCCGGTTCGCCCTTCCTTCAAGAACAACTAGCGACCAGTGAGGGTCAACCACGAACATGAAACACACACCTGAGATTCTGATGGTCGACGACAACCCGGCAGATATTGATTTGACCAGCGAAGTACTGGCCCAGAGCGAAGCACATTTTCACGTGAACGCAGTAAACGATGGGGCAGAGGCGCTTTCGTTTCTGCGCCGGAAGGGGAAATATGTGAAGGCGCCGGTTCCAGACCTGGTTGTGCTCGACCTGAACCTGCCGCGCAAGGATGGGTGCGAAGTACTTTCGAATATCAAGGCTGACCCTGCTCTGGCCAAGATTCCAGTCGTCATCTTTACCACGTCACAGGCGGACTCCGACATCTCCCGCAGTTACAAGCTGGGAGCCAACTGTTATCTCAGAAAGCCGGGAAACCTTCCGGAATTCGTTGCGGTAGTGCAATCGATGGCGGAGTTCTGGCTGGGCTTTGCCAGCCTGCCGCAGAGGGAGAAGCGATGAAGGATCAATCGACCCACGTTTTATTGATCGAAGACAATCCGGGAGATGCTGATCTGGTTCGCTTGCGTCTGGTGGAAGGCAAGTCGGCGGTTGACGTGAACTGCGTCAGCCGCTTATCAGACGGCCTGGCCAGCCTCAAAGACAACTCGCCTTCGCTCATCCTGCTGGACTTGAACCTTCCTGACAGTCAGGGGGCAGAAACTTTTCGCAAGGTGCTGGAGAAAGCACCGGACGTGCCCATCGTCATCCTCTCGGGGCAGGATGATGAAGCGCTGGCGATCAAGGCGCTTCATCAGGGCGTACAGGATTACCTGGTAAAAGGCGCCATCTCCAGCAGCGGGCTGGATCGGGCGATGCGCTACGCCGTAGAGCGCCAGGCGCTGCTGCGGTCTCTGGAGATGAGCCGCAAGCAGCAGTTGGAGTTCAAGAACCAGTTCCTTTCGCACGTGTCGCACGAACTGCGCACGCCGCTCACCTGTATCCATCAGTTCACCACCATCCTGCTCGATGGGCTGGCGGGCGAGGTTAGTGCGGACCAGCGTGATCATCTCAAGACGATATTAAAGAGTGTGAATCAACTGGGAGCCATGGTTCGCGATCTGCTGGAGGCCAGCCGGGCGGAGTCGGGAAAGATTCGAATCGAACCGCGCTGCGTCGCGCTGGGAGCACTGATTCGGCAGGCAGTCGCTATGATGCAACCGATCGCTCGCGAAAAAGAAGTAGGGCTCGAGGTCGGCGTGGATACGAGAATTCCCTTCGTTCATGGGGATCCCGGGCGGATTCTCGAAGTTCTGATTAACCTCATCGAAAATGGCATCAAGTTCACTCCCCCGGGTGGTGCGGTCACGGTACAAGCTTCTCTGGTAGAGACCGATCCCGACTTTGTCTACGTCGCCGTAGCCGATACCGGCTGTGGAGTCGCGCCTGAGGCTCGAGCCCTGGTGTTCGAACGGCTCTACCAGGATCCGAACGCGGTCGACAACAACCGCAAGGGCTTGGGACTCGGTTTGTTCATTGCAAAGGAACTGGTCAACCTTCATGGAGGACGGATCTGGGTCGCCAGTCAATCCGGGCACGGCAGCACGTTCTCCTTTACCCTGCCGTTGTATTCGCTAGCCAAGTTGCTCTCGCCCGTCATTGTCTGCCAGGAGAAACTGCGGGAAAACATTGTGCTCGTTAAGGTCTCGCTGAGAACCTTGAGCCGTCCCGCTCCCGCGAATTGGAAAGACATTTGTCAACGTTGTCTGGAGATCCTGCAGCGTTGTGTGTACCTCGACAAGGATCTCGTCCTGCCTCCGATGACGGAAACCGGTGCGGACGAGACGTTTCTGGTGGTGGCGTCCACGGATCTGGAACGGGCGGAGGTCATGATGGCGCGCATTCGTGAGCAGCTCGCGAAGGTGCCTGAACTGAAGAGTACGGGCGAACTGCAGCTCTCCGCCGTGGCAGTGCCGCTTCCTGATCGCAGCGCGGGACACTCGCTGGAAGAGCAAGTGCGGGAGGTTTCGGCGACGGTAGGCGAAATGGTTCGAACCGTCCTGGGAGGGCAACCGGCCCAGCCGGATGCCACCGGAGCATAAGCGACACCGGAATAAGTTGGTGAAAACTTTGAAAATGGAGAATGACCAAATGACAAATTCAAAAATCATGATCGTGGACGATGATCCCGACCTCAGGCAGGCATTGCGACTGCGTCTGCGAGCGAACCACTTCGAAACAGTCAATGCAGTCGATGGCTACTCCGCGATTGCTCTGGCCTACAAAGAGCGTCCCGACCTGATCATTCTTGATCTCGGCCTGCCTGCTGGGGACGGCTTTGTCGTACTCGACCGCCTGCAAAAGGATGACAAGCTCTCGACCATCCCGGTCATCGTGTTGACAGCTCGCGATCCGCAGAGCAGCGAGCGGCGAGCCCTGCAGGCCGGGGCGGCGGCGTTCTTCCAGAAGCCTGCAGACAATGCAGAGCTGCTGGACGTGATTCGCGCCACCTTGTCCAGCGCCGCGAAAGGCTCAGCCTTGCCGTCTTGAGGCTTGGCTGAATGGCAAGTCCATCGCCGCCGAAAGGATCGACAGGGCTTCGCGCGGCGCGCAGAGTCTGGAACCGAGCTGTCAGTCGCCGTACCCAGTGCATCCGGTCTGCCGGCTACCGCCCTGGCGAGAACGATGAGCGCGAGGAGGATACTGCCATGCCGGTCGATGTTCAGTCCGGAGTCAAGCCCCGCGGTGGATATGAATTATTGCGCCAGCATCCCCGCATTCTGTCCAGCATCCCAATCACGCTGCGTCATTTGTGCCGCGGCGGTGTAAGGAGCACGCACGGTATCACTCTCGACTTGGGCGAGGGTGGCCTGGGCGCGATCGTGCAAGGTACCGTGCATGTCGGAGAAACGGTCGCTATTGACTTTGAGTTGTTGGATCAGCCGGTCACTACTGTAGCCATCGTGCGAAACACTTCCCACGTTCGCTGCGGATTCGAATTCGTCGGCCTCACGCCCGAAGAGCGTTTACAGATCGCCAACGTCGTCGGGCACTCCTAATCAAGAGCTCACGTTGGGCTCTCGGCTGGTTCGAGCGGACCTCGCCGTAGCCTTCTGGTCAAGGCGTCGGTCGATTGCGTAACCGCTGACTCTCCGCGTTGGCGAACTGAAACTCATATCGCGCACCGAACCATTTCGGGAAGCCTCCGCCATTCGTGTGCGCACTATCACCATCTTTAACCATCACTCTGCCCCATACTGAAGTTGCATTTCTGTCGACCCAATGATCAGGAATCCGTGGTGGCGCGAGAAGAACATCAATTTCAGTTTCCGCATGGAATCTCTCCGGCCGGGGCCGGAGTGATGGAGGTTTGTGATGTCGAGAAGTCGAAAGGCAAAACCCGCACTCAAGAATGGAATCGCCAAATGTCCGACCGGCATTTTCGGCTTAGACCAAATCACACAAGGCGGCTTGCCCAAGGGCCGTCCCACTCTCATCTGTGGGACGGCGGGATGCGGCAAGACCATCCTGGCCATGGAATTTCTGGTACGCGGAGCCACTGAGTTCGGCGAACCCGGTGTCTTCATGGCCTTCGAAGAGACCAGCCAGGAGTTAGGTAAGAATGTCGCGTCCATGGGCTTTGATCTGCCCGCGCTGGTGGCCCGCAAGAAGTTGGTTCTCGATCATGTTCGCATTGACCGCAGCGAGATCGCAGAGACCGGTGAATATGATCTGGAGGGCCTGTTTATCCGACTGGGGAGCGCCATCGATGCCATCGGCGCCAAACGCGTGGTGCTCGACACGATCGAATCTCTGTTCTCCGGCTTCAGCAACACGAATATTCTGCGCGCCGAACTTCGCCGCCTCTTCGGGTGGCTGAAGCAGAAGGGTGTCAGTGCGGTCATTACCGCCGAGACCGGGGAAGGGAAGATCACTCGCAACGGCATTGAGGAGTACGTCGCCGATTGCGTGATCCTGCTTGACCACCGAGTGGAAGACCAGAGTTCGATACGCCGGCTGCGGGTGTTGAAATATCGCGGCACCATGCACGGCACGAACGAGTACCCCTTCTTGATCGGGCAAACCGGTCTGTCGGTGCTTCCACTGAGTTCATTGAAGCTGGAACACAACGCTCCAACGGAAAGAGTTTCATCGGGGGTTCCGCGCCTGGACACAATGCTGGGTGGAAAAGGCTTTTACCGGGGCACCAGCATCCTGCTCTCCGGCACTGCGGGCACGGGCAAGAGCAGCCTGGCGGCGCATTTTGTGCAGGCGGCCTGCGAACGGGGCGAACGTGCCCTCTACCTGGCTTCTGAGCAATCTACGCACGAAGTGATTCGCAATATGCGCTCGATCGGGGTTGACCTGGAGCCTTGGGTGAAGCGCGATCGGTTGCGCTTCTACGCGGCGCGGCCCGGAACTTTTGGCCTGGAGAAGCATCTAGTCACGATTCACGATTTGACAGCGGAGTTCAATCCGAGAGTCGTGGTCATCGATCCCATTACGAATTTCGGGTCGGTGGGAACCTATTCGGAAGTGAAGTCGATGGTGACCCGCCTCATCGACATGTTCAAGTCACGCGAGATTACCGCGATGTTCACCAGCCTTACCTCGGGCGACAGCAATCCTGAACTGAGCGAAGTCGGCGTTTCCTCGCAGATGGATGCGTGGCTTCTATTGCGCAACCTGGAGTCGAACGGTGAACGCAATCGGGGCCTGTACGTGCTCAAGTCGCGGGGCATGGCGCATTCCAACCAGATTCGCGAATTCCTGCTGACCGATCACGGGGTGCAACTGCGCGATGTCTACGTAGGACCCGCGGGGCTGCTTACCGGCTCTGCGCGGGAAGCACAAGAAGCCAAGGAGCGGGCGGAAGCAAGCGAGCGCCGGCAACAGGCGCAGCGTAAGGCTTTTGAACTCAAACAAAAACGGCAGCAACTGGAGACGGACATTGCAAAGATGCGCGCCGACTTTGCGCTTCTGGAGCAATGTGCGCTGCGCGACTCCCGCTACAAGGAATCGCAGGAAAAGCAAATTGTCCTCGACCGGGTACAAATGGGCCGCATCCGCAAGGCGGACGCGGTCTCCGTACACCGGAACGGCCACGCCTGATGGCTTGGTATGTTCGAAAAAGAGACGAGCTCTTCATGAAAAAAACAAAAAGGCAGAACATCCAAGGCCGACGAACGCGATCCCAGCGAAAAACCTGGAACCTTCGTCTCTATATTGCCGGCGATACTTCGCGATCCATTGCGGCCCTGACGAACCTTCAGAGAATTTGCGATGAACACCTGGCGGGCCAGTACCACGTCGAAGTGGTCGACCTCTTGAAGAGTCCGCAACTGGCAGCGGGCGACCAGATCATAGCCGTGCCCACCCTGGTGCGCCGTTTACCGGCGCCGCTGAAAAAGATCATCGGGGATTTGTCGAACTCAGAACAGGTGCTGGTCGGGCTCGATTTGCGTCCGGGAAAGGTATCGCTATGAAAGCGCAGTCCCTGAAGCGGGCGCTTGCCACGGCCACCACTTCGGCAAGGCACAACAAGAAGTATGTCCTTCGACTCTACGTCACGGGGGCCACTTCTTCCTCGCGGCGCGCGATTCTCAACATCAACTCAATTTGTTCCGAACACCTGCAGGGGAAATACGATCTCGAAGTCATCGACATCCACCAGAAGCCGACTTTGGCCAAGGATGAACAAATTGTCGCGGCGCCTACCCTGATCAGGCACCTGCCTCTGCCTTTGCGGCGGATCATTGGCGACTTATCGGATCGTGACAGCGTGTTGTTCGGACTGGACTTGAAAACCAAGGCCTAGGAGCGACATGCCATCCACGAAAAGTCCGAGGCAGCAGCGGTTGCGGACGGAACTGAAACGGTTGCAGACTCGTCTGGCCGAGACCGAAGCCACCATCAAGGCCATCCGCTCCGGAGATGTGGATGCCATCGTAGTCGAAGGACCGAAGGGCAGCCGCATCTTTACCCTGCAGAGTCCGGAAGAGCCCTACCGTATCCTAGCCGAGCGCATGAATGAAGGTGCGGCGACATTGACCGCCGAAGGCACCATCCTTTTCTGCAATCAGCGCCTGGCCGATATGGTGGGAGTGCCTTCCGAACGACTGGTGGGTTCTGCGCTTCACACCATCCTGCATACCGAAGAGCGCGCGGATGTCGCGGAGTTGGTGCGCCTGGCGCTGAATGGGGATATCCGCGCCGAACGCCATCTCCTGCGCAATGACGGCACCACTCTTCCGGTGCAACTATCGCTCAGCCGGATTCCGATCGAAGAGTCGGGGCGTGGCCTGTGCCTGGTGGCCACGGACCTGACCGAGCAGAAACGCGCCCAGGACGAAGTTCGGCGATTGAACGCGGGGCTGGAACAGCAGGTCGCCCGCCGCACGGCCGAACTGGAGGCGGCGAACCAGGAGTTGGAGGCATTCACTTATGCGGTGGCGCACGATCTGCGCGCGCCCTTGCGCCACATTCACGGCTTTTCCGACCTGCTGCAGCGTGACTCGGAATCGGTGTTGAGCGCGAGTGGGCGGCATGCCCTCGATTCCATCCGCACCGGAACCCTGCGCATGGAGAATCTGTTGGAGGCTCTGCTGAATCTGAGCCGCTTCGGAAGGCAGTCGGTGGAGCGGCGAGAAGTCGACTTGGAAAAATTGGTCCGCGAGGTGATCGAAGAGCTTGCCCCCGATCTCAAGGAACGCAAGATCGATTGGAAAATCAGCCGGCTGCCGCGGGCTAATTGCGATCTCGCGTTGATGAAGATCGTCATCGCCAACCTGCTGTCGAACGCGGTCAAGTTCACGCGATTGCGATCCAGAGCCGCTATTGAGATCGGACACATGATTCGCGATGGTGAACCGGTGTTCTTTGTGCGCGACAACGGCGCCGGCTTCGATATGCGCTACGCAGGGAAGCTCTTTGGAGTATTCCAGCGCCTGCACCGGGCAGAAGAATTCGAAGGAACCGGCGTGGGACTGGCGACTGTACACCGTATTTTGCAGAAGCACGGAGGAAAAATCTGGGCGCAGGCCGAATTGGGGAAGGGCGCGACTTTCTATTTCACTTGCGGAGAGGCCGAAGCTGGCAAACGGCGGAAGGCCGTGGGAGCAACAAAGTGAGAGAATCACCGCTTTCTCGGGAAGAATCGGCGACGGATGAGTTCGACCCCGGTATTTTGCGGAGAATGAATCAGTTTGTCTCGAGTTGCAGCGGCCTTGCGATGGCGTTCGGGTTGTGGGTCCTGACGGGATGGATGTTTCATCTCGCCCGCGTGAAAAGCATCCTGCCGGGGCAAGTCGCGGTCAAGGCCAACGCCGCCGTATGTTTTATCCTGATCGGCTTCGCGATGTGGATTCTGAGAAGGGGACAGACGGGCGTTGTTTCTGGTTGGAAGCTGGCCGCCAAAATTGCTGCTTTCATGGCCAGCATCGTAGGTCTGCTCTCCTTGTTGGAGTTCCTGTTCGGGTGGGACTTGGGCATCGATCAGTTATTGTTCGCGGCGGGAGCGGACGACATTCCGGGTAGTGTGCGACCTGGTCTCATGTCTCCGGTCGCTGGTTTTGGTTTCTTCTGGCTCGGCGTAACGCTCCTGGTGCTGGATTTGAAATCGAGGCTAATGCGGTGGTCGGCGCAGTTGCTGCCCTGTGTCGTTGCCATCGCCGCCATGTTCGGAATTCTGGACTTTGTTCTCGACCCGACAACGACCCATACTCACATCTCTCCGATTACCGCCTTTGCGCTGTTTCTGTTCTCCTTCGGGCCGATGTTTGCTCGGCCGCAATGGGGCCTGGGGGCGCTGCTCGCGAGCGCGAGCTTGGGTGGTGCGTTGACTCGCTCGTTGTTTCCGATCGCCATTTTCGTTCCCCTGGCTGTCGGCTGGTTGCGATGGAAGGGCGAATTCGCAGGCCTTTATTCGGAATGGACCGGTCTCACGATGATGACCGTGTTCACGGTCGTATTGTTGGCGAGTTTCACGGCCTGGACGGGATTGACGCTTGACCGAAGCGAACGGGAGCGGCGCCAGGGCCAGGAGACCGCCGATCAACTCGCGTCGATCGTCGAATACTCGAACGACGCGATTATCGGGAAAACCACGGACGGGATCGTCATTAGTTGGAATCCCGCGGCCGAGGCAATTTATGGCTACTCGGCCGAGGAGACAGTCGGACGATCGATCTCCGTCGTGATTCCAACGAATCGCCGGGAAGAGTTCGAAACGATCCTGGACAAAATCCGGCATGGGAAGCAGATCAGCCACTACGAGACGGAACGGCTGCGCAAGGATGGGCAAACCGTTTTTGTTTCCCTCTCGGTCAGTCCCGTAATGGACAAGGCGGGGAACCTGGTGGGAGTCTCCACCATTACTCGCGACATTACCGATCGCAAACGTGCGGAGGAGAAACTTCATCAAGCCTCGCTCTACGCGCGTAGCCTGATTGAGGCCAGCCTCGATCCTCTGGTTACCATCCGCAAAGATGGCAAAATCATGGATGTCAACCGGGCCACAGAACTGGTGACCGGGGTCGAGCGCGACAGACTGATCGGGAGCGACTTCTGCGCGTACTTTACCCAGCCGGAAAAAGCGCGGCAGGGCTATGAGAAAGTGTTCGCGGAAGAGAAAGTGCAGGATTACCCATTGGCCATCCGGCACGCTTCCGGACGCATTGTCGAGGTCCTGTACAACGCTTCGGTATTCAGGAACGCCGCCGGCGGAGTGGAAGGAGTTTTTGCCGCGGCGCGCGACGTCACCAAGCCCAAGTTGGCAGAAGAAAAGTTGCGTCGAGCTTCGCTCTATACCCGCAGCCTCATCGAAGCCAGTTTGGATCCGCTGGTGACCATCAGCCGCGACGGCAAGATCGCCGACGTGAACCAGGCGACGGAAGCAGTGACGGGGGTTTCACGGGAACGCTTGATTGGTAGTGATTTTTCCACCTACTTCACCCAGCCCGAAATGGCGAGGCAAGGCTATGAGCAGGTATTTGCCGAGGGTAAGGTAACGGATTACGGGCTCGCCATTCGGCACGCATCGGGACGCGTGACGGATGTGCTGTACAACGCCAGCGTCTTTAAAAACGAGGCGGGAGAAGTGGAAGGAGTTTTTGCCGCGGCTCGCGATATCACCCGGCGCAAGCAGGCCGAAGACGAACTGCGTCTAAGCCGCGAACGCTTAGCTTTGGCGCAAAAAGCCGGGCATTCCGGCACGTTCGACTGGGATATTCAGAACAACGTCAATCACTGGTCCGCGGAGGTCGAAGAGGTATACGGCATCGCGCCCGGCGAGTTCGGCGGCACCTACGAGGACTGGGAAGCCCTGGTAGTGCCCGAAGACCTGATTACGACGAAGAAAGCGATCGAAGAATCCCTAAAAACAGGAGCGTTTGCGTCGGAATGGCGCATCCGCCGCCGTAATGACGGCGAAATCCGCTGGATCACCGCCCGCGCCAAGGTGATTTTCGACGACAACGGAAAGCCCCAGCGCATGCTCGGCCTCAACATGGATGTGACCGAGCGCAAGCAGGCCGAGGAGGAAGTTCAGCGCCTTAACCGGGAACTGGAACAGCGCGTAATGCTCCGCACCGCACAACTCGAAGGCGCGAATAAAGAACTGGAAGCCTTCACCTACTCCGTTTCCCACGATCTGCGTGCCCCGCTGCGGCATATCAGCGGTTTCTCCAAGCTGTTAACCGAGGAGTACGGCTCCACTTTGGCGCCGGAGGCCCAGCACCATCTGCAGCGAATCGAGGAAGGTACGCGGCGGATGGGTCTGCTGGTCGACGACCTCTTGAACCTGGGCCGCATCGGCCGCCACGAAGTGCGCCTTCAGGTCACCGGCCTGAACTCCATTGTGAATGAAACTCTGGTTGACCTGAAGTCGGAATGTGAGGGACGACAGTTGGAATGGAAGATTGGCACGCTGCCCTTCGTCGAATGCGATCCCGCCCTGATGAAGCAAGTATTCCAAAATCTGCTGTCGAATGCCGTCAAGTTCACCCGTCCTCGCAGCCAGGCGGTGATTGAGGTTGGACAGAAGGATCAGGACGGAGGTGCTGTGGTTTTCGTGCGCGACAACGGAGTCGGCTTCAACGTGAAGTACGCGGACAAACTCTTCGGCGTGTTCCAACGCCTGCATCGTCCGGAGGATTTCGAAGGCACCGGAGTGGGTTTGGCCACCGTCCAACGCATTATTCAGAAGCATGGCGGCCGCATCTGGGCCGAAGCAGAACTGGACAAAGGCGCGACTTTTTATTTCACCGTCGCAGCGTCCGAGAAATCCGAACTTAAAGAAAACGAAGCTACGGCGGGCGCAAGCTGCAACGCGGTGGGAAGGAACTGAACAACGGAGTCGGTAAAAACGGCAACAACCAAGGAGACTACGAAATGAATAGCGCACCACAGTCATCGACCGAGCAGCAGCAGGCCTCGCAGTACGCACGCAGCCTGATCGAAGCCAGTCTCGATCCCTTGGTGACCATCAGCCCGGAAGGCAAGATCACCGACGTGAATGAGGCCACCATCAAGGTGACCGGCATGCCGCGGGCGCAGCTGATCGGCACCGATTTCTCGAACTATTTTACCGAGCCCGAAAAGGCCAGGCATGGTTACCAGCAGGTCTTCGAAAAAGGTTTTGTCACTGACTACCCTCTGACCATCCGCCACAGTGGCGGGAAGCTGGTCGATGTTCTCTACAACGCGTCGGTCTATCGCGACGTGAATGGAAATGTCCTGGGCGTGTTTGCCGCCGCTCGCGATATTACCGAGCAGCGGCAGGTCTCGCAATACGCGCGCAGTCTGATCGAGGCCAGTCTCGATCCGCTGGTCACGATCAGCCCCCAAGGCAAGATCACGGACGTGAATGAAGCCACCATCAAGGTGACCGGCATGCAGAGGGAGCAGCTGATCGGCGCCGATTTTTCGAACTACTTTACCGAACCGGATAAGGCCCAGCAGGGTTACCAGCAGGTATTCGAGAAAGGCTTTGTCACCGACTACCCGCTCACCATCCGTCACAGCAGCGGGAAACTGGTCGATGTTCTCTACAACGCGTCGGTCTATCGCGATGTGAATGGGAACGTCCTGGGCGTGTTTGCCGCCGCTCGCGATATTACCGAGCAGCGGCAGGCCTCGCAGTACGCGCGCAGTTTGATCGAGGCCAGTCTCGATCCGCTGGTCACAATCAGTCCGGGTGGCAAGATCACAGACGTGAATGAAGCCACCATCAAGGTGACCGGCATGCCGCGCGAGCAGTTGATTGGCACCGACTTCTCGAATTACTTCACCGAGCCCGACAAGGCGAGAGAAGGCTACCAGCAGGTATTCGAGAAGGGCTTCGTCACCGACTACCCCTTGACCCTGCGCCACAGCGGCGGGAAACTGGTCGACGTTCTTTACAATGCATCCGTTTACCGCGATGTGAATGGCAAGGTCCTGGGCGTATTTGCCGCAGCCCGCGACGTGACCGAATCCAGACGGGTCATGCGGGAATTTGCCGATACCAAAAACTTTTTGAACAACATCCTGCAGAGCTCCACCAAATATTCCATCATCGGAAAAGACCTCGACCACACCATCCTTTCGTGGAACAAAGGAGCGCGGCTGAACTACGGCTATGAGGAGGAAGAGATTGTCGGTAAGGACTCCAGCATTTTGCATTCGCCGGAGGACATCCAGTCTGGCGCCGTCGACAAGATGCTGTCCACGGCTTTCGAAAGTGGCCTGGCAGAAGGGGAATTCCAGCGCCTCCGCAAGGATGGCTCGCGTTTTGTGGCGAATGTTGTGGTTACGCGCCGGGATGATTCTTCCGGGCGCGCGATCGGCTATCTGTTGATGAGCACCGACATCACGGAAAAGAAACAGGCCGAGGAGAAGTTGCGTTATGCCTCCCAGTATGCGCGCAGTTTGATCGAAGCCAGCCTGGACCCCCTGGTTACGATCAGCCCCGAAGGCAAGATCACCGACGTCAACGAGGCGACCAGCAAGCTAACCGGCATGCCCCGTGAACAACTGATCGGCACCGATTTTTCCGACTACTTCACGGAACCCGAAAACGCCCGCAAAGGCTATGAGCAGGTCTTCTCCAAAGGGTTCGTAACCGACTATCCGCTGACCATCCGGCAGCGCGACGGTCGGCTCACCCATGTGGTGTACAACGCCTCGGTGTATCGCGACGCACAGGGAAATGTGCTGGGCGTGTTCGCCGCAGCCCGCGACGTAACCGCACAGAAGGAGGCGGAAACGAAGATCGGCGAGCAACGCGCACGCGACGAACAGCGGGCTCGCGAACTTGAACGTTTGGCGGAACTGGAGAGATTCCAGAAGCTCACAGTCGGGCGTGAACTCAAAATGATCGAGCTCAAGAAAGAAATCGAGGAACTCAAGCGCGAGGTGGGGCGCCTGCGGCCGGGAAGCCCGGAAAGGTCGCTCGTTTGACCTCGAATCCTCGCGAAATGTTGGCCCCGGTTGAGAACGCGATAAGTCCCGAGGATCATGCCAGGGCAATCCTCAACATACTGGAGGACTTTTCGGAAGATAAAGGGCGTGTGGAGCAAACGCAGCATGCCGTCTTCAATATCCTGGAAGACTTCTCCCAGGAGAAAAGCAGGCTCGAAAACACCCAGCGTGCCACGCTCAACCTGTTGGAAGATTTCGACGCGGAAGGCTCCAAGATGCAGAAGTTGCAGCGCGCCGTGTTCAACATACTCGAGGACTCATCTGAGGAGAAAGACCGTTTGGAGTTAACCCAGCGCGCCACGCTCAACCTGCTGGAAGATTTCGATGCGGAAGGCTCCAAGATGCAGCAGGTGCATCACGCCTTTTGCAACATGCTCGAGGATTTTTCTCAGGAGAAAACGCGACTGGAGGAAACCCAACGGGCGACTTTGAACGTGCTCGACGATTTCGACGCGGAGCGCTCCAGGGCAGAAGGAGTCAGCAGTGAACTGCGAGAGTCGATCGGACAGTTACGCGCGGCCAAGGAAGCTGCGGAAGCATCCAATCGCGAACTGGAGGCTTTCAGCTATTCCGTTTCCCATGATCTGCGTGCGCCGGTGCGACACGTGAGAGGCTTCTCCGACATTCTTGCCAAAGAATACGGGCATGCACTGCCGCCGGATGCCCAGCATCATCTGCAACGCATACAGCAAGGCGCGCTGCGCATGGGGCAGTTGGTAGACGACCTTTTGAGCCTGGCAAGGCTGGGCCGGCAGGGGCTACGCGCGGAAAAAACAAGTTTGAATCGGTTGGTCGAAGAAGTGATGGCAGAACTTATGCCGGACACTGCAGGCCGCCAGTTTCAGTGGAGGATCGGCAACCTTCCCATTGTCGAGTGTGACGGCTCGCTGGTGAAGCAGGTCTTCCAGAATTTGCTGTCAAATGCGCTCAAGTTCACCCGTTCCCGCCCCGTGGCTGTCATTGAGGTCGGGTACAGGGATCAGGCGCCAACGCCGGTCATGTTTGTGCGCGACAACGGCGTCGGCTTCAACATGAAGTACTCCGACAAGCTCTTCGGGGTGTTTCAACGCCTGCACCGCGCCGAGGATTTCGAAGGCACGGGTGTGGGGCTGGCCACGGTGCAACGCATTATTCAAAAACATGGGGGACGCATCTGGGCCGAAGCGGAACTGGACAAGGGCGCTGCTTTCTTTTTTACCCTCGGAGCTTCCGAGAAAACCGAACTTAAAACTAAAGCCGCAATGGCGGGAGACAAAGCATGACTACACGACAAGTCGAGATTCTGCTGGTGGAAGACAATCCGGATGATGTGGAACTAACCCTGCACGCTCTCCGCAAAGAAAAACTGGCCAATAGTATCCATGTGGCGCGCGATGGCGAAGAGGCCATGGAGTTTCTTTTCTGTAATGGCAATCACGCCGACCGGTCCTTTGAAAATCCGCCGAGACTGGTGCTGCTGGACTTGAAGCTGCCCAAGGTGGATGGTATGGAAGTGCTGAAGCGGCTCAAGGCCGACCCGCGCACCAAGGCTATCCCGGTCGTCATCCTGACATCCTCCAAAGAGGAACGCGACTTGATCAATGGCTATGGGCTGGGAGCCAACAGTTACATTCAGAAGCCGGTGGACTTCGAGCAGTTTCGGGACACCATCAAAAACGTCGGCCTCTACTGGCTGGTCATCAACCAGCTTCCGATGGTAAACAGCATCGCGCAGGCCGCTTCCACCAATACCAAGTGACGTGGCGGGCACGAGGTTGAAAAATGTAAAAACGCCAATCCTGATCCGCCAGAGCAAGCGCCATTGAGTATGTTCAATGAGTAGTCCAGAGAAACCGTCATCCGTCAGGCAGCCGCTGCACGCCTTGCTCGTCGAGGACAGCTCGGATGATGCTGAACTCATGGCGCGCGAACTGTGCCAGGCCGGCTTCGACTTGACTTGGGATCGTGTGGACACCGAAGACGCCTATCTGGCGCACCTGGAAAAGTCACCGGCGATCGTCCTCGCCGATTATTCCTTGCCCCAGTTCAGTGGCCTGCGGGCGCTCGAACTGCTGCAGGAGCGTGGACTCAGCACGCCCTTCATCGTGGTATCAGGCACCGTCGGAGAGGAAGCTGCTGCTGCCGTTGTGAAGCAGGGCGCCGCAGACTACGTCCTGAAAAGCCGGCTCAACCGCTTGGGTTCTGCAGTCAGGCGCGCGTTGCAGGGAGAGCGGAGAATTGCCTATTTTTCCATGGAAATCGCGTTGGAGTCGGCCATGCCGACCTACAGCGGAGGATTAGGCGTGCTCGCAGGCGACACCGTGCGCTCGGCAGCGGACCTCCAGCTCCCAGTTGTGGCAGTCTCGCTGCTGCATCGTGCGGGACACTTCCACCAGCGGTTCGATGCTGCTGGCTGGCAGACGGAAGAGCCCGTCAACTGGAATGTGGAGCAGTTTCTCACCGAGATGCCGGCAAGAGCGTCGCTCACCATCGAGAGCCGGAAGCTCTCGCTGCGCTGCTGGAAGTATCAGGTACAAGGAATCGGCGGCTATTTCGTTCCTGTTTATCTGCTGGACAGCGATCTCCCCGAAAATAGCGACTGGGACCGCAAGCTCACGTCGGTGCTGTACGGCGGCGACTCCCACTACCGTCTGTGTCAGGAAGTAGTTTTGGGCATCGGTGGAGTGCGCATGTTGCGCGCTCTCGGCTACGAGAGGATTGATCGCTTCCACATGAACGAGGGGCACGCCAGCCTGCTCACGCTGGAACTGTTGCAAGAAGAGGCAGGCGAGGCGCAGAGAACTCATATTTCTGTCGGCGACCTCGCCAGCGTCCGGCAGCGATGTATCTTCACCACCCATACTCCGGTGCCGGCGGGGCATGATCAGTTTGCGATCTCCGAACTGGGAACCACGCTAGGGGTGCGGGAAGATCTGTCCGATGTGCTCGACCAGAACATGGCGGTCCGAGTGTTTGGACGGCACGAGCCTGCGGGAAAGAAGAACTCATCTCCCAGCTGCCACATCATGCTCAACATGACTTATCTGGGCCTGAACATGAGCCGCTATGTAAATGGAGTAGCCAAGAGGCACGGAGAAGTTTCGCGGATGATGTTCGCGGGCTACCACATCGACGCGATCACCAACGGCGTGCACGCCTCCACCTGGACGTCGCCACATTTTCAGGCACTCTATGATCGCCACATTTCTGACTGGCGACAGGACAATTTCAGTTTGCGTCATGCGGAAAGTATTCCCACGGCCGAGATTTGCGCGGCGCACCAGTGTGCGAAGACAGAGTTCCTGGCGCTCGTCAATGAACAGCAACATGTGGCATTGAGTCCCGAGATATTTACCATCGGATTCGCTCGCCGGGTCACCGCCTACAAGCGGGCAGACCTTCTGTTCACGGACCTGGAGCGCCTTAAGAAAGTCGCGGTTCAAGCTGGCGGGCTGCAGGTGATCTATGCGGGCAAGGCGCATCCCAGCGACCAGGAAGGCAAGCGACTCATCCGCCGCATCCTGGAATTGAAAGAAGTTCTGAAAGACAGCATCACGATCGCCTTTCTCCCTAACTATGACCTGGCCCTGGCGAAGCTAATCACCTCTGGCGTAGATCTCTGGCTCAACACGCCTCAACCTCCACTGGAGGCATCCGGCACCAGCGGAATGAAAGCAGCGTTAAACGGCGTCCCTAGCCTGAGCGTTGTGGATGGATGGTGGATGGAGGGACTCATCGAAGGAGTGACCGGGTGGGCGATCGGCGACGAGAAGCGCCAACGGGAAGACGAAAGCAGTGGCACCCGCGACGCCGCTTCACTCTACGATAAGCTCGGACGCCTGATTATTCCGATGTTCCATCATGATCGCGATCGTTTCCTGGAGGTCATGCGGCATGCCATCGCTGTGAACGGCTCCTTCTTCAATACCCAAAGAATGCTGCAACAGTATGTGTTGAGTGCGTACTTCCGTTGAAAAAAGCCCGTCTTGATCCACGCGAAACGTTATGAGTCGCGCCAGAGTCGATCTCCGATCTGCGCTCCTCTGCAGCGCACCGACAACTGCCGTAACGCCATCGCCCTAATTCCTACCCACCGTTCCGGCTGGCTGGAGGCACAATCCCGTTCATTCGAAGATAAACTGCCATCTGCCCGTAGTGATCGTAACCATGCGAAGCAACCGCCGCTGCCAGGCCTAGGCGCGACACGGGAGCCTCGCCAAACGGGCTCTTCACAGTGCCGACCACATTTTTCTCGTTGATGGTTGCGATTGCCTTGTGAACATAGGCGAAGGAGTCCTTGAGGAATCTCACGACGTCGGCTTTGCTTGTGATGGAAGCGGGCCCTTCTTCGTCGGCGACGTCCACCGGCGGTTTCTGTTCCAGAAGGGCCGCGCCAAGCTCATAATTCACTGCCGCTACGTGCTTGATCTGCTGCGCAAACGTGCGCACGCCCTTGAACTCGCCGCTCGTGGGAGCGAAGTCGAACTTGTCGTCGGGCATGGCCTCCGAGGCAGGAACGATTTCGCGCTCGAGGTTAGAGACGGTATGGTCCAGTATTTCCGTGACCGTGCGATGGACCTCTTTCGGCTTCGCGGCCTGGGTACTGGCACTAATCGTCAACCACAGCAAGCTACACAGGATAATTCCGATTTTGTTTCTCATGATTTCCCCTTTTTTCGTTATGAGCTTATGACCGTTCGAGCAAGCTTACTCGTATCAAAACGTACTCGTATCGACTCAAATCAAAAACCAGTTCGGCGTTCGCATTTCCTAAGTATTCTCGCCTGCATTCTGTCGTTCAAGTTCTGGTGTTATGCCAAACGGCCACTGGCCATCCTTCCAGGCACGAATCATATAAATAGTGACGCCGGTCAGCAGAATGATCAGTGCATAACGCACTTCCTTCTGCCAGTTGACGCGATTAAACAGAATGAATAGAAAACCGGCGCTCGCCAGCAGCGCCGGCAGCGGATAAAGCCACATGCGAAACGGCCGGGGCAGATCGGGCCTGCGGATTCGCAATACGATTGATCCGATTGCCTGCACGAGGAATTGCAGGACAAGGCGAATCACCACCAGGGCCGCGATCGCATCTTTCAAGCGTAGAAAGCAGAACGCCGCCGCCACCACGCCCAGCGCCAGCAGGGAGATATGAGGAAATTGATATACGGGATGCACCCGGGCAAAGGCGCGAAAATAGTTTCCGTCCTTCGCCGCAGCATAGGGCACACGCGAATAGCCCAGCATCAGCGAAAAGACCGATGCGAAAGCGGTCACAATTACCAGTCCGGTCACCAGTCGCGCCGCCCAGGCGCCATACACCCTTTGCATGAACAACGACACAACGTACAAAGCATTATTGTTCTGTCCAGCCTGCAGCATCTCCCGCCAGGGCACCACGGCGAGAATGCACAGGTTCATCATTAGATATAGACACGCAACCAGCAGAATGGAAAGCAAAAGAGCGCGGGGAATATTCTTGCCCGGATCCTCGATTTCGTCGCCCATAAAACAAACGTTGTAATAACCCCAGTAATCGTAGGTGGCTACCAGCATTGCTCCGCCCAGGCCGGTAAGAAACTGGTGAGACATGGTGAAGGCGCCGGGGGGAAAGTCGAACGCTCGCGCGGCATTGAAGTGCGTCAGCCCAGCATAGATGATCCAGCCAATCGTCCCCATCACGCCGAACCACAATACTTTTGTAAGACGGCTAATCGCCGTGATCCGCCGGTAAAGAAGGAGCACGGTAAAAAAGCAAATCACCACAGCGACCCCGGTTCCCGGAGTAACGATCCAACTAGCCTGCAGCGTGCCTGCCCATGGGATGTGCAGCGCAGCGTCGTGATGCGCGTAGACGGTATCCAACTCTGGCCAGTAGTACGCGGTATATCCCGCCAGCCCGATGCAGCCGGTAGCAATCGAAAGCGGGGCGCTGAACGACACTTGCCAGATAAACAGAAACGAGATCAGCCGCCCCCAGCGCTGTGGACCATAAATTTCGCGCAAGTAACGATAAGAGCCCCCGGATGTCGGCAGCGCCGCGCCCAATTCCGCAGTGACCAGACCATCGCAGATAGCAAGCAGGGCGCCCAAAACCCATCCCAGCAAGGCTTGCGGGCCGCCCATCGCGCTCAAGACCAGGGGCATGGTGATGAACGGGCCCACACCGATCATGTCGATCATGTTGAGGGCGGTGGCGCTCCACAGCCCCATCCCACGGATGAGGCCCGGAGAGCTGCTTTGAGGGGCAGATGACATTGGCGAGGAGTATAAAGCTAGGGAAGAAGCAGCAACCTCCCGCTGACCTGGCGCTGTTCAAGAGCAGCATGGGCTCGGCTGGCCTCAGCCAGAGGATAAGTGCCAGCAATCTTGACGCACAGCTTTCCTTCCTTTATCCATGCCACAAATCGCCCAAGGTAATGAGGATATTCCGGGCCGCCATAAGTATGAATGCGAATGCCGCGCATCGTCTTGGCTGGTGTTGCGCCGGTGGTTCGCTGGGTTTCTGCTGTCTGCATTCGATTGTTTCTTAGTGCTGAAAACCGCTTACTGCTTCTCGTGCCCCGCGCTCAACAGATTCACGTAGAGGCGCACTGCCCCAGGCACGCCCGCAGGGAGCTGCCGGAAAAACGCGTAGCCCGTGTAGATGTAAGTTCCTTTGCCATACTGCGCCCGGAGCAGGCCGCCCTTTTGCGCATCTTCTCCAGGATCGTGGCAAGAGAGCAGGGGCTTAAAGTGTTCGTCCCACTTGTCCATGAAGTACAGCCCGCGCTCCTGTACCCAGCCGTCGAAATCGCGCGCGGTAATCGTATTGGGATAATGAAAGACCGAATCCTCGGGCGCCAGAATTTCTACCGGGGCTTCCTCGACTGAAACCCGCGCCCGGCTAAGTTCCGCCGGGGAGGGAGTGAACTTGCCGTTGTTGAAATCCGCGGTGCCGGCGTTGTACTGCACGACCAGCGTGCCGCCTGCGGAAACGAAATCGAGCAGCTTCTTGTTATTGGCCGCGACATCTTTCTGCGTGTCGTAGGCGCGGATTCCCAATACGATGGTGCCGTACTTGCTGAGATCCTCGTTGGCGAGTTTCTCCGCTGGAACGAGCGTGATGTCCATCCCAACCTGTTTCAGCACAGTCGGAATATCGTCGCCAGCGCCCATGATGTAGCCAACCTTGAGATCGTGCGGAACCTGCACATCGACAATACTCACGCGCTGCCGCGCCGGCTGGTAGTAATAGAAGCTGCCCAGGTCCTCGCGCGTGACCAGGGTGTATCCCTCATTGTATTTCTGACCTTCGGATTCAAGCACGGCGTGCACGGTGGTTGGGCCTTCCCGCAAGCCAGTTGTAAAAATCTTGAATTGAAAATCGTGCTTCTCTCCGCGCCTCTTGAAGTCCACTGAAAGCTGAGCCGGTTCCGAACGCCAGCCTGGCGGCAGTTCCAGCCGCAATACGCCGCCGATGTTGCGCATGAGATTGCTGGTGACGCCCACCGTTACGGTGGAAGTTGATCCGTTGTGGGTCGAGATTACCTGCGCGCCGGGCTCGAGCACTACTGAAAATGCAGGTACCACTGCCAACGGGCGCGCCTCGGTCTTTCCTGCCTCATCGACGAATGGAGTGACGACGGCCGCTCTAATTCCATTCTGCACTCCCGAATCTTCTCCGTTTGTGAACAGATATTCCACGCGTGCCCGCAACGCGGGAGGCGGGAAGGGAAGCGTCGCGTACTTCTCGTTGTCGATGTGATTGACGGCCTCACGGTCAGGATCATCTCGATGCCAGTACGGCCGCGTGTACACCGCATTCTTCGGCGCTCGCAACGTGAAATCCGCGTGAACATCTTTGCCCGCATTGACAGTCAGCGGTTTCGTTTTTCCCTCGACCGTGGTCCACACCGAGGGTACCTCTAGCTTGATGTCTTTAATCCCCAGCGATTGTTTCGAACCGTTGTGGAGCGCCACCGAGACCGTAAATTCTTGCCCGGGCGAAACTGTGGTGAGGGCGTCCGCTTCTTTCGGCGTGCTAATTTTGGGTTCGCCGTCATAAAATACGTTGGTGGTGAGCGTTACGGCGAGCGCCAGATTCAGCGCCGTTTCAGCTTGCTGTTGCTTCTCGGCGATTCGAGTGAGCAGATCGACTTTAGAGGCTGAGCTGAGAGCGGATTCTTCGATTTCCTTTTGTACCTTCCTTAGATCGACCACAAGTCCCATCAGGAAAGTTGATGCCGCATACGAATCCCTGCTGTGGGCGTATGCCTGAGTAACTTCATTGCCAACCTCGGTCAGTTTCTGTCGCAACCTTGGGACTTTTTTTTCTTCCGTCCCCGGTTCCGCCGCCAGACCAGGCCAAGTGGTGTCGATTCCGTCGAAGAAACTTTTCTCATGCCCGTCCTTGCCTAACGTCGAAGGCAATACCGAATCCACAAGCCGGTAGAACGTGAACCGGTCTCCCGGATCTACTGTCCAGTTCGCCGCTCCCTGCGACATCTGGTGGCGCAATCCTTGCACGGCAAACTGCACGTACGACATGCTGAGCTCCGGGCTGTGCTCGCCTGTGTTCAGCTTCAGAGTCCACTCCGCGTCCGGGCAAGTCATCGCGCCAAACCCGCAGACATTTCCGATATAGAGTTTCTTTGCCTGCCAAGGCTGCAGACCCTCGGCGATCTGTTCGGGAAAGCGCTTGGGATCGGCGGCCGCGCGGAACGCCTCGCGAGTGAGAATGCTCGAGGCCTGATGGTGCCCGTGCCCGTCCCGCGAGGTTCCGGAAAAGCGCGCGACCAGGACGTCGGGACGAAACGTTCGAATCACGCGCACCATGTCGACGAGCGCCGTATCGTGGCCGCCCCACTTCGCAAATGTTTCGTCGGCGCTCTTCGAGAATCCGAAGTCGGCGACGCGCGAAAATCGTTCCTGCACGCCATAATACTGATCCGATGCGAGCAATTCCTCTGCGCGCAGCACACCCAGCACATCTGACAGATTGCTGCCAATTTTGTTCTGGCCGCCCTCGCCGCGATTCAGCGTCATGAGCAGCGTGCTCACGCCCCGGCCGCGCGCCTCCAGCGTCAGCATGCCGCCATCTTCGTCGTCGGGATGCGCCACTACCTGCATGAGGCGGGCAGTGGTGCCTAGGCGCAGAAGCTCCAGCCGCAGGCCGGCGGCACCCTCGTCCTGCGGGATTTCGGCGGGAACTCCTTGGTAGAGGATTCCCGGAGGATCGGCCAAGGCTTCGAGATTCGAGAACCGATGGTTCGCCGAGGCACTCGCAGGCGATTTCGCGACGGGGCGTGTGGGCTTGCTCGCGACGGGACTTTGCCCGGTTGCAAGCAGCGAAAAGATGGCGAGAAGATAAAAGGATTTCGCGGCCACAGAAAGAAGGCGATGAAAAATAGGGGAAGCGCGGCGCTCGGTGGGCCGCGGCAGGCTGACGGGTCCGAAATGTCTCACGCTACAAGGATGGGGCCTAGACCCACTCCGACGCAAATTCTTTCAGGTAGCGCCGGGATTTTATTAAGTAGCGCCGGCACCTTGCCGGCTGTCGCGGGGCCGTCTCGCCCGCGCGGTGGGGGCGGGACGCCGCCACGACAGCCGCCGGGACGGCGGCGCTACAACGGCGGCGCTACGCTGCTATACGTCGCACAGATCTGCCGCTTTGCGGAGGGAAACCAGCGGGTCCCCTGTCGGCAGGAATTCATGGGCGACATAGCCGCGAAATCCCCCGTCGGCGATTGCCCGCATCACCCCGTCCCACTGGACCTCTTGCGTATCATCCAATTCGTGGCGCCCTGGGACTCCGCCAGTATGAAAATGTGCAATCCACTTCAGGTTCGCGCGGACTGTGGCGATTAAATCGCCTTCCATAATCTGCATGTGGTAAATGTCGTAGAGCAACTTCACATTGGGCGAGTTCACCTCGCGCACCACGCGCACGCCCCACGCCGTGTGGTCGCACATGTAATCGGGATGATTCACCTTGCTATTGAGCAGTTCCAGGCAGATGGTCACGCCATGATCTTCTGCGATTTTTTTTACGCGGTTCAGGCCCGCGATGGTGTTGCGCGCACCTTCTTCATCCGACATACCGGCGCGGTTCCCCGAGAACGTGATCACGTTTGGGACGCCGGCCTTCTCGGCGCGAGGAATATTTTCGCGAAATCCCTGCTCGATCGCGGCATGGTTCTCGACGCGGTTGAGAGCTTTTCCGATCTCACCTCCTCCGCCGTATGCCATGGTGCAGATCAATCCGTAGCGTCGGGGAATTTCGTAGTCGTCGGGCTTCAGCAGGTCGACTCCTTTTAGCCCGATTTTCGCGGCGTACTCGGCCAGTTGATCGATGGAGAGGTGAGGGTAGCACCACTGACAGACGGACTGGTGAATGCGGCCCTTGCGTGGCGCTACGTCAATTGTCGATGCCAACGAAGGAAGCGCGATGGCGGCAACGGAAGATTGAAGCAACGCTCGGCGCGTAATGTTTCGCATGAAGAAAAGGTCCCTTTTTGATTTGTGATCGTATTGGGATGAAACTACGAGTCCCTCAGGGGCTAAAGCCCGCATCATTTGCCGTCCGAGCGGCACGGCTAAAGCCATGCCCTTCCCACTTTACTGCCGGCCTTCCTTCAGAACTGCCTGGCAATTTGCGGCAGCGGTTAGCACCACGTCGAAGGCGGTATCCTTGCGCAAGTCTTTAAGCATGGGATCGTCCAGCAAAGCCGCGTATGCACAATAGTTCTGCTGCACTGCGGCCTTTAGCAAGCGCAGTGCCGGCTCCTTCTGGCCGCAAGCCGCCATCAGGGCGCCCACGTGATACCACGACTCGGGGTCTAGCTCCAGCATGACCGACGCTTCGTTTTCGCGCACAATCTTCGCAAAGTCTGCGGGACGCTGTGCCGCCGTGCAAGCCTCCATCAAATCGCGGTGATAGATGGGCGCCTTCGCCATATTCTTCGCGCTGGCTCGCGCCTCCGGGATGTTGCCTTCCGCCAGATATACGTAAGGAGTGACCCAGGCCGCCCACTCCGAACCCGCATCCAGATGCACGAAATCCATAGCGCGGTCGGTCTGGCCCATCTCCAGGAACGACCAAGCGCAGGAACGGAAGGCAAAATTGCCGGGATCGAGAGAACGTGCGGTGTTGCATTCCCGCGTCGACTGGTCGAGCATGCCCGCGTAGCGCAGAACATAACTGAGAGCAAAGTGAGCGTCGGCGCTCTGCGGCCGGCGCCGCACCAGATCGGTCGCCGCGTCGTAAGCGCGCCCCAGTTCCCCGCGTTCGACCCGATTGGTGATCAGGTTGCTCGCGGCCATCACGCGGTTGGGATCGAGCGAAACCGCACGTTCGTAAGCAGCGTTCGAGCGCTGGAATTTTTCTTCGCCTCCGCCGCCGAACAGGGAATCGAAATAATATCGTTGTCCCAACGCCTCCCAGGCTGGAGCATAAGTGGGATCAATGCCCACCGCCCATTCCAGCATCTTGATCGCTTCTTTATTCGGAGCTGCATCATGCGGCACGGCGATGCTGCGCAGGTAAAAGTCATAAGCTTGCTGGTTCTTTGGGCGGGAGGCGGCCGATTCCACCGTGCCGGCGGCGCCACCGCCTAAAATCGGCAACAATCCATGCTGCACTTGCGAACTCAATTGCTGCTGCAATCCGATCAGGTCGTCCGCCTTAGCGGTGACCGTACTCTGCCACATCAGCCGGTCTGTGGGGACGTCGATTGCCTCCAGCGTCACCGTCAGTTCATCTCCCTGCTTGATGAAATGTCCCTGCAGCAGGCGCCCCACCCGGAGTTCTTGTCCCACTTTCTTTGGGTCCAAGTCGAGTGCCACATATCTGCGGGTGACCGACGAAGGCCGCACCTCCAGCGAGCGGGAGTAGGTCAAAACGCTGGTCAACTCATCAGCCAGAGCGAATCGCAGGTAGTCGACGTTGTAGTCGCCATTCAGGTTCTGCAATGGCAGCACCGCAATCGCATTCTTCTGCTCGGCATTTGCGACCGCCCGGTGTTTCACCCACCATGCTCCCACGGCAGCGAGCACCGTCACCAGCAAAGCTGCGGTCGCGATCAATAAATAGGTTTGAAAGCGCGATGTCCGGCTGAAAGTTTTCGACGCCGCGCGCAGCATCGACGACTGATTGCCTGCCTTGAGGGTTCCCGACTCGGACTCGCGTTTCAGCTGCGCCAGGTCAGAGCGCATTTCCGCCGCGCTTTGGTAGCGGTGCGTGCGGTCCTTCTCCATCGCCTTGCCGATGATGCCCTGCAGTTCGATCGGAATCTTGGGGTTCAGATCATGCGGTGGCGTGGGTTTTTGATGCAGCACCGCATCGAGGGTGAGCAACGAGTTGTTTCCCGAGAACGGCTTTTTGCCGGTGGACATTTCATATAGAACCACACCGAAGGAAAACAGGTCGCTGCGCGCGTCTACGGTCTCGCTCCGCGCCTGCTCGGGCGACATGTAGACGGCCGTTCCGGGAATGATCCCGACCGCGGTGAGCGACTGGTCCTCTTCGGTGCCCGGATTGTGGACGAGCTTTGCCAGCCCGAAATCGAGAACCTTCACCGGACCGCCCGGGGTCAGAAAAATGTTGGCGGGCTTGATGTCGCGATGAACGATTCCCTTATTGTGCGATGCCACCAGCGCGTCCGCTACCTGCACGCCCACGTCGAGAACTTCCTCGACCTTCATCGGCTGGCCGCCGATGTGCTGCTTCAGGCTCTCGCCCTCGAGCTTCTCCATCACGATGAAGGGATGCCCGTTGTTATCTTCAATGCCGTGGATGGTGCAGATGTTGGGATGATTCAGTTGCGAGGCGGCCCGAGCTTCGCGGGTGAAACGCTCCAGCGATTTGGCGTCGCCTGCCAGATTCTCAGGAATAAACTTCAGCGCGACATGCCGCCCCAGCTTCAAGTCCTCAGCCTCGTAGACCACGCCCATACCCCCGCCTCCAAGTTTGCCAAGGATGCGGTAATGAGATACCTGCTGGCCAATCATGAATGCGTCGGACCCTGCCCGGCGGTAATGTTAGGCCCCCGGTCGAGTCCGGTCAACTCCCGAGAGGCTGTACGCGCGGCCTGAGGGTGTTCTCAGCGTCTCCCGGCATTCGACGTGTGGGGATAGTGGCGGTCGATTGCCACAGGCGCGCAGTGTTGCTGCTGACTGCGCCAGGATATATTCGCAACATGCACGCGCGTGAACCTTTATTCTCCTATTTTCCCTGTATCGCGGCCTCAAAAATTCTCAGGCTTTCCTGACAGGCGTACAGGATCATAGACACGTTTCTGCATAAATGTTGGGGCTAAATCTTCCCACTGGATTTCATCCAAGGCATGTGCCCACAGATTCTGTAGCCAACAAGCGGAGACGACGGACGGTGGCGGGCCACCCTGTGCGCAACGACATTCTGCTGCGCATTCCGATGGCAGAGTTCGATGCGCTCAAATCTCATCTGGAATTTGTACCACTCCGCGCCGGTACAACCTTGGAGCAACAATACGCCCCGATTCATTACGTCTATTTCATAAATCGGGGTATCGTTTCCAAAATCGTCGAGATGGCGGATGGAAAGAGCGTGGAAGTTGGCGTTGCCGGACGCGAACATATGACTGGTCTGCAGCTGGCTGTCGGCCTGGAAAACCTGATGCATAGCCTGGTGGTACAAGTCCCAGGGGAAGGATTTCGGGTGGGAGCGACGACACTAAAGACGGCGCTGAAGGCACTTCCCGAACTCGCCGGAGTACTCAACCGGCGCCTGGGAATTCAATCGGTGCAATTCGAACGCAACGCCGCCTGTAACCGCTTCCACGGACTAAAATAGCGGCTGGCACGATTTTTGTTGTTGACCTTTGACAGGATCGAGTCTGAGGTGTTTCACACCACCCACGATTTCCTTGCCATCATGGTCGGCTGCGACCGGCCCAGCGTGAGCATCGCGCTCGCGGACTTGGAGAACGGTGGAACGATCCAGCCGAAACGGGGATCAATCTCGCTGGTGAACCGGCGGAAACTTGAAGCGCAGTCCTGCGAATGCTACGCGGTTTTCCGGCAATTTAATGCCGAACTCGGCCTGAGATAAAACCAGCCCTCGGTAGGCGATCCAACAGACCTGCGGTCGATTTTATTGATAACGTTCAGGGGTAGCGTGTTCAGTTTAGGGACCCCATGCTCATCGGTGTCAACGCCAGGGCCAGATATGTGGACGACATAGATAACCCGCTTATTCGAGACATTATCAATTTCCTAAATTCTGCCCAAGCTGATCCGGCTGCTAAGACTTGTCCCCACTGTGGCTTCGACCTGGAATATCGAAACTGGAAATTTATTTACCGGGAAGAAACCTGGACCATCCCCCTGCCGGTTTGCGCTCAGTGCTATTCCGGTTCGACAGGCCGAACGTTGGTGTGAGGCGGAACTGCGGGACAATACCCTCTTGGTTGTACAAGAGCACGCCTGAGCGCGAACAAAGAATTCAATGAAGTCGGCGAGGACTGTGAACTGAGTTATGACGAGCCCGCGAATGCCTGTTATGCGCTGTCCTTATTGCATCGAAGGCGGAAATTTCAAGGCAATGATGGGTCGGGGCGGACTGGAGACCGCCTACGTTTGCGCGCGATGTGGGCATCTGGCGCAGCCCACGGATCCTTTCTTCAAATGCATGTGCAATAAGTGCGTGGCTACTGACCGCGAGCGCGAGAGCAGAAGACTTTGAATGAAAGAAAGAAGGGGCCGCCCGGAGCGGATAATTCCGCTCCAATATGGAACAGACGGGATCGGGTTCCCAAATTTGTCCTCACCTACGTCCTTCCGTGAGACAAGCGATACCCTCAACCGCTGGTCACGCAAATATAATTAGGGGTAGCGTAAAACTGAGCGACGCACCAGTCGCGCAGAGGAGTATGAACCCATGAACGCCGCTGCCAACACTCCCCATCCCTGGCCGACTCCCGACCTGCATGAGGCCATCCGCCGCCGCGCCGAGGAAATCTATGTCCGCAATGGCAAGATCCCAGGCCACGATCTAGACAACTGGGCGCAGGCCGAGCAAGAAATCCTGCGCGAACTGGCTGAATCCCCCACCCGCAAAGCCATCGTGGTCAAAGTGGGCGATGCCCAATATATCGGTCATTACGACCCCGATGCGTGCGAAGGTTACGTTCCCGGTGAATTCGGCCCGGGCGCCGCTGTCCCGGTGCGTTTTCGCGGCGACAAGATGCTGGTGCTACGCCCCAACGGCAAGGTACTGGAGACCACAATCATTAAGAAGATCGGCTAAAGACTCTCCATAAAGTTTCATGTCGCAAAAGTTTCGTGTCGCAGCGTCCTTCCAGCGCAACTAAGTTGATATATTGCGATGATGCTGAATCTGCTCGTTCAGGTCCACAGGCGCCAGCGCAGCGCGACTTTGACTTCGACGCTCATGCACCTGGGAGCGGCGGGATTATTCTTCCTTGCGATCCTCGACAGTTCTCCCATTCCAACCTTTGGAGGTCTTGATATTCTCACCGCGGTATTGGCGGCCAGTCGCCGCAATCCCTGGTACGAGTACGCCGCCACCGCGACCGCTGGGTCAATCGTCGGCGCCTATTTGACCTACCGCGTGGCACACAAAGCAGGATCGGCTTACCTGGAGAAAAAATTCAAAAAAGGCAAGGTTTCGACGTTTCTGAACCTCTTTAAAAAGTGGGGAACTGGAACTCTGGTCGCGTCCACGGCTATACCTTTCCCGACTCCGACCAGCATGTTTTTCGCGGCAGCAGGCGCCTCGGACTACCCGCTGCCCAAGTTTCTGAGCGTGGTCACCCTTTGCCGCGCGGCCCGTTATTTCGGGATCGCCTTCGTCGCCAGCCAGTATGGGCGTGGCTTCATCCGAGTGCTGCGACATCCCAGCCAACATTGGGGTTGGCTCGTGCTTTCTTTGACCCTGATGATTGGGTTGGTTGTGGCCGGCATTCTGGTCAGCCGCCGGTTGACGACTGCTCCTGCTGACTGACCCGCTTCCTCGAGTGTGGTGCGACACAAGCTGGGTACTACTCCAAATACAGACCCGCAGAAGCTCCCACCCATTCCATATTTTTGTTGTGATCCACGCCCATCATAAGGCCGCGGCCCATACGGATGATGGTCAGCACCGGCGTCAAATCGTCGAGCCATATGTACATCACGCGTACTTCCGCCTTAGTTTCGCCAAACGGAGTTTCTATCACTGGCTCGAAATGCATTCTCTCCTGCAAAATGTAGTGTGGGCGCTTCTCCGCCGGGATCGCGGCAATGTCTGCCTTCGTCGGAGCGATTACCACACCCAGCCCTGCGAACGAATACAGCGGCTTGAGCGCGTAGTTCTGCAGGTCCGCGGGAATCTCCTGCAGCCGATCCAGGAACCAGGTCTTCGGCACGGATGGGTGCTTTAAGTAGGGAATGGAAAACTTGCTGATGCGAAAGTACCAGTTGGGATGCCCGGCCCACTCCACGTCAAGATCGTCACGCCAGTCAAAATCTAGCTGGACCTTCTTGCGCTCCAGTTCGTCGACGATCGTCCGGTTATAAATCCGACGAATGGGGACGCGTTTTCCATCGCGCTCGTAATACAGACGTGATCCATCTTCTTTGATGTCGACAATGTCGACGGTCCGTACCCCAAGCATCTTCTCCGTCAGCAGAAAATCGGGGAGCGTCTTCTGCTCCCGCGGATGAATCTCCATCAAAATCACATTCTCCGGATCGTGCTCAGCGACAATCGCACGCCGCAAGAGTTGGCGATAAGAATCGGTCTCCAGTCCGCTCAAAAAGTATTTGAGCCGCCCGGAAGCAGGAAGCCGAAGGCCGGAAGCCGTCAACCCATATACGTCGATGTAAGCCTCAGCCAGCGGCCCCTGATACGCGTAAAGGGAAGGGAAGGCTTGCAACTCAACCAGCTTGGGCTGCAGTTCGCCAGCGCCATCGCGCACCAGCCCGAAATCCACCTGCACAAACATAGGATGCTGAGGTTCGTTAGGAACCTTGAACTCGGGGGGCACGGCCTCGTCCGACTTCGCTTGATAAGCGGGACTGTCGACCAACTGTCGAATCAGAGCCTGGCCATCGGACGCCATACGATCGATCAGCGGCTTAGGAAAAAAACAGGGCGTCTCTGAAATGCGAAATTGCACATGGGTGCCGGAAGTGTCGTCGATCCGGCGAAGCAATGCCTGATATTTCTCCCCGGCAAATTTCTCGTTGAATTGCTGACGCAAGGAAGGAATCATCAGAAGCGCCAATCAGCCCGCTGTAGCGCCGGCGTCCCGCCAGCTGTCGCGAGGGCGCCGCACCCTCGCATCGAACTTACTCTGGAAACCTTTATGCTTCGATCAGGAACTTTCCCTCGCGCATTATCTGCTGGTCGCCGACCCAGATATTAAACTTCCGCCCCACCACATCGATGTGCGTCGTCGAGTCCCAGTCCGCGCCCGTGTGCGCTCCGTACGGATTTCCAAACGCGATGTGCACCCCGGGATACTTCTCATCCTGCAGAATCTGCCCGATCACATCTTTCAAATCAATGTTTGTACCAATGGCGAACTCGCCCACGCGATCGCTGTTCTCGTCCGTGTGCGTGTAATTCCAAAAATCACTTTCCAGTTCGCGATTGTCGGAGTGCGCCTCAGTCAGTCGGTTCTGCTTCATGCGCACGGTCAGCGGATTTTCCTGCAAGTTTCCAAACTTCGCGCACAAATAATCGCCCACCACGCCGTCAATCACAAAAGTCCCATTCACTTCGCCCGGAGTAGTAAAAATTTCTCCACCCGGCAGGTTCCCCCACTTTTCCGGCGAGATAATTCCGCTGGTCTTCAGCCACTTGTAGTTGGGATTCAAATCCGCGGTCAGGTCGGTTCCCGCAGCCGTCGTGGCGCGAATTCTTGAGGCCTTGCGCACCATCTCGACCACTTTTTGGCTGAGCCTGTCCACACGAGCAAAATCTGCGCGCATCCCTTCCAGCATGATCTGACGGTTGATGTTGACCATGTGCGCGTGGCGGATTTTTCTGCGATTCACCACGTCAGTCATCTGAATACGGGAGCGCAACTCGTTGGTCTGCGCCTGCACCGCAAAAATCGAAACCTGGCTGGTTTCCAGATCGTTCAGAATCGGGCGCGGCAAATTCTTTAGCGGACGCTCTGCCAACTCCTCCAGCACCCAGCCGTGATAAGGCGCGCCCAGTTTCTCCAGTTCATGTGCAATCGACGCCGCAATCTCGATCGTAGCCTCGTCGGTGATCACGCAAACCTGTTCGTCCGGCTGGACGCGCAGACAAACATTCACCGCGTTATAAGCCCCGACTAAATATTCGGGATCAAAGGGAATGTCGAGGGTGCCCCGTCCAACCTTGGCTTGGGCGGGGATTTTGATTGGTTCCACTGGAGTACTCATTATCCGATTTTTCGAACGGCAACGGGCTCTTCCTCGAGCCCCGCCTCTGTCTCCTCAATAATGTAATCAACCACTTTTTTTAAATCGCCGGTTTCTTGAAAAACTTGCAACTGCCGGTCGGCGCCGCTGCCGTTTTTCAAAATCTCGTGGATATAATTCAGTTCCTCGCGCGACCCGAGTTCATCCACCACATCGTCGACGAACTCAAGATACTCCTGCACCAGATCGCGCGCCGGTACCTCTTTCTGCTTGCCGAAGTCGATCAGTTTGCCGTCGAGTCCGTAGCGCGACGCCCGCCACTTGTTCTCCATGATCAAGGCTCGCCGGTACAGACGGAATCCCTGATTCGCTGTATACAGCTTGTACAGCTTGGCCACGGTGGCTTGGATCAAAGCCGCGAGCGCAATGGTTTCGTCGGCCCGCATTGGAATGTCGCACACCCGGAACTCAATCGTGTTAAAGAATGGATGCGGCCGGATGTCCCACCAGATTTTTTTCGCGTTATCAATGCAGTTGGTCTTAATCAGCAGCTTGATGAAGTTTTCGTACTCGCCCCAGCTGGGAAAATAATCCGGAATATTGGTGCGCGGGAACTTGTCGAACACCTTGCCGCGGTACGATTTCAGCCCGGTGTTCATCCCCAGCCAAAATGGAGAGTTCGTAGAGAGCGCCAGCATGTGCGGCAGAAAATAGCGTGCATGATTCATCATGTGGATCGCGGTCTCACGATCCTCAATTCCGATATGCACGTGCAGGCCGAAAATCAGGTTGGCGCGCGCTACCAGCTGCAAATCTTCAACAATATTTTTGTAGCGCTCGTCGGGATGAATCTCCTGCGCCCGCCAATCTCCAAACGGATGCGTCGCAGCCGACGCCAGCCGCAAGCCATTTTCCTTGGCCAGCCGCACCATATCGCGGCGCAGCTTCTTGACCTCGGCCTTCGCTTCTTTAATGTCTTTACAAACCCGCGTTCCAACCTCCACCACTGACTGGTGCATCTCGGCTTTCACGCGCTCCTGAAGAAGCATTTTTCCCTTGTCCAGGAGTTCGGCTTGAATATGCGACCGCAGATCCCGAGTCTCCGGATCGACGGTCTGATATTCCTCTTCAATCCCGATTGAAAAAGTAGGCAGCATAGAGAGTCATGTAGCGACAGCCGCCTCGGCTGTCGATTCTGACGCGGACCCCGACCGCAAAGTCCTAACAGTATAGCAACGCGGGAAAATCGTTCCTTCCTCTCAGTCCCACTCCTTGTTTTCCTTCACCCTCGCCCTCACAATCTTCTTCACCAGTGCGTCCGGCAAGGGTTTGTCGGAAGGGAACTGAATGGTTCCCTTGGATGTGCGATAGCCCTTCAGTTCCTTCTCGAACTGATCGAGTACTCCCGAGCCCGTCGGGAACAAACTGCAATGATTCTTGAAGGCCGCGTAGCCCACCAGCATTCCGTTGAACTTGAACATCGGAATGCCGTAGCTGATTACTTCGGTGGTTTCTTTGGGCACGACACTGCGAATTACCGCGCGGACGTGCCTCAGTGTGCTCTGAGCAGGCTCCGGAACGCCCGCCAGGTATTCGTCCACGTTCTTTGCAGGTTTGCCTCTCATTGGAAAACTCCCACTTCTCTCGGTTGAAACGAATGTGGGGACACCGCCCACGGCTGTCCGCCGAGCGACGCTCGGCGGTTTTTGCTAGACCTGTTTTGGCGTTTTCCCTCGCTTGTGCGCCGCAACCCACTCAGGTTCTCTTTTGCCGGACTGCTTGGCCGAAGTCCCCGCCAAAAACTCTGCCCATCGCAGTTCGCTCGCCGGATTTCCCTCGCTCTGCGCCATTTTCACCGCCATTTCCGCTACCGCATTCACGATCCAGTCAAAATTTTCTTGCCCGACCGAAGTTATCTCCGCATCGGGCGCCGGATTCAGAAAATCAATCGCGAAAGGCACGCCGCCCTCCACCGCAAACTCAACGGTATTCAGGTCGTAGCCCAACGCCCGGCAGAGCGATAGCGCGTCTTTCTCCATGCGACCGCGCAGCGCGTCCGACGACGGCGCGGGATTGCCCTTCACATAGCGCTCATGATGCGGCGCGCGCGGATCGTACTTCATGATGTGCACTTTTTCCTGGCCCACCACGTAGCAACGGTAATACTCGTCAAATTCCACGCCGTGCTGCAGGGTCATGCACAAGTCGCCAGTCTGGTTGTAGTGATGAAAAAATTCCTCTGGCGAATGCACCTTGTACACATGCTTCCAACCGCCGCCCGAATACGGTTTCAGGAAAGCAGGGAAGCCGACGTAATCAAACAACTCCTGCCAGTTCAAGGGAAAAATCAGGTTCCGCATCGACTGCTCGGTCGTTCCTTCCGGATGCTTATTGTGCGGCAAAATGATCGTGGGAGGGATGGCCACGCCCATCTTGTGCGCCAGCGAGTAGTTGAAGAACTTGTCGTCGGCCGTCCACCAGAACGGGTTGTTCACCACAATCGTGCCGTGCAGCACGGCGTTCTTTAAGTACGCGCGGTAAAACTGGATGTCCTGGGAAATGCGGTCAATGATCACCGCGTATTTCTTGGGTTCATCCATGCGGATTCCGCCGACCTTCACAAACTCGGCCTCGACATCGTCGACCTTCATCGAGTTAATCTTCTCGACCAAAGCCGGCGGGAACGTGTTCTCCATCCCAAACAGAATCCCAATCTTTTTCACGAACGTCTCCTTCTCGATGTGTCATCCTGAGCGAAGTAAGTGCTTCGCGGATGCGACGCACTTACGCAGTCGAAGGATCCCTGCACTACCAGCCATACGATGTTTCCCTCAGCATTCTCTACCTACTTCACACTGATGGGAGCGTAAACCGCAGCATGTACTTGCTTCCGATAAACACCAAAAAAATAAACCGCGGTGCCAAACGGTGCGGTGAAGAAAAAAAAGACAAACCAAAGAATCTTAGTGCTAGTTGAGGAGTTGTCCTCACTGAGGCAAAAGGCCATCATCCCAAACAAAATGACCATCGAGGCGGGTGCACCAAGAACTCCCAAGGAGCCTCCTAAGACTTGCAAAAGAAGTTTGCCCCTAGGCATCGCCGCAATTTGAGAGAACCAGGGCGTCAACATGGAAATCATAAATAGCCCCATGCCCACGACAACCCATGCCGCGCTGCGGAATAAGGCGAATGCTTTTTGCGACCGAAGCCAACGAGACATTGTCGATCCTCTCACCCCGACAACGAGCCGCTACCCCTAAAAATATTTGCCCGCCATCCGTATCCAAAGCGGCCAGTCATGCTTGGAGTTATCGTTCCAAACGTCGAGCCAATGTGGAATCGCCTTGCCATTTAGAACCGCGGAGAACTTGATATTCTGATCCAGGCAAATATCCCAATCGGCCGAGCCCAGCACAATTTTCATCTGCCGGTACCGGCTCAAAAACCAGTCGTCCGAAAGGTTCGGAATGAAATCCGGGGGATTGTTGAAATAGCAATCGTTGTCGTAATAGCCGTCGAGAAACTGGTGGATATCGAATGCTCCGCTCATGCTCACGCAATGGGTGACCACATCGGGATGCTTGAGCGAAAAATTCACCGCATGATAGCCGCCAAAGCTGCACCCTGTCACCGCCAGCCGCGGCGCCTGGTTCTTCCATCGGACGAAAGGCAAAAACTCATGCAGGATGTACCGCTCATATTGCAAGTGCCGCAGCACGCGCACGCGGGGATGCACGCCCTTGTTGTACCAACTCTCGTTGTCCACGGCATCAGGACAAAATATCTGCAGCTCGCCGCGTTCGATCTTGGAAGCGAGCGCCCCAACCATTCCTCGATCTTCGTACTCAAAAAATCTCCCCTGCGACGTTGGAAAGACCAGAAGCGGCGTTCCCGCGTGTCCGAAAACCAGCGCTTCCATGTCGCGGTGCAGTTCCTGGCTATAAGCTTTGTGATATTCGCGATTCATGGTGAACGAAAGCGGCGGTTCGTCGAGAAGTTCCCCAAGCGACGCCTTTTTTGCAGCCGAAGTATCTTACCCGATTGAAGACCGAAACCCTACAGCAAGGAGGGATGAAGCGGGGAAGTGTTACTTCGCGGATCAGTCAGCGGACGGAGGCAGGGAAGGCAGCAGAAACTTGAACCGGTTGTGGCGCAGTTGATTCGTCGCCTCTGTATCTTGCGACGAAGCGGAGAGAAGAGTCACGACGCAAATCCTGAACTGCTCGACGGCCGCTTCTCAAGCGTATGCCCAGGCGGCCAGTACCGTTCGCCAAGACTATCTCTTGTACCAATAGATCGCCACTGCAATGAGAACGACCGTAATGATCCAAAGAACAATGTCTTTGCTACGGCTTTTTTCCTCGGCCATGCAAGGCAGTACACCACATCTGAAATCCCAGTTCAAGTGGCAATTGAATTCCTCCGCGGCGGCTCATGGTGTTGGTGCTGAATGGGTCTCTGTCGGTGTCGCGTGAATTTAACAATTTCGGGATATGAATCGTCGTCAGCCCGAAACGGAGAGTCTTTTTCCAACCGCGCAACGAGGTTTCTTTCGCCGCCGCAGCGAGAATAGCGACCGAATATCTTTTGATGTCTCCCCATTGGCCGCTGGTTACTTCTGATTACTTTTCGCCGTGTTACTTCGCTTGTTCAGCACAGCATCCCTGCCAAATGCCTTCCTAGGGCGGCCTTCCCTAAATATGCAAACTATTGCGCCCTACTTCAAAGTGTCCACGTAACTCCTCAAGCCCTAAGCTTTTACGTTGGCAGAGGGGTTGCTTCCATAGTTTTGGGATTCGGACTAAAAACGCTATGAAAATCACACTCTTCACGCTGTTCCTGCTGGTTACCTCAACGGCCTTCGGACAAGCCATTGGCGCGGTCTCCGGTGAGGCCCACATGACTCAGATTCCCGACCATCCTCAACATGCCGAACAGCATGCACTGGCATGTGAGCGTTCTCTGGTAGGCGGCGGTTCCGTGAGTTACGCGCAAGGAGAGCGCCCGCTCTGGGAATTCGGTCCGGACGCACAACAGCAACCCACGCCGCTAGGCGACTTCGCGCGCACTGTGCGCAAGGAAAAGCTGGCCGCAAAGAAGGCCGAGAAGGTTCTCGAAAAACAAGGGTCGTAGTCCCGGCGCGTCTTGCCCGGAAGCAGGCTGGGGAGCCCTCCTGCGATCCCTTCCGGTGCTCTCAGGGGAACCGCCGACGAGGGCGTCCGCGCCACAACCTCCATCCATAAAACGATTGTGCCATCCCGCGCATCAGACCATTAGCATCACACGATAATCAGCACTCTTAACTCGGAAAAATCAGCAGCAGACCATAGAATGCGCGATTGCTGGAAACGTCGCTGGCTGTCCGTCTGTGTTTGGGGGAGTGTACACTGCCCACAAGGGGAGGGAACGTATTTAATGAAGCGACGCAAGCCGCATCTGGTTCTTACGGGTATATTTCTTCTATTCCTATTGGCAACGGTTCCAGGTTATGGTCAACGCGGGACGCTCGATCTCAATGCCGGCGAGACCTCCGACAAATTCGCATCACTGCCGGTGATCAACAGCGCCGTCATCGACATCAACGGCGAGGTTGCAGTGAAGCAACCATCCGCCAAGATTGGAGGCCCCAGCATTGTTGCAGGCGGCGAAATCCGCTTTCCCTCCGACAGCACGAATCATGCCAAGGAGTTCGCCGCCTTCGGCGGTCTCGCTTTCCGGATCACCAGCAATTTTTCCATCGCGGTTCATGCTCAGGTGCGAAAGATCGATCTCCCTGTGGCCACCATCAATAACCAGATCGTGGTTCGCGACAATCTGGAACTGCTGCAGATTCCGATCGTGCTCAAATACAATTTTGGTCCCGACAAGCGAGTGTTTGTGCATTTGCAAGGCGAACCTGAATTCACGCCGCGCTACCGTCCGTCGAAGGCGACTCTGATCTCGTTGCCACGTCCCAACTTCGATTACGGCTACACCTTGCGGGGAAGCGTGGGCTACAACTTCGGCAAATGGTACGCCCAGGGCACCTACGAAAACCGCTATTTCAAGTTCATCGAGAATGGCGGTAATCCCAGCAATCTTTACAACTGGAAGAGCAACCTGATCACCGCAGGCGTGGGCGTGAATTTCTGAGAGGCAACCTCTCAGCGAGCACTTGTCCGCTGCGAAGCTACCGCTAGAAGTTTGTAGGGCACGAACATTCCTGGTTACACCTCAGATGGTAGATGTCGTCTTCTAATAGTATATCGTGTTACGATATATACATACATCCGCGTGTGAAGTACGCGCATCTTTTCTAGTAGGCGACAAAGGAGAACGGCAGATGCTGGGAATAAAGCTGGTGCGGCTGATTGAGGCCCACTCGGAGGCATTGTCACGAGGGTTGATGGAACAAATTCGCAAGTCGGAGCGCACTTCCGACTTCCGCAAGATTCCGCCCAAGGAGTTGCGGTTGGCTGCGGCCGAGGTCTATCGCAACCTGGGAGAGTGGTTGTTGCAGAAGACGGAAAGCGACATCGCCGGCCGTTTCCGGGCCGTCGCGGCGCGACGAGTACAGGAGGGAATCGGGCTGCATCAGGCGGTGTGGGCTCTGATGTTGACTCGGGACCACCTCTTGCGTTTCTTGCGGCGAGAGGCTTTTGCCGACAATATCGTAGAACTCCACGGGGAACTGGAACTACAGCAGATGCTGAACCAGTTCTTCGATCGCGCAGTTTATTACGTAATCGTGGGATACGAAGAAGCCCGCCAACAGAGCGGTCCGAAGGGCGATTTGACGAGAATGAAGGAGTTGGCAGTATCGATCGGGCTCATGTCGGAGCGCAGCATCGAGCCTAGGACATTGCAGGACTGATCGCCTGGCCGTAGAAAACCAAACACGGTTCCAGATTGGAACTCCAAAACATTTTGTTCAAGAATTGTGACTCTCGATACCGCGGCGCTCTGAGCGCAAGCCGTAAGCTAGCTCGTCGGTGACTTCCACGATAGACAAAATATCCTAAAACTGGGATAATAGCGATGGCTCGAACCAAAACTGTTCCAGGAGAGAAGGCTCTATTGTGGATCGGTTCAGCCAAGGAAGATCTCCTGGAGTTTCCGGAAGCCGTTAAGGATGAAATCGGCGTGGCGCTCAGTGTTGCGCAGTTTGGAGGAAAGCACAGCAGCGCAAAGCCGTGGAAGGGAATCGGTCCCGGTGTTCTTGAAGTGGTTGCAGATTACAGAACCGACACTTACCGGGCGGTCTACACCGTAAAGTTTGAGGATGCGGTTTATGTGCTGCATGCCTTTCAGAAGAAATCGCCGAAAGGCCGAAAAACAGCTCCGACGGACGTGGAATTGATTTCCCGAAGACTCAGGGTTGCGAGACACGACTACGAGGCGAGATATGGTGAACGGAAGAAATCATGAAACCGTAACCCGAAGTTCCGGGAACGTATTTGCCGACCTCGGAGTGCGGGGTGCGGAAGAGAAGCAAACCAAGGTTCGCCTTGCCGTTGCCATCAAGGACATTATTCGGTCGCGGCATCTCTCACAAGCGGCGGCTGCCCGGCTGCTTCATATCAACCAGCCAAAGATCTCGGCCCTGGTTAACTATCAATTGAATGGATTCTCGGTAGAACGCCTGATGAATTTCCTCAACGCGCTGGATTGTGACGTAGAGATTGTCATCCGCAAGAAACCGCGGTCGCGACGGGCAGGAAGGATCGTGGTCAGCGAAGGTCAGCTATCGACTGCCGTATAAGGCCGCCGTTCGGCAAGGTTATCGAGCAAACTGTCCGAGCCCTCAACATGTCGGTTCCGAAAGTACATGTCACCCTTTGCTTTCAATGACTTAACCCATCTAATCCTCCACGTCACCGCTAAACCTCAAAATTGCACCGTTCGTTGGGTTATAGATGCGCATTCCCTAGGGCTCCAATAGGATAGACGCAGATCAAAACCCAGAAAAAGGTGTAGGAATCCGGGTCCCAACGAGCGTGATCCGTAGGACTGAGGGATCGTTTCCCGGGAAGAGCCACAAGTTTTGGGTGAATCTCAGGTTCATACCAAGGGAGGCTCGAGTCGGTAGCGAAGTTCAGGGGATAGCACTGATCCGTGGGGATTGGCCGCCATCCTAGGCAGAAAAAGCCAAGGCAAGTTTTGGCTAGAAGCTAACAGTCAGGAGCAGAGAGCTATCATGCGCAAGCCGATCAAGTACGTGGAAAAAGCAGTCGTCATCGCCGCCAAGGGGACATGGGCAGTATTCGAACGCTTGAACCGCGTTAAGCCGAATCCGTCGCCCACGCCGAAGTGGTCGGACAAGCCGCTGCTCAAGTCGTACGAGAAATCGAAGCCGCCGCTGGGCTGGCCGCGGACGACCGACTCGCTGTGCCCGAAGTGCGTGCCGGAGATCCGGCAACAGATTCTTGACGGGCATCTGCCGCATGAAGTGCTGATGAACGAGAAGGTCGGCGAGATCAAGGCGCAAATTGTAGAACGCGACGGCAAAATTCTGATGGTGAAGGATTGCCCGACGCACGGCCACTTTGAAGACGTGATGTCGATCGACACTGAGTTCTCCAAGCATTTGGAGGACGTGTTCCCGGGTCGGGACATCATGGCTCACAACGACGAGAAGCTGCATCATCACGGATCGTCGACGGTGAAATACGGGCGCGGTTCGGTGCTGACGATTGACCTGACCAACCGCTGCAACATGATGTGCGATCCCTGCTTCATGGACGCGAACCAGGTGGGATTCGTTCACGAGCTCACGTGGGAAGAAATCAAGACGATGCTAGACAACGCCATCACCATCAAGCCGCGACGGCAGATGAGTGTGCAGTTCTCGGGCGGCGAGCCGACATTGTCACCGTACTTTTTGGATGCGGTTCGTTACGCGCGCAAGGTTGGATACAACTCGGTGCAGGCTGCGACCAACGGCATTGAGTTCGCGAAAAGCTTTGAATTCTGCCAGCAGGCGGTTGAGGCCGGCATGCGGTACGCGTATCTGCAGTTTGACGGCATTGGCAACGCCGCGAACGCGCATCGCCTGGTGGGCAATTTGTTTGACGTGAAGTTGAAGGCGATCGAGAACCTGCACAAGGCGGGAGTGGAAATCGTTCCCGTGGTCACGATCGTGAACGGGATCAACAACGAGCAGGTCGGAAGAATCATCAAGTTCGCGCTCGACAATCCGAAGACGATCAGCTTCCTTTCGTTCCAGCCGGTCAGCTTTACGGGACGCGACGAGGCTGTCACCGACGATCGCCGAGCCGCGCAGCGCTACACGCTCTCGCACTTGGCCCATGACGTGAAGAATCAGACTGGCCTGGGCGAGCCCGCCCGCGACTGGTTCCCGATCTCTTTCATGGGAACATTCAGCGATTGGGCCGACCTGATGCACGCCAACGACGTGAAGAATGACTGGGGTCAATTATCGTGCGGCTGTCATCCGAATTGCGGAACCGGCATGGCGGTGATGATCGATAAAGAAACGAAAGAGGCGGTTCCGGTTACAGCGTTCTTGCATGGAGACCAACTGGCGAAGGATATCGCGAAGGTGAACGACGCCGCGCGCGGGAAGTTTTGGACTGCGTTCGGAATGGCACTGTGCTTGATGAAGAACTATGATCCGTACGAGTCGCCGACGCATTTCAAGCTGATGGATCTATTGAGCAAGTTCGATAAGAACTATAACGTGACTGGACGGAACTACGGCAAAGTGGGGCCGGACCGCACGGTGGAAGATGTGATGAAGCGGCGGCGGGACCGATGGAACTTCCTGTTTATCGCGGGAATGTGGTTCCAGGACCTGTTCAATTACGACTTCCGGCGGACCGAGCAGTGCATTATTCCGTATGCGACGCAGGAAGGCGAGATCTCATTCTGCGCGTATAACACAGGCGTGGGATGGCGGAACATCATCGAAAAGATGCACATGACGGCCACGCTCACCAAGTGGTACGAAGAGCATGGGCGGCATGAGATTTTTGCGGGCGGCAAGAAAGTGAACATGGAAGACAGCACCCACTCGCTGCTGTTGCGGGACGATCTGGTTACGACGGAATTGCAGCATGATCTGGACAGCCGCGGCATCGCGAAGAACGCGCGCGAAGAGAAGGTGCGGGCGCGGGATGCGAAGCAGAAAGCGTCGGGTGCCGGGATCGCGGCTTCCGATGAGGCGCGTGGGCCGAAGAAGAACGACGAGGCTTACAACGCGCGAATGGCTTCGCTGTATCGCGAAGTCGTGCTGAAGGAGAAGACGGTCGTGGCAGAGAATGGTTTCATTCCGCTGGGGGCGTTGACCAAACCCAACGACAACGGGACGCACGTGCCGAAGCCGGAGATTGCGGAACCAGTGGCGGGGGATTGAGCTTCTAGCTTCTAGCTACTAGCTTCTAACACAAAAAAAACGGACGGGCCGCCTTCGGGCGGCCCGATGTTTTTTGGACAGGGCGAGGCCGATTAAGCGGGTCTGGCTAAGCAGCCCCAGCCAGCAGGTAGTACGTTCCCTTCTGCGTGTCCCCGATGCGCTGCCGCGAGACGGACGTGATCGGTAACCGAGTACTTCGCCCCGGTCCGGTCTCGCCACCGCTTAGCAGTGAGGCGCCACCGTTGAATCGGCTTTTGCCGTAGAGATTCGAGAGAAGCGAAGGATCGAAGCGACCGTAGGGATCATGCACGACCAGACGGAAGTCGGGGGAGGAGAGGTTGCGCTGATAGTTCTCATAGCCGATGACCAGGATGATGTGGCCCTGCACGCGGGCATGGCTAATGCTCACCAGTACTGGGAATCCGGCGTCGATGAATGAGATGATCGACTGCAGAGCGAGATCCTCTTTGGTGAGTTGCAAATACTTGAAATTCAGTCTGGGAAAATGTTTTTCCAGCCACCACTTCATATTGGCGTGAGCGTTGCGAGCTTTGACCGGGCGGTGAGGATCTTCGTTAATGTCTTTCCAAATGTCTGTAATGTTTCTGTCCGCCGCTCCAGTGCTCGCCATGACAACGCGGTCTTCGAGATAATTAGCCATCATCTTAAGCACCGTGGATTGGCAAGTGATGGGCGTGGGTTGAACAAAATAAGGAACTGGCAAAACTCGACTGAGACCGGGCATGGGCTTCCTCCTGTCACCCAAATGAGATAGCCCCCAACAGGGCGGCAAAGATGATATCAGCTGACGGACAACTCAGTCGTTTGTTTTCAGCAGGAAAAATGGGCGACCAACGGCCGCAGATCGGCGCGAGCGAACAGGCCTCACGCCACGACTCCGGAAAGCGCAGACACGAGGGTGGTACGTCCGCCGGTGCTATTGGAATTTCTGAGGGTGGGACCGCCCGGAGGCGCCTCGCATCGCACACAACGACGACTCCGGGGATCACTGGACAGCATTACTTGACATGGCAAGAGAGCGTCATCAACAATGATTCGCGCTTCAATCGTTCGTCAAAATCATCGCTCTTCACTTGGATTCTCAAGGGGTACTCATGTTGTTCGCCGCGCGCCCGCTATTTGTTTTCTGTTTGCTGTCGTTTCTTGTCCCAGTTATTTCCGCCCAAAGTATCACGGTCTCTCAACCCACGCTCTGGGCCTCAAAGCCGGACGTGGCTGCCTTTGAGAAGATCGAGAACGATCACCTCGCAGCCGGTCAGCAAGCGATCGACACTTTGATCGCGGTGAAGGGTCCGCGAACGATTGAGAACACGCTGGTTCCTTACGACGAGGCGGTGCGCCAGAACGACTCGGCCGGGTATTTTGCCGGGCTGATGGAACAGGTCCATCCGGATGCCACCTTTCGCGATCACGCTACGGCGATGCTCACCAAAGCCAGCGCCGCGCAGACCGCTATCGCACTGAATCATGACGTCTACAACGCGCTGGCCGCGCTCGATCTTTCGAAGGCCGATGCGGCGACACGTTACTACGTGCAGCGGCAGCTTCTGGAGTTTCGGCTGGCCGGCGTGGACAAGGACGATGCCACCCGGGCGCGGCTTAAGAAGCTCAACGACCAGGCCACGGAAGAACAGTCGATGTTTGACCGGAATATTTCCGACGGAAAGAAAACGATTGAGGCCGATGCGTCGGAACTCGAGGGCTTGCCGCAGGATTACATCGACCGGCACAAGCCCGGGCCGGATGGAAAAATTGTTATCACCACCGACTATCCCGACGTCTTCCCGGTTTCCAGTTTCGCCAAGAGCGATGCGCTACGGCGCCGCTTGAGCATCGCGTTCAACACCCGCGCCTACCCCAAGAACCAGGAAGTGCTGACCAGTTTAATGAGGACGCGGTACGAGATCGCAACGCTTCTTGGATTCTCTAACTGGGCGGATTACAATGCGGCCGACAAGATGGCGGTTAAAGGCCAGACCATCGCGGACTTCATCCAGCAAGTCGACGATGCTTCGCGGCCACTGGCCAAACGCGAATTCGATATGCTGCTCGCCGAGAAGAAAAAGACAGATCCGGGAGCGACAGAAATTTGGGATTACGAACGCAGCTATCTGGCAGAATTAGTTCGTCGCTCGAAATATGATTTCGATTCTCAGTCGGTGCGCCCGTATTTTCCTTTCATGCAGGTGAAACAGGGAATTCTCGACGCTGCCGCCGATCTTTTTCACGTCAGCTTCCAGCAAGAGCCGAACGTACCGGCATGGGATCCTGCCGTGGAAACCTGGATTGTGATCGACCGCGGCAAGGCAATCGGGCGCTTCTATCTCGACATGCATCCCCGCCCCGGGAAATTCAGCCACGCCGAAATGGTGCCCGTGCTTGATGGTATTCGCGGCAAACAGTTACCGGAAGCCATTCTGGTGTGCAACTTTCCGGTGCCCACTGCCACCGATCCGGGCCTGATGGATTATGGCGACGTGGAAACTTTCTTCCACGAATTCGGCCACTTGATGCACCACATTCTCGGTGGCCAGCAGCAGTGGGCGGGGATCTCGGGCATCGCCATGGAGTCTGATTTTGTGGAAGCTCCTTCACAGATGCTGGAAGAGTGGATTCGCAGTCCGCAGGTTTTAGCGAAATTTGCTCGACACTACAAGACAGGCGAGCCGATTCCGGCCGAATTAGTAGAGCGTGCGAATCGGGCGGCCGCCTTTGGACGCGGCTTCTGGGTCGCCCGCCAGAATTCCTTCAGCGCTATCTCCTATGACATCTACAAAACCAAGCCGGAAAATGTCGGCCTCGACAAAGTCACCTTCGGCGCCGATCGCAAGTACACTTCGTTCAAGCCATTGCCCGAGACCCACATGTGGGCATCGTTCGGACATCTGGCCGGCTACTCTTCGGCGTATTACACCTACCTTTGGGACAAGGTGATCGCCGAGGATTTCTTCCTGCAGTTTGATCATAAGAATCTGCTGGCCGGCGACGCTCCTATGCGCTATCGCCACGTGGTTCTTGAACCCGGTGGCTCCATGTCAGCCAACGACCTGGTCAAGAATTTTCTTGGCCGTTCGCAAAACATGTTCGCCCTTCAGCACTGGATGGCCGAGGAATTCGATTCTGGCGCAGCGACCACGAAGTCGTCCGGAAAATGATGAGGGCGGGAACTCATCGTACTCCCTGCGTCCGTTTTTCTTGTAGACATCGGGCGGATTGTCCTGCCTTCCCTACGTAGCGCTCCCGAGGGCGTGCCCCCTGCTAGCTCGGCAAGGACACTACGGCTTGCGTTCGGGGAGTTGGGGATTTCATTACGGGTAGGGCTACGCTGACGGTGGTGCCAGTTTTAACGGAGTGGATTTCGAGATGGCCCCCTAGTTCGCGGACACGCTCGCGCATGCCGGTGATTCCGACTCCTGTGCCGACAGAGGTGTTGAATCGACGCAGGCGCTCTTCGGGAATGCCCGTGCCGTTGTCGCCCACTTCCAGTTGGAGTTGGTCCGTGTCGCGAGTTAGCCGAACGCTTGCGGCCGAGGCTCCGGAATGACGATGAACGTTAGTGAGGCTCTCCTGCAGGACGCGGAACAGAACGAGTTCGCAGTCTCGGGGAGGCCGCTCCATCCTTTCGGGAATGTCACAGTCGACTCGAATGCCGCTGCGGCGAGCGAATCCTTCGACGAACCAACGCGCGGCGGAAGCAATGCCGGCTTCATCGAGCAGCGGCGGATGGAGTAAATAGGATGTGGTACGTACTTCCTGCAAGGCTTCATCGGCTAGCGCGTCGAGATCGTCGAGCAGAGGCAGAACATCGGGGGCAGTCTCGATCCTGCGGATGAGCGACATTGACATCTTCATGGCGGCGAGTGTCTGACCAGCGCTGTCGTGTAATTCCCGAGCGATGCGGCGCCGTTCTTCGTCCTGCAGCGTCATAAGGCGAAGTGACAGATTGCGCAGTTGTTCCTCCTTCTTTTCGCTGATTCTGACTTCAGATTCAAGTCTGGCCAGCGCCTGCGACAACTCCGCGGTGCGCTCGATCACTCGCTGCTCTAACTCGTCGTGAGCCTGGCGTAGTTGGTCTTCGGCGCGTTTACGTTCGCGGGCCTCAGTGGTAAGAGCGAGAACAGTTTCGTTGAGGCGCAACTGCTTGCGCCGGTTGGCCTCGCCGAGCGCGATGAGCCCAAGGCAAACCAGCAAGCACCCGACGATAGCGTGGATTTCCGGCTGTCCCATGAGGGACAGCGAGTGGCGCGGATCGACGAACCAGTAAAAAATTCCCAAAAAGCCGAGAATGCCGCCCAAGATCGCCGGGGCAAAGCCGCAAACGACGGCACAAAATGTCACTGTGACGTACAAAGTAACGTAGAAAGCGACATGCCCGAGTACGGGATCAAGCGCCCAGCGAAGCAAAATGGCCAGCATGGCTGCTGCAACAGCAATCGCATAGCGCTTGGCCATACGCTGGTGGGGAACGGGTGCAAGGATTGTCAAAGTACGCGCGGAGAATATGCCTGTCATACGCCTCTCCATTCCAGAAGCTTGGAATGAAACCGTCGACGACGGACGGTACAGTTATCGGTTTGTGGAAAGAGGAATATCCAGAGCCCTACCCTAGGAGATGCGGGGATCGGAAACTCGGTTGCACCGATCTGTGTGGAGAGAATCAGGCGGGGGTGCGGCGTTCGTTCAGCGCTTGTAAATACTGGTATCCGGATGGTAGTTGCGCCAGTCGAACCAATAATCTTTGAGGGCGGGGACACGGTCCAGGCATTGGCCTTGCGAAGGGCCAGAGATGGCGCAGCCTTGAAAGTTCCATTCACTGGCGGTCGCGGTGTCGAGCAAGGTCCACGAGGGCGCTGTTTTGGCTGCGGATACCGCCTCCGTTTTCGGATTGGCTGACGCCGCTGTTTTGTGGTCAGCGGTTGCGGCTGAATTTGTTCCGATCAGCGCTGTGCTCTTGGCATCTACTTCGGTCTCGCCTTTCAGGAAGAACTCGGCGTCTTTGCCATCAATGCGGCTTTTGAACACTCGGAAGGATTTGCCGTCGGGGCCGACGGCTATCAGGAGTGGCACTCCGTGGACGCGGTCGATGACGGGGGATTGTTTTACGAGCGTGTCCCACGGGTAGGCGCGGCTGGTGCCGTCCAGTTCCAGGCCGACGACCACGTCACGTGACTTGAGTTCGGTACCGGGAAAGCTGATCACTACCGGAAGCTTGGCTACGTCGGCTTCCCAATTGCTGTCGTATTTCTTCACATATTTTGGTACCGGGGCGAGCACCTTGCCATCGGCAACTTCCGACTTCCATTCGCCGAAGGTCAATTCGTCACTCATCACTAGATCGAGCGACGCGCCCCGCAGCGGGCCGTAGATAGCCTTGCCGGTGATCTGCTGCCACCAGGAGCCGGTTTCTTTATCGCGCATGAGAAAGTTCTGGTTGTTGATGCCGGCGAGATAGAAATGCAGCACTCTGCCGTTGACTGTTCGCGTCCACACCAGACCGGTGTGACAAAGCGTTCAATAAGTGACAGCCACCGGGACGCCCGCCACAACGTCGTTCAGCACGTGGTGGTAGGCCATTTCACGGATGGGATAAGCGCGTGCGTCGGAGCCGTAGCGAATGGCAAGAATCATTTCGCCCTTGTCGAGTTTGCTGGCCGAAGCGGCTTCGAACCGCGGGGAATCGACGGGATGGAACATCCATTCAAAGTAATTTAGGCGGGACATTACCGCAGCGATGGCGACTACGAGCATTACGGAGGCGAGAATGATCTTGCGTGATTTGCTGGCCGCGCCCCAGAGGATGACCGCCAATGCGAGACTGACTAGAGCGGCAACGAGCGTTATCAACGGAGCGCTCTGGCGGAGCGACATTGCCAGAGCTAAGCCAGACGGGCTCTGGTGGCTGAACGGCCGGATGATGAACGCGGGGATGAAGAACCATGCAATGGCAACAAGGGCGGCGGGGACGAACAGGAACCAAAGAATATTGCGACGAGGGTGCATGGTGATGGAAGTCAACGACGCCTTCGATTGTAACTAATGCTGCAAAGAAACTGCTCGAGCATTTCCGCTCAGAGCCATATCGGTGAGTTCATGACGCCATTCAACACACTATCGGAGTCGAAGCACTGGTCGGCGGCAGACCCGCGACGAACTCAAACCTATTGGTCGCTGGTAGAGAACCGAGTTACTTAGAGTGCGAGAACAGACCCGTAGGAGCGTGACCCTGGTAACTTGTGAGGCGGAACGGGCGGAACTTAGGATGATCGTAAGTATGACTCCGTCCGCCCTACTCGTATGCGCAGAGGATGCCTCGGCCCGATTGTGGGAACGAGCTCTCGAAGAACTCAGCATTCAAGTGGAGTCTTGCCCGGACTTCGTGCGCGCCGGGATAAGGTTGGCGCAAGAGCGCTACGACGTGATGATTCTGGAGGGAAAGTCGAACAAGCAAGTGGTTTCGCTGTTGCGGGAAGTACGTTTGTCGCGAACCAACGATGCTACCCTGGCGGTCGCAGTTCTGTCCGGGCAGGAGAATGTCCGCGAAATCTTCTTGCTGGGCGCGAATTTTGTTCTCTACAAACCGGTGGCCTACGAGCAAGCTTTGAGCAGCCTGCGGGCGGCGCGCATCGTCATGCAGAAGGACAAGCGCAAGAAGGCCCGGGCCACGGTACACGCGCACGCGACCATCGATTACGCCAATATCGAGCAGGAAAGAGCAACCCTGATCGATCTCGCGGAAGACGGCATGTCGGTACAGTTTGGCAAGCGGCTTCCCCCCGTTGATCGAGTCTACTTTCAGTTCAAGCTGCCGGGGCAGGCGTCGAATATTCGTCTGTCGGGACAGGTCATGTGGCAGGACTGGAAAGGCCGCGCGGGGATACAGTTTAAGGACGTGCCCAAGTCGTCGCGCCGTCTGCTGAGCGATTTTCTGAAGAGCAAACCGACGAAGGAATTCTCACAACAGCAGTTAGCTGAGGTCACTGTGGAGATGGAAGAGGCGCTGCAAGCGGGAGCTGTCGCGGTTGCAGAGTTAACACACGGACGCGGGAAGACAAAAAGCACGCTCCAAGTTCCAATTGCGCAGGAGCGAGCTGCGGCGGGCGTTGCCGATGCAGACAACCGGCGCACGCGAGCGCGTTACGCTTGTCGCCTGGGGGCAGAAGTCTACCGGCGGGGGATTGCGGTTCCACATCGTTGCTGCCTGACCGACCTGAGTTCGGGAGGATGCTACCTGGAAGTTGCACTTCCATTTCCGAAGGATTCGGCTCTTGAGATCGTGGTGCGAACTTACGAAATGAAATTGCGGTTGCGGGGAACGGTTCTGGCGTCTCATCCGGGCTACGGCATGGGCGTGGCTTTTGAACTGGACAACGAGCAAGAACAGGCCAACCTGAAGAAACTGACTGACTTCGTCGCGTCGACCCCGGAACCCTCGTAAACTCAAATCTCGGGTGATAGGTGTTGGGTCTTAGGCAAACATGACCCGACGCAAAAATCGCGCAGGAAAATATATATCAAGCTACCTAACGGTGGCTTCTTCTGCTACCGCGGTTTTGAAGTAATCCAGCGACTTGCGCAGGCCGGTTTCCAGATCGATTTTCGGCTCCCACTGCAGCAGTTTACGCGCTTTCGTGATGTCGGGACAGCGCTGTTTGGGATCATCCTGCGGCAGTGGTTCATAGCGAATCGAACTTTTCGATCGCGTCACTTTCAGCACGACCTGGGCACACTCGAGAATGGTGAATTCATTTGGGTTGCCAATGTTCACTGGCAGATGTTCGTCGGACTTGGAAAGACGCACGAAGCCGTCAATTTCGTCGCTGACGTAACAGAAGCTGCGAGTCTGGTTGCCATTGCCGTAGACAGTAAGCGGATCTCCGCGCAAGGCCTGCTTCATGAAGTTCGGAACGACCCGCCCGTCGTTGAGTTGCATGCGCGGGCCGTAAGTGTTGAAGATGCGAACAATGCGGGTGTCGACTTTGTAGTAGCGGCGGTAGGCCATGGTGACCGACTCAGTGAAGCGTTTGGCCTCGTCGTACACCGAACGGGGACCGATGGAATTGACGTTTCCCCAGTAGGTTTCCTTTTGCGGATGTTCCATCGGATCGCCGTAGCACTCGGACGTTGAGGAAACCAGAAACTTGGCGCCATATTTGCGGGCGACGTCAAGCGCGTGAAAGGTTCCGAGGGAGCCGACCTTAAGCGTGGCGATGCCGTGAAGGCTGTAGTCGACCGGACTGGCGGGGCTGGCAAAGTGAAAGACGTAATCGACTTTGCCCACGTCAAAAGGTTCGCAGATATCTTTCTCGACGAACTCGAAGCGCGGTTCATGACTGAGATGCGCGAGATTGGAGCGGCGGCCGGTGAGAAGGTTGTCCACGACTACAACGGACCAGCCTTCCGCGAGCAGAGCATCGCACAGATGGGATCCCAGAAAGCCGGCGCCGCCGGTGACTACCGCGCGCTTGGAACTCATGCCTTCTTGCCGTTCTTCAGGACTGCCGCGGGAACGCCGTCGGGATAAGAGGCGGCTCGCCCCACACTGTAATAACTGAAACCCTCAGCCGCCATAATCTCGGGATCATACAAATTGCGCCCGTCGATGATGATGGGATATTTCAATTCCTGGCGCAGGCGGTTGAGATCGAGGTTGGCGAATTCCTCCCACTCCGTGAGAATGAGCAAAGCATCGGCTCCATGGGCTGCTTCGTAAGCGGAACTGACGAAAGTGATGCCACAAGTGACGGCTTCGCGGGCGCGATCCATGGCGGCGGGATCGTAGGCTGTGATCTTGCTGCCCTCCTGTATCAGGGCCTGGACTAGAAAGAGTGCGGGCGATTCGCGGATGTCGTCGGTACCACCCTTGAAGGCAAGGCCAAGCACGCCGAGGTTCTTGCCGCGAAGTGTCCACAGCGCGCTGCGGACCTTCCGCAAAAAGCGCTGGCGCTGTTCTTCGTTAATCCGCATTACTTCGTCAAGCAGGCGAAAATCGTATCCCGACTCACGGGCCACGGCGCGGAAAGCCATGACGTCCTTGGGAAAACAGGATCCGCCGTAGCCAATGCCCGGATTTAAAAACCTGCGGCCGATCCGTGTATCAGTTCCGATGCCGTGAACGACCTGATTCACGTTAGCGCCCACAGATTCGCAGACCGAGGCTACCGCATTGATGAAGGAAATCTTCAAAGCCAGAAACGCATTGGATGCGTGCTTGATCAGTTCCGCACTCTTGGTGCTGGTGACAATGAGCGGAGGGGGAATCTGAGCCCGGTCCGGTTGGGGAATAGCATCACTGCGCTCGTAGTAACTGCCGCTGGTCAGGGGAGTGTAGATTTCGCGCAAAACCTCGGCTGAACGTTCACTGTCACAGCCGATCACAATGCGATCGGGAAACATGAAGTCGGTGACGGCAGTGCCTTCGCGCAGAAATTCGGGATTGGAGGCGACATCGAACAGTTGCGGGTCCGTGCCGCTGCGCAGAATAATCTTGCGAACCCACTCGCTGGTGTAGACAGGGACCGTAGACTTTTCAACAACGACTTTGTAGTCGTTGACGCCGCCGGAAATTTCGCGAGCCACCGATTCGACGTAGGACAAATCGGCCTCTCCACTCTCGGTGGGGGGCGTGCCCACGGCTACAAAGATTACCGAACTGAGCCGGACGGCTTCCTTCAGGTCGTCGGAAAATGTCAGGCGTTGCCCGCGATGGCGGCTGAGTAGTTCAGGCAGAAATTTCTCGTGGATTGGCACCTTGCCATTGGTCAGCGCTGCCAATTTGGATTGATCGTTATCTACCAGGATGACATCGTGACCGAGGTCGGCGAAGCAAGCGCCTGCCACTAACCCTACGTACCCCGAACCGACAACCGCGATTCGCATGCTAAAGCTCCCGTGATGGAATGTCCTGAGCTATTTTTCCTTGGGGATGCTGCCGCGGGGGAACCTGGGAAAGTGACGCACGCGGCCTGGGAAGAATCATCCACCTCGCCTCAACAACATAACGATTCTAACAGCTTTAAGCCTAACATTCGGCGGCGTTAAAAGCGCCATTACCATATGCAAATGCACCTTTTTCTGCCAATTTGGGACGGAGCGCAAGGATCCTCGAAGCCGCAGGGACATGACGAAACCTATGGATTTCCCTCGCTTGACCTTCGGGTTCTCAGGGCTAGTTGCGCCAGCCGGATATTGACAACCCGGGGTTTTCGGGCGAAACTCCGCTACTGACAGGTGGTTCTCGTTGCCACCGATCTACGGTTATGGCGCAACCGCCGACGACTGGACCGGACCCGTTGAAGCCTGAGCTAGGGGCTACGAGAGTGCTGCGTGCCCAGTCAGAGGATGCTCACTTCGAGACCGACTTTGCGCAGTTGGCGGCTTGCTTCGAGGCGCAAAGCGGAGGTGGACTTTCACCGGAACTTTCCTCCGATCTAGCTCTCGAAATCGTGCTCAATGAAGTTGTGGAACAAGCTTGCCTGACTACCGGCGCTACGGGCGCGGCCATAGCGTTGGAGCGCGGTGGGGAGATGGTGTGTCGCGCCAGCAGTGGGGCCACGGCACCGGCGTTAGGTTCAAGGTTCGACGCCGTCTCGGGACTCTCCGGAGAATGCGTCCGGACCCGCCGGACCCAGCGTTCTGACGATGTTCTAACCGATTCACGGGTCGACCTGGAAGCCTCGCAGCGACTGGGAGTGCGCTCAGTGATGGTCAGGCCCTTGCTTCGTGGGGATGAATTGGTTGGGTTGTTCGAATTGTTTTCGTCGCTGCCGCAGGCTTTCGGAGAGCGGGACGATCGTACGCTTGAGGCGTTGACCGTTCGTGTCTTGGGCAGCTTGGAAAGGGCGGCGCAGCCCTTACCACCGCAAAACGAGCAACCGCCGGTTAGCCAGATGGAACCCGTTTCTGACTTCCAATTCCACAATCAGGAAACTAGCCCGGCGGTTGCGGAGAGTCCGGCAGCTGAGACTTCTCCTGAGCCCGGATTCGACCCTGTCACTTGGGCCCTTAGAGTTGCGGTTCTCATATGCGCCGTCTTCCTGGGGCTTTTGTTAAGCCGACATCTGGGGACGCCCAAAGCGACGGTGCGCAGGCCTCCCGTTGCGCCTTCTTCGGCAGTGGCCAACCCACCTGTCTCAATCAGCCCGGTCGTCTCCACGAGCACGGCAGAGAAGCAGGAAGCTGCCGCGGCGGAGCAGCCATCCACAGCTGCGAAGAGCAAGGAGAAAGGCGTTCCTCCCGGAGGCCTGCAGATCTACGAGAATGGCCAAGAGATCTTTCGCATGCCTCCGGCGCAGAATCAGGATGAACCATCGGCGGGAAGTGGCGTGCAGCGGGCCTCCTCCGCCGAGCCGGAACCTTCTTCCGGCGCGCCTGAGGGCGCTCTGCTTCACCGCGTCGAACCGGAATATCCGCAAGCCGCGCGTCAGCAGGGAATTCAGGGCCCGGTCGTTCTCGATGTTCATATTGGCAGCGACGGTGCAGTGCAGGACGTCAAGGTCGCCAGCGGGCCGCCCGAGTTGGCACAGGCCTCCATTGATGCGGTGAAGCAATGGCGCTTCAAGCCGCGCCGGGTAAATGGACGTGAGGTGCCGATGCAGACAACCGTTACGTTGAACTACAAGTTGCCGAAGTAAGTTTTAAACACGTTGCGGAACGGGTTACGCTCGTGCTTTCGGGCGCGGATCTCCGTGCTAGACTGTAGCAATCGCCGAGTCTGATCCCGGCCCGGATTGGACCGTTCCCTCGCGGTCCATTTCTCAAAGAGGAAGAATGAAACCAGCCATCGACCTAGCCAGTGGTGTTTCCCACGATCCTTATCAGCAGACTGTTTGCTGCCTGCGCTGCGAACAGAAACTGCAGCGCTATCAACTGTGGCGTTCGAGCCCGGTTCCGGGCAACTCGGGCCATGCGATTTTGTCGTGCCCGCGATGTGGGCACGTCGAGTTCGTTTCAGATTCCAGCCCCTTGCTGCAGAATCTCGAGTTGATCGCGGTTGACGCCGGAGATGGCGATTAAGCAAGCTTCCAGAGCGGCTGCAACAAGGGCGCTCGAAACCTCGCTATTAGAACGGGATGTCTTCGTCGGTAATCGGGCCAGCTGCAGCTGGCTCCGGTTCGGGCGCGCGCTGATCGAAGTTGTTGCCGCCGCTGGCAGATGCTCCGCGTGAACTGCCGGCGAAGTCACCGCCCCCCTCGCCGCGACCGCCCAACAGAATCAGATCGCTGGCCACGACTTCGGTCATGTACTTCTTCTGTCCGGACGTCTTATCGTCCCAGGACCGGGTTTGCAGGCGTCCCTCAATATAGACTTTGCCGCCCTTTTTTAGATATTCGCCGGCGATCTCCGCCAGGCGCTGCCAGAGCACGACGTTGTGCCACTCAGTACGGTCCTGCCATTCGCCGGCTTTGTCTTTGAATCGTTCGTTGGTAGCGATGGCCAGCTTGGCTACGGGCGTTCCCTGCGGCGTGTACTTGATTTCCGGATCCTTGCCCAAGTTTCCGATCAGTTGAACTCGGTTCAGACTCTTGCCTGCCATGTGGGTGCTCCTTTGCAGGGGTTCACTATAACAGAATGGGGGCGGTGGAGATCGTGCGGCATGTCACAAAGTCGGCTGGGAGTATCATTTTGGGTCGGACGTTTTCAACGCATCGGCTGAACCGGCAATCTTTGGTCGCAGGAGGAGTATGTCTCTCTCCCGTATCTTCTCTCATGCCACCTCCAGAACTTGGAGCATCGCCCTGATCTTCGCGGTGCTGCCCTTGCTTTCAGGTTGCTGGGTGACATCCATAAACGGCCTGTACGAGCAAGAGAGTCTGGACAATCCTCATAAAGATCGAGACCTCGTTTTTGACCCGAGCCTGATTGGTTCCTGGAGCCTGACTGAGGACAAATGCACAACGCTGCTGACAATCGCCGCCAAGGACGAGATCTACGATCTGCAATCCGCAGAGCAGGGTGAGGGATGTATCAATGATAATTCCCATCGACAAGCTCGTCTGGTGAAACTGGGCACCAATTACTTTCTGGACGTCTCGCCGATGGAGGACGATGTGTGCGACATGTGTCTCGCTAAGCACGCTATTTTCCTCGCGAAATTCGACAAGGCCACGTTGTCTCTCGCGCCGATTGACTCCGACTGGCTGAAGAAGTCATTGCTGCAAAGACGGCGGCATTAGCCACCCTGGCAGGCGATACCGACACGATAACTGCGTCGCCCAAAGAATTGAAGGCTTTCTGTCGCAAGTTTGCTGAAAACACAGAAGTCTTCAAGCCGGAATCGACATCCATGTTCAAGCGGAACTAGGGTTCATAAACGAGCGCGGGTCAGGTTATAATTCCGGCATGCCTCCTGCACCCGGCGCCAATAAAGCCGTTGGGATGGTTCCCGACGAGCTCAAGTTTGAACCGAAGTCGAAGGGTCTTGCGACTCCACGCAAGAAGAAACCGAAGGAACTAGCAGTCATTACCGAGTGCTGTACCGGATGCGCCGGCTCGCCGGCCTGCGTCGAATATTGTCCGGTGGAGGACTGTATGTTCTGGGTGCCGGATGAGGACCATCCACCGTTCGGGCGTATTCAGATCGACCCCATCCTCTGCATCGGCTGCAAGAAATGCTTGAGTAAAGGGCCGGACGGCTGTTTCCTTGACGGCTGTCCGTGGGACGCGATCGTCATGGTCGACACGGCCGAGGTAGAAAAAGAAGTCGGGCCGATGGCGATTTAGAAAGAAGCTGTCAGCGCTCAGCTGTCAGCTTTCAATTGCAGCAAATCCCACTTGTTGCCGTAGAGATCTTCAAACACGGCGACCGTTCCATAGGATTCCTCGCTCGGCGGCCGGCAGAACTTTATGCCGCGTGCCGTAAACTCGCGATAGTCGCGCCAGAAGTCGTCGGTGTGCAGGAATAGAAAGACGCGCCCGCCGGTCTGGTTCCCAATGCGGCTGGCCTGCTCGGCGTTCACGGCGCGCGCAAGCAGTAAGTCAGTTCCCGTCGATCCCGCTGGTCTGACCTGCACCCAACGTTTGCCATTGCCCAGGTCGGTATCTTCGATCAACTGAAATTTCAGTTTGGTTGTGAAGAAGGCGATGGCCTCGTCGTATTCGCGAACGACCAGCGCGATGTAGCCAAGCTTTTGCGCCATAAGGAGGAGATTTCAGATTGTAGATTTTAGATTCCAGATTGAAAGCCGGGACCCACGCAAGATGAAAATCTTCAATCTTCAATCTGAAATCTGAAATCTGAAATCTGAAATCTGAAATCTGAAATGTCTCGACCGTCAGTTCTTCCCGGCCCTCGTGCGGATCGCCTTCTCGGTCTCCATTGCCTGTTGGCGAACGTGATCCGGAATGTCTGGCAGATCGCGTTCGTAGGGGCGAATCGCCGGCAGATCATCCGTCTGGCCTACGAGATATAACGCGCGCAGTGCTTCCCACGCTTGGTCGGCGCCGGGATCGACGACAGCGATTTCGGCGCCGGCGGCGACATTAGCGCCAGGTTGCGCGACGGAGCGGATTCGTCCTGGAATCGGCGAACGAATCTCGACCGGCGCGGACGATCCTGCGGCTGCCAACTTTGCAAGTAATCCGCCTTGATGGATGGCCGTGCCCGGGCGGTCTGCATCGACAACGTGACCGCTCGCAGGTGCATCAATGATGGCTGGCTCCAGCAGTGCTACGATCTGCGGACGACCGGTCGCATCGCCGAAGCGCACTAGCGACAGCGCGGCGTTCCCGCGCACCATAGGGGATGGGTCGGCCAGCATCTTCAGCAGCGTTTCGTGAAAGCCCGCTTCTGACGTGTCCTGCCCCATGACCCAGGCGTCGGTGTTGCGGACTTCTTCCACGGGATAGTTCGCCAGCCGGATTAGATCGGGGTACCAGCGTTTCACCGCGTCGTGGCTGGTGTTCTGACTTTTTTCAGGCATCGCCATGCGCTCGCCCATCTGCACCAGCGCGTGCTGAATGTGGCGCGGCTTCTTATCATCGTGCAGATATTCGGTTAGCTGCTGGTCGGAAAGGTGACGACCAAACCATGTGCTCCACCAGAACAGAAAGGGCATGAGGACGATCAGCCAGCCGGTGGCGAAAAACAAAATCTTCTGCGTGCGCGACATGCCGCGGTTGGGCTGGGGGGCAGAATCCGAGACGTGCGGAGTTTCTGGGGAGGACGCGGTTTCCAGTTGGTCACTCATGCGTAGAACTATGCGGTCTCTTTTCAGTGCAGGCTAAATGCAGAGGTCCTTCGCTTCGCTCAGGATGACAGGGCCGATTTTGGGCCGCAATCTCAGTTTACTACTCCACATCGGCGTCGAGCACACGTTCCTGCTCGAGATAGTGCGACATAGCGTACTGAGCCAAAAGCGGCGTCTGCAGCCGGATTTCGGCGCCGATCCATTCGCCCTTGGCGTGAGGAGCGTCGGGCGGATGGTTGCAGCGTCCGCCACTTCCGAACTGCGGACCGAAGTCTGCGCTCTGAATCTGATCAAACTGGCAGATCTCGCGCCAGGCAGCATCACCAACAGTTCCAGAGACGTCGATTTTTAACTTCAGCACAGACATAGAAAGAATGTTTGATTGTTGATTGCTGATTGAAAAACGAACGGTTGCTCGAGAAACAGCTTCAAGGTTTTCAATCAACAATCAACAAATCAACATTCAACAATATCCTCCTAGCTGTGTGGAAACCACTGGTAGAGCATGAAATATACGATGACTCCCGTGATGGAAACATACATCCACAATGGCCAGGTCCAGCGTGCGATGGCGCGATGCTTGTCGTAGCGGGCTCTGAGTCCGCGGGTGAGCGTGATGATTGCCAACGGCACGATGACGATGGCCAGCGTGACATGTGAAATCAAAATCGCGAAATAGACTGGGCGCACCCAGCCCTCGCCAAGAAATCGAATGTTGCCGACTTTGTAGTGAAAGAACAGGTAGCATCCCAGAAACAAGGCCGACGCAACCACAGCCGCAATCATGCACACGCGATGGGCGGCGATGCGGCCCCGCGCAATCAGGCCACGTCCGGTGAGCAGCAGCACCGCGCTAGTCCCATTCAGTGTTGCGTTCAGTGCAGGGAAGAAGGCGTACTGTTCGGCGATCATGCGGCAGGCCTGGTGCTTCTACGGTTGGCCATCAGCAACGCCAGCCCGAACATGAGCAGCGAGAACAGGGCGAGCGTCGCCATTGCTGTGGGCAGCGGAAAACTGGTTTCCGCGCCGGGATACAAAAGGCTGCGCAAACCTTCGACTCCGTAGGTTAGGGGATTCAGACGCATGATGATCCGAATCCATCCCGAGGCACCCGCGAGCGGGAACAGCGCGCCAGACAACAGCCACAACGGAATCAGAAACAGATTAACGATTCCGTGGAAGGCTTGCGAGGAATCCATAGGCCACGCGATGGCGAAACCGAGCGCGGTGAGGGAAAACGAAACCAGAAACACCACAACCGCCACCAGCAGAACAGATAACAGTTGCAGATGAACGCCAGCGAACGGCGCGAAGATCAAAAAGATCATGCCCTGGATTGCCGAGAGCGTGGTGCCGCCCATCACCTTGCCGAGCACAATCGCGGTGCGCGGCACCGGCGCGACCAGCACGGAAAGCAAAAAGCCTTCTTTGCGGTCTTCAATCACCGACATCATCGTAAAGATGGAAGTGAAGAGCACGATCATGATCAGCGCGCCGGGATAAAAATAATCCAGGTAATGCTGCTGGCCGGGTCCACCGCCCGAGCGAAACGAAGTTCCGAATCCCGAACCGATGACCAGCCAAAACACCAGCGGAGAAGCCAGTACGCCGACCACGCGCGTAGGTTGGCGATAGAAGCGCACGATCTCGCGCCACCATAGAGTGAACGCCGGCAGCGTAACGCCCGCGGATGCGGACCGCCCTATGGGACGCTCTAAAGTTGTTGCCTGGGTTGCCATTATGGATTTGCCTTCGCCGCGGGAGCCGTCGTCGAGGCCGCCGGTTTTGCTGCGGCCGGAGCCTTGGCGGGTTCGACTTTCTTCTTGCCGATCAGACCGCGGTCGCGCATCTCCCAATACGCGTTCAGCAGGAAACACGCCGAAAGCGTCAGCAGGATGAGCGTCATGAAAAGGCCGTCGACCGTCGCTGAAAACGGCCAGAGGACGATCATTCCACTCACGAAGATCCACACAATGCCCACCAATGGCAACAGACCGAGCACCAGAGAAAGCACCAGAATCATGGGACGCAAGCTACCTCCTCTTTTTCTTTTTGGGTTCGGAATTTGGTTCGCGCTCTTCACTCCAGAATTTGTGGCCGGTGCGGTGGATGAAGACATCTTCCAGCGCCGGCTTGCTCACCGAAATTGCTAGAATCTCGCCAGGGAAGGCCTCGACCACATCGGGAACAAAACGGTGGCCGCCCTCGCGTTCGATGCGCACCTGGTTGCCCAATACCGTAGCTTCGACATGGAAACGCGCACGAATATGATCAGCCAGCGAAGCAGCGTCGTGCGCAGCATCCAGCATGATTACGTCGCCACCGATTTCGCTTTTCAATTCTGCCGGTGTGCCTAGCGCGACCAGGTTTCCTTCATTCAGGATGGCCAGGCGGTCGCAGCGTTCGGCCTCCTCCATCAAATGCGTCGTTATCAGCACGGAGACGTGCTCTTCGTCCCGCAGAATTTGCAGATACTGCCACAAATCGCGGCGTGCTCCGGGATCGAGGCCCGTGGTTGGTTCGTCCAGCAGCAACACACCCGGGTGATGGAGCAGGCCTTTGGCCAGCTCGATGCGGCGCTGCATGCCGCCGGAAAATGTCTCCACGCGTTCTTTCGCACGGTCGGCCAGACCCACGCGCGTCAGAATCTCTTCCACACGTTTCTTGAGTGCTGATCCGCGCAGGCCGTAAAGATGTCCCTGGTGCCAAAGATTTTCGTATGCGGTCAGCTTGGCATCGACGCTCTGCGCTTGAAACACTACGCCGATCTGTCGGCGGAGACTTGCGGGATCCTGCGCGGCGTCGCAACCCATGACTAGGGCGCGGCCTGCGGTCGGAATCATGAGCGTCGAAAGAATGCGGAAGAGAGTGGTTTTACCGCTGCCGTTCGGGCCGAGGAGGCCGAACAATTCCGCCGGCCGCACTTCGAAGGAAACACCGTTCAGCGCCGTGCGACTCTCATAGCGATGGACAAGATTTTCTACGGAAATTACGGACGCGACGGTGTGATCGGATTCGAGACCGGCATCGGCGAGCGCAGAGACCTTCGAGACCAAAAGAATGTACCCCAGGGAGCTGTTATCAGTTTACGACATCTTGGCGAACGTTAGGAATGATGACTCAGGCGACTGAAGGATCGTGCTGCGCTTGCGGCAAGCGCTCTTCGAAGGCAACCGGAACATGCCTCCAAACCTGAATCGCAAGGATGACGGTAGTCGCCAGCAGCAGCGCTCCTACGGCGACGTGAGCTACCGTCGAGATCACCATGGGAAACTCGGGCTGCACCGCATTGCGTCCCCAGGCGACGCGGGTCAGAAAAGCGGTAAAGCCGAGGCATAGCTGCGCAATGAGGAGCGTCATCATCAGGACGGCAGGGCGACGAACTTCTTCAATCTGCGAATAAACCGTCAACGCGCGAATCGCGGTCCAGGCCAGCACGAACGATACCACCACGGCGTGCACGACGTGTGGCCACCAGCTCAAACCGTGGTGGCGGAACATCGCCCCCAAGATTAACTGCACGTACAGCACGAAAATCGAAAGAAGGGTTAGCGTGAAAAGACTGGGACGCCGCTGGTCAAACTCAACTCGCGGCTGCTCCTCGATCCATCTGCTGCCGGTGAACAACGTGATGGCGACGGCAATGCAGAAAAACGTCTGGGCAAGCGCGGCGTGGGCCGACGATACAGCGGGTGGCAAGTAAAACAGAACGGTAATGCCGCCCAAAATTCCCTGGGCGATTACCGTCCCCAGAGCGGCAAGAGCCAAATACCGCAGCCAGCGCCGCTTTTCCACGCGCCAAGTCCACACGACAAGGATGATGGTAAGAAGCCCCGCGCCCTGCGCGATCATGCGGTGAGTGTGCTCGAACTTCACTCCACCAACGAGCTTTGGGATTTTGTACCAGGAGCCGAATGAGGTGGGCCAGTCGGGAACGGAGAGCCCAGCGTCGTTGCTGGTGACCAGCGCGCCCGCAATGATCAGAAGAAACGTCCAGCAAGCGAGGATAACGGCCAGCCGGTGATGTCCGCGATTGTAGGTTGTCGCGATGGCTTTCAGAGTAGCGCCCCTCAGGTCGGAATTGAAGAGAATGGCGTAGCGCCGGCATCGCGCTGGCTATCTGCGTCCGTTTAGCGCCTCGACTCCGCAGGCGAGACGCCTACGGGACAGCCGCCGAGACGGCGGCGCTACGCAACCTTTATTTTACCACCCGAGAAATCACTCCCCGGCGGCCTTGAAGCTCTGGTCCACGGTCTTCGTATCTTTAGGAGCGACCGTTACCTTCTGATCCTGCTCTCCGAGCTTCTCATGAACAAAAGCGAGGGTGTAGTCGCCCGGCGGAAGGCCCTTGATCTCATACTTTCCGTCTTTATCTGTGACAGCATAAAACGGGTTCTTCACCACGTTGATGTACATCTTCATCCAGGGATGCTGGTTGCACTTCACGGGCAGCATGATTTCTTCGCGCGCGAAATTCTTTTGAATGTCGGCGGAAGATGGCGGCTGTGATTCATTCCACTCCCGGTTGTCCTTCGGTGTGGGATGAATGTTGTGCGTGGTGGGATCCCCGTTCTTGATGTCCACAGTTTGGCCCGTCATTACGCCCAAGACGTGGGGATGATAACGGCAGCCCTTCTGCTCGAGCACGACGGGATCTTTAGGAGTGTCGAAAGTGCGATTGCCAAGGCCGTCTTTCACATAGACGAAGACGTTAGCCAAATCGCCGCCGGAGACGACGACGTTCTCGGCTTCGTTCGTGCCCTTGCAGCCCGGATCCTGACTCATGTCGATTTTGGAAGCCTTTGGCGCTGTTCCGTCAAACTTTACCGTGCCTTTGACCGTGGCTACGGTCGCTGGATCGATGGGAGTGGCGGCCGGAGCTGCGGACTCCGCCGGAGCGTTGTTAGACTGCTCCGTATTTTCTTTCTTGCTGCACGCCGCCAGCGTCAACAATGCGCATACTGCGAGCGTGCCGACTGCCATCGTTGCCCAACCTGTCTTCTTATTCATGATGTTGCCTTTCTGTGGGGAATGTACCGGCCTCGCGCCGGCTATCGCGCGGGCGAGCGGCCCGCGCCGTAGATAACTAACAAAATTTAATGCCACCTGCCGAACCGCACATTCTACCGCGAACCTCCGCCCGCCGTATGATGCGATTCCAGCGCTGCATGTTTACGATTACTCGAGGGCTGCACAGCCGCCTTGGCCCGAGGCATGGAGGACGCCACCCGCCTTTGTTCTTCCGCGGTCAATTGGAAGATGTAGTCGGTCAACAGTTTGCGATGATCTCCCTCGAAGCCGTTGAAGGTCGGTGGCGTTGGTCCGGCAAAGACCCACTGGCTATTTTGCTGTTTGAACAAGCCTGACGGCATCGACGTGCCCGGGCTGATGGCTTGCGGATCGGTAATCCAACGCTCCACCCAGTCAGGCTTCAGGCGCTCTTTCGCCAGCAGGAAGTTGGGTGCGGTGGCGATCTTGTCGTGCCCGGGATCGCCCGTAGCGTGGCACTTCAAGCAAGGCGCGGCCGTACTCGAGAACAGGCTGCGGGCCATATCGGATTCTTTGGCCGTGAGTGTCGGCATCTGCTGCGGGATGTAAGGCAGCGGCTGCTGCGACAGTGCCTCAAAGAATCTCACCAGCTTTCTCAATTCGTTGTCGGAGAACGAGAACGTTGGCATTCGAACTTTCAAATACGGGCGAACGCCATTGCGGTTAGTGTCCGTAGTGCTCAACGCAGGATTCGACAGGAATTTCCGCAGCCATTCGGGATCGACACGCGCGCCTTCGGTCAACAGCTTGGGAGGCAACTGCTCCTGCGCGTCCTGATACTGTTTCAGGCCCATCAAAATCGTTTGCTGGCCGGGAATGAACTGGTGGCATCCCATGCAGTTGTACTTCTTGACGACCCACCAGCCTTCCTGAATGTCGTGGCGCGCATCGCCGGGCTTGTATTGATAGCTCTGGGGCAGGGAAGTCTCCTGGCTGCCCATGAGGAATGTAGTGAGGTCGAGCACCTGCTCTTTGGTCAGGTGCAAGTTTGGCATGCGCAGAGCTTCAGTCTCAGTTTTGACCTTGCCTTGATCGTAGACATTCGGTTCGGCGAGTTTGTGCTCGAAGAATCCCTTGTGGTCGTACCAGGGTTCTTTCGCCGGGCCGTCGGGCAGGCGAGCCAAGTCTTCCTTATCTTTGATTGGCTCGGCACCTTTGCCGCCGCGTTGCGCGACTTCCGTGAACAGCGCGAAATCAAGGCGCTCGATGGGTTTGCTGCCTTCATAAGTTAGTTCGGTACCAATGCGGCCTTCGTCTTCCATGCCGGAGATTTCATGGCATCCGCCGCAGCCGTAGAACCGAACCCACTTCTTGCCTTCTTCCTTCAGAGACGGATCATCCATGAACGCCGCTTCTGGATAGGACGACGGCTCCTGCTTCTTCTGCGACATCAGGTATGTGGCGATATCTTCCGCGTCTTCGGGACTCAGGCGCAGACTGGGCATCACCGTCATGTTCTGCACTTGCAGTTCGTGTCCGTCATTGGGGCACTTGCTGTGATCGAGGTCGAAGACGTAAGGCAGATTCTTCTTCGCGTAGTCTTCGGGTCCTATGTCTTTTTTCTCGTACGGGCAGTATGGGCGCGTGCGCTGGCGTGCATTGTGAATCCAGCGCACGAGGTAATCGTAATTTGCCTTTTCGCCGACGCGAGTCAGATTCGCGGCAAAGGTTCCACCCTGCATCTGATCGCCCTCGCCGATGGAGTGGCAGGCCATGCATCCACGCCCTTCAAACAATTCTTTGCCGTGCGCGGCATTTCCGGGCTTGTGCTTCGGCAGTACGTCGGTGAATCCGGTTTGCCAGATGTACGCAGAGATGGCCTGAATCTGGTGATCGGTGAGGCGGAAGTTCGGCATCTTGGTGGTCGGCCGGAAATCAGAAGGTTTCTTCAGCCACACCGGAATCCAATTTTTATTCAGCTTCAGGCGCGCGTCTTTCAAATTAGGGCCGACTTTTTTCTGATCCTGCATCAGGCTATGCGACTGGAAATCGAGCTGCTGCAAACGCGCGTCCAGCTTGCTGTTTGCGACTCTTAAATCGACCGCCTGGGTATTCAGCTTGTTGGCGACGTCATTCGACTCAGCAGCATCGGCCTGTTTCATCAGGTCCGCGGTATTTTTTACGTTCTCTTTTTTCTGGGTTTCGATCTGCTTGATCTGCTGGCCGACGAAGTTCAGATCTTCGGGTTCCTTGTCGTAACCTTCATAACGATGGCAGCCCATGCAGCCGCGTTGGCGGAAGAGGTCCTTGCCATTGTTGATGGTTTGCCATTGAACGTCGCCGCTGGCGAGAACCATGTCGGCTGAGTGGCAGCTCTGGCAGCCGGCTTCCGAGTTTTCTTTGGGATACAACGGCCAGAGCCAGTGCTCGTAATTACCGTGCGCCTTCTCAATGCTGGTGGTGGCGCGGCCATTTCCCTGGTGACAGGGCGAACAGCCAAACTTTTCGGGATCGTGAATCTGCAGCAACTCCGGCTGGGCGTGGCTGGCAAACGCCTGCGCATATTCGTCCGGCTGCTTCGCGCCCTTTTCCGTCATAGCCGCGGCGGTAACCTTCAACGGCTCGCGCGTGTTCATATGGCAGGACTCGCAGCGGTCGACGATGTTGGCCTCGGCAACATTGATCTGCACGATGGCCGGATCCCATTCTGTGGCTCTTTTCTTGAGTCCCTGAATTTGCTGCGGAGTGAGGTCAACCATGTGGTCCGAAATGTATTCGTCCATCTTGGCCTTGGCTGCGGTCACGGGCTTCAGCACGTCGCCGAGGTCGAGGCTCAGCTTGGTGCGCTCGTCGCGAATCTCGTTGTAAGTTTCTTCCAGTTGCGGAAAGGTGAATTTTTTCTTCGTGCCGTCAGGAAACTCAACCGTGGCCTGCTCGGCTTTGTATTTGTCGATTTCTTTTTGCTTGCTGGCTTTCGCCGAAGCGCTGCCGCTGGTTTCCAGTTCGTAGGTCAACGCATTGACATAGGCGCGCCGGTCGGTAAAGACGCTCTGCACTGCGAGCAGGCGCGCGCTGGCATCGTCCAGCTTTCTCCGAGCCTCATCCGCTTGCGCTTTAGAGTCCTGATAAGCCTTCTGGTAATCCTGTTTCAGGGCTGCATATTGCGGATCCTGTTCGACTGACTGCTCCGACTTCGATGACTTCGACTTTGCCGTATCCAGGAAGGCAGAGTAACGATTCTTCCATTGATCCTGGAAGGCTTTCCACGGCCGCTGTCCCCAGGCTTCGTCGTACAAAGCCCAGAACAGCGTGGCAATCAGAATGATCGTCGCCACGACATAATGGATGGCGAACGATTTGCCGGTGATCGGATCGTGCTCGGGGATGGGTTTTTCAGGCACCAGTTTATCCCTCTAGATATTCAGCCAATTTCAGATTCTAGATCTCAGAATTCAGATTGAAACCCAGCACTGCCACGGCGACGTCTTGCAATCAGCAATCGTCAATCTGAAATCTTCAATGTGTTTATATGTTGAACCACGGCGTAATCCACACGTACTTGATGTGCCACAACAGCCGCAACCCCATCTTCAGGGGCAGCGCGACCATGGTCAGCAGTAAGAACTGCATGATGGAAAATTGCAAAAGACTCATGCGCGAGAAATCTTTTCCCATGCGCCGACGGAACAAGGAGTAGACCGCCCCACCGCCGACCAGATAGTATCCGCCGACCACGATGGCGCCGAAGATTGCCTTTCCCAGATTCGACGTGATCCCGAAAATGTCCGGCAGATCGCGGTTCACCTCATAGATCAGGCGATTGTGGTCCCAGGTCTGCCCGGGCCAGAACCATTGCCAACCGGGGCCGCGAATAAACGTCCCGATGATGATCATTGCGACCCACAGAATGATGAAGCCGAACAGAAACGTTGAGATGGAAAACTTGCGCTGCTTCCAGGTGTAATAGCCGCTGCCCAGCGGATTGGTGTCAATGTAAGGAATCACCATCAGCCCGATGATGATCAGCGTTGGCATGACCACGCCAGCAATCCACGGATCGAAATAGACGAGCATCTCCTGCAGGCCGAGGAAGTACCACGGAGCCTTCGCAGGATTCATCGTGAGGTTAGGATTGGCCGGCTCTTCGAGCGGGGCGTTGAGGGTGATCGACCAGACCATCAGAATGATCGTGATGATGATGGCGGCGAGGAATTCAATGCGCAGCAGAAATGGCCAGACGTGAACTTCCTTTTGCCAGCCGGGCTTGAAGGGCCAGGTCTTGCGATGGTGAGTTTTGGCCATCGCGGGATCGGCCTCGAGTTGCTCGATTAATTGATCGTTGGCCCGGGCCTGTTTCACTGCGAGATAAATATAGAAGGCCAGCAGCGGGATCAAGCCCACGATCGGCACGTTGTCAGGCGCCGAGCAAATCTCCCAGAGTTGTCGCCAGTCCATAAAGTCTCCAGACTGCGGTGTCACATTTCCTAAAATAAAAACTAAGAAGTCAGAATGCAGAATTGTAGATTTTGCTTTTACTTCTGCCTTCTACATTCTTCCTTCTGACTTCAAGCGATCACTCTCCGGCCGCCTTCGGGCCGCGGCGGGGCTTGTCCGCTTCGGCTTCCAACATCACCGGAGCGGGGCCTGAAATGCCACCATCTTTTCGCACGCGCCAGAAATGCACGATCATCAGCACCGACGCCACGATCGGAATCCCGATGCAATGCCAGATGTAAGAGCGCAACAGGGCATTGGCGTCGACAATCGATCCCCCGAGCAGGCCGAACCGGACGTCGTTGTAGGGCGTCATCCCCAGCATCGATCCGAACGGGCCTTCATGACCGAGCAGCGGTGTGGCGCGTGCCATGTTCGTGCCCACCGTGACCGCCCAGAAACCGAGTTGATCGTCGGGTAACAAATATCCAGTGAATGACAGAAGCAGCGTGAACACTAGCAGCAGGACGCCGATGTTCCAGTTGAATTCGCGGGGCTTTTTATACGACCCGGTCAGGAACACACGGAACATGTGAAGCCAGACCGCAATCACCATGAGGTGAGCAGCCCAGCGATGCATGTTGCGCAGGATTTTTCCGAATGGAACGTCATGCTCCAGATAGAGCACGTCGCGGAATGCCTGCACCTTGGTCGGGTGGTAATAAAACATCAGCAGCACGCCGGTGTAGGTGAGGATGATGAACAGGTAAAACGTGATGCCGCCCATGCCCCACGTATAGCTGTATCGCACGGCGTCGCGGTTGATCTTTGCCGGATGCAGATGCAGGAACACGTTAGAAAGCACGCCCAGCGCCCGGTTGCGGGGCGTGTCGTCGTGCTTGTGGCGGAAGATCGATGTGTAGACCTGGGTCTTGGTGGGATCTTTCAGGCCTTCGATTTGTTCCTTGGCTTTGGTGGGGATATCGGTCTTGAGGGCCTGAATGTCCTCTTTCACACCCGTCGTGACCTTCTCCAGCACGCCGACCTTGCCATTCTTTCCGTTCGTGCTGTTTGCGCCGCCGCCGTTGCTGCCGTTCGGTTTTTTTTCGTCAGCCATATGAGTCCTGAATTTCCAGTAGCGCCGGCGTCCCGCCGGCTGTCGCGAGGGCGCCTAGCCCTCGCCGCGGGCAAGAGTGCCCGCGCCACACTTACACTCCCGTCAAAAATGCTCCTGGATCATTGAAGTGCGTGGGCTGCCCCTTCGGCCACGAATACAACTTCGACGTATCCACCAGAATTTGTCCATCTGGCGCCAGTTCGATTTTCGCGCGGTCCATTGGACGCGGCGCGGGCCCTTCGAAATTGATTCCCTCGCTGTCATACCCGCTGCCGTGGCAGGGACACTTGAACTTGTTCTCGCTTGGCTTCCAGTCCGGAGTGCATCCCAGGTGCGTGCAGCGCGCGTAGATCACGAACAAACGGTCAGGCGTGCGATCGACCCAGATGCGATATTTCTGCTGGAACTTGGTATCGACACCGAGTGCGAATTCTGACGGATAACCGATCTTGAAAAGTGTGTTGGGCTCGAATAGCGTGCGCGGCAGGAAGAAGCGAAAGAACGCCAGGAACCATGCCATCAGGAATCCGGTCACCATCGTCCACACAAAGCGGCGGCGGTGGCGGTCAATCTCGGTCGAGGGAGCGGTTCCGGCCACGCCGGCGGCTGCGGCCGCTTTCGATGTGCCCACCGCCGGCGTGCCCACATACTTCGTGGCATCCTGCGCCGCCGTGGGTGCGGGTTTTGTGGCCGCGGGTGTCGCTGCCCCGGGATTCGGATTAACCTTCCCGGTTTCCGGCTCCGCCATGCGCTCCCTCCTGATGGTAGCTGACTAAGGCCTAATCCAAAGCAGCGGCCGTCGCGTATTGCGGCTCCGCCAACGTGCTTCCACCGCTTTCAACTGGAATCAAGGCATGAACTCGCTGTCCCAGGGCCTGATATACGATCTGCCCCAGGGCTTGTATGAATCTTGGAGAATCATTGAGCCCGGCGCTCATTTCAAACTGCGTGAAACCCAGACTACGCGCCTGTTCCCGGGCCTCGTGATCAATTTCCCCGAGCGTTTCCACGTGATCGGAAACGAAGGCCACCGGCACGACACACACTTCGCGCACCTGCTCAGCCGACAACTGGCGCAAAGTATGGTGTAAAGAAGGCTGCAGCCAGCGACTGGCGCCTACTTTGCTCTGATAGCAAAGGCGGTGCGCGTTGCGCCATCCGCCGCGCTCGGTCAGAAGGCGCACGGTTTCTTCGATCTGCCGCTGGTATGGGTCGCCCTTTTCAATCACTGACATGGGTACGCTGTGTGCGCTGAAAACAATCTCTGGACGCCCGGGTTCGGAAAAGCGCGACAAGGCTTCATTCACCTTTTCGATGACGGCATCGAGATACATCGTATTACGATAGAAACTCTCCACGCAATGCACTGGGACGTCATCAGTGAATAGACGCCGCCATTCGTTCAAACTCGAACCTGTCGTAGTGGACGAGTATTGCGGATATAAAGGTAAGAGCACAACCTCGTCGCACTGGGATGCCTGCAGTTGCTGAATCGCTTCGTGCGTGAACGGGTGCCAATAGCGCATGGCGACAAAGCAATGGGCATTAATATTGCGATTACGCAACTCAGTCTCTAGTGCCCCCGCTTGGCGCTCTGTGTGCCGGCGGATGGGCGAACCTCCGCCGATGGTGGCGTAGTGATGCTCGACTTTGCACGCGCGCGTGGTCGAAATTACTTTGGCGAGAGCTTTACGCCCGATGCGGGCGAAGGGAAAGTCGATGATGTCAGGGTCGCAGAAGAGATTGTAAAGAAAAGGTTCGATCGCTTCCAGCGTGTCGGGTCCACCGAGCTGAAAGAGAACTATCCCCACACGCCGTGTTGTGCGCGTCATTTCCCCAAAAACCCCAGAACGAGGCAATGTACTCCCAACCGAGCGCGCGAGTCAATGGCGGAATTGAAAAAGCTATTGGACTAAGAAGAAGAATACAAACCAATGGACGACAAACCGCGAATGCATCGCAGTTGCATCGTCGGAAAGATGAGAGTTTTTGGGAGCGGGGGTCTCAACAAAAATAAAAGCGTGAGCCTGAACGGTACGCTGGCAGACTCACGCTCTAAATCGGTAACACGACACCGTGCTACTGTGGCAGCCGCAACTCTGTCTTCTCATCCACCTCAGTATGCCTGCGCTCGCCATCCTGGACGTACAAGACACGCAAGCGCTTGTGCACTCCGGGCGCCGGATCGACTCCCATCGTGTAGTTGTTGACGAAAAGGAAAAGCCGGCCATCATTGATCTGGCTGCGCAGCGCCTCAGTCACGTTCGCAAATTGTCCTTCGACGCCATATTCCGCACGCAAGATTTGCAATCCTCTTTCATGACGCTCGCCATCTTCGCGACGATCGGCGTCATCATGATGCTCCCGATAATCTTCGCGATGCTCGGCGTCATCATGGTGTTCCTGCTGTTCACGGCGTTCCTGCCATTCAGGATGCAGTTCCAGACGCGCCACGCTGCGCTCCGGATAGCTGTAGCTCTTGATATCTCCATCGCGTTCGCGCAGGCGGATGATCAGGACCTTATTCTCGTGCGGTGCCGGGTCGACACCCAGGTTAAAGCGGGTGACCTCAAGTTGCAGCACGCCGTCGTGAATGAACGTACGGACGCGAGAAGTCACGTCTACCTTGTGTGCTGGAGTTCCCCAGTCGGCTCCCACGAATTCTCCGCCCTGCGCCATTGCCGAGCCCGCCAGCAAAAGCAGGCAGAGCGCACCTGTAACCACGCCAAACAATCTGAATTTCATAAATGTTGTGCCCCCTAAAAATGATAGGGTCGAACCGGTGAGGGAAGCACTGTACGAAAGGTCACCGACTAGTGGGTGCGTTCCGCGTACCTACAGTAATCTCTCAGATCCCAGAGTGCATTTCGGCAATGACCGCGTCGGCAAACTCTGAGGTTCCTGCTTTGCCGCCGATGTCGCGCGTCAATTTTTCCGGGTGACGGTAGACTTTTTCAAGCGCGTTGCGAATCTGCGTCGAGGCATCGTGCTCGCCGAGATGGCGCACCATCAACAGGGCCGAGCGGAGCAGCGCCGTCGGATTGGCAAGGTTCTTGCCCGCAATATCCGGCGCCGAGCCGTGGACCGCTTCAAAAATCGCGCATTCGTCGCCCAGGTTTGCGCTCGGTACAAATCCCAGCCCCCCGACAAAAGCTGCGCATAAATCGGAGAGGATGTCTCCGTAGAGATTTTCCATGACCAGCATGTCGTACTGGTAGGGATTCATCACCAGTTGCATGCAGGTGTTGTCGACAATGTGTTCGCCGTAGGTGATCTCGGGATAATCTTTGGCTACAGCGCGGCAGCAGCGCAGAAACAACCCATCCGACAACTTCATGATGTTCGCTTTGTGGATGGCGTGGATCTTCTTGCGCTGATTCTTGCGGGCATAGGCAAATGCGAACTTGGCAATCCGCGTGGACGCTTTTTCCGTGATGATCTTCAGGCTCTCCACCACGCCGGGCACCACCTCATGTTCCAGACCAGAGTAGAGACTCTCCGTGTTCTCGCGAACGATGATCAGGTCTACGTCGGGATAGCGAGTGGGAATGTGAGGCAGATTGCGGATCGGCCGAAAGTTCGCGTACAAATCAAACTGCTTGCGAAGCGCGACATTGATGCTGGCAAAGCCGCCACCCACCGGCGTGGTCACCGGCCCCTTCAGAGCGACGCGAGTTCGTTCGATCGATTCCGTCAATTCCTTCGGAATGTACTCGCCCAACTTCTCGTACGCTTCCGCTCCCACTGCGAACGTTTCCCATTCGAACTTCACCCCCGTTGCTTCCAGGATGCGCACCGTCGCTTTCGTCACTTCGGGCCCGATCCCATCTCCGGGAATCAGAGTTACTTTATGAGCCATGAATCGATTGTCCTCGGCACCGTCTGCGCGGGATAAGGGTTAAGGGGTCTTCGCTTTCACCAGATCTTTCAACTCATTCATGAACTCTTTAATGTCCTTGAAATCGAGATACACGGAGGCAAAACGGACATAGGCGACCTTATCGTAGCGGCGCAAGCGGCTCATGATCAGCTCGCCCAACTCACTGGTCTTGCGCTCGCGTTCCGGCGACTCCATCACGAACGTCTCGGATTCGTTTACGATCTGCTCCAGTTTGCTGATAGGTACGGGGCGTTTTTCGCAAGCCCGCAGCAAGCCGTTGAGTACTTTCTGGCGGTCAAACTTTTCCCGGCGTCCATCTTTTTTCACCACCATGTAGGGGATCTCGTCGATACGCTCGTAGGTGGTGAAGCGCTTGCCGCACTTGAGACACTCGCGCCTGCGGCGAATGGATTCCGCTTCCTTACTTTCGCGCGAGTCGACGACTTTATCATTGGCAAATCCGCAAAAAGGACATTTCATGGCGCTGGCTTCGAACTCCGAACTGTTCGCCGATACCTCTGACTCACTTTCGTTCCAACGCTCGAAGGAAAAGAAGAACCGAGCGAAAAGAAAGGGAGAGAAAGGATCTGCTGTTCTGTCAGTTCCTCGAAATTGTAACAGTTGCGGGGGATGCAGACGGGCGGGGCGCTGCGAGGCTCGTCTGAAGGGAAAGTGCAGCCACCGAACACGGTAAACACAAAACGGCGCCCGTACCCCCTGCGGTACGAGCGCCTGTTTTTCCCCATGCCTTCCCGGTGACGGAGGGCCTGAAGCCTGCGATCCAAGCTCGCGGCTGACGGATATTTCTGCCGCTGTCAGGATCTGATTAGAATTTGCCGTACCTCCGACCTTGGTTTGTCATCAAAATGTCTGCGCCTTGTAAAAAGTAAACCGGGCGCAGGGAGTCGCCAGCTTTCATTTCATACGCTGAGGTTTTTGCGGTCCTACTAGACCACGAAATACTTGGCTGCGGGATGATGAACCACAATGGCCGAGGTGCTCTGCTCCGGCTCCAACAAAAATCCGGATGTCAAGCGCACGCCTACGTTTTCTTCGGGCTTGAGCAGCGCGAACAGCTTGGTTTGATCTTCAAGATTCGGGCACGCGGGATAGCCGAACGAATAGCGCGACCCGCGATACTTTTGATGGAACAGATCGCGAATCTCGCCGGCGTCTTCTCCGGCGATTCCTAGTTCCTCGCGCATCTTCTTGTGATGCAGTTCGGCTAGGGCCTCCGCGGTTTCGACGCTCAGGCCGTGCAGGTAGAGATATTTCGTGTACTCTCCGCTTTCGAACAAACGCTGCGTTTCCACGCTTGCCTTCGGCCCGATCGTGACCAGCGATAGGCCGATCACATCCATCTTTCCCGAAGTTTTGGGCGCGAAGAAATCAGAGACGGCTAACCGTCGGCCTTCGCGCTGTCGCGGGAAGGTGAAGCGCAGCAATTCGCGCGCGGAGACAGCCGCCCCCGGCTGTCCGGCTGAGCTCACGCTAGGCTCGCGGGCAGGAGTGCCCGCGCCACACGGTTCGTAGACCACCACGTCGTTCCCGTCGGATTGGGCAGGGAAGTAGCCGTAGACGACCTTGGGTTCGAACAATCCGGAAGCCGCAACCTCGTCTTCCAGTTTGCGAAGAATCGGGCGGAATTTCTCATCGACCAGGCGCACATAGTCAGACTGCGAGGCCGTCTTCAGTTGCCACTGGTTTTTGAAGAGCGCGGTCTCGTTGATGTAGCGAAACACTTCACCCAAGTGGTAGTCCTTGCGGACGCGCACGCCCCAGAACGGCGGAGTTGGAGTGTTCGGTGCATCTGCCACAACGGGGCTGCGCTCCGCAAACACGGGCCCGGTTTCTTCATCGACCGCCGCCGCCTTCGCGTATTCCTTTACCGTTCGCCCTTCGGTCAGCCGCGTTTGTTTTGCGCCGTCCTCGGTGGCCAGGTCTTCCATGATGTGCAGACCCGCGAAGGCGTCGTCGGCGTAGAAGACGGCGTTGGCGTACTCGCGACGCAGGTCGTCTTCCACATATTTGCGCGTAAGAGCAGCGCCGCCGCAGATCACTGGGAAGGCCAGCTTCTGCCGCTCCAGATCCTGGATCACGTACTTCATCTCAAGCGTCGACTTCACCAGCAGGCCGCTCAAGCCGATGGCGTCCGCTTTCGATTCCTGGGCGGCGCGGATGATCGTGTCGCCCGGCTGCTTGATGCCGAGGTTGATGACCTTAAATCCGTTGTTCGACAGAATGATGTCGACGAGATTCTTCCCAATGTCGTGGACGTCGCCTTTCACCGTGGCGAGCACGATCGTGCCTTTCTGCGATCCCGCCTTCTTCTCCATCTTGGGCTCGAGATAAGCCACTGCCGCTTTCATCACGCCGGCTGAATCGAGCACGGAAGGCAACTGCATTTTGCGCGCGCCAAATAGATCGCCGACCGTCTTCATTCCGTCGAGCAGTACGGTATTGATCAACTCCAACGGGGAATAGTTGGCCAATGCCTCGTCCAGCAGTTGTTCCAGCGGTTTCTTATTCGCGCCGTCGCCGACGGACTTCTCGCCGTTGATGATCGCGAACTTCAGCTTGTCTTCCACCGACAGCGTATCGACATGTGCCGTGGTCGAAGCGGCCGGCTTGCCCTTCATGCCGGCGAAGTGCGCCATGTACTTCTGCAACGGGTCGCCGTCGGAGTTGGCGTCCCGGTGTATGAGCTTGCGCGCCAGTTCCACTTCTTCCTGCGGAATCTTGTACAGCGGATAAATCTTGGTGTAGTTGACGATGGCCATGTCGAGCCCGTGGTCTACCGCTTCGTGCATGAAGACGGAATTCAGCACCCGCCGCGGGTAAGCATCCAGGCCAAAGGAAATATTGCTCACACCGAGGATCGTCTTCACTTCAGGCAGTTCTTTCTTGATGCGTTCAACTGCCTTCAGCGTTTCCATTCCGGCGGTGCGGTACTCTTCTTGTCCCGTCGAAATCGGCAGGGTTAACGCGTCGAATATCAGATCAGTGCCGTCAAGTCCGTACTTCTTTGTAGCGAGATCGTAGATGCGATGCGCGATGGCAACTTTTTTGTCAGCGGTCAGCGCCATGCCGTCTTCGTCGATGGTCAGCGCGATCACGGCCGCGCCGTAGCGCTTTGCCATGGGCAGAACTTTGGAGGTGCGTTTCTCGCCATCTTCCAGGTTGATGGAGTTGATGATGGCACGGCCTGGGATGCGCTTCAGTGCTTCCTCAACCACATCGGCTTCGGTCGAATCCACGAGGATCGGCGCGGGAACTCGCGTGGCGATCTTTTCCAGAATCGACGTGATGTATCCCTTCTCGTCTTCACCCACGATGGCGCAGCACAGATCGAGCATGTGCGAGCCTTCGTTCACCAGCTTTTTGGCCAGCGCCAGAATGTCGTCGTATTTTTTGCCCTGCACCAGCTTGCGGAAATGTTCGACGCGCGTGGTCGTGTTCATTTCCTCGGCGACGATGAGAGGCTTTGGCTCCAGGTCTAGGGGAACGGTGGTATAAGCGCTCGATGCGGCGCCCGCACGCTTGACTTCGCGCTTGGCAGGTTCCACTCCGGAAACCGCCTCCACCACGGCTTTCAGGTGTTCCGGCGTCGTGCCGCAGCAGCCGCCCACAATGCGGACGCCGTAGTCCTGCACGAAATGCTTGTGATACTCCGCCAAGTCCTCCGGCGACAGTTTGTAGACGGCGTGACCGCCTACGTTCTGTGGCAGCCCGGCATTGGGCAACACCGAAACTTCCTTGGTGGAATTCAGCGCCAGGTAGCGTACCGCGTCGTTCATCTCCTTCGGGCCGGTCGCACAATTCAGGCCGATCGCGTCCACGTCGAACGGTTCGAGCGCCGTCAGAGCCGCGCCGATTTCCGTGCCCAGAAGCATGGTTCCGGATTCCTGCAGAGTGACCTGCACCGTCACGGGCAGCCGCTTGCCCGATTTGCGCATGGCTTCCAGCACGCCAATGGTCGCGATCTTCGCCTGCAATAGATCCTGCGCCGTCTCGATAAGGAGAACATCGACGCCGCCTTCAATCAGAGCGGCGGCCTGTTCCTCGTAAGACGCCACCATTGCCTCGAACCCTATGTGCCCAAGCGAAGGCAGTTTTGTCGTTGGCCCCATGGAACCGGCGACAAACCGCGGCTTGTCTTTTGTGGAGAATTGCTGCGCCACTTCTTTGGCGAGTTGCGCAGCCTTAAAATTGATCTCGTGCACGCGGTCGCGAAGTTCGAATTCGCCTAGGACGATTCCGCTTCCGCCGAAAGTGTTGGTCTCGACGATATCGCAGCCCACGCGAAAAAAGTCCGCATGAATGTCGCGGATGATGTCGGGACGGCTCAACACCAGCACTTCGCTGCAATTCTCCTTGCCCCAGTAATCGTCCAGGGTGGGATTGCGCTTCTGAATGTTGGTCCCCATCGCGCCGTCGTAGACGACGACGCGCTCTTTCACGGTCTGTAAAAAGTCAGCCATCAGTTTTGCGCTCAGTTGTTTGCAGTTACTTCGGGAACCACTCCCAATTTTGTAAACTTGGCAACGAGACCCTCAAAATCCTCGCGGTTTCTGCACCACACATCGGCAGCTTCGTCATCATCAATCCAAATGTAGTATCGACCATGTTGCGGAACAACGTACGCGTCCCAGGAGAAGAGGATTGCCATGGTGAGGAGAAGCCGAGCATCAACCGAATCCGCCTCGCTAAGCAAGTAGGCCGGCGATTCAAGTATCGGGCGATTTTCCCCGTGTGATGCACGAAGCATATTGATCATTCTGAAGGCGAGGTCAAAATCCATCGGTCCGCACGCGCCGTTATCAGTGATCCAGAAAAGGCAGTCCTCGATCTTTTCGGGATTACCCGGCAAGAAGAGTGTCGCGAAGTAGGGAACTTGATAAGGCAGAACCTTTGGCCATCTCACTGTAAACACATAACCGCCATCGCCCGCGAGAGATACCCGTCTGGACGCCGAGTCAGCGAATAGGCCAATACCGTTGACCCACTCCACGGATTCATTAATCGTAAGTGTCTTCATAGATTCGAGTTTTGTTACCAAGAGCAACGAGCAGGCGCCAACGACGAACGACCAATGACTGCTCCCATACACGAACGCCGGTCTCAATGGACCGGCGGGGGATTGAACTCGGAAGCGTTTTGAAAATTAGCTCCCCGGCACCATCTCCGTTGGAGCACCGCCATCCACGTCGGCCTGATTGAATACGATGTTGGCTCCCATGTGTGCTGGCCGGGGGGCCAGCATTTGCTCCTTACGGTAGACGAGATTGCTGGCGTTGAACGTCGCCAGCTCAAATCCGTGGCCATGGGTGATCGCATCGGTGGGGCAAGCCTCCACGCAATAGCCGCAGAAAATGCAGCGGTTGTAATCGATGTTGTACACCTTGGCGTAGCGCTCGGCGCCGCTCACGCGATTCTGCGCGGTGTTTTCCGCGGCTTCGATATAGATGCAGTTCGACGGACAGTTGGCGGCGCACAGGAAGCAGGCCACACACTTCTCCAGTCCATTTTCATCGCGCTGCAGCACGTGAGCGCCGCGGAAACGGGCTTCAATCCGCGCGCCGCGCAGCGGGCCTTTGCCGTCGGGATAATTCTCCACCGTCGTGGGCTGGAACATCTCCATGAAGGTGATGCTCATGCCTTTGGCAATGGCCGCGATATTCTTCAGCACCGGCATACGTATTTAGTATATCGAAAGAGATGCGAAATCGTCGCGCGGGCTCTGCTTGCGGCTCTGACCAACAGCCCTCGAGCTTCGCTCGAGCGGACAGCCGAGGCGGCTGTCCCTCCGTAAATCTACTTCGTTGGCGGCGGTGCGGGCGCGTGTTCCGGCACCGGGTTGGCGCTCTCCAGCCAGGCGGTATACCAGAGATCAAGCAGCATTTGCGATCCCGCCGCTAGGCGGTGCGTGGTGAAGTCGAATGCGGCCGGCGAACCCTTACCCGTAAATCCTCCGGCTTTCTCCAGCGCGTAGACATTTTCCACCAGACCGTTCGACTCTTTCAGGTAATCAACGTAGCGGGCGAAGGGATCGTCGAGGCGCTCGGGACTCTTCACCAGTCCGGCGAAATCTTTGGCGGTGATGTTTGCGGCCACGTACTCGCTCTCAAACTGGCCATGTATGTGGTGTTCGGTCGTGTATCCGTTGGGATTGGGACCGACCCAGCCGTTGTAATGAATCGTGGTGTGGAGCGGCTGCGCCCCGTCGGCGACGTAATGGCCCATCCAACCGGCGTAGAAGATGATCGCATGCTGGACTGCCTGGGTCGGCTGGTGTGCCGCCAGTTGCTGGCGATATTCGCGGAAAGCAGCCTTCAGGCGGCCATAGACCTCAATCGTGATATATGGCTGCAGGCCAACGCGTTCGGGAAGATAGTCGTCAGGATGGTCCGTGGTCGCCGCGCGTTTGTCGTACAGCTTGCGATAGAACTCATACCGTCCCGGAGGAAGCGGATCGAGCCAGGAGACGCGTTCCAAGTCGATGAAGTGGTCGGGCTCCTGCGAGTTCTTTAAGGCAAATTCGGTTGGACTGCGCCAGCGGTCGGGTTCGGGGCCAAGGTAGCCGATTTCGCCGACGGCGAGGCGGAAGAAGCGCGGCATCGTGGCCGGAATTTTCTGGGCGGCCACGCGGTTGACTGCTACATGGCCCTCATTGCCCCACGCGGCCGCGAGTGGGCTCTGAAAAAGAACGAGGGCGATCAGTGCCATGCAGATCAGCCCCCGTCGAAGCTGCTCATCTTTCCCTACGCTCGTAAGACTTATATGTCCTCCTGGACCTCGCGGTATCAAGCTTAGAACGTCAGATGCGCCGACAGTTGCAGGAATCGGTTGCTGCCGACCGTCTGCTGGATCACTCCGAAGTTGTTGGTATTGCCGCTGGCCAGAATCGTGCCCGGAGTCAGATAGCACGGATTGGGGCTGAAGCAGGGATTCAAAGTAAAGTTGCCGTTCGGCGCGTCAAAACTTGGATGGTTGAAGATGTTGAATGCGTCCGCTTGGAACTTAAGCGCCATGCGCTCCGATATTTTGAAATTCTTCACGACTGAAAAATCAAAGCGCGTTTGAAAGGGAGCGCGGAAGGCATTGCGGCCAGTCGGTCCGAATCCGGTTTCCAGCGTATCGCAAACCATTTGAGGAGTCTGCGGCGCCGTCGCAACGCTTAGGTCGCAAGGTGGTACGCCATCCTGACCGGGGTTGAGGAACGGGATTGTGAAGGCGTCGGGGTTGATGTAAGGCTTGCCATTATCCGTTCCACCTATCACGGCCTTCTGCGGGGAAAACCCGGGAGCCAAAGGCAGAATCGGATTCGTAATGAAGTCATCCCCCGCGAAGTAAATGCTGCCCGCCGCGCCTGAAAAATCGATGATGCTGAACGGCTCGCCACTCTGCAGGACGGTTACACCCTGAATGCCCCAGCCATTCGCGATCGCGCCCATCCATCGCGACGCGTCTTTTATCGTTGGCAATTGATACACGTAGCTAATGCTGAAGACGTGCGTGCGGTCGAAGTCGGAAGAGGCATACGCTTGTCTAGGTAAGAGCGGATCGTTCCCGTTAAAGAAAAGCCCCGCCCCTAGCCCGCTTCCTTCGTCCAGTGAGTGCGAATAAGTGTAGGAAGCGTTCACCATCAGGCCGTGCGACATTCTCTTGGTTGCCTGGAATTGCACGGCATTGTACGTGGAGACGCCCTCCGCCTTCCAGAAATCGGCGTTGGGATTGAAGCCCGTATAGGGCGTGCGCAGAGCGGTGTTTCCATCGGACCCGGCAAATTCTCCGATCGTAGTCTGTACCTGTTCCGTCACGAGCGGGTTGCCGTTGCTATCCGTGGCCTGGTTGCCGTAGGAGTAGATCTGCCCATTAATCGGGCTGCTCGGCGTCGCGATGCGAGGTTCGTTGAAGGGGATCGGTAGTGGCTGGTGCACGCCGTGATTTCCGATGTAAGCCAGCGTCAGGACCACGTCATTCTTCGGTTGCCACTGCAGATCCAGGCTCCAATTCTCGGAGTACGGCAGCTTGTTGGTGGGATCGTAACCTCCGAACAGGAAAGCGAAGGCGGGATCCCCCGATGGGCTGCAGGTAGGAGTAACCGGCTCTGTACATCCGCTCAAATCTGCCTGGTTGTGGACAAGCTGCGCCACTCCCGACAGATTGGTCGGAGGTGGCGCGAACGCAGTGCTTCCAAAAGGACCGAGGGTCAGACAGCCTTTTCCCTTGCAGGTTGAGTTCTGCGGGACGGTGAACGGCTCCTGCGTGGTCACGCTAAACGGTCCGCTTATGCCAAGACCCGCGCTAGTGGAAAGTTCAGTGAAGTATTCGCCTCGGTCCGCATACATGCCGAAACCACCGCGAACCACCACATTCTTGAAACGTTCCGGGCTCCAGGCAAATCCCACGCGCGGCGCAAACATCCATTGCCGGCCGGTGAGCGTTGAGTTACTGACATTCTTGAATCCGAAGGCTTTGTTGTTGCCGGCGACAACCAGTCCAATCCCAGGTTGGCCATTGGGAAGGTTGCCGAAAGTATCGCAGTTAGCGGCCGGATTCGCAGTGGCGCAGGTGCCGGTCCATAAGTAGTCGGAGGGATAGAAGTTCGTCAGCAGTCCATTTTTCTCGTAGAGCGGACCATCCCAGTCCCATCGCAGCCCGCCGTTGACCGTAAGATTTGATCGAACCTTCCAGCTGTCTTGGACAAACAGGCCAGCCGACCGAGAGCGGAAGTGACGGTTCGTCTCGCCGTTAAGGAATTGCCCGCTGCTGCGATCCTGGCCCAAGGTTCCGGTGAGAAAGTCGGCGAAATCGTTAAAGTTGAAGGTCGCAACCTGGTTTTCACGATTCTCCACGTTGAGCTGCGCGTAGTCGAAAAGCCCGCCAAACGCGACGGTATGCCTGCCGTGCACCCAATGGAAAACCGATGAGACCTCGTGTTGGTTCTGGAAGATGCCGGCATTGGCGAAATTCGTGGCAGGGCCGATTTTCATTTCGTTGCCGGAAAAAGGACCGACGATTGACCCGTCGCTGAAAGATGCCCCCGCATCCGCGTTGTGAATCACGATCCCGGGAAAGAAAGGACTGCCAAGAAGGCTTAGGCCAACCGCAGAAGGTGTGAGCGATTGGCTGGTAGTAGCGTTGGCAGTTTCACGAATAAAACCATAGCGGTTTTCCCAGGTCGAATTCGGCGTGAAAACCGTGGTGTTATCCAGGGAGAACAACTGGCTTCCCGCATGCATGGTCTGAGGAAACCCGAGCACCGCGCTGACTGCGAAGGGAATTTGCGTGGGATCGTTTTGAAAATAGTACTTGGCTGCAAGGCGATCCTTGGCGCCGAAAAGATAGTCAATATTCCCGTTGGCCTGGTCGGCATTGAATTGGCTAGAGGGACCTTTGATGAAGGAATTGAAAGGCTGGCCTCCGCTTTCCGGGTTGGGTGCGTTCGAAGAAGGGATGATGAACTGCCCACCGGCCTTTGCTTGCAGGATTTGCAGCGCGACCGGATCGACCTGAGCAGCAGTAATACAGGCGGGATGGTGCTTTTGACCGCAGCCGTCAGCCGCGTTCGTGGTGGCTACCAATGCGTTCGGATCGTTGCGCATCGAATCGGTCAAGCCCTGGAGCGTCGGAACGCCGTTGAACGCACCACTGAGAGCGTCGCTGATCCGCTGCCCCTGATAGGAGCCGAAAAAGAACACTTTGTTTTTTATGACCGGCCCGCCCACCGTCACGCCGAATACATTGCGATGGAGCGGCGGAGCGCCGGAGAAAAATGGATTTTGAGCTAAGAACGTCGGGGCCGCGTCGAAAGCGTTGCTTTGATAATACTCGTACGCCTGGCCGTGGAAACTATTTGTCCCTGATTTCGTCGTGGTTTCGATGTGAGCGCCGCTGGCCGAGCCCATAGATGCGTCGTACATCGAGGTGGCAACGTGAACCTCCTGGATGGTTTCGACCGGCGGTGTCGGCAAGGCCTGACCAATCGCGTCGAATACCGAGCTATTGGTTTGGACCTGGCCGCCCACGCCGAAGATCTCACCCGTGTTCAGCGTGAACCGGCTGTCGGAAATGTTGCTGGTGGAATTTCCGTTAAATAAATTGTTGGCGTTCACTCCATTGAAGGTGAACAGATTGCTGGTGTCGCGTTGGCCGTTCGCGACGATGCCTTGGTTGCCCAAGCCTTCGTTCGAGCCCGAACCGGAGAGAAAGTCTGCGCTGACGCCGGGCGCGAGGATCGCGAGCTGGGTGAAACTTCCCGTGCCCAGAGGAACTACCTCGATTTGCTGTGGGCCTAGCGTGTAGCCATTGGCATTGTCGGTCTCGTTCAAAAGAGGAGTGCCTTCGACCGTCACCGTCGACGAAACCGCGCCCGGTTTGAGTTTGGCATTCACAGTGGCGGTACGGTTACCTTGAACCAGAATCTGCGGATAAGCGGCGGTCTGGAATCCGTCCTTGGTGAATGTCACCTGGTAGGTGCCGATGGGCAGGTCGGAGATCACGAACGAACCATCGTTCTTGCTTTGCGCCGTGACCTCCAGGTTGGTGGCGACCGCGCGCACTTTCACCTGAGCGCCTTGCACGACCGCGCCACTGGCATCCGTCACCGTTCCGTTTATCGAGCCCAGCGTTTGTTGGGCAGGGGCGAGCCCAGTCAGTAGGGCGAGCGTGATTACAAGAATGAAAAGAGCTCTCAGGGATTTCGTTGAAGAAGTAAACACACCGATGCTTGGAATCTGCACGGTAACCTCCTGGGGCCGAATCGACAGCCTTATAACAAAGCGGATTGGCGACATTCAAGATGAATTGGGACGAATTCAGTCAATTTTTGATGAATTTCTTTTCAGTTTTCCCGGCGAACGTTTTGTTGCTTGGACGGAAAGCTAGGACAGTGCTAGCCGGGCCGCTTACGCAAACCACATCTGCTCTGGGGCGGTATCCTCTGAAGGTGAGCGAGGCGAAAAAAGAAGCGGGGCACAGCGACGTGGGCCTGTGCGCGAGCTGTCGCTTCATGCGACGGATCGAGTCCGACCGCGGTTCCCTGTTTTACATGTGCGAGCGGTCGGCAACGGACGCGAGGTTCCCTAAGTATCCGCGCTTACCGGTGCTGGGATGCGTGGGTTATGAGTTGGATACGGACCTCGAGCACGACAAGCAGGCGTGACGAGCGTCACTGCGGGGGCTGGAATTCTGCGGCAAGATTCGATTGGAGAGTCGTCCCGCGTGACTTCATGTGGGGTGAGGAGAATCGGATCATGCTACTGAAAATTCTTGGTGCTATTGCAGTTATATTGTTTTTCGTTTGAGCCGTTGCCGTGCTCCAGGGCTGGAGCAAAAGTGCACCATTAGATCGTACGATTGGCGTGGCTTTCATGACCTTGTTCGGCGTCGCCGCGGCATGGGGTGCGCGAACGTTGTTTGGACTAAAACACTGAAATTCAGGTTACTGAATTTCCCAGAGAAGACAAGGACATGCAGAACGCTTTTGCCGGTCAGGCTACGCGGCCTACCGATAGGCAACTGACGTCAGTGTTGGGCCAAGCTAAGGCCCTCTGGAACGACCTCATTACGGATCTAAAGCGAGACTTGAGTTTGGACGCCGACGAATGGAATAGCTCCACCGTCAAAGCCGGATGGTCGTTGCGGCTGCAATCGAAAAAACGCAACATCGTATATCTGGCGCCGAGTACTGCGTCCTTTTTGGCTTCGTTTGCCTTCAGTGACAGGGCTGTCGCAGAGGTACGGAAAAGTAAGGTTCCAGCGGATGTTATGAAACTTGTTGATCAAGCTAAACGCTACGCTGAAGGAACGGCCATTCGGATCGAAGTGCACACCGTGCAGGACGCAAACATTGTAAAGACGCTGGCGAAGATTAAGGTAGAGAACTAAACTTGCCGCAGCGCTCCGACTACGCAATCCCCAATTCCCTCGCCAGCGCTCTCCATTTGCTGTCGACCAGCGCTTTCGTTTTCGCATCCATGACAATTTCGTCGGGCCAGGGGCGGATGAAACCCTCGCTGGCCCATTTGCGGGTGGCGTCGATCCCCATCTTGGAGCCGTAGTTCGGCAGGCGCGAAGCATGGTCGAGCGAATCCACCGGGCCGAGCGTGAATTGAATGTCGCGCTCGGGATCGATGTGGTTGAAGACTTTCAGTGTGACGTCGGCGATATCCTGCACGTCGACATCTTCGTCGACAACGACGATGCATTTGGTAAACATCGCCTGTCCTAGCGACCAGATCGCGTTCATCACTTTGCGGGCTTGTCCCGGGTACGACTTCTTGATCGAGACGATCATCAGATTGTGAAAAACGCCCTCAATGGGCAGGTTGATGTCTACCAACTCCGGAATGTTAAGTTTCATCAGCGGCAAAAAGATGCGCTCGACTGCCTTGCCCATGTAGGCGTCTTCCTGCGGGGGTTTGCCGACGATCGTGGTCGCGTAGATCGGATCTTTGCGGTGGGTGATGCAGGTGACATGAAAGACAGGATAAAGATCCTCAAGAGAGTAGAAACCAGTGTGATCGCCGAAGGGGCCTTCGCTGCGAAGTTCGTCGAGATTCACGTAGCCTTCGAGAACGATCTCGCTGGCGGCCGGGACCTCAAGGTCGACAGTCTCACACTTCACCAGATCGACCGGGGCTCCGCGCAGGAAGCCGGCGATCAGGTACTCCTCAATTTCCGGTGGCGCGGGGACGATCGCGGAAAAAGTCACCGCAGGTTCGGTGCCGATGGCGACCGCGACCTCCATCTTCCCGGATGGGCGATCGCCATCGGCGAGCATACTGCCGCCCGAACTGCGCGCCATGATGTCCACTGCCGCGCGAGAGTCGCCTGAGCCACGGCTCGCCGAGCTTCGCTCTGGCTGGACAGCCGAGGCGGCTGTCCCTACGGGAATCGTGGATGCGGCGGCGCGGCGCAAGGCTTCACGATAATGTTCGGCCGCAACTTTCTGGCGCTGCCAATGCATTGCAGTCGTCCGTTCGTCATAGACCTGCATGCGGTACATGCCGAGATTGCGCTTTCCAGATCGCGGGTCACGCGTGGTCACCAGAGGGAGAGTGATGAAGCGTCCGGCGTCTTGGGGCCAGCATTGCAGGATGGGGAAATCGAGCAAAGAAAAATTGTCGCGCTTAATCACTTCTTTACAGGGACCGGTCGGCAGCGTGCGCGGAAAAAACTTTCCCGCTTCCGTCAGCAAGGGAAGCATTTTGAGTTTGTCGAGAAACCCCTGTGGAGATTTCACGTCCATAAACATGCGGATGCGGGTGCCGATCTCGTCAAAAGAATTGACCCCGAGGGCGAGCTTCATGCGGGCGTCAGAGCCGAACTGGTTGATGAGCAGTTGCGAGCCAGGATGGCCTTTGAGGTTTTGAAAGAGAAGTGCGGAGCCGCCCTGGATACCTTTGGCATCGCGACTTTTGGAGACACGGTCGGTGATTTCGGCGATCTCAAAAACAGGGTCAGCTTCGGTCTGAATGCGCTTCAGTTGACCGGCGCGGTCGAGCGCCGCGATCCACTGGCGGAGGTCGTCGAAGGGCAAGGGTTCCTCTCTTTGCGCGACGATTATAAGGGATTGACGAACTGGACTATGGTCTCTTCGATCTGCTTCCACGGTTGCGTACGGGGATCGATCAGGTCGAAGTGACTGGCGCCGGGAATTTCGAGCAGGTGCGCATCCTCCTTCTCTTTGCCGCCTCGCTTTTGTTTGGCGGTTACATAGTCGTGACTGAAGGCCGGGGGAACCACCTCATCAGCGGAGCCGTGGATCAACCACTGGCGGGCCTGGACAATGGAAAGCTCCATGGGATCGGCCTCGCGGTAGTGGTCGGGGACCTCGGCAGGCGTGCCGCGGAGAAACTCCACGACCGCGTCGTTGCTGAGGTGAAGCTGGTAGGCGCGTCGCAGGTCGATGACTCCGGCGAGCGAAACTACGCGCTGGAGGCTGGGCTCGTGAGCCGCCAGGCAGAGCGCAAGTTGACCGCCTGCAGAATGACCCATCACTACGATTCGCCGTGAATCGAGATTGTGCTCTTGCGCATTTTGCGCGAGAAAATGATAAGCGGAGCGGATGTCGGAAAACGTGCCCGGCCAGCCGCCCCCATCGTTCCCGACGCGGCGGTATTCAAGGTTGGCGGTTGCCAATCCTCGGGCGGTGAGAGCCGCACAGAGGTGCCCGGCATGATCGAGATTGTATTTGGCCCGCCAGAAGCCGCCGTGAATGTTAATCACCAGCGCGTATGGCGCTGTGCTTTTTGCTTTTGAGGAGGGCAGACGCAGTTCAAGAAATTGGTTTGGGTCCGAGCCATACGCGATCCGGGCGTCGGCTCGCGGCGGTGGCAGAGTGAGAATGTCGTCAGACATTTGCTCTCAATTCTAGCTCGATAGCAGGTGCGCGGAGTCACGATCGTCTGTAGCCGAGGTCACTGCGGCACCGCGATTCGAAGAATAAAGTATTGCCGTTTTTCTACCAATTCAAACTCATTCACCCTGATTCGGGATTGGGCTCGGATAGGCCATCTCGAAGCGAGGCATCTCCGAGCACTCTCCCCGCAAAGGAAGGAGAGTCTTGTATGTTCGCCCGTATCCTCGAATTCACTCCCAAAACCGAAAAGAGGGACGAACTGATTCAGGTGATTCGTCAGCAAATCCTTCCGATTATGAAGAAGCAGCCGGGCTTCCTCGAACTACTTCCATTTGTCCCCGATGTTGCGAAAGAGAAGATGGTCGTTATATCGATGTGGACCGACAGAAATGTTGTGGAGCGCTATGTGAATGAAGCGTTCCCGCAGGTGGCACGAATCCTGAGACCCTTCGTGGCGCGCCGGGTTACCGTCAGGATGTTCAAGGTCGAGACCACGGTGTGCGAGCACTTTGTAGAAGCGCTCACCTCGGTCGCATAGAAAAGCGTTTCACAACTCAAGCCGGAGCGGAGGTCGCTTCGGCCTTTTTCGTCGGCGACTATTCGTAGCGCAGGGCTTCGATCGGATCAAGATTGGCGGCGCGCAGAGCCGGAACCATTCCACTGATTACGCCAACAACAGCGAGGATCGACGTCGCCACCAGCAGAATCATGGGCGAGACAATCAGGCGAATGTCCGCGGCTTCGGCATGTGAGGCCAAGGCGCTGTAAAAGGTAATACGCCCGGCGAAGATCGAGACCGCGTAGGAAAGCAGAATTCCCAGGAAGCCCCCAGCGGCGGTAATGACCATGGCTTCGGCGAGAAATTGAAACAGGATGTGATGGCGACGTGCGCCCAAAGCTTTCTCCACGCCAATTTCGCGCGTACGCTGGGTTACCGATACCAGCATGATGTTCATCAGTCCCACTCCGCCGATGCCCAAAGTGACGGTTCCAATGAAAGCGAGCAGAACTTTGAGGGCCATGGTGATGATGCCGAACTGCGAGAGTTGCTTTTGGGCGTCGAAGACAAAGACGGCGCGTTGATCGTCGGGTTTGAAGGAATGCGCTGTGGCTAGAGTCTCGCGAATGGTCTTATCCAACTTCGCGTGATCGAGGCCGGCGGAGTCGAGCCATATTCCGTCGAGATAGTGGTTGTCCTTGAGCACATCCATGGAGTTGTACGGAATGTAGACGACACGATTGTTGTCGTTGTCGCCCTCTTGCATACGAGGCGCTCCCACTCCAATCACCTCAAAGGTCACGCCATCGATGCGGATTGTCTCGCCCACCGCGGGCATGCCGGAAAATAGTTTGTCGCGCGCTTCTGATGCGATGACAGCATAGAGTCCGTGCTGCATGTTGTCGGCATCGTCGAGGAAACGTCCTTGTTCGATGTCGAGGTTCCAGATGGCCTGGATCTGCGGGTCCAGGCCCATCACCGGAAAGGTGAAGGAGCGGTTATTGTTCTGAACCGTGGAATCCTTCTGCAGCATTCGGGCGACGTGCCGGCAGAGAGGAATGTTGTTGCGCAGCAGTTCGATGTCGTCGTTCGTGAAGCGTACCTGGACCCCGGCCTTATTGCCCCCGGCCTGTTGCGACGTTCGCCCGGGGAAAACTCCCACGGCAGTTGCCCCGAAGCTTTCGAAGATCGTCTCGATGGCCTTGCCGAAACCGTTGCCGTAGGAGAGCAACAGCACAACCGTCGCGATACCCCAGGCCATTCCCGCCATGGTGAGCAGGGTGCGGCGCAGGTCGTGGCGCATGGCTGAGTAGGCTTGAATGAGCAGGTCGCGATGCATTTAGACTCTCACGGTTGATCGTTCGTTACGGTTCCTCTTGCGGCCAAAGATTTCTCGGTGTGCTTTGCGATTCCTCTGCGTTTTTGGCGGTAAAGCTTTTAACCGCGGAGTTCGCTGAGAACTGCCGCTGAGAACGCGGAGAACTTCGATCCTTACTCCTTCCTCAGCGCTTCTACCGGTTCCAGCATGGCGGCGCGCCTCGCCGGATAAAGGCCAGCGGCCACGCCGGCGACTGCCAGCGAAATCACCGCCAGAGCGGCCGTGGACGCAACCAGCTTTGGCGGATCGAATCCCTGGCCCAGATCTACTCCTGATAGAAGGGCCATGAGTGCGGCCGCGCCTCCAATGCCAATGCCTCCGCTCAATAAGGTCAGGAAAGCGCCTTCCACGAAAAACTGGAACATGATGCTGGCATTGGTAGCGCCGACGGCCTTGCGCAAGCCGATTTCGCGCGTCCGGTCCGCCACGGCGACGAGCATGATGTTGATGATGCCGATTGCGCCCAGCGCCAGCGTCACCAATCCCACGCTGCCCAGGAACATATTCATGGCGTCAAAGATCTTTCCGATCTGGTCAACCGTTTTGATGGTGTCCCATTCATCGAACGAGTCCGGATTGCTGGGATCGAAGCCGTGATTGCGGGCGATGATCTTGTGGACCTCCTGGCGCGCAGTTTCATGCAAGGCCCGAGATTTGGGTTGATAGTTGATGAAGGAAATGACATTCGTACCGGTCCCGGAGTTTAGGGGACGGAAGTAGCCTTGCATGGCGTGAAACGGCACGAAGCTGCGCAGGTTCAGATTCATGTTGTCGCCATGGCCGACTTTTTGCAGGGTGCCAATCACTGTGAAACGGGAGCCATTAAGCAAAATGGTGGCCCCGATGGCTGGGCGTCCCGGGAACAGAGTGCGCCGTACCTCATCGCCAATGACGATCACGGTACGCTTTTGCGCGTCGTCCATGGTATTGATCCAGCGGCCCTCATTGATCGGCAGATAGCGAATCTGATTGAAGTTGGCGGGCACGCCCACGATCTGGCCGCTGGCCTGGAAGAAATCGCTGACCGCGCGGATATCGCCGCGTGAGATTGCCGGCGCAGCGGCGGCGACGCTGGGGCACTCGCGGAGGATGTCTTCGTAATCGCGATAGGTTAGGTAATACTGGCGCAACGCGGTGAAGCTGCCCTGCATGACGGGAGCGCGGCCGGACCAGATGAACATCACGTTTTCGCCAACGGAATCAAACTGCTTGCGATTGCCGGCGCGAAAACCTTCCCCCAGGCCGACCAGCAGCAGCAGGGAACCGACACCCCAGGCGATGCCGAACATGGTCAGGAACGAGCGCAGTTTGTGCGCCCACAAAGCGCGGAAAGTCTGCCCGACGATGTCGAGAATAAGGCGCACGATGCTCAGACAATTATACGAGGGGTGAGGTCACCAGGTTCCTGTGCCTTGCTCTCGAGCTCAGACGACTCTGTACCTCAAACCTCTGGAACTCGGCCACAGTGGCGGCGCGGTTTGGGTGCAAGGGTAGCGAGTTTTCGGAAGGTCTGAGGGCCAGAGTCCACGGTTCGAGATCCTTTTTCGATTTTCGTTTCGTAACGCACGCGAGTTGGTTATTCTCTAGCGGAATGACTACGCTGGCCCTCACCGAACTGCTGGGCGCTACGGTTTATGACCCGTCCGGCGCATCCAGCGGGCGTGTACGCGAGGTAACACTTGCCCCGCAGGAGGACCGTTCCCGAATTGCGTCCCTGATCGTGAAGACGAAATCAGGAAATCGCGTGCTGCCGTTTTCTGCGGTTTCGCAGATTAATGGCGGCGTTCGGGCGACTACAACCGCGGGAGACTGGCCTACGGTCAACGGCACAGAGGGTCTGTTCTTGCTGGAGCGCGACCTGCTCGATCAGCAGGTGATTGATGTCAACGGACGAAAGGTCGTCCGCGTGAACGATGTCGAGCTCCAAGTAGATGCCCCGAAGGACAAGGCAGCAAACGGAACTCATCCCGTGTTGCGGGTGCACTCCGTAGACGTCGGCGCACGCGGCGCGGTCCGCCGTTTGTTGCGCGGCGTGGCGCCGAAGGCTGCGCTACAGGCGCTTCTGGGGAAAATCCCTCCGCGCAGTATTCCATGGGACTATATCGACGTAATCGAAACCGACCCTGCGCGGCGCGTGAAGTTGAAAACTTCATACGAGGGCCTGTCCAAGCTGCACCCTGCCGATATTGCCGACATCGTAGAAGATCTCGCGCCTGACGAGCGCCAGGCCGTGTTTCAGACTCTGGACGAAGAGACCGCGGCCGAAGCGCTCGAGGAAGTTACTCCCCGAGTTCAGAAATCCATTGTGGAGTCCCTCGATTCCGGACGGGCCGCCGACATTGTCGAGGAGATGGATCCTGATGCGGCTGCCGACCTGCTCGCCGATCTGCCCGAAGATCGCACCGAGCAGATCCTGGTGCAGATGGAACCGGAGGCGCAACAAGACGTCGTCGAACTGCTGGAACACCGGGAGGGTACGGCCGCCGGGCGTATGACCACCGAATTCCTGGCGTTGCCGTTTTCGGCGACGGTGCAGAATGCCATCGATTCGATGCGCGAATTTGAAGGCGGAGTCGAAGCCGTGAGCACGATCTACCTGGTGGATTCTCACGGAACCCTGACTGGCGCGGTCCCACTGGCCAGGCTGGTGCTCGCTTCGCCGTCAACTTCGATGCTTTCGCTCGTCCAGGAACCACTTGTCCTGGCTCGCGAAACCGCCGAGGAAAACGAGGTGGCGGAGTTATTCGACAAGTACAATCTGCAGACTCTGCCCGTGGTGAATGAGCACAACAAGCTGACCGGCGTCATCACCTCGGACGACGTGATCAGCATGTTGCGCGCGAAGCTGTAAGAAAAACGCGGCGTTAGGTCTTAGGTGTTTAATCTGTGGTCCCGGGCGAACTGTTAAGGCTCCAGTGTGACTTATGAAAACTTTCTCTCGGCGCTGCATAACCATGCTGCAAAGTCCGGCCGCTTGGCTCGTTATAGCTGCGGTTCTGACCTCTCCTTTAGCTGGGCAGAACTTCCCGGAGGAGAAGACCGATTCGCTAACTCTCACGTATTTGGGAGCGGCGGGATGGGAAATCACGGATGGAACTACGACCATCCTGATCGATCCGTACTTGTCGCGAATCAACGGACCACCTCCGCCCGGAGGAGGGTCGGGGCACGCCGTCGCGGGCGACACGCGTCCCGTCTACAAGTGGACCGACATTGCAAGGCCAGACATAGCGGCAATTGACGCGCACATTCGACGGGCAGATTTCGTTCTCGTAACTCACACTCACTACGATCACATCCTCGATGTACCTCACATCGCTCTCAAGACCCGCGCATCCGTGATTGGCACCGAGAGCACCGAAAATGTGATGCGCGCTTACAGTGTGCCGGAAGAGCAGTTGATTACCGTGCGAGGAGGAGAAGATTACCAGTTCCAGGGGTTTTCGCTGAAGGTCATCCCGAGCATACACAGTCCGCTGGACCACAAGCATTATTTCAGTTCGGCGACCGCACCGCCGGGGATGAAAGCGCCGCTGACCCTGGAACAGATGCACCCGGAGGGCGGCACACTCGCCTATCTGATTCGTTTCCCGAATCACCAAATTCTTGCTTTTGGCGGAAACAACTACATTGAACGTGAAATCTCAGGCCTGGAGCCGGATGTCGTGTTGATGGGAGCCGGCGCCTCCCGCAAGGATATTTATGATTATACGGGGCGCCTTATGCGTGATTTGCATTATCCAGCATTGGTGTTCCCGACTCACTGGGACAACTTTCTTGCACCGTACGAGGCTTCGCAACAGCCTGCACTTGACGCTCTGCAATCTTTCTTAAAAGAGATCGCTGTTGCTTCACCGAAGACAAGAGTGATCGTGCCTAAGTACTTCGAACCCATTCCCCTTGGGAAGTGATTGTCCGGCCGCGATCGCTTGCAAAAATCGCTTGTCGGAAAGAAACTTGGGACGCATTACTTACGGCTTCCTTTTTTTGCGCTGATAAACGAGCAATTGGAATCTGGTGATCACATTCCGCGTTGCCGACAATCCACTCGGGCGTTTCTAGGATCATCGCTATTAAAGTAATTGTTAGAGCTGCAAGTACTAGCAACCGTGACCCAGTTCGCAGGCGCCTGCACAGGGCGGCGTGCCGCTGCAACCGGGTTACCGAAGCCCGTCCACAGGTAAAGGACATCTAGGCGACAATCAATTGCGTAGCCGGAGCTCTTCAGAGCAGCACTCATATATACCTGTCACTCTAAGTCGATCCCCACGGGATCGGAAGCCGAGGTTTCCGCCCAATGGGTCGGCGTAAGTCAACGCAAAAACTATTGATAGGTAGTTCTCCAAGCTTTTGGCAGTACAGAGATGCACCCTCGGCCCCAGGCTAAAGTGTTTGTAAGAATGCGACTAAGTCAGACTTCTGTTGGCTCGTGAGATTCAAATTGAATCTCTCGTTGTAGAAGTCCACGACATCATTGAGAGTGGCGGCTGCGCCATTGTGAAAGTAAGGGGCACGTCCTGCCAATCCGCGGAGGATGGGACCTTTCACCTTGCCGATGTCGGCGCACTTGCCGCTGATCATCGCTCGCCCGATGTCCGTCACCTGCACCAAGGTGCCGTCCGAACACTGAACGGTGTAAATCGGCAGGCCCGAGATGTCGAGAGCCGGAACCGGCGGATAGGCCGTCGTGCCGATGTTGAGCGGGACGGAGAACGAGTGATTGCCGACGTTCGGGCTGTCATGGCATGTGGTGCAATTTCCGTTAATGACGGCGACCCCGAGCGCGTCGTTCAAGCCGCCGACGTTAGTAATTGGAATGGGAAGGCTATTGAACAGCGCCTCCCCGCGTGCGACCGCCTGCCGGTTCGGTTGGCTGTTGAGATCGGCCCAGCTGTTGTAGATCGTAAAGGCATTTGGATTGAATTTCGCGCCGGTGGGGTCACCGCCAAGCGAGTCATTGATACCGATATAGAAAGGCTGCTTAGAGAGGTTCACCGGTCCGCCGTAGGCGCCCTGGGCTACGAGATTGCCGGCGTTTTCGTCCTGCGATTGCGCAGTGTACAAGGCAGTTTCAAAGGCGACGATCTGTGCCAACTGCTGTGACGTCGGGCCTGCTGCTGCCTGGGCATGATTGAGAGTCGCGTCCGTGGCCTGATGCGTCAGGCTGGCGTTCAAGTCGATCGTGCCGGAAGAGTTTTTGACAGTCTCCCGTCCGTCCCACATCACCGCGCTGAGGAAATCCAAATTCGTAGCCGGCAACGGTCTGCGGTACAAGGCAGGTTGGGTGGTGGTCGTTTGCGGACACGCATAGGGGTCCTGAATCTGCGTGATCGTGAACGCTGCGCCCGCAGGCATCGGCAGCGAGATCCGAATCAGCCCTTTGTTCAGCAACAGGCTGTAGGCAGCCTGCTTGGCCTGGATGGTTGAGACATCGGCGCTCGGGCAGTTGGCGCCGTCGACGGGCCGGAAAATTGGATCTGTACCGTTGCTGGAATTGAATCGCGCCTGCAGATCGGGCGGGGTTACGGTCATCGCGTCGCTCGCGACGTGGCAAGTGCCACAGCTTCGGCCGTTGGTGCCAAGGTTTTGAAAAAACGGGTTCGCCAGGTCGATGCCGCCAGCCGTACTGAAGGTGCTGAGGGTTCCGCTGGGATCGTTGGTGTCGAGAGGATTGGTCAGTTTGGTGCTGGCGACCAACACAGTGGCAAAGGTGGCCAGGCCAAGAAGCATGCCCCAAGTGACCCTGCGGAGACAACGTGTGGTCGACCCAGACGATGCGCGCATAACGTATGCCCCTTTTCCGAGCGCTTGGTTCGCGCCTCTAATTGCTATATCGAAAAGGAGAGGGAAAAGACGACAGAGAGGAATGAAATTACTCTCGAACTTCCGCGTTCAGGGGCGAATTCGGCATCCTCTTGAGCGGGGGTGCCTACCAGGCTACTGTCTCTGCTGGGCTAAGGCGGCATGCTCTTTGGCCTTAGCCACCAGAGCGGCAAACCTGCGACTGCCTTGAAGCGCCTTCAGATCGGGGTCTTTTTCCATTTGCAGCGCCTCCACGGGGCGCAGGCCAATATCAATGGCCTGTTGCAGGAGGGAGAGCGCCTCATCGGTGCGGCCGCGTTTGGCGGAGACTGTGGCCAGATCGTATACGGTGATGGCGATTTCCGGCTGATTGGGCCGAAGAACACGGCGTTCGAGTTCCAGCAGTTGTCGCAATGACTTTTCGGCTTCGTCGAATTCTCCCATGTTTGCCTCAATGGTGGCCTCATTCATCCTATAGTGAATCGTAGACAGGTTCTCCGGGCCGGCCACGCGCAGCTTAATCTCCAACGCCTCATGTTGCAGTTTGTATGCTTCTGCGTATCGCCGCTCGTGAACCAGTATGGCTGCAAGGTTATTCATCGAAACAATCGTGAAATTTGCTTCCGGGCCCAGCGCACGCTTTTGTTGTTCCAGGACTTCCCGCTGTAATTTCTCGGCTTCCGCAAGATGGCCTTCTTCGCTCAGCGTCGTCGCCAAATCCCCCTTGACGCCGACCGTGTCGCGATCTTCGGGTCCGAGGACGCGCTGCTCGATATCGAGCAGCTTTCGTTGCCGGACTTCCGCTTCGGGAAACCGACCCTCGTTGTATAGAGTCCATGCGAGCTTTTGTGCGCTTTTCAATATGTCGCGGTTCTCTCTTCCGCCGGAAGAGATGGCCGCCGTGACACTCCGATCCAACAGCGCTTCGGCGCGAGAGTAGAGACCCAAATTCAGGTATGCCATCCCCATCACATACATCATGCGCGACTGAACCTCGGGGTCCTTGGATAAGCCGGTGTCGATATCCGTCGCTGCTTTATCGAGAACCTCGCGCGCAGTCACTGAATTGCCTACTGTTTCGCTAGGGTCAGAAACCTTGAACATTCCCGTCATGAAATCAGTGATACGGTTCGCTCGGTCACGCTCGCGAAGGGCGATGTCGCGTTGACGGCGAGCAGTGCGGGCCTGAATCAAAGTTCCAGCGATCGCGGCAAGCACTGCGATGAGAGCTACCGCGGTAAGCGCAAGGCCGGCACGATGGCGGCGGACGAACTTTGTTGTGCGATAGCGAACTGTGTCTGGCCGCGCGCTGATGGGCTCGTGTTTCAGGTACCGCTGAAGATCGTCAGCGAGCGCAGTCACCGACGAATAGCGCTCGGCGGGATTCTTCTTGAGCGCCTTGGCAATGATGGTATCCAGATCACCGCGCAGCTGGCGAACAAGCCTCTCGGGCGTGGTACCACGTTGCGCGGCGATGGCGACGAAGTTTTTTCCGTCCGGTTTTTGTGCACCCACCGCCTCTGAGGCTCGGCCCGGTTCGGTATCGACAATGGCCTTGATCAGGTCCGCAGTGGAACGCGTGGCTGAACCCGCGGGGTGCTGCCCTGTGAGCAAAACGTAGAGCAGCACGCCCAACGCGTAGACGTCAGTAGCGGTTGTCACTGGCTGGCCGGTGACTTGTTCGGGGGCCGCATAAGCCGGCGTCAGCGCGCCGCCTGCCTGCTGCGTAAGCTGCGTTGCCGCGGCAGCGTCGCTGGCTTCTTCCAGAAGCTTGGCGATTCCGAAATCGAGTAGTTTGACTTGTCCGTCATTTCGGACGAGCACATTTGAGGGCTTGAGATCACGGTGAACGACCAAGTTCGCATGAGCATGGGCGACGGCGGACAGCACGTCGAGGAACAGCCGGAGACGCGCTTCCACAGCAAGCCGCCGCTCGTCGCAGTACTCGTCGATGTGCTGGCCTTCTACATGCTCGAGGACCAGATAGGGCTGGCCAGCCGGCGAGACACCCGCGTCGATCAGTTGGGCAATGTGAGAATCTGCGAGGCGGCCGAGAATTGCGCCTTCGCGCTGGAATCGTTCCTGGCCTCCACGCCCAGCGAGAGCCAGGCTTAGGAATTTGACAGCCGCTCGACGCTCGAATCGGCCGTCGCTGCGTTCGGCCAGCCAGACGCTGCCCATCCCGCCCTCGCCGATGGGAGACACCAGTGAGTAGGCGCCGACGGTCTGCCCCGCAAGTCCAAGCTGCACGGGAATATCTGCTGGAGCGTGTTCGAGGAAACCTTCCCCAGCCAGCGCCTGGTGTTCTTTGAGAAGCGCCTCAACCTGGCCGGCTAGTTCGGGATTCTGTTCTCGCAGCCTGGTTAGCCAGGCAGGGCGCTCGTTTTCCGGAATGGCGAGCGCCTGGTCGAGATACGGACTGATAGCGTGCCATCGTTCAGGGCTTAACGTAGACATGATCACCTCAGGAGAGATCTGCCCGAATGCTGCGGTGCAGGTAAATGCGCGCTTTCTCCCAGTTCCGCTGGATCGTGCGTTCTGATAAGCCACGGATTGCGGCGATCTCCGCGAACGAGAAACCGCAAAAGAATTTCAAATCGACAATTTCGACCAGCCCAGGCTCTGCTTTCGCCAGTTCGTCCAGAGCCTCGCTGATTCGCGCGAGGTCGCGATGCTCAACAACATATTCTCCAGCGTCGGTAGCGAGCGAAGTGATCTCGAATCTGCCTCCGCGCTTTTGAGCCTGCCGACTGCGGGCATGATCGATGATCAGCCCACGCATTACTCGCGCGGCATATCCCAGGAACCGTGCACGGTCGGGAAATGACGGACCGTTGCTCGCCGCCATATCCAAGTACGCCTCATGCAGAAGCGTCGTCGCACTCAGCGTCATAGGAGCACCGTGACGTGACAACTCGCGTTTGGCCACTCCGTGAAGCTGAGAGTAAAGTTCGGCAAAAAGCGCGGCGGCAGCAGCGCCTTGACCACGCTCGGCGGCGTTAATCAGATCGGAGATTGTCGATTCCACGCGGCTCCTCCAACCGACGTGAAAGACCCCGGAACATGTAAGCCTGTCCTATTTTGGCGAGCCAGTCAAGACAATCCCGATGGCCAGAAATGGACAGGCATAAACCTGAAAAACTCAGGTTGCGCAAATAGTACGGGAGCGGCAAAAGGTGATGTATAACGAGCAATCCGGACGCTGCGACGGATGGAGGTGGTGGGAGCTACAAGGATCTAGCCGGACGAAACTGAAGCGAGCTGTGCGGAAACGCATTCCTGCTGCATCCTGAGGCGTAGCCCCGTGGTCGTGTATCGATGCCTTGAAAATCCCCGCCGCATGGGCGAAATCCTCACTAACGAAAAGCTGCCTGCTTTCTATTTTCACGTGATCCAACCCCGCACCAACTGCGATATCGTTAATTGCTCCTGCTGAGCACTTTTCGTTTGGCCAGATTCCCTGCCTGCATTTATCCTGTGGCGGCATTTGCAACTGCAATCTGTTCCATTCATATGTCTGCGAAATGTGCGCATGGGTTTCCTGAGACGTTGGAAAATCCGGATCCTTCTGTTCTTTGCCGTGGTCGGGCCGGGTTTTATTACCGCGAACGTCGATAACGATGCCGGCGGCATCCTCACCTACTCATCCGCCGGGGCGCAATTCGGACATCTTCTGCTCTGGACCATGATTCCGATCACCCTCGCACTGATCGTGGTGCAGGAAATGTGCGCCCGCATGGGCGCGGTTACCGGCAAGGGGCTAAGCGACCTGATCCGTGAGGAATTCGGCCTGCGCATCACCTTCTTCATGATGATCGGAATCCTCATCACCAATTTTGGCAACGTGGTGACGGAGTTCATCGGCATCGCCACTAGCCTGGAATTGTTCGGGCTTCCGCGCATTTATACCGTGCCCGTCTGCGGGGTAATTGTCTGGCTCATTGTGGTTAAAGGGCAGTATAAGAGTGTGGAGAAGGTGTTTCTGGCGGCATCGTTTTTTTACGTCACCTACATCTTTGCCGGAATTCTGGCACATCCAGCGTGGCAGGATGCGACCATCGCTACCTTCAAACCGCCCGCCTGGAAGGCGTTCAAGGATCAAGCCTATCTCTACATGGTCATTGGTGTGGTCGGCACCACCATCGCCCCCTGGATGCAGTTTTATCTGCAATCGTCGATCGTGGAGAAGGGCGTGACCCGGCGGCAGTACAAAGCTTCCATGCTTGATGTGGTGACAGGCTGCATTTTTACCGACGTAGTGGCCTGGTTCATCATCGTGGCCTGCGCCGCTACGCTCTACGTCCATGGATACCGGCAGATCAACTACGCTGCCGACGCGGCCGCCGCGCTGAAGCCTCTGGCCGGGCAATATGCCTATATCCTTTTCGCAGTCGGACTCTTCAACGCGTCTCTGTTCGCCGCTTCCATTCTGCCGCTTTCGACTGCCTACACCGTTTGCGAGGGATTGGGATTCGAATCCGGCGTAGGAATGAAGTTCTCGGAAGCCCCGGCATTCTATTGGCTCTATACCGCTCTGATTGTGGCCGGAGGAGCCGTAGTTCTGCTGCCAGGACTGCCGCTGGTAAAGATCGCCGTCCTGTCCCAGGTGGTCAACGGAGTCGTTTTGCCCTTCGTGCTGATCTTCATGCTGCTGCTGATCAACAAGAAGGAACTGATGGGCGAGTACGTGAACACGCACCTGTTCAACATCGTCGCCTGGGTCACAACTGTGGTGATGATTGGTCTGTCGCTGGCATGGTTCTGGACACTGCGCTCAGGCTAGAGAAGTTTTCCAGCGGCCAGGTCACTCACCAGCGTGAGATCGGCTTCCAGAAAATCGTATTTGGGGAGTTCTCTGGGATCTGCCCACTGAATATCGCGAAAAATTCGATTCTCAATTTCTCTCTGGAAATCCCGCACCACGAAGAAACGCAATTCGACCATGCCGCCGTTCGGATATTCGTGTTGAATCCGTTTGACTTCGTCGCCGACCGTGGCCAGGATTCCGAGTTCTTCTTCCAGTTCTCTCCGCAGGGCATAACGTGGTTGTTCGCCCTCTTCAATCTTTCCGCCGGGGAACTCCCACTTCAGGGGCATGGTCTGATGCCGCGTGCGCTGGCACACCAGCAGTTTGCCGTCTTTCACGATGAGGGCTGCGACGACGCGCTTCATGGTTGGGGAACTATGGTGGTTTGCAACGCGCCAGTCATGGGATGTTCTTTGCAATTGATGAGCAGGAAGGCCAAGCGCGCGAACTCGTAGTTGTCGACCAGAAAATACATCGTTTGACTTTTATATCCTTGGCGATTAGTGTCCGGCGCTTTCCAGTTTCTTTCCCACCAGCTTGGCGCAATGCTGCACCAGTTCCTGATGTTCGGAAGTAAAAGCCGCGGCGAAGTGGCTATCAATATCCAGTTCGCCCACTACTTTGCCGTGAACAAACACTGGCACAACGATCTCTGACTTGGTTTCCAGCGAACACGCCAGGTAGCGAGGATCCTTGCTGACATCATCGACGATCACCGTTTGGCCGCTGGAAGCAGCCGCGCCGCAAATCCCCTGATTCAGCGGAATGCGGATGTGCGGCGTCATGGCGCCTTCAAATGCACCCAGCACAAGCATAGGTGGATTGGCCCCCTGTTCGAGCATGTAGAAGCCTACCCAGTTGTACTTCAGCATGCGCTCGTGCAACAGCTTCACCATCGCCTGCATGAGTTCTTTCGCCGTGGGAACCTTCCGTGCCAAATCGGTGAGGTCGTCGCGGACCTCTTCAATTTTGCTGACTGCAGGCATGAATGAATCTTAACTCACCCGATCGAATTCCTAGCTGTGGAAGCGGAAACCCCAGTAATCTGCCGGATTCCTTTCGTGCAAGCGAAAAGTTCGGGATGAATTGCAAAGGCTAGCGCCTGCAAACCTTGAAGCAGTGTAGGCGCCGGGGTATTGAGGAATTCGTCGCGAATGCAGAAGACGCGCCCCGAGCGCGCCGCCGCCGTCCCCTGCCAGCCGCGCTCGCCGATAATTTTTTCCAGTGGGACGCGATCCCCAGCGCCGCACCAGGCTGCGATGATGACTTCCGGATCGAGACGCAGAACTTCCTCGACCGTGGCTTTGCGCCCGGGAGTGCCAATGAAGTTCCCTCCCGCTGCTTCGACCAATTCTGCAACCCATGCTTGTGAGCCGATCAAGGGCTTGCCCCATTCCTCGCACCAGACTCTGGGTCGCGCAGATGAAGTCGTTCGTCTGCGCACATCGCCGATGGCGCGCTCCATGGCTGCAATCACCTGTTCACCGCGATCGCTTGCCCCTACGGCGCCGGCAATGGTTGCTATGTCGATGTAAATATCCGCCAGAGTCTTTGGGGCTAGACCAAGAAATCGCGCTCCTGCCTTAAGAATCTCGCTCACTGCCTTCTCTTGATAAGGAACAGATGCGATCACAAGATCCGGCTTCGCGGCGACGATCTGGTCGGAGTCGGCAGTCCAGGAGTCGGCAAGGATCAAGCGTGAGCCGTCGGCAACCTCTGGCACAACGTCGGCGCAATATCGAGTGCACGCGACCACGCGGCTGAGTTCGCCTACAGAGCCGAGGATGACAGTCGCGCTGGGCTGCAGGCATGCGATGCGCTGGGCAGTGTGAGAAGACATGACTTTAACGTTGGCGCGGCTTCAGTTGGTTCAGCGCAGCCTGCAGGGCATCCAAGGCCAATTGCGCGGCATGGGCCGAAGCTTGCGGCAAGCCGCCGACCGCAGCGATCAGCGTGTCGCGCTCCAGCGCTCGAGATTCTCCTGGAGTATGCCCCGTCACCAGTTCTGTCAGAGCCGAAGCACACGCCATGGAGGGCACGCACCCTTTGGCCTTGAATCGGATTTCCGCAATGCGTCCGGACTTGATTTTTAAAGTCAGGCGAAGCACATCTCCGCATGCAGGATTCTCAATCTCGGCAACCGCGTCTGGGTCCGTTACCTCGCCGGGGTTCCGCGGATTCTGGAAGTGGTCGAGCAGCTGCGCAGAGTACATACTGCTCAGATTGTAAATGCGTGGCGCGCTATCGGCCCGGCGGCGCCAAGCTACTCGCGAGTTCCTTCAGGGAAGTAGAGGGTCCAACTATGTTCGCGTGCCACGCTTTCGAGGTCAGGGTTGGGGTTCACCGCGAACGCATATTTGGCCATGGCAAGCATTTCGGCATCCCAGCGGGAATTGCCAAAAGCTGCGTCGATATTCTTCTTCACGACTTCACGTAATACTTTAGGTTTGCCGGGCCCCGACGGGACATAGGCGAGACGGTCGGTAATCACGCCGTACTCGAGTTGTACTTTCGCGGCCAGGATGTGGTCTTCGGCGATGCCCAATGGCTTCAGGCCGGCGCGAATCACCCATTCATTCGAGGAGGAAACCGCCCAGACATCGCACCCGTTTTCTCGCAGCCGGGCGACAAGTTCCTGCATTTCTGGAAAAATGCGCCCGAGGAAGGCGTGCTCCATAAAATCGGAAGCAGCCTGCATCATGTCGGCCTCGGTCATTCCCTTGTGCATCGTGACCATTTCGCCGCACATCTCATCTTCGGTCACCTTGCCGGCTTTGTACTCGAGGTAGCGCGTGACCATTGCGTCGCCAACATCCGCCGGCACAACGCCTTGCTTGATCTCCCAGTCGAAGAATCCTTCTCCAGCATCGCCTGACCAGATTGTGCCGTCGCAATCGAAGGCGGCAACCTGGGGCTTTCGCTGCAGCACCGATTCCAGAAAGTCGTGCCGCGTGAGGAGAACGGATTGGGCCCCGAGAGGTTTCATGTACTTCGACGATAACGTGCCGACACCAGGATATGCAACGCTCTGTCCTAGGAAGATCTCGTCAGCAGAGCGGCGTAATCCTCAGGAGTGTTGATATTCAGGGCCACGAACGGATCGCTCACAGCCACATATTGGATGTGCTCTTGATGTTTGTGCTCAATGTCGCGGGCGTTGGCGGTCGGCGGCGCCTGCAGGAACACTTCGATTAATTCTCGGCCCAGAAGATAAGGATGCCCATGTTTGCCGGAAAACTCGGGCACGACCGCCCAGATATTCTGCGGAGCAGATTCATAGGCCTCTCGCAGCAGAAGGATCGTGGCGCTGCTGATCGGCGGGCGATCAACCAGCGTCACTACAGCGGCGTCCCGGCCGCGGTTGAGGACTTCATGCAATCCCACTTGCAGGGAACTGAACTGGCCCCGGCTGGGATCGGGATTGATGACCAGCGATGCTCCGTTGGCGTAAGCAATAGGCGCCAAAGCAGCTTCGTTCTTCCCCGCGACGATGAGCACGAAGTCGGTGGAAAGCGAAAGCGATTCAATGGCCGCGGAGAGGAACGTCGCTCGCGATGGAAGCTGCCCGGAAGCCTGCGGCGGCCAGGGGAGCAAGGCTTTATCCGTGCCCATACGCGAGGATTCGCCGGCGGCAAGAATCACTCCGGCAAAGCTGGGGGCGCGGGACATGAGCGGAAGATAGCAGAAAGCGAAGGGAAAGTCAGTGAGCGGGAAGCGAAGTTCGACCTGGTTCAGCCTATCTGATTGTCGTCTTCCAACGCCGGCGCCGCGGGTTCCTGATCAGTTTCCTGCCGCCTGCCTTTGAACCAACTCAGATGTGGCAGCGACGCAGCCGCGTGACGCCGAATCGCGATTAACTCGGCCGTTATGGCAACCGCGATTTCTTCGGGCGTGACCGCCCCAATATCGAGTCCGACAGGCGAATGAACCCGGTCGAACAGATGCGCAGGCACGCCTTCCTTCTGCAGTGTCTTGAAAATTTCGATGACCTTGCGCTTAGACCCGATCATGCCCACGTAGCGCGCCCGCGTCTGCACGGCCCAGCGCAGGACGCGCATGTCGTCGCGATGTCCGCGGGTAACGATCGCGATGAAAGAAGATTCGTTGGGATCCAGCTTCTGAGTGGCTTCGTCAAAATCCAAGGCGTGGATTTCGCGAGCAGCAGGGAATCGTTCCTTTGTGGCATAAGAGGAGCGGTCGTCAGTCACTATGACTTCAAAGCCGGCATTAGCCGCTGTCTGGCAAAGATTGAATGCCACATGACCTGCACCGAAAATATAAAGTAACGCTGGAGGTAAGATAGGTTCCACGAAAATCTCCAGCGTGCCGCCGCAAACCAGTCCAGTGTCGTACTTGGGATCCTGGTTCAAGTCGAACTTTAAGGTTCTTGGCTTCTCCGACTCCATCACTTCGCGGGCAGCCTGCCACACGTCGGCCTCAACACATCCGCCGCCAATCGTGCCCACAATCGAGCCATCGTCGCGGACCAGCATCTTGGCGGTGCGGAACGACGGAATCGATCCGCGCACGTTCACAATGGTAGCGACAGCCCCGCGTCGACCCTGACGGCGAAGTTCGACGATTTGTTCGTAGATGTCCAAGGCACCGCCCTCATGGTGATTATCAGTCGGTTAACAATGCCGAGTCAAACCGACAGCCTTAACCACGAAGGACACCAAGGTTCACGAAGGAATTCATCGGGAAGGGGTAAGGGTTCCTTCGTGAACCTTCGTGTCCTTCGTGGTTCAAGCTTTTCCTGCTTTAGCGCCATCGCGCACGGGATTCCCGATCAAAGCGACGTTTGTGTTAGCGTCACTCTGACAAGGAGAAGGTGAACATGAAAGGCGTTCGCATTCATCAATTCGGCGGGCCAGAAGTTCTGATGTATGAAGACATCCCCGATCCGCAGCCGCACAAGGATCAGGTGTTGGTGCGGGTGAAGGCATGCTCGCTCAATCATCTCGATGTCTGGGTGCGCAAAGGGCTGCCGGGCGTAAAGCTGCCGCACATCCTCGGCAGCGACGTTGCCGGCGAGGTCGCGGAGGTCGGTGAATACGTCAGCGGTCTCACGCCAGGGCAGCGGGTGCTGGTTGCTCCCATGCACTTTTGCGGGCACTGCATGAAATGCGTGGCGGGATTGCAGAACCAATGCCGAGAGTTCACCGTTCTGGGAAATGGAGTGGACGGCGGCAACTGCGAGTTGATCGCGGTGCCTGCGGCGAGCGTGATTCCTATTCCCGACGCGCTCGACTTCAATCAGGCCGCCAGCGTGCCGCTCGTGTTCGTTACGGCATGGCACATGCTGGTGGGGCTGACGGCCGTGCGTCCCGGTCAAACCGTGCTGGTGCTAGGTGCAAGCTCGGGCGTGGGGATCGCCGCCATCCAGATCGCCAAGCTATTTCATTGCCGCGTGATCACCACGGCGGGCGATGAGGCGAAACTCGAAAAGGGACGTGCGCTGGGGGCGGACTACGGCATCAATCACTACAAGCAGAAGATTTCCGAAGAAGTTCGCAAGATCACAAACAAAGAAGGCGTCGATATTGTCGTTGAGCATGTCGGCGCGGCCACCTGGGACGAAAGCGTGCGATCCCTCAAGACCGGCGGCAAGCTCGTGACTTGCGGGGCGACCACCGGACCCAATGTTTCAATCGATCTCCGTCACCTTTTCGCGCGCCAATTGACCCTGCTTGGTTCTTACATGGGAACGATGGGCGAGTTGCAGGAGGTGTTGGGACATGTATTCGCGGGACGGCTGAAGCCGGTGGTCGACCGTGTCTTCCCGCTCAGCGAAATTCGCGCGGCCCACGAATATCTGGAAAAAAGCCAGATGTTCGGCAAGGTGATCGTGAACCCATAATTCTTCGTGATCTGAAAAAGAAACGCCCCCACCGCATGGCTGCGGCGAGGGCGAACTTATCTACCAATCTTATTCAAGGTTTCTTTTTTGGCGGCTTCTTGGGCGCCGGGTGTGGCGTCGGTGTCGGCGTCGGCCCCGGCTTTGGCGGTTTTGGTTTAGGTCCCGGGCCGGGCTTGCCGCCTCCTCCACCCGAGGTGATCTTTCCTGCCACCAAGTCCAGCGTAACGGAATCCATCTGTTTCCCCGGAGCATTGCGCGGCGCGGTCTTGAAAGTTACGGTGAGGGTCTTTGCGTCGGTAGTGAGAGTCAGATAACCGAATTCAATGATGGGATCGATTTCCAACGTGTGGTCCCCGATCACCGTGCCCGCGGGCGGTGCGGCCTGCTGCGGACGAGTAGCCGCGAATCCCCCGGATCCCGACACGATGTAGGGCACCTGCCGGCCATTTACCATCCGCGTGAAACGCTGGTACAGATGGGCGTGGCCGGAGAGCAATAGGTCGGGCCACTGACCGGCAGCTTTGCAACACGCGTCGATGTCGACCATCAGGCCGGTGCTGCCGCCAGTCTTTTCATCGACCGACAGCGGCGGATGATGAACCGCAATCAGGATGGCTCGTTCGCCAGCCTGGCGTGCCGGCTTCAGGCGCTCCAATTCTGAAGTAAGGAAATCCAGTTGATCATTCACCAGCGGGAAGTGCCCGCCTTGCGAGGAAATGATGCCCCCACCCGTGTCCATGACATTGCTGTAGAGGCCAATGATGGATACGTAAGGAGCGTCGAGCGTGAAGTAAACTGCGGGTTCTGTCATGCAACTCCGAACGCTGGTAGGTGCGTCCGGCGACGGATCAGGAGTTCCAGCGCAGAAGTTCGTCAGAAAAGCCGCCAGTGTTGGAACCTGCGGAGCGGTGGAGGACTGGCCAAACACCATGCCGTCGTGATTGCCGGGAATCGCAAAGATAGGGCGATCATATTCCCGGTATGGTTCGTAAAACTGGTCGTAGTAATACTGGCCTTCGCCAAAGTTGTAGATGACGTCTCCGAGGTGGAAAAAGAACGCAGGTCCGTTTACTCCGCCGGATTGCACGTCCGCAGACATGGCGTCAGCGACTGCGGCTTGTTCGGCAAGCGAAGTGGCTGCAGACTGGCTCCGCGTCGTTTTTGCCGCTCCGGTATCGCCCACGGCGTGAAACGTAATTTTCCCCGCAGCGTCAATGGCATCGCTCAAATCTTGCGGGATAAAGTCCGTGAGCTTGAGGTAAGGCAACGTGCCGGTTCGGCGCGGCGGGATCGGCTGCACCTGGCTTTTGTGAAGCAGGTAGTACGGCGAGTTGTAGTAAGCTTCGCTGGTGTTGTCGACCTGAAACGCGTTTTCGTCCGGACTAGGTTTCGGGTCGGCGTAAAGTTGCCCATGGGGGCCAACTAGATTCACTTTGGCGGGCATAGACGGATCCTCCTCAGGAGCCACACGCTCCCGTAGCTTTCTCCCGCGGTGCGGCGGGACGCAGTTACAAAATTTTCAAGGGGCCCCAATTTTGGAGGGAAGTTACCGATAGCTTAACGAAAGGGATTGGAATGTCAAGGGTCGTGTTGCAACAGAAGTACGTGCGTCCCCTAATCGACACCGATAACGTCTCACTCACCTTGTCCGCCGGTGTCGTCGGTAGTTTAAAATAAATACATGTCCCGCGAACTGAACTTCGGACCGTACGTTGACGTCGAGCACGGCAAAAAGACTGTCAAAGACCTCACCTACGGCAATCCCACGCCAGAGGGAGTGGTGCTCACCACTCTCGACTCCGCCGTCAACTGGATGCGCAAGAGTTCAATCTGGCCGATGACGTTTGGGTTGGCCTGCTGCGCCATCGAGATGATGTCAATGGGCGCATCCCGGTTTGATATTGCACGTTTTGGCGCCGAAGTGTTCCGGCCATCGCCTCGGCAGAGCGATCTGATCATCATTGCGGGACGCGTGTCGAACAAGATGGCCCCCGTCATCCGCCAGTTGTGGGAGCAGATGCCCGAGCCCAAGTGGGTGATTTCCATGGGCGCTTGCGCCACATCCGGCGGAGTCTTTCAGAACTACGCGCTCGTGCAAAGCGTGAATCAGGTTATTCCCGTGGACATTTACGTTCCCGGCTGCCCGCCGCGTCCGGAGCAACTCATCTACGCCATTACGCTCTTGCAGGAAAAAATCCAGAAAGAGCGAGGCACCATTAAGAAGGCACTGAACTTGTCGTAATCTACGCCACTGCCCAGCATCCGTTTGTGGCGTCTCCTCTACGTTAGTTTTTCAATTCCTTTGAACTGACTGAAGCGTATTAAATCCCCGCCGCAGATTTTTCTGTTGTACAGTGGCGGCCATGGACGAACCAGCGCCCCGGGGAAACTACTACATCGCCGCTTTCGGCGCGGCGATCGGACTGGCCTACGGCCTTTCGATTCGCTACGGCTCGCGCTTGTTTCCCAACAACCCTGTGTTTCAAGTGATGACCCTGAGCTTCATGTTCTTCCTCCCGTTTGCCATGGGTTTCATCACCATCTTCATCGTCGAACGTCGGCGTCCACAGCCGATCTGGATATGGTTTCTCTTGCCGTGGCTTCCGGTCGCAGCTGGGGAGGCAGCAACGGCGGCCGCGCTATGGGAGGGAGTGATTTGCATTGTGATGTTTGCTCCCATCGCGCTGGGAGCATCCAGCCTGGGCGGAGCCGCGGCCGGCGCCATTGTGCGTTTCGTTCGTTCGCGCCGTCCCAGTGAGGCTTCGCTGGTGTGCGTCATGTGCCTGCCGCTGCTGCTGAGTTTCTTCGAGCCCCGCTTTCTCCTGCACCAGGAGTTGCGAAACGTGGAGAGTGTGATTGACATAGCGGCGCCGCCGGCCACCGTGTGGCAGAACATCGAACGTGTTCCAAGAATCAGTTCCACCGAACTGCAATCTTCCTGGAGCCACGCCATTGGATTTCCTGATCCCGTGGAAGCAACTTTGTCTTCAGAAGGGATCGGCGGCATTCGGCACGCCACTTTTGCTGGCGGAGTGCTCTTCATCGAGACCATTGATGTGTGGGAGCCGGAGCGGCGTCTTGGCTTTTCCATCCGCGCCGACCAAATTCCAAAGACAACTCTGGACGAGCATGTTACCGTCGGCGGGAAATTCTTCGACGTACTTTACGGCGAGTACCGGCTAGAGCCTCTTCCGAACCGCCAAACGCGTCTTCATCTGCTCAGCCGGCACCGAGTCTCCACCGACTTCAACTGGTACGCACACTTGTGGACGGACGCCGTTATGAGCGATCTGCAGCGCAGGATCCTGCGGGTCGTAAAGAATCGTTCCGAAGCCCTAAGGAATTCGCCTTAATGTATCGAAGAGCTAGTCTTTTCGTTCTTTGACGCCGCTACCCGCGCTATAATATGCCCAAGTGGCCCTGGGGTGTTCCATGGTACGTGTTTCTATCGCGTCCCTCCTGTCTGTTCTTCTCTCTGCCACTTTTGTGACGGGGCAGAGCAAGATTTCGCCCCCTTCCGAGGATCGGCCCGCAACGCCCGCCACCACCGCGCAGTCGAATACTGAATCTCCCGCGCCCCCGATTCCTGCCAATTCTCCCCCTATGTCGAGGCGGACGCGTCTGGAGATGATTCGTGACTTCGAAGCCCAGCTTCTTTATGCCAGGGTTACCTTTCCAATGGGCACAAAAGGATTGAAGCTGAAAGATGGCGTGACCTCGCCCAACGGTGTGGAGTTGCAACAGGCCATCGCCCTATTGGGACCGGCGATCAAGCCGGGCGATCCCGCTCATATCTCCTACGTACAGATCAAGAGCGACCACATTCATTTCGATCTCAATGGCGGTCCGGTGCATCGCAAGAAGTGGTACGAGCACGTCGAAATCTCCGGCGCAAACGGAACCCCGGTGTCAACCTCGCCCGATGAAGGGCAGACCAATCCCCACGGAAGTTACCTGGATGTGTATTTCGACAAATATGTTCCGGAGATGACCGCGCGCCAGCTGCGCGATCTACTTTCTCCCGTGCTCGATTTCAAGGCTCACAGCAAAGAGGAGGCCTATCTCGACACCGTCCCTCCCAAAGTGAAGCAGGCCATCCAGGCGCACCAGGTGCTGGTGGGAATGAATACAGACATGGTGTTGCATGCCAGGGGGAAGGCGCCGAGAAAAGTGCGTGAGCGCGATGGCGAGACCGAATACGAAGAATGGATCTATGGCGATCCGCCGCAGGACGTGGACTTCGTCCGCATTGTGGGCGACGAAGTCGTGCGCGTCGAAACCATGAAAGTCGGTGGCCAGAAGATTGTGCGCACCGAAAAAGAAGTGATCCTCGAAAAGCCCGACCAGAATACCGAAGCCAAGCAGGAAGACCGGCCCCCGAATGCGCCTAGCCTGCGCCGTCCCGGAGAGGATCCTGACAACGCCCCGAAACCCTCCGATGGCGTGAACCCGCTCCCACCTGCCGCGCCCCCCGATTTCCCGCAGCCCTCGGGCAACCCCGGCCCGGGAAGGCTGGCGAGCAACCGTCAGTAAACGGCAGCGCAACGAGTTTTTCTGCGCGTTCTCCGCGTTGTTTCCCGGCGTCCTTTGCGCTCAAAGGCTATTCGATTTACCTGCCCAAAGTCTGCTCCTCGTGTGAACAAACTGGATTCCTATTCTCCGCGAGGCGAAGAAAAAGCATCCTACAGTTGCGTTACGAAATTCGAATCTCAGTGGAGGGAGCTCGGGATGAGTGGCGAGCAATCGGAACAGATGTTGGAACTGTTGAAAGAATTGGCATTGCTCAAAAAGTTGGAAGAGAAGGAGAGTGGGGAGGGATCGGATGTGGATGCCGCTGAGCTCGAATCCCGGGAGAACCGGCGGCGCGAAATCACGGAGCAGATCAAAGCTCTCGGTGAAGCCGCAAGCTAATTCACCGTCCCGAAGCCGGCGAGAGTGCAATCAAAGCAGCTTGCGCGGCGGTTTTGTGATCCTTATTCCAAGGCGGGCCGATCGAACGACCAGCGGTTTCCATTTGTCGCTGCATGCGGTCCGCGGAAGTCCCGTAGGCTGCCTTCATTCGCTCCTCGAGCTCGCGCTCGCGGATTGCCTGGATGGGAATTTTCAACCATGCGCATGCGTTCCGTATGGTCGAGCGAAAAAATTCACCCTCTGCGGTGTGGATGAGCGGATGCGCCGTCAGAATTTTTGCGAGCGGCGGCAGGGGCCGACCCGAGGCCAGCAGGACAGCAGATCCCACAATCCGACACTCGCGCAAATCCAATTCGTGGATCACGTGCTCGATCGTCCCCACGGCCAGGCGTTCCGAGACCGCCGCGCAGTTCGCGAGATGGCTCTCCGCTTCCTGAATTTTCAGGGTTGCGGCGTGGTGATATGGCTGGGTCGCGCCGCGCATTTTTGCATCCGTAACGACGATGCGCCTTCGATCGACGATCTCCAGCGAGCCACGGTCTCCGGCAACGGCCACCAGCACGCCCCAACCCGAATGCATTCGAAAGCCCAGCGCCGCGCGTTTCATGAGACAGAGTTCTCAGCTGGCGACAAGTGTACCAGCGCTGGCCAAAGTCATTTCACCGCCACCGCCGGCCTGACATCCGCGAATGAAAACGCCAGCGAAACGTTGGGATATTCCCGCCCGTCGACTTCCACGTAAGGATAGACAAAGTAGTTCAGCGGCTTACCTTCCTGCACAGGAGTCAGCCGCAAATCCCGGCCCATGCTGAACTGCAGGCGATCCACATCGTGCGATCCGAAGAAGTACTCGCGCTTCTCCGGATGCCTCCACGCTTCGGAGATGTCGACTGGAATCCAGCCTCGCCCGTCGACGTAGAAATCGGACCAGCAGTGGTAACCGGCGATCTCGCCCGCATCCTGATCGGGCGGCAGAGAGAAGCCGATCTCGAACCGCGCCGGAATGCCTTGCGATCTGGCCATGGCAATGAACAGTGAATGGAAGTCGGTGCAGTTTCCCTTCTTGGCGTCACAGGCATAGAGCACGTCGCCCCGTCCCCAGCCCGTGCCGGTCTTTTCATAACGCATCGTTGTAAAAACGTAGTCGTAAATGGCGCGGGCCTTGCCGAGCGGTTGCGTCTTGCCCTGCGTCACTTTGGCCGCGAGCTCCGCAGGCAGCCCAGTGATGGGCACGAGCGCATCGGGTTGCAGCTCCTCCTGACGCTCCTTATTGGTCAGAGATGCAGCGACCACGTGGTCAGCCGGAGTCAGTGCGACGCGTTCACGGCGCACAACTTCGTATTCCACATCAAAGTGCAGTTCAGGCTGAGTTGTGCTGGACGACTCGGCAAAGTAAGTCTCATTACCGTACTTCGACTCGCGGGTCTTCTTCAGCGGCAGGTCGCCTTTGGCGGAAATGATTCTCACTTCCTGAAATGCATCCGACTGGGCCGCGGGAATCCAGATGCGAACCCTCTTCCCGGCTTCCAGATTCTTTATCGTAAAGCCGTAGTGAAAGGTGAAGTGACGCGACTCCTGGGCATAAGAGGCGATCGCAAGGGCAAATAACAGCGACAATAGAACATAGAGCTTGCGCGGCATAAGCTGCTCCTTTTGTCTTCCAACTGAAAATCAGGAGTTGAGCATTGGTTGGAAACGACACACGGGCGTCTTAGAGGGGACGCCGTCACGTGAAGCCGCGCCTTGGGGTGCGCATAACGGTTAAGATGCCGAAGGGATTTCGGCGATGCGGTATTTTAACAGGACCGCATTTGAGGGGGGAATTGTTATGTCAAGGAAAGATGCCGTCGTGCTGGCCGCTCGTACACTAGCAGCACTTTTGACTGTTTGGGCCCTGACCGATGTTTCCTATTTACCAGAGCGCTTGCATTCGTTTGTCTACTACCTGAGTCAAGAAGCGCCGACGTCTTCGGCATCGGGTGAGCACTTTCGCCACTATTACCTTATCGGCCTAGGATTTCTCATTGTCCGGATCGTCGGCTACTCCCCGATGGCGAGATGGCTATACAAAAGCGGCCCTGAGGTTGAAGAACTCTTGCTACCTGCGAACCTTCCCCACAACGACCGTGCGGCCGATATCCGGTAGAATCAGCCCATGCCGCCAGTCATCCAATGCCGCGATCTACGCAAGACCTACGACGGCAAAGTGGAAGCAGTTCGTGGGCTGAATCTTGAGATCCAGACCGGCGAATGCTTCGGCCTGCTCGGCCCGAACGGAGCGGGGAAGACTACGACCATCGAAATCCTCGAGGGCTTACTGGCGCCAACTTCCGGCGAGGTCTCGATTTTGGGACACGCCTGGAGCGAGAACGCGCGCGAAATGCGCGAGTGGCTGGGGATCTCGCTGCAGGAGACGCGGCTGTCGGAAAAGCTTACCGTCCGCGAGACCATCGAACTGTTTGCCAGCTTTTACCGTGAGCCGCGCTCGTCCGAGGAAGTGCTCGAACAACTGGAACTGACCGAGAAAGCCGATTCGTGGGTGGGGAAGTTATCGGGAGGGCAACGCCAGCGGCTGGCGGTGGCGACGGCGCTGGTCTGCAATCCGAAGATTCTGTTTTTGGACGAACCGACCACCGGCCTCGACCCTCAAAGCCGACGCCAGCTATGGGACATCATCCGCGCATTTCAACGCGACGGCGGCACGGTGCTCCTGACCACGCATTACATGGACGAAGCCGAGCGTCTGTGCGACCGCCTCGCCATTGTGGATCACGGGCAGATTATTGCCGAGGGCACGCCGGCGGATTTGATCGAGCGGCTCGGCGGACATCACGTGGTCGAATTTTCCGTGAGCGGAAACTCGGACGGCGCAGCCCTGCAGGCCTGGCGTGGTTTGCCCAGCGTCGAATCGGTTCGCGAGGATGACGGCATGGTCGCTTTGAATGTGAAGCAACCGCATTTGACGATCCCCGCTCTGCTCGATGCGATCGACAAGCAGGGAAGCCGATTGCAGCATTTGACCACTCGGCAGGCGAGTCTGGAAGATGTGTTTGTGCGGCTGACGGGACGGCATCTGCGCGAGCAGTGATACCTGGAACGGACAAAGTGAGTCGACTTATTAAATGCGCCGTGCTAGTTCTGGCTGTCATTGCGTCTTACGCCTTGGGTCAGGCCGCAGAAACTTCCTTTGCCCCATTCGAACAATGGAAGGCCGCCGTGCTCGCTGGAGATGCTGGCTCTTTGAAAGCGCTCTACAGCACGAATCCGCCAGCTGAAGTCAGTGTGAAGTTGGTCAAGGGCGACGCTGATGCCGACATCAATTTTTGGCTTGGCCTGAAAGTGCGCAGCATGAAGACTGAAGTTGTTCGCAACGAGATGCGGCATGGCCATATCAGTTACATCTTCCGGGCAGAAGTGCAGTCCGGGTTGCCCAATGGCCAGACTATCAACGTTACTGAGGACCAGACTTGGCAGCAACAGGGCGAGCTGTGGCGACTGGTGGGTGTAGAACGAACCGATTCGCCGCAACTGAAGCAGCCGTCCAATATGAAGAAGAACATCTATCCAGACGATGCCGACGCGCATGCCGAACTCAAAGAGGCGGAGGAGCAGGCGTCCCGCGAGCATAAACGTCTGCTGCTGGTATTTGGGGCGAACTGGTGCTTCGACTGCCACGTGCTCGACCTTGCCTTTCAGCGGCAGGATCTGGCGCCCATTCTGGCAGCGAATTACGAACTAGTTCACATCGACCTGGGGCCGGATGAGCACAAGAATGCCGACTTGGTGCAGCAGTACAGGATCCCGCTGGACAAAGGTATTCCCGCGCTGGCGGTGGCCGAGAGCGACGGCAAGTTGGTCGTCAGCCAGAAAAATGGCGAATTCGAAGATGCTCGCGGACTCGCACCCGAAGTGTTGCTGCAATTCTTGAACAAGTGGAAACCGCTGGCACATTAATTACGACCATGAGCGTGGCACAAGAAACACCGATCAAAGCAGCGGAGCCGAGGCATGTCCGTCCGCCGCAACGCAACGGACGCTGGTCCGGCTATCGTCATCTGCTGATGGCGCGCATGCTGGAGCTGAAGCGCGAGCCGGAAGTTGTCTTCTGGGTTTTCGTCTTCCCGCTTCTGCTCGCGCTTGGCTTGGGCATTGCCTTCCGCAATAAACCGGCAGACATTGTTTCGGTGGCCCTTGTCGCAGGTTCTGGCTCGCAAGATGTACAAACGCTGCTGGCGCGTTCCCCGCAACATGACCTTTTCAAAATTCAGACATTGAATGCTGATGAGGCGCTGAAAGGATTCCGCCTGGGTAAGTTCGATATCGTGATCCAGCCAAATGGCAACGGAGGCTTAGAGTACCAATACGATCCGGCGCGCCCGGAAAGCGTGCTGGCGAAAGCCGAAGTCAACGACGCACTGCAAACCGCCGCCGGCCGCAAGGACTTGGTAGACACGAAGGCAGTCACGTCCTCCGAGCCCGGCTCGCGCTACATCGATTTCCTCATCCCCGGCCTGTTAGGCATGAACCTGATGAACTCCGGCATGTGGGGCATAGGGTTTGCCCTGGTGGATATGCGCCAGCGAAAGCTGCTCAAACGTTTCGTGGGCACGCCCATGCGCCGCGGAGATTTCCTGCTGGCGATGATGAGCAGTCGCCTGGTACTGATGGTTATTGAGGTTGGACTGCTGCTGCTGTTTGGCGTCTTTTTCTTTCACATTCGCGTTCTCGGGTCCGTATTCTCGATTGCTCTGCTGGGAGCCTTGGGAGCGCTGACCTTCGGAGGCGTCGGCCTGCTCACTGCAAGCCGCGCGCAGAAAATCGAGAGTGTCAGCGGCCTGATCAACCTCGTGATGATGCCCATGTGGATCTTCTCGGGCGTGTTTTTTTCCTACGAGCGCTTTCCTTCCGTGATCCATCCGTTAATCAAAGCGTTGCCGCTGACCGCGCTGAATGACGCACTCCGCGCCTGTATTTTGGAGGGCACTCCATTGTTGCACCAGTGGTCGCGCTTGTTAGTGCTTGCAGTATGGGGCGGAGTCTCATTTGTGATGGCGATGAAGTGGTTCCGCTGGGCCTAGTTGAAAAAATCAATTTGAGGCTGGAAGAAAAGAGTCCTGAACCACGAAGGACACGAAGGCATTCGTGGGCTTAGTTTTCCTTCGTGATACTTCGTGTCCTTCGTGGTAAGGGCTGTTAAAAGCCAGCTAGTAGCGAGAAGTTCTAAGTTTGGAAAAGAGCCCCGCGAAAGCCTCGCCCGCACGACATGAATAGAAGTTACGAACGAGGCCATTTGCGGTGCTTGCGAAATGACTGCACTTACGATTTGGCTAGCTTGGCGGCTTGCTTCCGCACTTTCGCCCAGCGTAGCCGTTGCGCGTCGGCTATCCGCTTGCGGGCTTCTTTGCTCAAGGTACGTCCGGTTCTCTTGAGCGTTTTCCCGCCAGCATGGCCTAACGCGTCCAGCGCTTTCCCTACTCTGCCCATCTCCTTTTCAAGACGGGAGTACTCACTCCGCAGGGAACTGACTACCTTGTTCAGGTTGGCCATCAATTACCCCCTCGTAAGTCAAGATAACATGGAAGACTAATAAGTCTAGAAAGATTAGTGATGGCTGCCGCACTATTGCGACGCGACCGTCAGCCGTATCAGCCCCTGAACCTTGCTCCAGTCGTCGGTTTCGCGATTGAAAATCACCCTCCGCCGTGATCCAGAATATCGAGTATCCAGCAGATGGAACTTGAGGATCGTATTCACCTGCGCGCCGGTGGCGTAATCATAGTCTCTTCTATAGGTCACGCCGTTGCAGACATACAAGTGAGAATTCCATTCGAACAGCGTAGCGTGCTTGTCGCGTAATGTAGCGATCAACACGCTGGCATTAATCGTAGGCGGGTCAGAGTATTCCGCTGAAACCATGATCGGGCGGCCGTCGCTTAACAGGTGCCGCCCCTGCAGTTCATCGGCGACATCCTTTAAAGACAGCGGATCGGCCCGTTCAACACTGTCCCCGAGCGCAGAGTCCGCGCCGCAGCACACGCTCTTGTCGTGCACGATGATAGCCAGCGATGTCAACAGCACATCCATTGACTGATGAGACGGCGCTACGAACACCGGCAGGCCGCTGACGCGGACTTCTTGAATGGAGACATACGTACCTGCTTGTCCGAGGCAAATAACCGTTAAGCACGACACCGCCAGGAATTCGACGAAGCAGCGGAACAACGACGAAAGCGAACGAAGGCAGGTCACGAATGAACTCCTGACCACCACTGGATCTTAGTCCACTCGGACAGTCGGTAGGTATCGCGGCGCCTGTCGCGCCTTGGTGGCCTGCTCAAACGAATACGCCAGTTTGATCAAGGTGGGCTCGCTCCAGGCGCGACCAAAGAATGAGATACCAACCGGCAGTCCAAAAATAAAACCAGCGGTCACGTTGATATTCGGATAGCCCGCTACAGCAGGAGCATTGGAACTTCCGCCCGAGAAGTGATCGCCGGTGACAAGATCCGTAAGCCACGCCGGACCTCCGGTAGGAGCGACAATTGCGTCCAGATGATTCTTGTCCATGACTGCGTCAATGCCTTCCTTGCCTGCCAGTTGGTGATTCTTCGCCAGCGCGTCGAGGTATTGCTTGTCAGTAAGCGCTCCTTTGGATTGCGCTTTCAGGAATAAGTCCTGGCCGAAGTAGCGCATCTCTTTCTCACGATCGCGATCGTTGAACTCGATGACGTCCTTCAGCGTCCGCACCGGAGCACTGGGTCCGAGTCGAGCGAGATAGGCGTTTAGATCAGCTTTCAATTCGTACAGGAGAACGATTGCTTCGGTTTCGTCGAACTTTCCATGTGTCTCGAGATCGGCGGGATCGACCAGCGTGGCGCCCTGCTTCTTGAGCACATCGAGAGCTTGTCCCATGAGTGCGTCCACCGCGTCGCTGAAGCCGAAATACTTGCGGGCGACTCCGATGCGCGCGCCCTTTAGGCCGTTAGGATCGCAAAATTTTGCGTAATCCGGTTGCGTTTTGCCGGCGCTGGCCGCCGTCGCCGAATCTTCCGGATCAACTCCCGTCAGCGCACTTAGCAGGATCGCGGCGTCGCGCACCGTGCGGCACATCGGGCCAGCGCCATCCTGACTGTGCGAAATCGGGATAATTCCCGTGCGGCTCACGAGGCCAACGGTCGGCTTGATCCCCGCCAGGCCGTTCGCGGATGAAGGACAGACGATCGATCCATCGGTCTCCGTCCCAATGCCGCAAGCGGCAAGATTCGCGGAAATGCCAGCGCCTGTGCCAGAACTCGATCCGCAGGCATTGCGGTCGAGCGCATAGGGATTTTTGGTCAGCCCGCCGCGCCCGCTCCATCCGCTGGTGGAATGGCTGGAGCGGGTGTTGGCCCACTCGCTCAGGTTCGTCTTGCCCAGAATGACCGCGCCCGCCGCCCGCAGACGCTGCGCCACGAAAGAATCTTTCGGCGGTCTCGAGCCGAGCAGGGCCAGCGACCCAGCCGTCGTCATCATGCGATCCGCCGTATCGATGTTGTCTTTGATCAATACCGGAATACCATGCAGCGGGCCGCGCGGTCCTTTGGTTTTGCGTTCCTGGTCGAGCGCATCGGCAATAGAGAGCGCATCGGGATTGAGTTCGATAATCGCATTTACCGCCGGACCGTGCTTGTCGATCTCATCGATGCGCGCCAGATATTTCTCGGCCAGCGCTCGCGCGGTAAATCGACCCGACTTCATCCCATCCTGCAGTTCCGTAATCGTGATCTCATCCAATTCGAAAGGCTTGGCGTCAGCAGGCCGGGGCGCCGGCGAAATGATCTCTCGCCCCGCTCCCAGCGCAGGATAGAGCACTGCCCCCGCACCGGCGCTCAGAGCGGTCTGCAGAAACGAACGCCGATCGGTGGAAGATGAGAAAGGTTTTCTAAACATGTTGTGGGAGGTCCTCGAACGAAACGAACATACTAAAGCAGCGCCCAGAAAATTGCAGGGTGTGCGATTAGGTAGCGCCGGCGTCCCGCCGGCTGTCCCGAGGGCAACTTGCCCTCGGCGAGTGCAGGAGCAATACCGTCTGTAGAAAGAATGGAGCGGGAGACCGGGATCGAACCGGCGACATCCAGCTTGGGAAGCTGGCGTTCTACCGCTGAACTACTCCCGCTCAGGAGCGGTTGACGAAAGCTAGCTTATCATCCTCGCCAACGGCTCACAACCGTTGAACGGCGCTCTCGTCGGCGCGATTCTGTGATCGAACTTGAGGCTTTCTTTCGCGCGCCCACGCCGAGGGCAAGATGCCCTCGGGACAGCCGGCGGCGCCGGCGCTACGCATATTTTCAATCACTCTTTCCCTCTGATACCCTGCATACATCCATGCACCTTCGACATAGTCTGTTCCTTTTCCTGTCCATCTCTTGTTGTGTCGCGCAAAACATCAAACCGGTAGAAGACCGCGTCGCCGCCCAGAATGCGCTGTTCGATGAGCAATACGAATCCGATTTGCGCAATTTTCCCGAACGCGCCACCGCCTTCGGCGACTACCGCTATAACGACAAACTCGCGGAGCGCTCCCTCGCTGCCATTGTCCAATATCACAAGACTGACCAGGCGTTCCTCAACCGACTTCAGGCAATTCCAACCACCGGCTTCGACGACCGGGATCAACTTTCCCACGACTTGATGGTGCGAGTCTTGAAGCAGCGCATCGGCGACTACGACCTCAAAGAGTACGAGATGCCGATCAACCAGCAGAACGGTGTTCATACGGCTCTCGCCGACCTGCCGCTGTCCGTCCCTTTCGACTCGGTGAAGCACTACGAGGATTACATCTCGCGTCTTCACCAGATCCCGCGCGTGCTCAGCCAGACGACAGAGGTCCTACGCGCGGGCATCAAAGATAAGTTGATGCCGGTGCGCTTCCTGCTGGAGAAGATTCCGGCGCAGTGCGATGGCATCATTGAAGCCAATCCATTTCTGCGGCCAACTCAGAAATATCCCGCCGACATCTCCCCCGAAGACCAGAAGCGTCTGACCCAGCAGATCACCGACGCCATCAACACGGACGTCATTCCAGCCTACAAAGCCTTCGCGGCCTTCGTGCGCACGGAATACGCGCCCGCCGGCCGCACCACGCTCTCAATCACGTCTCTGCCCGACGGCGAGAAGCGCTATGAGAACGATATTTATGCCCGGACCACCACGCACATGACGCCGGACGAGATTCATCAGCTGGGTCTGCGCGAAATCGACCGCATCGAGGCCGAAATACTGGCCATCGCTAAGAAAGAAGGCTTCGCCGATCTTGCGTCCTTCCGCGACTCGCTTAAGACCAATCCGAAATATGTGCCGAAGTCGGCGGAACAGATTCTCGACGATTTCCGGCACTACATCGCGCAGATGGAGCCAAAGCTTCCGCAACTCTTCACCCTGCTCCCGAAATCGCCAGTCACGGTCGAAGCCATTCCTGCATTTCAGGCGGCCGCTGCCACTCACTATGTCACCGGCACGCCCGACGGCAAGCGCCCCGGCCGTGTCGTAGTCGCAACTTCCAACTTCGCCCATCGCACCACCATCGACGACGAGGCTGTCGCTTATCACGAAGGGATTCCCGGCCATCACATGCAGCTCTCCGTACAGCAGCAGCTCACCGGGCTGCCGAAGTTCCGGCTGCACGGTCTCGGCTTCAACGCCTACGTTGAAGGCTGGGCCCTGTACGCCGAGGAGCTCGGCAAAGAAGTTGGCTTCTACAACGATCCGGTCTCGGATTACGGACGCCTCTCCTCCGAACTCTTCCGCGCCGTGCGTCTGGTGGTCGATACCGGAATCCACGCCAAAGGCTGGAGCCGCGATCAGGTCGTAGACTTTATGCGCAAGTCCGGCGCCGTGGATGAGCCCACCATTCAGTCGGAGACCGACCGTTACATCTCTTGGCCGGCGCAAGCCCTCAGCTACAAGCTTGGTCAACTCAAGATCCGCGAACTCCGCGATCGCGCCCAGAAGGGGTTGGGCTCAAAGTTTGATATCCGCACCTTCCACGACGAAATGCTCGACGGCGGAACCCTGCCGCTGGATCTCCTCGAAGCTCGCACCGACAAGTGGATCGCCGAGCAGAAAGCCGGGGTGGCTGCGGCGGGCGTTCACGGAAATTGAATACAGTCGAATCCAAATCGATAAACCGAGCTTGGTACTGGCTGGCGCTGGTGCCGCTGGTACTGGGAGCGTCCCGCGCCCTGATGAAATATATGTGGTGGGCCGCCATGCACAGTTCGCTTTATGGCCTTCCCGCCGAGACTCGCAGGCTCCGGGAGGCAGACGCCAATGCCGACTTCAACTGGTGGATGCTGATGGGCCTGGCGGTAACGGCAACCATTATAGCCGCCATGCTGATCCCGCCGTTTAAGTCGCAGAGCCTCCCGTCAAGCGTGAAAGGAGTCACCCGGTTCGTGCTGGCCGCGCTGCTCGTCATGGGATTGATCTTGCTGGCAACCGCTGGTATGTCTGCAACCGGATATTTCGTACAATAACCAACTCCCACCCCATCAATTAGTTCACTAGAGTTGCAAATGTTTTCCGTTACCCTTGTGCCACCTCTATGGCACATTCTGGCGTTGTGCAGGGTAATGGCGGCAGGTTACCTTTGAGACCATCCTTCTCCCCTCGAGGTACGTTTGATGGGGGTACTTGAAAAGCTTCCTACATGCATGATCGTAGGCGTTTTGGTCATGATCTTTGCATGTCTGAAGCGTCACACCCGTTCTGCCCGCCTCACCCTGTGGGCAGTGGGCTGGACTCTGGTCTTCACTCACTTTCTGGCGCAGCTGCTGGAGCCAGCGGGCCATCGCGCAATTTCATTCCTGCAGGCAATTGATGCCGGCGCCTTGCAATTGTCCGCGGTCGCGTTCCTCGTTTCCGTCTCTTCGGTAGCCGAGCATCGAGCGAAGCGAACAATAGCACTGCTGGTGTTGGGTCTACCTTCGGTTATTTATGCAGTGCTTGAGGCTTGTTCTGTTTCCTCGCGATGGCCGTACGCTTTGTGCCTGATCGCCTGCCTCGGCGGCGCGGCCTGCTTCTTCTTCTGGGTGAAGCGCGGTTTCTCCGGGTATTCAGCTGCGATCACTGTGCTGTGTTCCGTGGCCGGAGCCTGGGCTCTCCGTGCCGTCCTTGCTGGTTCGTTCCACGAAGGCACGGTGGTATTACTCGGTATCGGTTTCGCGCTGCCCGGCGTCTTCATTTGCCGGAATTATTGGGACGCCTCACCCGCAGTCGTAACGATCGCCGTGGGATTTTTCTGCTGGGGAGCCGTGTTCCCAATTCTCTACCTCACAGGTCATCTGGCTCCGCATCTGATTATTCCCAGCGCGTATTGGGATACTCCCAAGCTGTTTGTCGCCTTCGGAATGATCCTGGCGGTGGTGGAAGACAAGTCGCACGCCATTGCCGGAATGCAACGCCGCGCGGCAAGGATCAATCGTCAACTGGAATGCTTTTCCGCGATCACCACTCGCTTGTTGGACAGCACTGCCCCCGACACGATTTGCCCCGAGGTCGCCTCCGCCATCACGGAGCTCAGCAGCTTTCATGCGGCGCTCATCCATATTGAGAGCCCCGGCGGAGCGCTTCGCATCGCCGGATCCAGCGGTTTGTCGCAAGAATTCCTGGCGACGCTGCAAACACGGACGGAACATTGGACAGCCGCAGATATCCAGAAGCTTTGCGCGGATGAGCGCCAGATCGACAAGACGGCTTTCTTTCTGCCATCCAATTGGGCGGCCCTTGGTGTCGGCGGTAATGAAAGTGACGTTCCGCAAACAGCTACTCTGCTGCTGATACCGCTTGGCTCCGCATCGGGCGCGTGCTTTGGCAGCCTGATTCTGGCGACGCCCTACGAAGCGACCGCGATCCGCATGCAGGAACTAGCTCCCATCGAGTCCCTGGCCGCTGATCTGGCCATAGCGGTTGCCATGAAGTCCTTACACGCACAGTTAGTGTGGTCGGAGAAGCTGGCCGCGATGGGTCAATTGGTTGCCGGCGTCGCCCACGAACTGAACAATCCTCTCACCGCGATCATGGGGTTTGGCGAGCTGATGAGCGATACCGTCACTTCGGGGCGCACCAGCGATCAACTCAAGCGCCTGATGAACGAAACCCGCCGCATGAAGCGAATCACCGACAATCTGCTTCGCTTTTCGCGCAAGAGTCCCGCCGACACCAACATCGCCCGTCTCACTCCGATTGTCCAGGAAGTGTTGACGCTCTGCGAATATTACACGCGCACTTCAAAAGTCTCCGTCGAGGTGGAGATCGCACCCAATCTTCCGTTGCTCGCCATCAATGAAGACGAGATCAAGCAGGTGCTGCTGAACCTGTTCAACAATTCCTGCGACGCGCTGCAAGGATTTGCTGGCAATCGCCAGATCAAGATTCGCGCCTACCAGGAGGGTGCGCGCGCGGTGATCCAGGTGGAAGATACCGGCCCCGGCTTCTCGAATCTGAACCGCGCTCTCGATCCCTTCTACACCACCAAGCCTGTGGGCAAGGGCACAGGACTCGGGCTGAGCGTTTGCTATGGAATCGCCAAACGACGCGGCGGCGACCTCCGGGTAGAAAACATGACGCCTCACGGCGGACGCGTAACCCTGGAAGTGCCGGTGATCGAATCGCGTCCGCAGTCCGTGCTGATGGCCAGCGCGCACGCATGATCAGCAACTCCGTGCCCCACTGGGTCCCGAATCCCTAGGTCAGGTCCAACGTCCGAGGTCTGAAGTTCGCAGTCCGATCTTTGCCTCTTCTTCGTGCTTGGCGAGACTCACTGCGCGCAAACTTCCCACCACTCATCTGCCCTCGTTACTTTCGTTTAGCCGAAATAGCAAAACCGTGATTGAGATCACCAAGAACCGTGATGAGGGCCATTTGCCGGGCTGATTGCCTCGGGCGAAGATGTCCTTGAGAAAAGCGAAGATGTGACCGCTCAAGGCACATCCCCCGGCGCGACAGGTTCAAGAGCGGTCGTGGCGGCAAGGGCAGGGAGGTTTCCCATGAGTACCGTCGAACTCCATGAACCAGAAACAGCAGTCAAGCCGGCAAGCCGTTCAGCGGCGGCGATCCTGCCACGTTCCGAGATCGTTTGGGGCCCTCCTCTGCCGCCTCGGATGATGTTCTCCGACAGCGTGCTGGAATTTGGCGGGCAGAAGAAACGCAAGTTCTTCGCCACGACCACATCCTTCATTATCAATATCTTAGTCATTGTCGTAATGCTACTCATACCGCTAGCGTTTACGGAGCAGCTCCCCAGCGCGCAACTGCTGACATTTTTGGTAGCGCCGCCGCCTCCCCCTCCCCCGCCTCCGCCCGCGGCGGCGCAGGTACAGAAGGTGGTTAAGCAGATCCAGACGGACATACTCAACAATGGCGAGTTGCGCACGCCGACGAAGATTCCCCAGAAGATTCAGATGATTAAGGAAGACGAAGCCCCGCCGCCGATGCCGGTTACCGGAGGCGTTGTGGGCGGCGTGCCCGGAGGGATTCCTGGCGGACAAATGGGTGGAGTGATTGGCAGCGTTATCAGTTCAACGAACTTGGCTGCGGTGCCGAAATTTGTTCCCGTAGTGCCGCAACGCATCCGCATCTCCGCTGGCGTGACCAGAGGGCTGCTGATTCAGCGTGTGGAACCGGTTTATCCAACACTGGCCAAAGCGGCGCGGGTCCAAGGCGACGTAGTGCTGAGCGCCATTATCGACAGCAACGGCCTGATCAAGAACCTGCAGTTGGTGAGCGGCCACCCCATGCTGGTGCCGGCGGCCTTCACTGCGGTCAAACAGTGGCGTTACAAGCCGTACCTTTTGAATGGGCAACCGGTAGAGGTTGAGACCACGATCACCGTGATCTTCACGCTCACCTCTTGAGTTGTGGAATGCGCTTTCGGGGAGCGCCAGGAGTCTAAAAATGGCTGCAGAATACACCTATCGCGTCTCGGCCTGGTGGACCTCAGGCCGCACTGGACTGGCCAAGTGCGAGTCCTCTCCCAACACTATCCACTTCTCTGAGGCCGCCGAGTTAGGAGGTCTGCAGGGCCGCTGGACTCCCGAGCAACTGCTGCTCTGTGCTTTGGCAGGTTGCTTTACCACCACCTTCCACGAAATGGCGCGGGTGGCGAAGTTCGAGTTTACCGACCTGGAAGTGGAAATCGAAGGCAGTGTGCGCCGCAACCGGAACACAGGATGCAACTTCAGCGAAATTCTGATTCGTCCGCGACTGACCGTAGAGTCCGAAGAGCAATGCGAGGCGGGACTCACTCTGCTACGCAAGACGAAGGCAGTGTGCATGATTTCTCGGGCCATCACGGTCCCGCAGACTCTGGAACCCACGGTCGAGACTGGCAAAGTACCGGTCGAGGGTTGGAGCAATCACGATGCAGTCCTGAAACTCGGAGTGTGAAGGGTGTGGGGGGAGGCTGGGCCCGGGTAATCGGGCCAGGGGGTGCGTATGATGTTTTCCTACAGGTTGGTGCGTCTGATTGAATCGCATGCCGATGCGCTGGCGGCGGGACTTGAATCAAAAGTCCAGACCAGCGAGCAGGTCACGCATTTTCGAGACATTCCTGCCCATGAATTGAAAGAGCGCGTATACGAAATCTACCGTCATCTGGGCGAGTGGCTGCTGGGCAAGAACGAACTGGATATCGAGCACCGCTACCGTGAAATCGGGGCGCGCCGCGCTCATCAGAAAGTGCCGCTCAGCGAGGTCATTCAGGTCATCGTGCTCACCAAGGAAAATCTCTGGGAGTTCCTCAAGAGCGAAGCCGTGATGGACCGCGCGGTAGAAATCATGGGGGAATTAGAACTGTTGCAGATGCTTGAGATGTTTTTTGACCGGGCAATTTACTTTGGCGCTGTGGGCTACGAACAAGAAGTTGCTCGCGCGACGCGAGAAGAAGGCGTATTGCGGGCTCGCTAGGGGAGCGAAAGCATGTCGATGTCGTGGGAAATGGATTACAAGAAGCGGCTGAAGACCGCCGATGAAGCCCTGCGCTGCGTAAGGTCAGGGATGCGGGTTTATATCCAGCCGGGCTGCGCTGAGCCCGAGACGCTGGTGGAAGCGCTCATGCGGCGCGCTCCGGAATTGCGCGATGTGGAAATCGTGCACATGATGACAATGGGCTGCGCGCCTTATGTGGCTCCCGAAATGACGGGCCACTTCCGGCACAACGCCATGTTCATCGGCGCCAACGTGCGCGCCGCGATCAATGACGGCCGCGCCGATTACACGCCGATTTACTTGAGTGAGATTGAGGGCTTGTTCGAGAGCGGCGAGATGCCGATTGACGTCGCCCTGATCGAAGTCTCGCCGCCGGATTCCCACGGATTCTGCAGCTTCGGCGTGGGCGTCGACACAACTCTTACCGCCGCCAAATGCGCGCGCTACGTCGTAGCGCAAATCAACGACAACATGCCGCGCACCTACGGCGACAGCTTCATTCACGTCAGCGACATCGATGCCTTGGTCGAGTCGTCGCGCCCGTTGTGCGCACTGGAAAAGCCCGTCGTAACTGATCTGCAAATTGCCATTGCGCGCAACGTCTCCGGCCTTATCGAAGACGGTGCGGTGCTGCAGACCGGGATCGGTGGCATCCCCGACGCAGTGCTGCCCATGCTCATGGACCGCAAAGATCTCGCGGTTCACAGCGAACTGGTCTCGGACGGCGTGATTCCGTTGATTGAAGCCGGAGTGCTCACCGGGGCCCGCAAAAATTTCAAGCCGCGCAAGATCATCCTGGGATTTGCCCTGGGCAGCAAGCGCCTGTTCGAGTTTGTCGATAACAATCCGATTTTCGAATTCCATCCCACGGCGTATACCAACGATCCCTTGCTGATCGCGCGCAACGACAAGATGGTGGCCATCAATTCGGCGCTGCAGATTGATCTCACCGGCCAGGTCTGTTCCGATTCCATCGGCAATCAGTTCTACAGCGGCATCGGCGGGCAGGTGGATTTCCTGCGTGGGGCGTCACGGTCAAAGGGCGGCAAACCCATCATCGCGATTTCATCGACCGCGAAGCAAGGCACAATTTCGCGGATCGTGCCCACCCTCGATCCTGGAGCGGGAGTGGTCACCTCGCGCGGCCTGGTGCGCTACATCGTGACGGAATACGGAGTTGCATATTTGCACGGCAAGTCGATTCGAGAGCGGGCCAAGGCGCTGATTGAGATCGCCCATCCCGATTTCCGCGCCCAGCTTTACGAATACTGCGAGAAGACCAAATGGTTGCAGCATCCTCAGGCCGCACAGTCGGCAGTCTCGAGGTAAAAAAATATGGCAGGCCCAGCACGCGGCAGTATCACGATCGATGTTGAGGAGTGCAAGGGATGCGGGCTATGTGTTGAGTCCTGCCCGCCGAAATGCCTGGAACTCGCTCCCGAGCTGAGTTCCTACGGAGTCCACCCCGCGCGTTACACGGGCCACGACTGCACCGGATGCGGCATCTGCTTCTACTGCTGCCCGGAGCCTGGCGCCATCATCGTCTACCGGTTGGCGCCGCCGGCCAAAACGCTGGTCGCCCAATCCCAGCCAGGAGGCGGACATGCGGCAACTCTGTAAAGGAAACGTTGCGGTCATCAAGGGCGCAGTCCTGGCGGGTTGTCGCGCCTACTACGGATATCCCATCACGCCCGCCAGCGAAGTCGCCGAAGCCGCCGCGCTCTATCTTCCCGAAGTCGGCGGCACCTTCGTGCAGGCCGAGAGCGAGACGGCTTCCATCAACATGGTGTACGGCGCCGCATCCGCCGGAGTCCGCGTCATGACTGCCTCTTCGGGTCCGGGTCTCAGCCTGATGCAGGAAGGCATTTCCTATCTCGCCGGCGCAGAACTACCCTGCGTCATCGTCGATGTAATGCGCGGCGGTCCCGGCTTAGGCAACATCGCGCCCGAGCAGAGCGACTACTTCGCTATGGTCAAGGGCGGAGGGCATGGCAACTATCGCAACCTTGTGGTCGCTCCGGCCTCGGTGCAGGAGATGGCGGACCTGACCATCCTCGCCTTCGATCTGGCCGATCGCTACCGTAACCCCGCCATCGTGCTGGCTGACGGATTCGTAGGCCAGATGATGGAACCGCTCGACCTCGAGTATCGCGACATCGCGGCGCCGGAAAAACCCTGGGCTGTGAAGGGAACTGCGGAGACTCGCAAGAACATGGTCAGCTCGATCTTTCTCGAGAGCGACGACCTGGAAGAGCACCAGCGGCGCATGGAGGCGAAGTATATGCGCGCGCAGCAAACGGAAACGCGCTGGGAAGAATACCGCACCGAAGACGCCGAATTGATCGTCGTCGGCTACGGAATCGTGTCGCGCGTGCTGCGCTCGGCGGTCGACGAAGCCCGCAAGCACGGAATCAAGGCCGGCCTATTCCGGCCGATCAGCCTGTGGCCGTTCCCCGCAAAAGAACTCGCAGCAACGGCGTTGCGGGCCGAGAAAGTTCTCGTGGTGGAATTAAGCAACGGACAGATGGTGGAAGATGTTCGCCTGGCCCTCGGCGGCAAGCGCCCGGTCGAATTCTACGGCCGTGTCGGCGGAAATGTGCCGTCCGTAGAAGAGCTGTTAGTGAAGATAGAAGAGCAGTTGCCGGCAGCAGTGAACACGTAGCCCCGGACGCATTCGTCCAGGGCGATGGACGATTAAAAGTCTCGGCGCGCGGACGAATGCGTCCGCCGCTACGTGGGAACAGGCGGGAGCCAAACTATGGCGGAAAACAACGTCATCCCGGAACAACTCAAGACCATCACCGACCAGTACGAGGTCGTGCACTCGAAGTCGAAACTGTTCTATCCCGAGTACGAGCGCAAAAGCGACCTCAAGCATCAGACCCACTACTGTCCCGGCTGCGGCCACGGGGTTGCGCACAAACTCATCGCCGAAGCCCTCGAAGACCTTGGCCTGCAGGATCAGACGATCCTGGTCAGCCCGGTAGGCTGCTCGGTCTTCGCTTATTACTATTTCGACGTCGGCAACGTACAGGTCGCGCACGGCCGCGCTCCCGCCGCGGCCACCGGCCTCAAACGCGCCTGTCCCGACAAGATCGTGATTGCCTATCAGGGCGATGGAGATCTGGCGGCGATCGGCACGGCGGAAATCGTGCACGCCGCTAATCGTGGCGAAAAGATCAGCGTCTTCTTCGTCAACAATGCGATCTACGGCATGACCGGCGGCCAGATGGCGCCCACCACGTTGGTCGGCCAGCGCAGCACGACTTCTCCCTGGGGCCGGCGTCCCGTGAATGAGGGCTTTCCCCTGCACATGTGCGAGATGCTTTCCTCGCTGGAGGCCCCGGTCTACATCGAGCGAGTTGCGCTCTCTGACAATAAGAACATCATGAAGGCGCGCCGGGCAGTGCGCAAAGCGCTCGAACTGCAACGCGCTGGCGCCGGCTTCACCTTCGTCGAGATTCTCTCGCCCTGTCCTACGATCTGGGGCAAGGATCCGGTCGAAGCGCGGAAGTGGGTTGGCGAAAAGATGATTCCGCAATTCCCGTTGAACGTCTTTCGCGACCACACAGTCGAGATTCCAAACAACAACGTTCCCCCGCATAAAACGGTAGCCGAGCTGGTTGAAGGTGAGCGCAAAGCGGGGAGCGACACCCCAATTCATCGCAAGCATCATCATTTCCGCGACCTTGGCATCAAGATCGCCGGCTTTGGCGGGCAGGGCGTGCTCCTGCTGGGCCAACTTCTGGCAGAGATGGGCATGCGCGAGGGCCTCGAAGTCAGCTGGCTGCCTTCGTACGGTCCGGAGATGCGCTCCGGCAGCGCCCACTGCCACGTGTGCCTCGCGAAAGATCGCATCGGATCGCCCGTACTCTCGCGCCCCCAGGTTCTGATTGCGATGACTGAGATCTCGCTGCGCAAATTCGCCACGCAGGTTGCACCCGGCGGCACGATCATCTACGGCCGCGAAAAGCTTCCCGACGACCTCAGCATCCCGCAGGCGCAGGTCATCTGCATCCCGGCCTCGGAGATTGCCGACAAGCTGGGTTCGGCGAAAGTGGCGAACGTCGTGATCCTGGGCGCGCTGCTCGAGGAAACCGAATGTCTTTCTCCAGCCACAGCGATGCAAGTGCTGGAAAACAAAGTCAAGAACCCGGCGCTGCTCGAACTCGACCGCAAGGCGCTCGACGCCGGAAGACTCTACATCGACCACGCAGTCGCAATGGGGGCCGTAACCCAAGCCGACGGCTTCGCTCAGTAGATAAAGCGAGGGTGCCCCACCCTTGTCGCGCTTCGCGACAGGGTGGGGATTTTGACTTCCCGGTTCCAGTCCTTTGAAAAACAAATCAACACCCCCACCCTGTCCCGCCAAAAAACGGCGGGACGAGGATGGGGCACCCTTAGGCTGTGATCCAAATCACAAAAACGGGTGACACCGGCCATATCGAAAACCGAGGGCAAGTGTGATCCTCAAGATGGGTGCAGGAGGTGTTTTATGGCACTCATTGAAGCGAAAGTCGAAGAAAAGAAAAGTGCACGCGCCGATAGACAAGGCTCTCTAACCACAGCACTTTCGGTGAAGAACGTGCTGTTTGCCACCGATTTCTCAGCAACCTCAGAAGCAGCCCTACCCTACGCTACAGCCATCTGCCGCCACTTCGGGAGCACATTGCACATCGCGCATGTCCTCTCTGACGCCAGCATCCTGATGATGACCGGAGGCGTGGACTACGTCAGCATGAGCACCATCTACGAGGACGCGCATACCGAGGCCAGGGAGAAACTCGACCAGATTTCCGGCCGCCTGGAGGCAATACCACACCGCAGCTACGTGCGGCACGGCCAGGTGTGGGAGAACCTCGCTGGAATCGTCGAAGACGAAAAGATCGATCTCATCGTGCTCGGCACGCATGGCCGCACCGGCTTGGGCAAGTTGCTGCTGGGTTCGGTCGCGGAGGGCATTCTGCGCCACGCGCCATGCCCCGTGCTGACCGTTGGTCCGAAAGTCTGCGGACGCGCCAAACTGCCCGAATTCCAAGTCCGAGGACGCGATCTTGCTCCACTGGAACTGGAACTGCGACAGATCTTATTTGCCACCAACTTTGCCCAAAACTCGGCGCTAGTCGCGCAGGAAGCCATTTCGCTGGCTGAAGAGTTCCGCGCGCGGCTCACGCTCATGCATGTGATCGAGGACTACACCCAACTGGGCAGCCGTCCCGGCCCCATTGAAGACGGCATACGCCGCTTGCACGACCTGATTCCCAGCAAGGCCGCGCTGCAATACGCACCGGAAACCATACTGGAATTCGGCTCCGCGCCGGACTGCATTCTGAAAGCGGCGTCGGAGCGTGAAGCCGACATGATCGTGCTGGGCGCCCGTGATTGCGAAGAAGTTGGCACAACGCACTTTCCATGGTCTACGGCGCACCATGTAATTGCCAATGCGATGTGCCCGGTGCTGACGATCCGGTGCTGACGATTGAAGGATGGATATTGGGCGAATCGAAAACCTGGTACAGAGTGCCGACAATCGAAGTGTGTCGAGGCGGCGCATGGCGGAAATGAAATTGCGAGTCCAATCCCTTCAGCCGATGCGCCTGATTCGCCGCCAGCAGACCTACGTCGCGGTGGCCGTCGCGATTTATGCCGCGCTCTGGGCTGCGGACCGCCCGGTACCGATCGGCAGCACGCTGATCTATACCCTGTCGCTCTGCAACCTGATCGTGCTCATGCAGGATCACTTGGGTTTCCTCTACCGCCGCAAGAGTCTCTTGCATTCCTGGGCGCTCTACTTGCCGCTTCTGCTCGTGGTTGCGGTTTCGGGGGTGATGGTAGTCAATACCATTGAATTCCCCGTGCGAGGATTTCCAGGGCAGAAGTTGTGGCAGTTCCTGGCGTCAGGCTGGAAGTTCCCGTTCATGGCCACGGTGATTGTGGGCGTGGTTTCGCAGTTTTACCGCGATACTCGGGAGCGGCTGGAATCGAAGAATCGCGAACTACAGCAGGCGATCGAACTGGAAGCTGCCGAACGCGAACTGCATGGGCAGGAATTGCAGCAGGCGCGGGAGATCCAGCAGTCTCTCCTGCCGAAAGAAATTCCTCAAGTTCCGGGATTTGAGATTGACGGAGCATGGGAGCCCGCCCGCGTCGTAGGCGGCGACTACTACGATGTCATCAGGCTGAGCGCGACCAAGCTCGGCATTTGCATTGCGGATGTTGTGGGCAAGAGTGTATCCGCCGCACTGCTGATGGCGAATGTGCAGGCCACTGTGCGGGCGTTCGCCACCGAGTCGACCTCTCCTTCAGCTCTATGCAGCCGGGTCAACTCGGTTCTGTGCGCCAACATTGCCACGGGAAAGTTTGTGACCTTGTTTTATGCCGTGCTCGATGCGGAGTCCGGGTTGCTTCACTACACAAATGCGGGGCATCTGCTCCCGATTCTGATTCAGGCGGACGGCGAAGTGCGAGAACTGCAAAACGGCGGCGCCGTGATCGGTGTTTTCCCGGACTGGAGATACCAGGATTCCGTCGTGGAACTCCATCCGGGAGACCGGCTGTTGCTGTTTACCGACGGCATTACCGAAGCAGGATTGGGAGCCGAGGAATTCGGGGAGCAACGGTTGGTTGCGAGTGCGCGAACCTACGCCGATAAGTCGACGTCTGAACTGAAATCGGGTCTGCTCGGCGAGGTGAAGCAGTTTTGCGCTTCCCAATTTAGGGACGACGCTACCCTGATCGTGATCTCCGCGCTCCCGTCAAAGCGGAATACGCCGAGGCAGGACGTCGAATCGAACGCAGTGGTGGTGACCTAATGGGACTAGAACCGAAATGAAACTAGCGTGCGAGATTTCGCGAGCTGGATCATTGCAAGCATGTTGCATAGGACTACAATCATTTCTTACTTCGCGAATCACCGCGAATTTCATAATGGATATTTTTTGATTTTGTCTGCGGTCGAAAACGTATATGCCCTCATACCTTGCCAAGCCTACTCCGCCCAATCAGGACAAGCGCTGGAAGCTGGTCGACGCCACCATACGGCGTCAAGGCCAGCAGCAGCGCGGCTTGATTGAGACTCTGCATACCGTGCAAGAGGCTTTCGGGTACCTCGACGTACAAGCCCTGCGCTATGTGGCCATGTCGTTGCGCGTGCCACTAAGCCGGGCTTACGGCGTTGCCACCTTCTACCATTTCTTCACCCTGAAACCTGCGGGTGAGCATACCTGCGTAATCTGCATGGGCACCGCCTGCTATATCAAGGGAGCGCCGCAACTGCTCGACGCGGTGCAGCGGGACCTCGGGATCGTTCCCGGGGAGACCACCGCCGACAAAAAGGTTTCGCTGCTCACCGCCCGTTGCCTCGGATCGTGCGGGCTCGCTCCCGCCGTCGTCTACGACCAGGAAGTTGCCGGCAAGGTCGCGACGCCGGCCATCCGCGAGCACTTGAAGAAATGGACACACGTATGACGCCGGAGGAACTCGACCAGATCGCCGAGACCGAACGCGAGGCTCAGAGCCACTTCACCCAGCGGGTGAATGTGTGCGTTGCCGCAGGATGTCTCTCCTGCCAGAGCCAGGCGGTGAAGGACGGCCTCGACCAGGAAGTCGATCGCCGCGGCACCAAGGATCAGTGCCAGGTCAAAGGCGTGGGCTGCATGGGGCTGTGCTCCGAGGGGCCGCTCGTCTCCACCAGCGCGGGAGTGCTTTACAAGAAGGTGGAAGCTGCGGACAGCGCCGCGATTCTGGACAGTCTGGACGGAACTCCCGTGTCGCGGCTCGTCTGCCCCACCGACGTTCCATTCTTCCAGCGGCAGAAAAAAATCGTGCTGGAGAACTCCGGCGTGATCGACCCGGATCGCGTCGAAGACTACATTGCGGCCAACGGCTACACCGCCCTTATCAAAGCGCTCACCGAAATGACCTCACGCGAGGTTATCGACCACATCACAAAAAGCGGCTTGCGCGGCCGTGGTGGTGCCGGATATCCCACCGGCCTGAAGTGGAGCACCGTCTCCAAATCGGTGGGCACGCAGAAGTATGTCATCTGCAACGCCGACGAAGGCGATCCCGGCGCGTTCATGGACCGCAGCGTGCTCGAAAGCGATCCCCACCGTGTGCTCGAAGGCATGCTCATCGCCGCCTATGCCGTCGGCGCCTCCGAGGGATATATCTATGTGCGCGCCGAATATCCCCTGGCCATCAAGCGCCTCAAGAACGCGATTCGGCAAGCCGAACGTGTAGGTCTGCTCGGCGCCAACATCTGCGGCACGCGCTTCAGCTTTCGTGTGGATTTGCGTCTCGGTGCCGGAGCCTTCGTCTGCGGCGAGGAGACCGCTCTGATCGCGTCGGTCGAAGGCAAGCGCGGTACTCCGCGCCCCCGCCCGCCCTATCCCGCCATGGAAGGCCTCTTCGGCCAGCCCACGCTCATCAATAACGTGGAAACGTTCGCCAACATCGCGCCCATCATCCGCAACGGCGGCGAGTGGTACGCCCAGATCGGCACCGAGAAAAGTAAGGGCACAAAAGTTTTCGCCCTGGCTGGACGCGTGGAGAACACCGGCCTGGTCGAAGTCCCGATGGGTGTTTCCCTGCGCGAAATGGTCTTCGATATCGGTGGCGGAATTCCCGAAGGCCGCAAGTTCAAAGCGGTGCAGACTGGCGGACCTTCCGGCGGCTGCCTGCCCTCCGACTGCCTCGACATGCCGGTGGATTACGAGTCGTTGGCCCGCGCCGGCTCGATCATGGGCTCCGGCGGCATGATCGTGATGGATGAAAGCTCCTGCATGGTTGATGTCGCGAAATACTTTATGGACTTCTGCATGACCGAGTCCTGCGGCAAGTGCATCCCCTGCCGCGTTGGCACCTACCAGATGCATCGCATCCTCACCGCTATCGGCAACATGACCGCGACGGCGCAGGACATGAAAATGCTGGAAGAACTCTGCGACCTACTCAAGCACACCAGCCTCTGCGGCTTGGGACAATCGGCGCCCAATCCGGTGGTCAGCACGCTGCGCTCGTTCGCCGAGGAGTATCGGGCGCACGTTGAAGAGCACAAGTGCCCGGCGGGAGTTTGTGGCGCACAGCCGGTGGGAGAAACCGCATGAGGCAGGCCGCACCCGTCAAAACGCTGAAGATCGATGGCCGCGACTTGAGCGGACGCCAGGAAGAAACCATTCTCGACGTTGCGCGCCAGAACGGAATCTTCATCCCACGCCTTTGCGAGATGGATGGACTCTCCGATGTCGGCGCCTGCCGCCTGTGCCTGGTCGAAATCAAAGGGCAGAACAAGTTGCTTCCTGCCTGCGTCACTGTCGTCGAGGAAGGCATGGAAGTCACCACCGATTCCGAGCGCCTGCAGGGTTATCGCCGGATGATTCTGGAACTGCTGTTCACCGAGCGCAACCACGTGTGCTCGGTGTGCGTTTCCAATGGCCACTGCGAGATGCAGATGCTGGCCCAGCGCCTGGGCATCACCCACGTTCACTTTCCCTATCGCTATCCCAAAGAAGAGGTCGACGCGTCGCACGACCGTTTCGTCATCGACCACAACCGCTGCATCCTGTGCACCCGCTGCGTACGCGTGTGCGACGAAATTGAAGGCGCGCATACCTGGGACATCATGGGTCGCGGCATCGACGCCAAGGTCATCACCGACTTGAACGAACCTTGGGGATCGTCCGAAACCTGCACCAGTTGCGGCAAGTGCATCCACGTATGTCCAACAGGCGCCTTATTTGAAAAGGGACGCTCGGTCGCCGAGATGCTGAAGCGGCGGCAGTTCCTGCCCTACCTGACCATGATGCGGGAAGAAAACGAATGAAGAGTTTGAACCACGAAGGACACGAAGGTTCACGAAGGAAGGCATGGGCAGGAGTTCTCTTCACGAACGTAGGTGTCCTTGGCGGTGAAAGGTTTCCTTCGTGTACCTTCGTGTCCTTCGTGGTGAACGGGGTTGAATGAGTAAAAAGCGTCTCGCGACCGTATGGCTCGATGGCTGTTCCGGCTGCCACATGTCTTTTCTTGATATGGACGAACGCCTCCTGACCGTGGCCGGCATGGCCGACCTGGTTTACAGCCCACTGGTCGACGCCAAGGAATTTCCCGAAAACGTGGACGTGGCGCTCGTCGAAGGCGCGGTAAGCAGCGAAGAAGACCTACACAAAATCAAGCTCGTCCGCGAGCGCACGAAAACCCTAGTCTCGCTGGGCGATTGCGCGGTGACGGCCAATGTGCCGGGCATGCGCAATCCATTCGGCACCAAGGCGGTCTATGACCGGGCCTATCGCGAGAATGTGACCTTCGACCCCGGCATTCCCGATCAGGTCGTGCCCGCGCTGTTGCCCAATTCGCGCCCGGTGCACGAGTTCGTAAAGGTAGATGTTTTCGTCCCGGGCTGTCCGCCGTCGGCCGAGACAATTTACTACGTCGTTACCGAGCTGCTGGAAGGCCGCCAGCCGGAGGTGACCACGAAGACCAGATTTGGATCGTAAGGCCGAAATGGTTGGGTAGGCTCGCGAAAAAAAGCTTCTAGCTAGAAGCTAGCGGCTAGCAGCTAGAAGCTACAAGGGAGACTTCGTGAAGCAGGGCAGCAGCATCGTCATCGATCCGGTTACACGCATCGAAGGCCATTCCAAGATCACGCTTCACCTGAACGAGGACGGCCGGGTCGAGGAAGCCCGCTTTCACGTTACCCAGTTCCGCGGCTTCGAGAAGTTGTGCGAAGGCCGCCCGTTCTACGAGATGCCGTCGCTGATGGCGCGCATTTGCGGCATCTGCCCGGTCAGCCACCTGATCGCGTCCGCCAAGGCCTGCGACTCGCTGCTGGCAGTAAAAATTCCGCCCACGGCCGACAAGCTGCGCCGCATCTTCGGGCTGGCGCAAGTCACGCAGTCACACGCGCTGAGCTTGTTCCATCTCTCATCGCCCGACCTGCTGCTCGGCATGGACGCCGATCCGGCCACCAGCAACATTTTTGGGGTCGCCCAGAAAAACCCCGAGCTCGCCTTGGACGGCATTCGCCTGCGCCAGTTCGGACAGCGCATCATCGAGCGCCTGGGCGGCAAGCGCATCCATCCCGCGTGGATCGTTCCTGGGGGCGTGAGCGAGCCGCTCACCGAGGCCAACCGGGACGCGATACTTTCGGCGCTACCTGACGCGCTCGCCATTGCCGAGCGCACTCTGGAGTGGTTCAAGAGCACGATGGAGCGCTTCCGCGAAGAGATCTCCGTCTTCGGAAATTTTCCCACGCTGTTCATGGGCATCGTCAAGAAGGACAACGGCCTGACCTTCTACGACGGCAAGATCCGCATCGTCGATGCCTCCGGCCACGTGGTCGCCGACGATCTTGACCCCACAAAATATTCCGACTACATCGGCGAAAAGGTCGAGCCCTGGAGCTATCTCAAATCTTCGTACTACAAACCCAACGGATTTCCCGACGGCATCTACCGCGTTGGGCCCTTGGCCCGCCTGAACGTCGCCGATCGCTGCGGCACGCCGCGCGCCGACCAGGAACTCGCCGAGTTCCACGAGTTGCAGCGCACTGCAGTCCTAAGCTCGTTCCACTATCACCACGCGCGCCTCATCGAAATCCTCTACTGCATCGAGCGCCTGGAACAATTGCTGAACGATCCCGAAATTCTCTCCAAGCACGTGCGCGCCGTGGCCCGGCCCAACGAACTCGAAGGTGTGGGCGCTGCCGAAGCCCCGCGCGGCACACTATTCCACCACTATAAAATCGACGAGCAGGGCCTGATCCGCTGGGTGAACCTCATCATCGCCACCGGACAAAACAACCTGGCCATGAACCGCAGCGTGCTGCAGGTAGCCAAACATTATGTGCACGGCAACCGCCTCACTCCCGGCATGCTCAACCGCGTCGAGGCCGTGATCCGCTGCTACGACCCCTGCCTGAGTTGCTCCACGCACGCCCTCGGTCAGATGCAGCTCCAAATCCAGCTACTGAGCCCCACTGGAGAAGTGCTCGACGAAGTCTCGCGCTCCTGACGATCTTTGCGTAGCCGCGAAAGCCTGCCCTGAGCGAAGTCGAAGGGCGGCGGAAGAAGGCAGCCCACGGCGTAAGCCGTGGGGTAGCGAGCAGTAAATTGCAAGCCCCAGAAGGGCGAAAGAAGTGCTAAGACGCACGCTCCGCGACGGATGGCGCTCGTTAACGAAATAGACTCCACTCATGGCCCGCGTCCTGATCATCGCCTACGGAAATCCGATGCGCTCGGACGATGGCGTGGCATGGCGAGCCGCTGCCGCGTTGCAAGGGAGATTTTCCTCCGATGAGGTCGAGATCGTCAGCATCCATCAACTCACCCCGGAACTAGCCGAAACCATCCACCGCTGTGAAGCCGTGATCTTCGTAGACGCCGCCAACAACGGCCCACCGGGACAAATCTCCTCCGCGGAAATCCGGCCACTGCAGACCCAACCCCGCTTCTCCCATCAACTTTCACCAGACGCCATCGTCGCACTCGCCCACCAACTCTTCGGCGCCAGGACCCATGCATTCTCGGTCACTCTAACCGGCGCTTGTTTTGATCACGGAGAATCCCTATCTCCCGCGGTCGAGGCCGCTCTCCCGGCTCTAGTCACCCGGATTGAAGCGCTCGTCCAACAATTCCTGCTTCTCGAAGCGCCGCCAGACTAGAATCGACCAAGCGGTACGCCATGACGGTTGCGGCAAAACCCGCGATGCAACGCCTGCGCATCACTCTCCGCGGAGCCGTTCAGGGAGTCGGTTTCCGCCCCTTCGTCTACCGTATGGCCACCGAATTATCCCTTACCGGATGGGTGCTGAATTCATCTGCAGGTCTTGTAGTAGAAGTCGAAGGCCCTGCCGAACAGTTAAGCCGTTTCGAGCAACGCCTGGAGCACGAGCGCCCAAAAGCCTCAGTAGTAACTGTCCACGAATCTTCCTGGATTTCGGCCGAGGGGTCCACTCGTTTCGAAATTCTTGCCAGCGAGCACGACTCCGGCAAGACGGTGAATGTTCTCCCTGATCTTGCGACTTGCACTGACTGCCGCGAGGAATTGTTCGATCCCGACAATCGCCGTTTCGAATACCCGTTCACCAACTGCACCAACTGCGGACCGCGCTACACCATCGTCGTCGACATTCCCTACGACCGTCCCAACACCACGATGCGGACGTTCACGCTCTGTCCCGCCTGTCGCGAAGAATACGAGAATCCTGCGAACCGTCGCTTTCACGCGCAGCCCAACGCCTGCCCTGTGTGCGGGCCGAAGCTCGAAGGCACCATCGAAGATGCGGTAGAAGCACTCCTGCAAGGCGAAATCGTCGCGCTCAAAGGCATTGGCGGATTTCAGCTTCTGGTCGACGCCCGCAACCATGGAGCAGTGGCACGCCTGCGCGCGCGCAAGCATCGCGAAGAAAAACCTTTCGCGCTGATGATGCCCTCGCTCGAAGTGGCGCGAACGTACTGCGAAATCTCGCCGGCGGAAGTGCTGCTTCTCGAATCGCAAGCCGCGCCGATCGTCCTGTTGCAGCCCAAGCCGGGCACCGACATCGCCGCCAACGTCGCACACTGCTCGCCCTATCTCGGCGTCATGCTGCCGTACTCGCCGCTGCATCATCTGCTGATGCAGGAATGCCGCTTCCCGTTGATCGCCACCAGCGGTAACCGCAGCGACGAACCCATCGCCATTGCCGACGACGAAGCGAAGTTCCGCCTCAAAGACATTGCCGACCATTTTCTGATGCACAACCGCCCCATCGTGCGGGCGTGCGATGATTCGGTAGTTCGCCTCACCCGCGGACGCGCCGGAATCCTGCGGCGTGCCCGCGGCTACGCCCCGCTTGGCATTCGCGTCGCCGAGAGCCTTCCGCCGGTGCTGGCTGTCGGCGGCCATCTCAAGAATACCGTCGCCATCGGCGTGGGCCAGGACGTTTTCCTCAGCCAGCACATCGGCGATCTCGAAACTCTCGAGGCACGCGCCGCCTTCGAGAAGGCGATTGACGATTTGTGCCGCCTTTATAGTTTTAAGCCTGAGGTCATAGCCTGCGATCTGCATCCCGACTATGCCTCCACCCATTGGGCCGAGAAATCCGGACTTCCGTTGATTCGCATTCAGCATCACCAGGCGCATGTTGCCGCATGCGCGGCCGAAAATAATGTGCAGGGACCGTACCTCGGCGTCTCATGGGACGGCACTGGATATGGCCTAGAGGGTGCCATCTGGGGCGGCGAATTTTTTCACGTGGAAGGAAACCAATTCCAACGAATCGCGCACCTTCGTTCGTTTGGCCTTCCGGGCGGCGATGCTGCGGTCCGCGAAGGCTGGCGCTCCGCTGCCAGCCTGATTTTCGAAGTCGAGAGAGAAATCCGCGAGGCCACCGCGTCAGAACCGGGAAATCCCGTCGTCCACCCAAAATCTCCGGGGAATCCCCGATTGGATGACGCGAAGATTCGCTATATGCTCGAACGCGGCATCAACGTCGCGCCCACGACGAGTGTCGGCCGACTATTCGACGCAGTCGCGAGTATTACCGGCGTAGCTCAGCAAAACCATTTTGAGGGCCAGGCTGCCACGCTCCTCGAAAATGAAATTGGCCGTTTGCGCACGGAAGAGGCGTATCCTCTAACCAGCGGAAACTGGGGTCCTCTGATCATGGCGGTAATGGATGACAAACGCGCTGGAGTCGCCACCCCTTTCATTGCGGCGCGATTTCACAATGCATTGGTTAACTGGATCGTGGAGGTCGCCGCTCGGGCTGGTCCGAAGCAAGTTGTACTCAGCGGTGGAGTTTTTCAAAACCGTTATCTGACGGAGCGCGCGGCCGCTGCCCTTGAATCCCGCGGCTTCGACGTTTATACGCATCATCGGGTTCCGCCCAACGACGGGGGAATTGCGTTGGGCCAGGTAGTAATGAGCAAGATGTTGTAGCGCTGCCGTCCCGGCGGCTGTTGCGTGGGCGTCTCGCCCGCGCAGCGAGGGCACGATGCCCTCGCGACAGCCGGCAAGATGCCGGCACTACTTGAAGGTCGCCAGGAGGTCCAAAATGTGTCTCGCGGTTCCAGGTCGAGTAGTGGAGATTATGGACGACGGCGACATCGCCTTCCGGCGCGGACGGGTTGACTTCGGCGGCATCCGCAAAGACGTCAGCCTTGCCTACACTCCCGAAGCGGTCATCGGAAAATATGTTCTCGTCCACGTGGGCTTTGCCATCAGCGTTATCGACGAGGACGAAGCGCGGCGTATCTTCAAGTACCTGGAAGAACTTGGAACGCTGAAGGAGGAACTCGGTGAAATTCCTCAGTGAATATCGCGATCAAAAGGCTGCTGACCAACTCGCGCAGCAAATCTGGAAAAAAGTAACGCGCCCTTGGACGGTCATGGAAATCTGTGGCGGTCAAACTCACACCATTGTCAAGTGCGGCCTCGAAGACTTGCTCCCCCACGAAATCACCCTGGTTCACGGCCCGGGTTGCCCGGTCTGCGTGACGCCGATCGATTTGATCGACAAAGCCGTTGCCATCGCGCGCCGCCCTGAAGTGATCTTCTGTTCCTTCGGAGACATGCTACGCGTGCCCGGTTCCTCGAAGAGTCTATTCGACGCCAAGGCTGAAGGCGCCGACGTTCGCATCGTCTATTCGCCGCTCGACGCCTTGAAACTTGCCAAAACGAACCCCAACCGGCAAGTCGTATTCTTTGCGGTCGGCTTTGAAACCACGGCGCCCGCCAACGCCATGGCCGCGTGGCAAGCCGACCATGATCACGTCGACAATTTTTCGCTTCTCGTCTCCCATGTGCTCGTTCCTCCCGCTATGGAGGCGCTGCTGTCCTCCGAGAGTTGCGTCGTTCAGGGATTCCTGGCCGCGGGGCACGTCTGCACCGTCATGGGTTACGAAGAATATTTTCCTATCGCCGAGCGTTATAGAGTTCCAATCGTCGTCACCGGCTTCGAACCGCTCGACATTCTCGAAGGCATTTTCATGACGGTCAGCCAACTGGAAGAAGGCCGTCACGAGGTCGAGAACCAGTACGTTCGCGCCACTCGCCGGGAAGGGAATCGGCCGGCACAGGAACGCATCACGGAAGTCTTTGAAGTGGTAAACCGCCAGTGGCGCGGCCTCGGCGAAATACCGGTCAGCGGATTCCAGTTGCGCGGCCGCTTCCAGAAGTACGACGCCAACCGCCGCTATCCCTCATCCGCCGAGCCCGCGCGCGAATCGCCGGAGTGCATCAGCGGCCTGATTTTGCAAGGCATCAAGAAACCTCACGAGTGTCCGGCATTTGCGGTGAAGTGCACGCCGGAGAACCCGCTCGGCGCTCCCATGGTTTCGTCGGAGGGTGCGTGCGCGGCCTATTACCACTATGGCAGACGTCAAGGTCATGACCGAATTCAACCTGAGTTGTCCGGTGCCCCGAGTCGCTGACGATCGCATCGTCTTGGCGCATGGCGGCGGCGGAAGGCTCACCCACCAACTCATCGAAAAGATTTTCATGCCGGCTTTCGGCAATCCCATGCTCGAACAGCGCCACGACGGCTCGGTTTTGACGGTCAATGGTTCGCGCCTGGCATTCACCACCGATTCATTCGTCGTGCACCCGCTGATTTTTCCCGGCGGCAATATCGGCGACCTCGCCATCTACGGCACAGTCAACGATCTCGCCATGTGCGGCGCCCGCCCGCTCTACCTCAGCGCCGGATTCATTCTCGAAGAAGGCCTCCCCATGGATACCTTGCGCACCGTGGTTGCATCCATGCAAGAATCTGCGGCCAAGGCGGGAGTGCAATTGGTTACCGGCGATACAAAAGTCGTCGACAAAGGAAAGGGTGACGGAATTTTCGTCAACACATCCGGCATCGGCCTGGTCGAAGCGAACGTGAAGCAGACGATCAGCCCCGCATCGGTTCAGGTCGGCGACGCGGTGATCGTCAGCGGCGATCTCGGCCGCCATGGCATCGCCATCCTCTCCGTGCGCGAAGGCCTCGAATTCGAGTCGCCCATCCTCAGCGACACTGCATCAGTCTGGCCGGCGGTTGAAGCTTTGCTGAATGCCGGTATCGAGATCCATTGCTTGCGCGACCTGACCCGCGGCGGCCTGGCCACGACGCTCAACGAAATCGCCTCCGACCGAAATATCGCGATCAAGCTGGAAGAAAGTCTGATTCCGGTTCAGGAAACGGTGCAGAGCGCCTGTGAAATCCTCGGCCTCGATCCGCTCTACGTCGCCAACGAGGGCCGCTTTGCCGTCTTCGTTCCAGCCGCGCAGGCAGACGCAGCAGTTGCAGTCATGAGGAAGGTTCCCGTTTCGCAGGAGTCGGTTTGCATTGGAAGAGTAGAGGAAAGTCCCGGCCGCACCGTGGTCCTGCAAAGCCGCATCGGCGGCAACCGCGTCGTCGACATGCTAAGCGGCGAGCAGCTACCCAGAATCTGCTAGGTAGTGTTCACTCAAAATAGTCCTGTCATCCTGAGCGAAGCGAAGGACCCCTGGAATTTCCTGCGCAGCTCAACGCATAGGTTCTTCTCTTTGCGCAGAACGCCAAAACTTTCACCCGACCCACGGATTGACCAACTGTACTCCGCATCCCTCGAAATCACTTGTGTCGCGGGTCGCCAGGGTAGACTGGCGGCATCTAGCGATCGCAGCAATTTGTCCGTCCGCGATTCCAATCGGACGCCCTTGCATGCGTCGGGTCGCCACAATCGATCCGAACATGCGCGCAGCCCCTTCATCGAAAGCAAGGATTCTGCCGGCGAAATCTCTTGCGAACGTGACTTCAGCTTCCCGAAGCAAACCTTCACGGCGCTTTCCCTTCTGAAGGAGTTCAATACCGAACAAGATTTCAGCCATGCTGATTGTGCTGATGAAGAGATCGTCGGGCGGTTGAAGCGACATCCAGGCAAGTACGGCCGGAGCGGGCGTGGCTTTCATCAGTTCGGAGATGACGTTCGTGTCGAGAATGATCACTGGCTAGGCTGATTACTCTTTCCAATCTTTCAGCCAGTCAGGGTCGCGCACGAATTCGCGGGGCAAGGGCTCGAGGTCCACGCCGCCCAGCCGCGCAAACCGGCGATGGATCGCCTCTCCAAGATTCATTTGTTTTTTCGGAACAGATTTCAGCGCGCTCTTCAGAATCTCCCGCGCTTCCTGCTCCATGGATCGCCCATTGATCGCCGCGCGCACCTTAAGCTTGCGCTTCGTCGTCTCTTCCAGATTGCGGATGGTAATGCTGGCCATGCAATCAATGATATCATTGCAATCATTGATTGCACAAGCTTCATATCGACTCCGCTCCACGAACCTGCCAAGTGATTGCATACTTTCCTCCGAGCGCTCAGAATAGGCAAGAGAAACAAGTCAGTGCCCGCGAAAGCATTATCCGCAGCATCTCGCATCTTCCTCATTCCACACCACCTCCACTCTCCGTGACCTTAATCACCCCCGCCGGTGAGAATTATCACAGTCGGCTCGCACGCAAAACACGACAATGAACCACGAAATTATCTTTACGTTGTACCTACGGAGGTAGGCCTATGTCTGTGTTGACACACCCTGGAGTCAAGGCTCCCGGGGACTACATTGAATCCGTGATGATCAGTGTGAAGGCGAAGAACCCCGCCGAGCCCGAGTTCCATCAGGCGGTGGCAGAAGTTTTCGATTCTCTAAGGTTAGTGCTCTCGAAGCATCCGGAATATCAATCCGCGCGTCTGCTCGAAAGAATTGTCGAGCCTGAGCGCGTCATCATGTTCCGCGTGCCGTGGTTCGACGATCAGGGTGAAATCCAAATCAACCGCGGTTTCCGTATTGAGATGAACAGCGCCATTGGCCCCTACAAGGGCGGGCTGCGCTTCCATCCCTCAGTCAACCTCGGCATCTTGAAGTTCCTGGCGTTCGAACAGGTCTTCAAGAATTCGCTCACCACACTGCCCATGGGCGGCGGCAAGGGCGGATCCGATTTCGATCCCAAGGGCAAGAGCGACAACGAAGTCATGCGTTTCTGCCAAAGCTTCATGACCGAACTGCAGCGTCACATTGGACCGGACACTGACGTCCCGGCCGGCGACATCGGCGTGGGCGGGCGGGAGATCGGTTTCCTGTTTGGCCAGTACAAGCGGCTGCGCAATGAATTCACCGGCGTTCTCACCGGCAAGGGCTTGGGCTGGGGCGGTTCGCTGATTCGTCCCGAAGCCACCGGCTACGGTTGCGTCTACTTCGCCAGCGAAATGCTCAAGACGAAGAAAGACACGCTGGAAGGCAAGCTCTGCTTAGTTTCCGGCAGCGGCAACGTCTCGCAATACACGGTCGAAAAGCTGCTCGATCTCGGCGCCAAGCCGATCACGGTGTCTGATTCCAACGGTGTCATCTACGATCCCGACGGCATCGATCGCGAGAAGCTGGCCTTTATCATCGACCTGAAGAACGTGAAGCGTGGACGCATCCGCGACTATGCCGATCACTATAAAAAAGCGATCTTCATGCCCACGGACATCAAGCTGGAGCACAACCCGCTCTGGAACATCAAAGCGGACTGCGCCTTCCCTAGCGCCACGCAAAACGAAATCACCGCGAAAGATGCGGCGAACCTGCTGAAGAACGGCATCAAGCTGGTCGCCGAGGGCGCGAACATGCCCAGCACGCTCGACGCTACCAAGCTGTTCCTCGATGCCAAGATCCTCTACGGTCCGGCCAAAGCCGCGAATGCTGGCGGCGTGGCCACCTCCGGTCTCGAAATGGCGCAGAACAGCGCGCGCCTGAGCTGGACTCGCGAGGAAGTGGACGATCGTCTGCACAAGATCATGATCGCCATTCACCGGAACTGCTTCGAAACGGCCGAGAAATACGGCACGCCGGGCAACCTGGTAAACGGCGCCAACATCGGCGGCTTCCTAAAAGTAGCCAACGCCATGCTGGACCAGGGCCTCGTGTAGTTGATGCATGTGGGGACAGCCGCCCACGGCTGTCCACCGCGCGAAGCGCGGTAGTTGTTGGTAGTAACGATGAATCGGGTGCCCCACCCTTGTCCCTGCGTATTTTCAGGGACAGGGTGGGGATTTTGACAGGAAAGCGATCAGGAATAGGCGGTTGCGCTTCCCATGAAGCGAAATAAATTAAGCATGCGGACGTCGACGACAAGTGCATAGGGTCTTTGCAACGAAGTTCGCAATCGTTTCGGCCGACATCATCGTTACCGCACAGACGAAAAAATCAGCAGGAGGTATTTCAGGGACCGCAAAGGCAGGTCCAACCAGCGCGGCAGCCTGAAATTCCGACCGAAGACTCGGCGCCCAAACTTCCAGAGATAACTTCAACCGTTGCGATTCCCACGTCGCCTCCTCCAATCAAAGATAGGTCAGTGAGACTTTTCCATTGCGATGGCACGTGGAAACAGGAAGTTGTTTTCGAGGTGAATGTGCTGATGAAGAGCCGCCTCGAAGCCTTGGAGCGCCCCGTTGAGCGTTCGGTAGCTGATGCAAGCATCGGATGGCAGCGCAAAATTGTTGCTGGCCTCACGAATCGCGCGGAGCGCTTTGCCCGCAGAATCGTGCTCGTGTTCCATCATTGCAACCGGATTCTCGACCGTTCCGAAGGGAGCCGGGAGCACGGGTTCTGCCTGAATCACGGCCTCCTCCGGTGCGCGCGATATAGGGGAAGAGCACAATTTGATCATGATTGGAATTAAGTGATGAAATTGCTGCAACCTCTTCGCTGAAATACATCGCGCCGCAGAGCAGGGCGTCGATGGTGTCCTCAGCCCCTGTGTTTCGTTCCTGGCAAAAACCTCCCTGATTCCTATGGTTCCGACTGCTTGCTGAAGTGGAATGGCAGGGATCGGTGGCATTCATTCGATATCGCACATTAGCGCTAGTTTGACGGTCACTTTCCGAGAGTGACGACCGTCACATTGCGGCGTGACGGGCATTGCTGACTGCGTTCCACGCAAAGTTCTACTTTGGGACTGAGGTTGACCGCGTGCCTGCCGGAGTAGAGACCACCGATGCCCTGGGAGTTTTTGTTACTCGCCTGCACGAATCCCATCAAGTCTCAGTGTATGGAGCCATCGAGAGGTTGGTTCGGGCAGGTGAAGCGGTGGGACTCGATGGGCGCACGCTACTGTCATGCTTGATCAGGGCATGAGTTTGGAAGACTTGCTCGCGTGTATTGAATCGCGGATGGAAGGTTCGCGACGGGCTGCATAGGCCCGAATTGAAATGCAGTACCGGTCGCGACATGAGGTAGAGATGAATTTTTTGGAATGGTCCAAATCCAGCGTTGATTATGGTCAGAAGCTAGTGAATTCCGCCCTCGAAGGGGCGCACGAAGCGGAAGATGAATTCCTCAAGGAGGAATCGCTCGCTTCCGATCTCAGCGAATCAGCCCGGCATGCGTTAGCGCCCGCAATGGTGGGGGCGTTTCTAGGGGCATTGGGCGGGAGCCTAAAAGGCAACGGGCGGCGTTCCTCCAGCAGAACGGTAGCTTTCGGCTTGCTCGGCGGAGCCATCGGATTTGGCGCGGGCATGATCTGGGAGAACCGTCAACTCACCGCCAGCGTCGCCTCCGGCGCCTGGAAAAAGATCAGCGAAACTCGCGATGAACACTGGTTTGAGAAGAATCCGATCGACTACGCATAAAAGAAGGGCATTCAAGCCCTCCAAGATTCGAACCTGCGCCACGGACTGAACGGAGAAAAACTCCGCTTCCGATTGGCATAGGCAGTTGACAAAGTCAGGGTGTAGGCCGTGGTAGGTATTTCACCCCAAGACGTCGTGAATTGGCTGGTTCCCGGCCGGGAACTCTTCCTGGCCCTCCATGTTCTCGGAGTAGCCTGCTTTGCTTACATCGTGTGGAAGCGGCTGGTCCCGCTACTTCGAGCGCAGCGCGATCCGCGCTTTGATCAGCCCTTCATGCGGCTCGGAAGAGTTTTCAAGTTCTGGCTGGGACAGTGGAAGCATCCGCGCTACAAGTTCGCCGGAACTCTCCACATTCTTATCTTCGCTGGATTCATTCTCCTCGCGATGCGGGCCTTCACAGTACTGATCGTGGGAGTCTCTCCAAATTTTGTGATGCCAGGCCTGTCGGGAAGAACCGGGGAGATCTATGACCTGGTCACCGACTACGCGGCGACCGTCGTCTTCTTATGTATGGTCGTGGCGGCAAGCCGCCGCCTGATTTTCAAACCCGCTCGATACGCTGTGCCTGCGAAGTACGGCAAGGGCCACACCGCAGACGCGATTTTTCTCCTGGGGCTCATTGCACTCCTGATGGTTGCTGACAGCCTGTTCGCGGCCAGTCGCTCTGCCGGACATTTGCAGCAGGGCCAACCGGCGGAAGCTCTGGCCGCATTCTCTCTGCCATGGATGCTGCAGGTGGCGATTGGCTCGATGCCGTTGGCGACGCTCCGGAGCTTCAACATCGGAGCCTATCTCGTCCATGAGATCGCATTTTATTTCTTGCTGTGCTATCGGCCCTTTGGAATCCAGTTCCACGTGGAGACGTCGCTGTTCAGCATCTATTTCTCCAAGCTGCAGCGGGGAACTCTCAAGCCGGTACGCTGGGGCGTTTCCGACGAGCAACTGGATCAGGTGAAATCTTTCGGCGTGAAGACCTTCGAAGACTTCACCTGGAAGCACATGCTCGATTTCTATTCCTGCGCTGACTGCGGACGTTGCGCCGACAATTGTCCGGCTAACAAGGTGGGCCGGCCGCTGGCGCCGCGCTTCCTCACCACCAAGGCCCGAGACTATGTGTTCCAGCATTATCCCGTGTTGGGCAAGGCGAACAACAGCCACCCGCTGATCGGCACAATCTATTCCGAAGATGAGATCTGGTCCTGCACCACCTGCGGCGCTTGTGAAGAAGAATGCCCTCTACTGGTCGAGTACATCGACAAGATCGTCGACCTGCGCCGGGGAATGATCGACGACGGGAACGTGCCGCAGTCCCTGCAAAAGCCGCTGAAGGCGCTGGAGAGTCGTGGCAATCCGTACGGCAAGATCGAGAAGAAACGAGGCGATTGGGCCAAGTCGCCGGAACTCGGGCCGGACGGAAAAATCAAAGTCCTCGACGGCAAGAATGGCGCGGACACGTTATATTTCGTCGACAGCATCACTTCCTACGACGACCGCATGCAGTCGATCGGCCGGGCCACCGCGCACATTCTAACTCGCCTCGGAAAAAACTTCGGCATTCTGGGCGCGGCAGAGCGGGACAGCGGCCACGAAGTGCGCCGCTTCGGCGAGGAGATGTTGTTCACGGCTCTGCGAGATCACAACACCGAAGCGATCAAAGCAGCGGGAGTGCAGAGCATCGTTACCGCCGACCCACACGCTTTCAACGCGCTGAAACACGACTATAAAGATGTGCCGCCGGTCGAGCACATCAGCCAGGTACTGGCCCGCGAGGCAAAATCGGGCAATCTCCGTTTCAACTCTGTGGAAAAGTGGCTCGAAGATAGAGGCCATGTTTACACCTACCACGACCCGTGTTACTTGGGCCGCCACAATCAAGTCTACGACGATCCCCGCGATGTTCTCGACTCGATCCCGGGATTGAACCGCATTGAAATGCAGCGTTCGCGCGACCGCTCGTTCTGCTGCGGTGGTGGCGGACTCATGCTCTTCTACGAACCTAGAGAGGAGCAGAGGATGGGCGTCGTCCGCGTGCGCATGGCTGCGGAAGCCGGGGCGAACGTGATCGTGACCGCGTGCCCCTTCTGCATGGTGAACATTGAGGACGCGATCAAGGTCGCCGGCATGGAAGGGAAGATGTCGGTGATTGACCTGGCCGAACTGGTCGATCAGCACATGGTTTGCGAGGGCTGCCCGGCCCAGGCACAGAAATTAGAAACTGCAACGGTTGGAGGTTAAAGATGGAAATCCTGGTGTGTGCGCGAAGAGTGCCCGATACCTCGGAGAACGAGATTGAACTCAACGCCGCCGGAAACGACATCGAGCGCGAAGAATTCGTTTACTCGGTGAACGAGGCGGACAACTACGCGGTCGAAGAGGCCCTGCAGATTCGCGACCGCGTTGGCGGCAATGTCACTGTGGTCACCGTGGATGGCGAAGAGGGCGAGGAGATCCTGCGCCGGGAACTGGCCATGGGTGCGAATCAGGCAGCGCTTGTTTCCGATGACACCTTCAACGGATCCGACGGCAAGGGCGTCGCGACCATTCTCAAAGCTTTCGTTCAGAAAGGCCGTTACGACCTGATCCTCACCGGCGTGCAGGCCGACGATGGCGCCGCCCAGGTCGGCGGAATGCTGGCGGCGATGCTCGACTATCCCTTCGCCTCGCTGGTGAATTCGATTTCCGTGGAAGACGGGAAGCTGAAAGTCAGCCGAGAGATCGAAGGCGGCAACAAGGAGATGAACGAAATCGATCTGCCTTGCGTGCTCTCCATTCAGACCGGCATTAACGAGCCACGCTATGTCGGGATGAGAGGCATTCGGCAGGTTGCATCTGTGCCCATCCCGACTTCGACAGCTTCAGACCTCGGCGTCGATCAGGGCGCAGTCGGAGAATCGGCCGCAAAAGTCAAGCGAGTGGACTACTTCATTCCCGCCGCCAGCAAGGGAGCCGAGATCCTCCACGGCAGCCGGGAAGAGAACGCCGACAAAGTTCTTGAGTTGGTAGCAGCGAAGGGAGGGTTGAAATAATGCCTCGCATTTTTGCTTACATCGTGCACAGAGGTGGAGCGGTCGATGATTCTGCGGCCGAACTCGTAGCCGCCGCGAAAAAAATCGATGCCACCGTGGCTCCCACAGCGATTCTCACCGGCTCCGGTCCGGAGCTCGAGACCGCTTGCAGTGCGATCGGTTCCGGCTTCGGTGAGATTTGGAAAGTCGCCAATGCAGCTCTGGCGTACGCGAATGCCGAGTTAGTGCGGCAGGCGCTGGTTCGAATTCTGCCGGCGGGAAGCATTGTGCTCGTCAATCACGATCACTTTGGGATCGATCTAGCTCCGGGCCTTTCCATCAAACTGAACTCCGCGTTCGCTTCCGATGTGCTGGCGATCGACGGGGTCGAAGGAAACTCGCTCAAACTCGTTCGTCAGGAATTCGGTGGACAAGTGAATTCGCACGTGCACTGCGACATTTCTTCCGGCGCGGTCCTTAACATTCGCCCGGGCGCCTTCAAACCGCTGGCGAGCCTTCCCACAGCGGGCGCAGTCGTAGACAAGTCATCCGAGGTCGGCACGCTGGTGGCGCGACGCCGTTACCTCGAGACCATCGTGGCCGAGGCAGGCGATGTGGATATCACCAAGCACAGCGTGCTGGTTTCCATCGGCCGCGGCATACAGGAAAAAGATAATGTCGGCCTCGCGGAGGAACTGGCTGAGGTGCTCGGCGCCGCGGTGAGTTGTTCGCGGCCTGTGGTAGACGCCAAGTGGATGGCGAAGTCCCGCCAGGTGGGTTCGTCGGGAAAAACCGTCAAGCCCAAGGTCTATCTGGCTTGCGGCATCAGCGGGGCGTTCCAGCATTTGGCTGGCATCAAAGGAAGCCCGTTCCTGATCGCGATCAACAAAAATCCGAAGGCCCCGATTTTCCAGGTGGCCGACGTCGGAATCGTGGATGACCTCCTCGAATTCCTTCCGGAACTGACCAAAAAAGCCCGTGAATTGCGCGGCGTTGCCGCCAAGTGAGGAGATCATGCTTGCATCCAAGACGCTGAAACTGAGTTTGAAATCGCTCAAAGAGTTTGCCAAGAAGCGCCTGCCCGACGAGGTCCTGATCGATCTCGACGAGCGCGACGAATGCCCCATCGAGATTGTGCGCGACATGTGCAGCCCCGACAAGCTGGGAATCCAACTGCTTTTCATTCCTGAAGAGTTCGGCGGCATGGGCGGCGGCACGTTCGACGTCTACTGCATTTGCGAGGAGATGGCGCGCATCGATCTCGGAATCGCGACATCGGTGCTGGCGACGTTTCTGGGCAGCGATCCCATCACGGTTGGCGCCACGCATGAACAAAAGAAAATCTGGCTGAGCCGCATCGCCGATGAAGGACTTCTCTTCGCCTACGGCGCTACGGAACCGGAAGCAGGCAGCGATCTGGGCGCGCTCCGTACCACCGCCGATCGAGTCATGAAGGACGACAAGATCGTCGGCTACAAGATCAACGGCAACAAGCAGTGGATCAGCAACGGCGGAATCGCCGGCGCCTACACCGTACTGGCCAGCACTCCGGCTGGTCCCAGCTGGTTCGTGGTGGAGAAAGACGCGAAGGGATTCACACACGACGAGCCCGAGGACAAGCACGGTATTCGCCTCAGCAACACGGCCGCGCTTGCCTTCAACGACGTTTATGTAGACGCTGACCGGCTCATCGGCGGCGTCGAAGGTCAGGGTCTCAATCAGGCGCAAGCCGTTTTTGGCTACACCCGCCTGATGGTCGCGGCCTTTGGACTGGGAGCGGGATGGGCCGCGCTCGATCGTGCGATTCCATATTCGACCAAGCGCATTCAGGCCGGAGCCCCGCTCTCTGAAAAGCAAGGCTATACCCACAAGCTGATTGTGCCGCATGTGGCGCGGTTGGAAGCCGCGCGCGCCTATATCGAGCAGACTGCGGAGCGCATCGATGCCGGCGAAGGTAGCCTCAACACCGAGGGCGCCATCGCCAAGTACATGGCAACCGAAGCAGGGAACGCGGCTGCCGAGGCCAGCATCCAGGCGCTGGGCGGCTATGGCTACACCCACGAATATCTGGTGGAGAAGATCAGCCGCGATGTTCGCATCACCACGATCTATGAAGGCACTTCCGAAATCATGGAGATGACCATTAGCCGCGACCGGTGGCAGCTTCACCTAAAGACGCGTGGCCAGCACTACCACGAGAAAGCGCGCGAGTTGGAAGCTCTGCATGCGCGCCATCCGAATGTCGGTGCAAACTTCGCCGCACTGGCGCATCACGCGCTGGCTGAACTTTTGGAAAGAGCGCGCCTTGCCCGGCTCACACGTTATCAGCACATTCTCCTACGCCTGGGAGAGTGGATTGCTTATGCCGAAAGCGCGGGTTGCCTGGCGCGTCGCGCCGCGCTGCTCGCCGAAAACAAGTTGAACGAAAAAGCTCCCCGGCGCTTTGACGCAACCGCGGTCGCTGCGCTCGGCCGCATATTCGCGCGCGAGGCCGCGCTCAAGGTCGCGGAAGAAGGGCTGCGCTGGGTTTGCGGAGCGGGTGGTATCAGCGAGACCGAGATGCCCGCCTTTGAATTGAGCTTAGATTTGCCCGCCATTCATCGCGCACAGGCGGGTCTGATTTCTGACATGGATTTTATAGCCGACGTCCTCTACGCCCGTGCAGCCAAGCCTGCACTCGCCGCATAAAGATCAAGACGCCTGACTATCGTCAACCGCAACCGGCCAGACCGGGTTGCACAGGAGCGTCCACATGGAAGACACAGCCTATCGAGCCATCGCAATCGTGGGAGCGGGAGCCGTGCTGCCCGATGCCGCCAACGTCGCGGCCTTCTGGGAAAACATAAAGAAGGGCCGCTACAGTATCACGGAGGTCACGTCCGACCGTTGGGACTCAGAGCGTTATTACGACCCCGATCCAAAAGCGCCGGACAAGACGTACTCGAAGATCGGCGGCTGGGTGCGGGAGCACGTGTGGGATCCAATGAAGTGGCATCTGGCGATTCCACCGCGCGTGACCGACGCCATGGACGAGGCACAAAAATGGGCGATCGCAGCCACACGCGAAGCTCTCGAAGATTATGGGTATCCAAAGCGGCCGCTGGACGCGGACCGCGTCGCCGTGATTCTAGGCAATGCCATGGCGGGTGAAAGGCATTATCAGACCGCGCTACGAGTGAATTTTCCAGAGTACGCGCACGAACTCGCAGAAAGCACCAGCTTCGCCTCGCTTCCCGAAGCAGTCCGGGCTGACATCACGCGAGAATTGCACGACCGCATCGGCAAGCGTCTGCCCGAAGTGACCGAAGACAGCATGCCCGGCGAACTGGCGAACTGCATTGCCGGCCGCATTGCCAACATCTACAACTTCCACGGCCCGAATTTTGTTTGCGACGCAGCGTGCGCTTCGGCCACGGCGGCCATGACCGCTGCCGCAGAAGGGCTGATCGCGAAAGACTTCGACGCCGTCATCACCGGTGGGATCGACCGCAACATGGGCGCCCAAACCTTCGTCAAGTTCTGCAAGATCGGCGCACTCTCGGCCACCGGAACTCGGCCCTACGCGGAAGGCGCGGACGGCTTCGTGATGGGCGAAGGCGCTGCGATCTTTGTAATGAAGCGCCTGGCCGACGCTGAGCGCGATGGCGACAAGATCTACGCCGTGCTGCGCGGCATCGGCGCGTCGAGCGACGGCAAGGGCAAAGGGATCACCGCGCCCAATCCTGTCGGGCAAAAGTTTTGCCTCGAGCGCGCCTGGCAGAATGCCGGCCTTTCGCCGGCTACGGCAACTTTGATCGAGGGCCACGGTACCTCAACGCGCGTAGGCGATGTGGTCGAAGCGCAGTGCATGGCTAATCTGCTCAGCGGCCAGAATCTTCCCGTCCACTCTGTGGCGCTCGGCTCGGTCAAGTCGAACATCGGTCATCTCAAAGGAGCGGCGGGCGCTGCGGGACTGCTCAAGACCGCGCTGGCGCTTCGGGACAAAGTACTGCCGCCCAGCGTGCATTGCGAACATCCCAGCCCCGATATCGACTTTGCCCACTCTCCTTTATATGTCAATACCGAACTGAAGCCATGGACCGTGCCCGCCGATACTCCTCGTCGTGCCGGGATCAGCGCCTTCGGTTTTGGCGGCACTAACTTCCATCTTGTCGTCGAGGAACATATTCCTCACCGGCTGCCTGGAAACGGCAAGCGTTCGGTAGCTGTCGGCACTCTCCCCCAAACTGCGATCCATGAGGTAGTCATGAACACGAAAGAAGTCCTGCCCTCTGCGTTCTCTTCAACTTCTCCCGCCTGCAAATCGCCGCTTCGAGGCGCCCTCGTGATTGGCGCTGCCTCGGAAGCTGCGCTCATCGATCGTCTGAGTGCGGTGATGAAGGATGCTCAAGCTGGCCGCGCGCCAGCTCCTGCAGCCCCGGCCGAAGCCGACCTGCGCGCTCCGCAACGCATCTCCATTGACTACGCCGATGCAGCCGACCTGGCTGACAAGTCCGGCAAGGCTCTGAAGGGGCTCGCCGTCAATCAGCCACCCGTGTGGAAAGCTCTGCGCGCGCAAGGCATCTTCCGCGGTCAAGGACCAGCGCCGAAAGTGGCCTTCCTCTATACCGGCCAAGGTTCGCAGTACGTGAACATGCTGCGCCCGCTCTACACAGCCGAGGCGATTGTCGCCGCAACGTTTGCCGAAGCCAATCGCGTGATGACGCCACTGCTCGGCAAGCCGCTCACCGAGTTTGTTTTTGTCGACGCAGCCGATCCTGTCGCAGTCGCGAAGGCCGAAGATGATCTGCGCCAGACCGCAATTACGCAGCCGGTCGTGCTGGCCATCGATCTCGCGCTCACGCGCCTGCTTGCCGCCTACGGCATTGAGCCTGACATGACTATGGGGCACAGCCTAGGCGAGTACGGAGCACTGGTCGCCTCGGGTGCCCTCCCGTTCGAGGATGCACTCGAAGCAGTCAGCGCCCGTGGCCGCGGAATGACCCGCGTGGCTGTCGCCGACACGGGCAAAATGGCGGCCGTGTTTGCGCCCTTAGAAGAAGTCGAACGAATTCTGAAAACAGTCGACGGCTACGTCGTAATCGCCAATGTCAACAGTGAGCACCAGGCGGTAATCGGTGGCGCGACCAAGGCCGTCACGCAGGCGATGGAAGTACTTCAGAAAGCCGGCTACGAAGTTTCGGAGTTGCCGGTTAGCCATGCCTTCCACACCTCGATCGTGGCGCCCGCCAGCGAGCCCCTGCGGCATGAGCTTGCACGCCTGCGTATGGAATCGCCGCGCCTGCCCATCGTGGCCAACGTGAATGGAGAGTTCTATCCCACAGGACCGGACGTTGTTCCCCAGATGTTGGATCTTCTGGCCAAGCAGGTCGCTTCTCCCGTGCAGTTCGTGAAAGGGTTGCGCACTCTTTACGAGGCTGGCGCGCGGATCTTCGTGGAAGTCGGTCCGAAGAAAGCGTTGCAAGGGTTTGCCGAAGATGTTCTCGGCGAGCGCGGCGATGTGCTGTCGCTCTTCACCAATCATCCGAAGTTCGGCGACATCGCTTCGTTTAACCAGGCGCTGTGCGGCCTGTACGCCGCGGGTCTGGGCCGTGGGACCACCGCAGTTTCTCCCGAGAAGACGGGAAGCGTTTCGCTCACATCCACGCCAGCCGAGAAGCCTGCGCCCGTCGCGGTAGCGGCTTCTCCCGCGAGCGCACCCAAGCCAAATGTGACTGCCGGCGGAAACGGTCGCTATGCCGAACTCGGCCATTATTTTGCCGAAGTTCTGGAGCGCGGCTGGCAGATGTATCGCGGACCGGACCGTGCAACGGCGTCCGTCTCCGTCGTTATCACCGGCGCAGCGTTGGGTCTACCCGGAACCGAGCGCATTTTCGACGACGAAAATATTGCCCGCATCCTGCGCGGCGACCAATTCATCGATCTCATCCCCACCCGTTTACGCAAGGCGATGCTAGACAAACACATCACTCGCCTGGTCAAGAGCGACAACGGCGGGCCCACATTCGAAACCATCAACAACGTCGCCGATGTCATCAAACTGGCCGGCCGCGGCGGCGCACTCGATCTGGAGAAGGAATTCGGCATCTCCGCGGATCGAGTAGCCGCGCTCGATCGCACCACCCAGTTGGCCATCGCGGTGGGCGTTGACGCACTGCGCGATGCCGGCATCCCGCTCGTGATGCGTTACAAGACCACGACGAAAAATACGCAGCTGCAAGATCGCTGGGCCCTCCCTGACGCGCTTCGCGACAGCACCGGCGTGATCTTCGCTTCCGCTTTCCCGGGCTGCGATTCCTTCGCCGATGAAATGGGGCGATATTACTCGGATCACTCCCGCCGCGAGAAGTTGAGCCTACTCGAAGGGCTCCTGGCGCGGGAGTCGAAGACGAACGGCGATTCCGTTCTCGAACAGGAAATTGAACGGCGCACGGAAGAGTTGCGCGACGCCATCGAGAAGGAGCCCTACGTCTTCGACCGTCGCTTCCTGCTTCGAACGCTGTCGATGGGACATTCGCAGTTTGCCGAATTCATTGGCGCCCGCGGTCCCAACACACAAATCAATTCCGCTTGCGCCAGCACCACGCAGGCGGTCGCGCTGGCGGAAGACTGGATCCGCGCCGGACGCTGCAGTCGCGTGATTGTTGTCTCGTCCGACGACGTCACCTCCGATCATTCCATCGAATGGTTTGGCTCGGGTTTCCTGGCGAGCGGCGCAGCTGCGACTGACGAGGTGGTGGAAGAAGCCGCAACTCCCTTTGACCGCCGCCGTCACGGCTTGATCGTGGGCATGGGCGCGGCAGGTTTTGTGGTTGAGAGCGCCGAAGCCGCGCGGGAACGCGGAATCCAACCAATCTGCGAAGTATTGAGCACGGTCACGGCGAATAGCGCCTTCCATGGGACTCGCCTCGACGTTCAGCACATCGGCCAGATGATGGAGAACCTGGTGGCGCAAGCCGAAGCTCACAGCGGAATTTCGCGCAAAGAGATTGCGCCGCATACCGTATTTGTTTCTCACGAGACCTATACACCTGCTCGCGGCGAAGCGCCTCGGCCGAGATCCACGCGCTGCGTAAGGTTTTCGGCGACGCGGCCGATCAGATCGTGATTGCCAATACCAAAGGCATGACCGGTCATGCAATGGGGACCGGGATCGAAGATGTGGTCGCGATCAAGGCGCTGGAAACAGGCACGGTTCCGCCGGTCGCAAACTTCAAAGAGGTCGATCCGGAGTTGGGAACCTTGAATCTTTCGAAGGGTGGCGGATATCCCGTCGAGTACGCCATACGTCTCGGCGCCGGATTCGGATCGCAAATCAGCATGTCGTTGTTGCACTGGATCGCCCCCAAGGACGGTATCCGCAGGCGGCCAAATAATCTCGGCTATGGCTATCGCATCGTCGACGAAAATTGCTGGAAAAACTGGCTGAGCCAGGTCGCAGGTTTTCCAACGGCTGATCTGGAAGTTGTCCATCGCACACTACGAGTACGCGATCAGAAGCCGGCGGCGCGCTTAGCAGAGACTAAACAGAAGTCCCAAGAGGCGCCCGTTGCCGCCGTTCCAACCCCGCCTGCTCCGGTGGCGGTTGTTCCTCCTCCGGTTGCGCCGAGCAAGATCGTCGAAGCCAAAGTGAAAATCGGACCGAAGGTGGAAGTCGCGGCGAAAGTGGAAGCTGCGAAACCTGTTCTCGTGCCACCAACGCCCGCACCGCCAACGCCCGCGAAGCCTGCGGTCGAAGATGATTCGGTGAAGCAGCGGGTACTGGCTCTGGTAGCTGAGAAAACGGGCTATCCGGTCGACATGCTCGACCTGGATCTCGATCTCGAGGCCGACCTGGGAATCGATACCGTGAAGCAGGCCGAAGTCATGGCTACGATTCGTGAAGCCTACGGCATTGTCCGCGACGACACGATCAAACTACGAGATTTTCCCACGCTCGCTCGCGTGATCCAGTTTGTCCACGATCGCAAACCGCAACTTCTTGCGACGCAATCCACGCCCGTGCCTGTTGTAAAGGCCGTGCCGGCTGCGGTGGTGAAGGCAGTAATTAAGGAAGAGCCGGAGGCAAAAGTCGTCCCGGCAGTACCGGCGGCCAGTTCCGGTAGAGATAAAGATAGCGATCCCGTGAAGGATCGCATTCTCGCGCTGATGGTTGAGAAAACCGGATACCCGCAAGACATGCTGGATTTGGATCTCGATCTGGAAGCCGACCTCGGCGTCGATACCGTCAAGCAAGCGGAAATGTTCGCGGCCATTCGCGAGATCTACAGTATTCCGCGCGACGAGAATCGCAAGCTCCGCGACTATCCCACGCTGGCACATGTCATTCGATTCGTTTACGAGAAAAGACCCGACCTCGCCGCAGCGACGGTCACGACGACGCCAGTGGCCGAAGCGAAGCAAGAGCCCGAAGTTAAAGCCATTCCGACGGCTGTTGCCTCAATCTCTCCCAAAGATGACGATGCGGTAAAGGACCGCATCCTCGCGCTCATGGTCGAGAAAACGGGGTATCCGCAGGACATGCTCGACCTCGATCTCGACTTGGAAGCCGACCTGGGCGTCGACACTGTCAAGCAAGCGGAAATGTTTGCCGCCATTCGCGAGATCTACAGCATTCCGCGCGATGAGAATCGCAAGCTCCGCGATTACCCGACGCTAGCGCACGTGATTCGATTCGTCTACGAAAAGCGGCCCGACTTGGCAAGTAAGCCACCGACGGTGGCATCTTCGGCGGTTTCACCATCGCAAGCCGAAACCGCACCAGCCTCGACAGCGACGACTGAGCAACTCACACCTTCTCCCGCGCCCGTCCTCCCTGTGGCGGACAGCGCTGACGATCCGATTAAGAAGAAGGTGCTCGAGATCGTCGCCGAGAAGACCGGCTATCCGGAAGATATGTTGGACCTCGATCTCGATCTGGAAGCCGACCTCGGCGTCGATACGGTCAAGCAGGCCGAGATGTTCGCCGCCGTCCGAGCGGCCTACAACATTCCGCGCGACGAAAATATGAAGCTTCGCGATTTCCCCACTCTTGCTCATGTGATTAAGTTCGCTCACGACCGCTCAGCGCGCGCGGCGGTCGCTCCGGTACCCTCGGTGAAGGTGGAACAAGCGAAGCCTGCCGCGGTGGCGTCCTCAATTCAGCCGGCACGTCCAATCCTTACCAGCTTCGACGCTGCCAATCGAATTCCAAGGCGGGTGCCTGTGCCAACCCTGCGACCTCCACTCACTTTCTGCAAAGCGACCGGCGTGAAACTGGACAATCATAGCCGCGTCATTGTCATGCCCGATAAGGGAGGCGTAGCAGATGCATTGACAAAATTACTTCGAGCAAAGGGAGTTGAAGTTCTCCCGATTGACGGGGCTCCGGACGCAGATGCGTTGACGACTCTGCTCAAGAATTGGATCGCGGCCGGTCCAGTCGACGGAGTCTACTGGCTGCCCGCGCTCGACCACGAAGGCGACCTTGGCAAACTGGATCTCGCTACCTGGCACGAAGACTTGCGTGTACGCGTGAAGTCTCTCTATGTCACGATGCGCACCTTATATGAGCAGATCGGCCGCCCGGGTGCGTTCCTGGTGTCGGCGACACAGCTTGGTGGACATCATGGATACGACGAAGCGGGAGCGGTCGCTCCGCTCGGCGGCGCTGTGGTTGGCTTTGTCAAAACATATAAGCGGGAACGGACAGAATCCCTGGTCAAGGCTGTCGACTTTGCACCAAAACGCACTGCCGCAGAAATCGCGAACTTGCTGATCGCAGAAACTCTGCACGATCCCGGCGTAGTCGAGATCGGATACACCGGCGACCAACGATGGACCGTGGGCCTCGAGGAACAATCCGCGGTCGACGGCCAGCCCGGCATGGTGCTCGATAAGAAAACTGTCTTTGTAATCACGGGCGCGGCCGGAAGCATCGTCTCCGCCATCACTGCAGATCTAGCTGCCGCATCGGGTGGAATCTTCTACTTGCTCGACCTGGTGCCGCAACCGGATCCCAACAATCCTGATCTCAAGCGCTTCGTAACTGACAAAGAGAATCTCAAACGCGATCTGTTTGCCCGAATCCAGACCCGCGGCGAGCGTGCCACTCCAGCGCTTGTCGAAAAAGAACTGGCCGCCCTAGAACGAGCACAGGCCGCGCAAACCGCCATCGACGCCGTTCGCGCCGCGGGCGGCACGCCACATTATTTCAGCGTCAACCTAGCGGATGCGAAGGCAGTTGCCCAAGTGATCGAGCAGATCCGCAAGAGCCATGGCCGCATCGATGTGCTGCTGCACGCTGCGGGAATTGAGCGAAGCCACGCTCTGCCGGACAAAGATCCGCGGGAGTTCGACCTGGTATTCGACGTCAAGAGTGACGGCTTCTTCCATCTGCTGCATGCCATCGGAGAGATGCCGCTAGGCGCCACGGTCGCGTTCAGTTCGATCGCCGGACGTTTTGGCAACGCCGGGCAAACCGACTACAGCGCAGCCAACGACCTGCTGTGCAAAATCACTTCGAGCTTCCGCACCACGCGTCCCGCGACTCGCGGCATCGTGATCGACTGGACGGCGTGGGGCGGGATCGGCATGGCGACTCGCGGATCCATCCCCAAAGTGATGGAAGTTGCCGGGATCGACATGCTCCCGCCCGAGGCGGGCATTCCCCTGATCCGGCGCGAACTCACCATGGGAGCCACTCGCGGAGAAATTGTGATCGGCCAGCGCCTCGGCATTTTGCTGAACGAACTCGATACGACTGGCGGCCTCGATACGGCGACCACGAAACGTGTGTCGGCAACCGGGCCCATGACGGGCAACGTCGTGGCGCTGAGCAAGTCCGATGGCTACACAGTCGAAACAACTCTAGATCCACATGAACAACCATTCCTGCACGATCACCAGATCGAAGGGACTCCTCTGCTGCCGGGTGTAATGGGCATTGAGGCGTTTGCAGAAGCCGCTCTGTGCCTGCTTCCCGGATGGCACATCGACGCCGTTGAAGACGTAAACTTCCTGGCTCCCTTCAAGTTCTATCGCAGCGAGCCACGCCGGGTACAAGTTCAGACGCAAATTCATCCTCACGGCGAAGACTTGCTGGCAGATTGCAAGCTGATCGGTTATCGTTCTCTTCCCAATCAGACGGAGCCGCAACGAACCATCCATTTCACCGCGCGCGTGCGACTTACGAAACAGACCAAGCCAGCTCCAACGCTGCCCGCGCTGGGTAACCCCGAAGGCCATCTCGTTGAAGCCGGCGAGATCTATCGACTCTACTTCCACGGACCTGCGTATCAAGTTGTGGAGAAAGCATGGTGGGATGGCAAACGCGTAATTGGGCAACTGGCCAACGAACTTCCTCCCAATCACCAGCCTGCTGAACTGCCTACGGCTATGGCGCCTCGCCTGATCGAGCTTTGCTTCCAAACCGCCGGGGTCTGGGAGTTAGGCGTACAGGGCCGAATGGGCCTGCCGCGGCACGTCCGTGAGGTTTCTTTCTTCAGAGCGCCGACGCCCGCCGATGGCCGCTTGTACGCAGTAGTAACTCCTGACGAAGTTCAGGGCACCTTCGATGCAGAAGTCCTGGACGCGAAAGGAAATTGCTGCCTGCGTCTCGCTGGATACCAGACAGTGGCACTGCCCAATGCCGTGAACGCGGTAGCTCTGAAAGCTTTGCAGGAGGTCATGTCGGGAGAAGCCGCGCTCGTGGCGTGAGCGATGCGGCCCGATTAACCCACGACGCTTTATCGGGGTGCGTATGCAAATCGAATTCCAACGCGTTGCGATTGTGAATCGTGGCGAGCCCGCCATGCGATTTATCCGTGCGGCCCGCGAGTTCAGCCTGGAGCACAGCGTTCCGCTGCGCACCATCGCGTTTTACACCGAGCCCGATCGCCATGCCATGTTCGTGCGCGAAGCCGACGAGGCGGTCTCTCTCGGCCCCGCACAGTTTATGGAGCAGGGTGCGCTCTGTCCCAAGAGCAGCTACCTCGACTACCCGCGGCTGGCGGAAGCGCTAGCGGCAGCCCATGCTGATGCAGCCTGGGTGGGCTGGGGCTTTGTGGCGGAACACGCAGCATTCGCCGATCTCTGCCGCGAAATGGAAATCGTTTTTATTGGGCCCAGCGGCGATGTGATGCGACAACTTGGAGACAAGATCGCCGCCAAGCGTCTCGCGGAACAGTCGGGGATCCCGGTCGCCCCTTGGAGCGGCGGGCCGGTGGACACCCTTTCCGACGCGTTGGCGCACGCCGAGCGAATGGGTTTTCCTTTGCTGATGAAGGCCACGGCGGGTGGAGGCGGTCACGGAATTCGCGTCGTACACTCAGCCAGTGAACTGCCGCATGCCTTCGAACGCGCCCGCGCCGAAGCCTTCAAAGCTTTCGGCGACCCATCAGTTTTTCTTGAGCGACGCGTGGACGGCGCGCACCACGTCGAAGTGCAAGTCATCGCCGACAACTATGGGACGACATGGGCTGCCGGCGTGCGCGACTGCACTATTCAGCGCCGCCATCAAAAAGTGCTCGAAGAAGCGCCCTCTCCGGCGCTCACTCACCAGCAGGATCATGAACTGCGGGAAGCCGCAGTCCGCCTAAGCAAGGCCGCGGGATACAGCAATGCGGGCACCGTCGAGTTCCTCTACCAGCCGCAAACACGGCAGTTCTTTTTTATGGAGGTCAACACTCGCCTGCAGGTCGAGCACCCCGTCACGGAATGCACCACCGGCCTCGACCTCGTGAAACTTCAAATCCACGTTGCCCGCGGCGGCCGTCTTGAAGGAGCACCCCCCCACACCACAGGGCACGCCATTGAGGTGCGCCTGAATGCCGAGGACCCCGACAACGGCTTCGCCGCCGCCCCCGGCGTCCTGGAACGTTTTCGCATGGTGACCGGTCCCGGTGTGCGAGTGGACACGGGTGTCGCCGAGGGCGACACCATTTCGCCAGAGTTCGACTCCATGATCGCCAAAGTGATCGCCCACGGTCAGAGCCGCAAAGAGGCGCTTTCGCGATTGCAGCGTGCTCTGGGCGAGAGCGTCATCGTGGTCAAGGGGGGCGCCAGCAACAAGGCGTTTCTACTGGACATGCTAGGCCGTCAGGAAGTGCAGCATGGGGATTTCAATGTCGGGTGGCTCGACCGAATCGCCGCCGACGGCGATCACCTTTCCCGAAAATTCGCCGACGTTGCTCTGGTGCAGGCTGCCATCGATGCCTACGACGCTGAGCTCGCGGTAGAGCAAGCACAATTCTACGCGTCGGCAGCGCGCGGCCGGCCACAGGTGCGCAGCGAAGTGGGGCGCGTTCTGGCGCTGCGCCATCGCGGGCGCCTCTATTCGATGAAGACTCACCGCTTCGGTCCGCAAGACTATCGCATCGAGATCGACGCAGTCCGCATCGCGGGCCATATCGATCGCCTCGACCAGTTCGAATGTTGGCTGACCGTTTTCGGAAGTCGCTTCCACATCGTCTCGGTAAGCCAGGGCGTCAGCTCTCGCATTGAAGTCAACGGAGTGTCGCACCAAGTGGATCGCGACGACGGAGGTGTGGTGCATGCGCCTGCGCCCTCCGTAGTCGTTTCGATCGCGGTCAAGGCGGGGGACACGGTTGCAGTCGGAGATCGCCTGGCCGTGCTCGAAGCCATGAAAATGGAGACGCAGGTTGTCGCACCTTTTCCAGGCAGAGTGCGCAAAGTGATGATCATGCCCAACGTGCAGGTCGACGCTGGCGCCCCGCTCCTGCAAATCGATGCCATCAGTAATGAAGATGAGGCGGGACCGCAGAAGCGCGTAATCTTTGGCGAATCGCAAAGCGGCCAAGAAAATCGCGAGGCCACATGCATCGAGACTGTAAAAGAAATCCGCCAGGTCATGCTCGGCTTTGATGTTGACTCAACCCAACATGCCCGGAATCTGGCCACGTGGGCGCAGACCTGTCCCGCGCAAAGCGATGAGATCACACAGTACGAAGACGAAATTCTCAGCATTTTTACCGACATCTGTTCGCTGTTCCATCGTGAGCCGGAGGTAAACCACCGCGCCTCCGCGGAAGAACCCAGCGCCGAGTCCCACCTCTTCTCGTATTTGCGCATGGTCGAAACCAACGGAGAAGGCTTGCCGCCGGCCTTTGTCGAAGCCCTCCGTCGCACTCTGGCGCATTACGGCGTGCCTGCGCTCGATGGTTCTCCCGAGCTGAAACAGAGCTTGCTCTGGATTTGCAAATCGCATCAGCGGATGGAGCGCCAGACAGCTTCCATTCTCGACATCCTCGAACGTCGCCTGAACCGTGCGAAAAACGCAGATGCGCCTCCCAGCAATTCTTTCCGAGCTCTTCTGAATCGCATGATCGCGATTACTCATGAGCCCTATCCTTCGGTCAGCGATCTTGCGCGGGAGGTGCGCTATCGCTGCTTCGATCAGGCTTTGTTCGAACGCGCACGCGATCAGGTCTTCGCAGAAGCGGAAAATCATCTCAACTATCTCGCGGCCCATCCCGACGCTGACGACCGGCGCGCAAAGCTGCATGCGTTGATCGAATGTCCTCACCTGCTGGCCGGCCTCTTTGCCGGTCACTTTCCAACTGCCGATCCGGCCTTGCGACGCCTCATGCTCGAGGTCCTCACCTGGCGGTACTACCGCATTTGTACGCTGCTTAATCCGCGGACGTCTTGTGAAGATGAACATCCCTATTTCTCGGCGGAGTATGACTCCGAGGGTAAGCGTGTGCATGTCTTCGCCTCGTATGCCGACTATCACGCCCTGCCTGCCGCCGCAAACGCCATGCTGCCCGCTATCGCGACGGTTCCAGCCGATCACGAAATTGTCATGGATTTTCACGTCTGCCATTCCGGCAAGCTCGCCGATCCCGACACCACGCAACGTGAACTCCAATCCATGCTCAACCAGGTTGCTTTTCCTCGCACGATCCAGCGCATCGTCGTCTCCGCCGCCGGTGCAAGCCAGGGCCAACGCGTGACTGGCATGCAGCACTTCACTTATCAACCCAAAGAAAAGGCCTACGAGGAAGATCAGTTCTACCGCGGGTTACATCCTCTGATGGGGCAACGTCTGCATCTCTGGAGGCTGAGCAATTTCAAAATCGAGCGTCTGCCCTCGGTCGAAGACGTTTATCTTCTTCACGCCGTCGCCCTTGACAATCCTAAGGATGAACGTCTGTTTGCTGCGGCCGAAGTTCGCGACGTTACTCCCGTGCGCGACGAGGCGGGACGCATCGTGCAATTGCCGCACCTGGAGCGCATGCTGATGGAAGCGCTGGCCGCGATCCGTCTCTATCAATCGCACCGGCGTCCGCAGGAGCGTCTGCACTGGAACCGCGTATTTCTCTACGTCTGGCCTCCATTCAATCTGAAGCCCGACGAGTTGCGCGACATTGTGCGCCGCCTCATTCCCGCGACCGAAGGACTCGGCTTGGAGCAGGTGGTGGTGCGCGCCCGAATTCCAAATCCATCCACGGGAGAATTGCGCGATCTTGTCGTGCGCATCTCCAGTCCGGTCGGCAGCGGTTTGCTCATCACCTTCCGTCCTGCCGACAAAATATTCGCGCTCAAGCCACTCTCTGAATACGATCAGAAAGTTGTGCGCGTTCGCCGTCGCGGATTGGTCTACCCCTACGAAATCATCAAGATGCTCACCTCCGCGCGGGAAGACGCGCGCACCGAGTTCCCACCCGGCGATTTTGTGGAGCACGATCTTGACTCCGACGGGCGACTGGTTCCAGTCGATCGCCCCTATGGCAAGAACCGCGCCAACATCATCGTGGGCGTCATCCGCAACTTCACTCCTCGCTATCCCGAGGGCATGACCCGCGTTCTGTTGTTGGGCGATCCCAGCAAGGATTTGGGAGCGCTCGCCGAGACTGAATGCCGACTCATCATCGGCGCTCTGGACCTCGCGGAAGAAAAGGGCGTTCCTCTGGAGTGGTTCCCCATCTCGGCCGGCGCAAAGATCTCGATGGATAGCGGCGTCGAGAATATGGATTGGATTGCCAAGGTCTTGCGTCGCCTGGTGGAGTTTACCCAAGCTGGCGGCGAAGTAAATTTGCTGATCAATGGAATCAACGTCGGCGCCCAGCCTTATTGGAACGCCGAGGCCACCATGCTCATGCATACGCGCGGGATTCTGGTAATGACGCCGAAGGCCGCGATGGTGCTGACGGGCAAGCGCGCTCTGGATTACTCGGGCGGCATCTCTGCCGAAGATAACCAGGGAATTGGCGGCTACGACCGCATCATGGGAGTCAACGGACAAGCGCAGTATTGGGCGCACGACATCAACGAAGCCTGCCACATTCTGTTCCGCCACTACGAGCACACCTACGTCATGCCGGGCGAGCGCTTTCCGCGCCGCGCTCTGAGCACCGATCCGGTCGATCGCGACGTTCAGAGCTATCCACACAGTGAAAATGGTGAAAACGGCTTCGCGCTGGTGGGAGAAATTCTCTCGGACGAGACCAATCCTGGCCGCAAGAAACCCTTCGACATTCGCAAGGTCATGATGGCGACGGTCGACCAGGATCATGCGCCGCTCGAACGTTGGGCCGGAATGCGCGCCGCGGAAACCGCCGTGGTGTGGGACGCTCATCTCGGTGGCTATCCCGTGTGCCTCGTCGGCATCGAATCCCGCTCGGTGCCGCGATTGGGATTCGTTCCGGCGGATGGCCCCGACCAGTGGTCGGCGGGAACGCTCTTCCCACAGTCTTCCAAGAAAGTGGCGCGCGCCATCAATGCGGCCAGCAACAATCGTCCTGTGGTAGTGCTGGCGAATCTGTCGGGCTTCGATGGTTCCCCGGAATCGATGCGCCGCCTGCAACTCGAGTACGGCGCCGAGATCGGCCGGGCGGTGGTCAACTTCAAAGGCCCGATCGTTTTCTGCGTGATCTCGCGCTATCACGGTGGCGCGTACGTAGTCTTCTCGCGGGCGCTGAATGAGCAACTCGAAGTCGCCGCGCTCGAAGGAACCTACGCGTCCGTGATTGGCGGCGCGCCGGCTGCCGCCGTAGTTTTCGCCGGAGAAGTTGAGACCCGGACCCGCAACGATGAACGCCTTAAGGCTTTGAACCAGACCATGCTGCAGGCCGATGCCGCCGAGAAAGTCCGGCTCCGCGCCCAATGGAACGAACTCTACAACGTCGTCTATTCCGAAAAACTGGGCGAGATGGCCACCGAATTTGACCACGTCCACAGCGTCTTCCGCGCTCTGCGCGTGGGCGCCCTCAATCACATCATCCCGCCCAAAAACCTTCGTTCCTACCTGATCGATGCAGTGGAACGAGGAATCGACCGCGAGGAGGGTGCATTACAAAAAGAGGGCCTGGAAATCGTAGCAGCATAACAATGACTATGCCACCCTCGTGCGGGATTTAGCGGCAAGCCGCGAAGCGGCAAAGGACTTAAGCCTCTATTTTAAGCCGCGAAGCGGCAAAAGAATGCCGGTCGATTAGCCGCGAAGCGGCGAAAGAATGCAGCCCACAGCTTGCCCTGAGCTTGTCGAAGGGGCGCAAGCCGTGGGAAAAGAACGGCAGAAAGAACAAGCCCCAGCGGGGCGAAAGAAAATCCTCGATGCACATCGACTGGCTCGAACAAACCGGCGCTGACGTGCCAGCCGACAATCACTGGCTGAGCGGAAAAGAACTACTTCGTCTCACCGCTCTCCCCATTCCCAAACGCCGCGCCGATTGGCGCCTCGGTCGCTGGACCGCCAAGCGGGCCGTAGCCGCCGTTCTCAACTTGCCGGCCGACCTTGCGAACATCGAAATACACCCGGCTCCCTCGGGCGCGCCTGAAGTTTTTCTCAACAATCATCCAGCGGACATCGCGATCTCACTCAGTCACCGCGACGGCACCGCATTGTGCACGGTGGCCCCCCTCGGAACTACCTTCGGCTGCGATCTGGAACTGATCGAACCGCGCAGCGACGCCTTCGTCGCCGACTATTTCACGATTGACGAAAAAGCGCTGATCGAGCAGGCTTCTATGGCAGAACGTCCCCGCCTTGTAACTCTGCTCTGGAGCGCAAAAGAAAGCGCCCTCAAAGCGCTCCGCGTAGGCCTTCGACTCGACACCACGTGCATGTACGTCACGCCTGACGGATGGCTTGAGGAGAAAGGGCAAGAATGGCGTCCACTGCAGGTGCGTTATTCCGCCGAACACGTCTTCGGCGGTTGGTGGCGCGTGCAGAACAATCTGGTACGAACCGTAGTCTCCGATCCTCCGCTACCGACTCCAGGTCAGGTACGACCATCAAGTGTAAGAGAAACAAAAATGGCCCCGGCTGTCATCCTGAGCGAAGCGAAGGACCTGTGCACTTGACCGCGCCGCTCAATTCGAACCCACCTAGTGCGCCGGCGCGGGTTGTGGCGTGGTCTGCGGCGCAGTGCTGGGATTCGAAAAATTCACCTTCGGTACCTCCCGCGCTCCCTCGGACGCAGCGAAGTACGCTTCATTCGGTTTGAACCCCGCCCATTTTGCGAAAATGCTATTGGGGAACTGCTGGATGTAAGTGTTGTAATCCTGCAGCGTGTCGTTGTAACGTTTGCGTTCGACGGCAATCCGGTTTTCCGTGCCCGCCAGTTCGTCCTGTAATCGCAAAAAGTTCTCGTTCGATTTCAATTGCGGATAATTTTCTACGATCGCCAGCAGGCGGCCGATCGCTCCGTCCAGTTGTCCGTTGGCGGCAATCTTGTCCTGCGGAGTTCCCGCCGACAGCAGTGCCGAGCGCGCCTTCGCGATGTCGCCAAAAACCGTCTGCTCCTGCTTGGCATATCCTTTCACCGTCTCCACCAGATTGGGGATGAGGTCGGCACGCCGTTGCAGAACGACATCGACCTGCGACCACGTACTTTTCACCGCTTCATTCTTCTGCACCAGCGTGTTCTTCACGCTGACGTATTGCCCGAATACCACGAGCACGATCACCAGCAGCACGATAATGACGATTACACCTTTACCCATACGCCCTCCTTTTAGCATCGGGATCTGATGCGGCTAAGCCTGGGACCCATCTGAGTCTAACGCCTCATCGACCGCGGCAACCACTCTCTCAATGGCTGCGAGATAGGGTCCCGAAAGCTCGCTGATATCTATCTTCTTAGAGTCGATTTTATGTTCCCGAACATCCAGGAGTTGGTAGACGGCAGAAAGATCGAATCCCATCTTCGTCGATAAAGCTTGTAGAGCTTCTCGTCTGCTGGCCGGCGCGTCATCTCCCAGCGCAATCAGGGCGTGGCGAAACAGTGTCCCGAACGATGGGACCGACCGCAAGGTCAGCTCCCACAATCGCGAGTTGCTCCCAGCGGCGAGAAGAACCTGCTGCCGAAGCAGAATCAGCTTTTCCCGTAATTCATATTCGACTTGCACGCGATGAATGTGCATGGAAATTCGCAAGCCTTGCACTACGTCTTCACCAAACAGGACGCGGTGATGTTGCTGCATGTCCAGCAGTTCGATGGTGAAGACGTCCGTAGACCGCTCGAGTTCCTTGCGGGTCATACAAAGCGGCGGTTGCTTCTGTTTGTCCCACCACTTTGCAACCGGCGCCAAAGCTTGCAATGCTCCGAACGAGCAATCGTGCAGAATACAGAGCAGGTTGATGTTCGAAAGGCCGGGATGGAAATCTCCAGACACCGCCGAGCCAAACAAGATTATGCTCTCGAGGTTCGCTCCGGCCGTTTCGCGGATTCGCTTCACAAAGTCGTCGATCTTATCGTTAGGAACCATTGCGCCCTCGCTTACCAACTGCTGCTTGCCCCTCCGCCCCCGGAACTGCCCCCACC